>Ga0209117_1000938_pt1 | contig 10741 bp, 8 predicted proteins | sample BlaSpr_A8_OM2_M2_FD_187978 | JGI IMG/M metagenome (GOLD analysis project Ga0209117, IMG submission 187978) | Forest soil microbial communities from Thunder Bay, Ontario, Canada - Black Spruce, Ontario site 2_A8_OM2_M2 (SPAdes) (version 2) | ecosystem: Environmental > Terrestrial > Soil > Boreal...
CCTTCAACACCAAGACCGGGGAGGTGCTCGGCAAAACGGCTGCGCGGCACACCTCGGCCGAGTTCGCCGCGTTCCTCACAGACATTGTGATCGATCAGCATCGCTACTTGATACCGATGACCATCGAATCGGGGCCGATCAAATGCTCTACTCGGGTTTCGCGGAATCCTGCTTCCTTCATCCATCCGGAGCAGTCAGCGCCGGTGTAGTCGAAACCGTCGGAGGTTTCGATCAGCATATTCAGGCTCATCAGCAATCCAAAAGCGTTGTCAGAGCGATCATCGTCGATGATGCTTTCGTAGACAATGTATGCGCCGCCGTTCGGTAGCGCTTCGTAGGCCTTACGCACCAGCATTCGCTTTATCTCGAGGTTCCAGTCGTGCAGGATGTGGCCCATCATGACAACATCGGCTTTGGGTAGCGCCTGTTCCATGAAACTGCCAGGCGAAAATTTTACCCGCCTTGAAATCCGGTTTGCCTCCACGTACTCTTCGAAGATTGGCCCTACCTCCGGTAGATCAAAACCAGTTCCCTCGATATGGGGGTTGGCCAACGCCACCTGCGTAATCAGGTCGCCCTGGGCAGTTCCGACATCCACGGCAGTGCGGTATTTGCCCCACGGGAATTTATGTGCGATTGCCAGGTTGGCGCCGTGGCTCACGCCGGTCATGGCTTTCAGGAACTCCTTGAGCCGCGCCGGTTCGGCGTAAATGGCCGCGAAAGGGTTGGGGCTGCCGTCTCTCGTTTCGTTTTGCGGAAGTCCCGTTCGGAGCGCCGTGGTGAGGTGGGTCCAAAACGGATACAGCCGATGGTTGGCCATTTCGAGAATGCCACCGATATAGGATGGCTTGCGCTTGTCGAGGAAGAAATCCGTACTGGGCGTGTTGTAGTATCGGCCATCACGGCGTTCGAGAAATTTCAGCGACACGAGCGCATCCAAAAAATCGCGGACCGATCTCGGATGCAGGCCGAGCCGGCCCTGCAGCGTTTCGAGATCCTCCGGGCGTTTGGCAAGTTCTGTGAATAGCTCCATCTCGACAGCGCTCAAAAGCGTTTTGGAAGCCCAGAATCCCAGACCCACTTGCAGAATGTGATGCGGTTGTGGCTCGTTCATTTGCGTTCCAGGCCTCCGGATGGTCGTGCAGTATAACAAGTCTCAATTGGCGGGTGGAGATAAGCCGCGTTATGGCCCAGGAACGCCAATGTGGGCAGCATCATCCTCCGCCACGACCAGTGCCCTGCCACCGTAACCTTCAAGACTGCCAGGGCCTTAACGCCGCCGCCGCAAAGTCAACTGACCCTTTCCCACTTCCCCGAATCGGCTGATCGGAAAATGGCTTCGATCACTGCCATGTTTTTTACCGCGTCATCAACCGAGACGGGGACCTCGCCTCCTTCCCGTACCGCCTTGGAGAATTGGTCTCCCTGAAGCATGTACTGATCGCAGGGGGGGACCGTTTCCGTGTCCACGCCGCTCCCAAAGACGTCCCGGCCGTCATCAATCAGGATCCGGCAGGGTCGATCATTTGGCGCGTTAAACGGAATTTCGACTTCGATTCGGCCTCGCGTCCCTAAGAATTGCATTCTCTGATAAGCCACGAGCTGAGTGCCGCAAGTAAAAATCGACTGACCTGAGGGAAAATCAAGGATGACCGAAATTAGCCGGTCAATCTTCATATCCGGATCCCGCTCGATCAACCCCAGCACCCGGGACGGTTCTTCGACAAAAATGAACCGCGAGACCGCCACCGGATAACACCCGATGTCCATCAGCGCTCCCCCACCCCATTCGGGAATGTTTCGAATGTTCGCGGGATCCCTGTTGAAATAGCTAAAAAAGCCTACGATAGAGCGCAACCGGCCGATTCGATCCGAACGAGTTAGCTCCCGCGCACGCAGCCATTGGGGATGACTGCGCACCATGAACGCCTCACCTATTTTCACGCCGACGCGGTTTCGCACCGCCAGGAGCGTCTGGGCTTCCGCCTTGGTCAGACTGAGCGGCTTCTCACACAGAACATGTTTCCCGGCTTCCGCCGCCTTAATCGACCATGGCACGTGTAAGTGATTGGGAAGCGGATTGTAGATCGCTTCAATTTCTGGATCTGCCAACAGTTCTTCGTATGAGCCATACGCTTTGGGAATGCCAAGTGTGCGCGCCGCCTGTTCTGCTTTGCGGCGGTCACGCGAAGCGATCGCCGCAATTTCGCTCCATTCCCCTTTTTGCATCCCGGGGATCACCTTCGTAACGGCGATCTTGGCCACCCCCAGTACTCCCCATCGAACCTTATTTGGTGCCAGCATGTTTTCCCCTCAATTCCGATCCATTGCAACGCGGATGTGTCTACGCATAAAACGATGTGACTACGAAAACCTCCATGCAATGGCCTTGTGGCCACACTCACACGATATCACTCAACGGAAGCAGATATTGCAGGGGTACTGTTACTTGAAATATTGCCCAATCCTCTCTATGCTCGCACGACCCTCAAAACACCGGCGCGATCACACAAGAGGCGGGGAAACATGAAAAAGAACAAGATCAGTTTTCTTGCGGTTACCGGAATAGCGTTTGCGCTGTCAATCTTCAGCATATCGCCACGGGGGCAGGGAGTCCCTGGGCACAGTACGCACAATGTGACTGCGCCGGTTTCGGGAGCGGCCACGATTCCGAGCGGCACTGTCTCTAGGTCTGCTTCTGAAAAGACGAGGGCGCAGATACTGGCAGCCTATGGAAAGCTACCCGTGAGCTTTGAGGCCAATCGCGGTCAGACTGATGGACAGGTGAAATTCCTCTCGCGCGGACGCGGCTACAACCTGTTTCTGACCCCGAGTGAAACCATTTTGGCTTTGATAAAACCAGCGGCGAATTCCGATTCAGCTGATCCGCTAAGCTACTCCACATATTTGGGCGGGAGCAACAGGAAATGGGGCTTCGCGATCGCTGTGGACGCCGACGGCAACGCCTACGTCACCGGGTTTACTAACTCGGCCGATTTCCCAAATACCCCAGGGCGCTTTCCAGGCGGCCCTCAGCAGCTCTGAGAATGCCTTCGTGGCCAAAATCACGCCGTAAACGCTTGGGATCAATAGTCGCGCTCGATCTTCTAATCCGGCTCGAAAATCATTTCGGCGTGGAGCTACGAAATTGTGGCTCTAATTTTCGCGCCCTGGCCTCGTGTATCCAAGCTCGGCTCTAGAACTGGCTATAGAACAGAGGTGTTTGTCAGCAAGAGACCTCTGAGGAGGTGTTGATGATGAGCGGCACGAAAATATTTCGTTACGCTTTTGTCCTGGCAGGTAGCGCGTTCATCTTCCCCGCACAGGCCCAAGAGCAATCTCAAGAGAGCGATCCTCACACCGAGCCGCGAAAGCTCTCGCCCATGGATGAATTCAGTATTCAGACAGCCACGGAGCCGCAGATTTCCCCCGACGGCAAAAAAATCGTTTATCTGCGTAACTTCGCCGATCCAATGACCGACCGCCGCTACTCCAACCTGTGGATGATCAATGCCGACGGGAGCGATCACCGCGCACTCACTACCGGCAATCGCAATGACGCCTCTCCGCGCTGGTCGCCGGACGGCACGCGTCTCGCCTATATCTCTGGTGAAGACGGCAACGCCCAAATCTACCTGCGATGGATGGACAGCGGCCAGACCGCGCGCATCACCAACCTCGAACAGTCTCCTAGTGCCTTCGCGTGGTCGCCGGACGGTAAGAGGATTTCTTTCGCGGCTTTGGAGCCGGACAAGAGTCTCCACCTCGCCGATTTACCGTCGCCCCCTGCGGGCGCAAAATGGGCCGATCCCGCGAAGGTCTACGATAAGCTGGTCTATCGTTTCAATGGCCTGGGGTACCTAAAGCCTGGATACATGCAACTCTTCGTCGTCTCCGCCGACGGAGGAGCGCCGCGGCAAATTACGACTGGCAAATATCCAAACGCGGGAACGCAGTTTAATCCGAGCCGAGCGTCATGGACCCCCGACGGGAAGTATCTGTTTGTTTCCGCGAATCGCCACGCGGAAGAGGAACACGAGTATGAAGACACGGAGGTCTACGAATGCTCGGTAAACGACGGCTCGATGCGCGCCCTGACCAGCCGCAAAGGGCCGGACAACTCTCCAGTGGTGTCACCCGATGGCCAGCACATCATCTATACCGGCTTCGACGATCGCTATCAGGGCCATCAAACTACCCAGCTTTACGTCATGAACCGAGATGGCAGCAATGCTCATTCACTGACCGACAAACTCGATCGTGACGTGGCGAGCCCGGTGTGGGCGCTTGACGGAAGTGGCGTGTACTTTCTCTATCACGATCAGGGCGATACGAAACTTGGACTCGTCTCTCCGACCGGCACGTTTAGGAAAGTTACCGACCATGTTGCCGGAGGCACGAGTGCCAGTGCCGCTGGCTCCTTTTCGGTTTCGAGCACAGGTGCGATTGCCTTTACCTACGGACGTCTCGACAGCCCCGGCGATATCGCCGTTCTTCGTGGTGGATCGCAGAAAGTGCTAACTTCGCTGAATGCCGAGCTATTCGCTCAGAAGAAACCGGGCGAAGTGGAAGAAATCTGGTACGAGTCTTCCAAAGACGGGCGAAAGATTCAAGGCTGGATCGTCAAACCGCCGGATTTTGACGCGTCGAGAAAATATCCTCTGATTCTCGCCATTCACGGTGGCCCATTTTCCGACTACGGCGATCGCTTCGATTTCGAAAAGCAGGTGTGGGCCGCTATGGGGTACGTCGTGCTCTACACCAACCCGCGCGGGAGCACAAGCTACGGCGAAGAATTTGCCAACCTGATCCACCACGCATATCCCGGAGACGATTTCTACGACCTGAATAGCGGCGTCGATGCCGTCGTCGCCAAAGGCTACATTGACCCGAACAATCTCTTTGTCACCGGAGGGAGCGGAGGGGGCGTGCTCACCTGCTGGACCATCGAGCATACCGACCGTTTTCGCGCGGCCGCCGCGCTGTATCCGGTCATCAACTGGTACAGTTTCGTCCTGACCTCCGATATTCCATTTACCTCCAAATATTGGTTTCCCGGCAATCCATGGGATAACACCGAGCAATACATGCAGCGTTCGCTGACGAATTTGCTGCCAAAGGTGAAAACGCCCACGTTGGTTATGACCGGCGAAGCGGATTACCGCACTCCCATCTCCGAAGCCGAGCAGTTTTATGAAGGACTAAAGCTCTTAAACGTCGAGAGTGTTCTCGTGCGCGTGCCCGAAGAGCCCCACGGCATTTCCCGGCGTCCCAGCCACCACATCACCACACTGCTATATGTCGCAGGCTGGTTCGCGAAACATAAGAAATAGCATAGATTTGTAACCCAGACCAAGCTGGAAGCGCCCCATCATGAGGACGGCTCTTCAATCACTGCAATGAATGCGAGGCCCGTTCCAAGCAGGCCGAGACGTGACCGTCCTATCGGCATACGAGGTTAGATCTGGGGAAAATGAATCTTCAGCTTATAGCAAATGAAGAGAATCAGAATCGCGCCCAGCGTGGAAAAAAGGAGGCCGGCGGGATGATATCGTTCGTTTGTCGGGCGCGAAAACATGTGGGTAAGGGCGCCGCCGATGATCGATCCGATGATGCCGACCACGATCGTCCAGAAGATCGTTATGTGCACGTGCATCACCGATTTCGCGATAGCCCCCGCGATGAGCCCAATAAGAATATACCAGATTAAGTGAAACATACTTTTTCCTCCATCATTTGCTTCAGAACGTCGTCGAGTATAAACCAGGGTTTACCCCTGAACCACACTTTCTTATTCGTTCTGGCCCTGGGCGATGGCGGGACAAAATGCCGTGTTTCCCCGTACCTTACGGGATACGCAACAGCGCAGATGGGCGCTCGGTGAAAAGCTCGCTGGACAGAAGCTCGAGGTGTAGGATTCAGATGCCGGCTCGTTGTTGAGTCTGAACCGGAGGAATACTTGGACGCAGCGTACTTCATTCATCGACTACACTTCGCCTTTCTAATCACCTTCCACTATCTTTTTCCTCAACTCACAATGGGTCTCGCGCCGCTCATTGTGGTACTGAAAACGATCGCTTTGCGCAAGAACGACGAGCATTATCATTGTGCTGCGCGTTTTTGGATGAAGATCTTCGGAATCAACTTTGTGTTAGGCGTCGTAACCGGCATTCCCATGGAGTTCCAGTTCGGCACCAATTGGGCGCGCTTCTCCCAAGCTACCGGAGGCGTGATCGGGCAAGCACTGGTGATGGAGGGAGTATTTTCCTTTTTTCTCGAATCGGCATTTCTGGGACTGTTTCTGTTTGGCGAAAAGAAACTCTCACGATGGGGCCACTGGTGGGCTGGATTCCTCGTCTTTTTAGGATCCTGGTTGTCGGGGTTTTTCATCATCGTGACCGATGCGTGGATGCAACATCCCGTCGCGTATTTACGCACTGCTGACGGATCCTTTCAGGTAAGCAGCTTTTGGGGACTGCTGCTGAATCCGTGGGCCTTATTACAATACGCTCACAATATGAGCGGTGCCGTTATTACCGCGTCCTTCGTAATGGCTGCGGTAGGAGCATTTTACCTTCTCAATCATCGTCATATGGAGTACGGGCGCATCTTCCTGCGCGTGGGGGTAGTTGCCGGGTTCATCTTTTCGGCGCTCCAAGTATTTCCCACTGGAGATCTGCATGGCCGATATATGGCCAAACATCAGCCGGCGACAACGGCAGCGATGGAAGGCTTATTCCGCACCGAACACGGAGCACCAATTGTCTTTATTGGTCAACCCGATGTCGAGCACCAGCGTATTGATAATCCACTGGTTGTGAACAAGGCTCTGAGTTTTCTTGCGTATGGCACAACCGAGGCTGAAGTGAAGGGTCTGAATGAATTCCCGCGCGAGGACTGGCCAAGCAATATCGCCTTGCTCTATTTCAGCTATCACATCATGGTGGGACTTGGAACCATCTTCATTGCGGTGATGACGCTTGCTATCGTTTTCCTTTGGCGAAGCAAGTTGTTTGCAACACGGTGGCTTCTTTGGATCATTATGCTTTGCCTGCCGTTTCCTTACATCGCCAATACCGCTGGATGGATGACGGCCGAGGTCGGCCGCCAGCCCTGGCTGGTCTACGGGTTGATGCGAACGACCGTCGGATATTCGAACAATGTCTCAGCCGGCAATGGTCTGTTCACGCTTCTCGGATTCATGGGCTTGTACACCGTGCTTGCCGTCTTTTTCCTATTCCTGGTACAACGCGAAATTGAACATGGGCCAGGGTTGCAACCCACGTCGGAAGCTGTGCCACTAACGGTCGCGGGAGACTAATGTGGAAACGGTCTGGTTTGTTCTCGTTAGCTTCATGCTTGTCGCCTACGTTGTGCTCGACGGCTTCGATCTAGGCGCCGGCATCATCCATCTGCTGATCGCCCGAAATGACGACGAGCGCCGCATGGTGCTGCGCGCAATTGGCCCCGTTTGGGACGGTAATGAGGTTTGGTTGATCGCCAGCGGGGGCACGCTTTTCTTCGCCTTCCCGCTGCTCTATGCCTCAAGCTTCAGTGGCTTTTACTTACCTCTGAATATAGTGCTGTGGCTGCTGGTGCTTCGCGGTGTTGGTATCGAATTTCGAATGCATTTGGACAATCAGGTATGGCGCGATTTCTTCGACGGCCTGTTTTCCATCGGTAGCCTGCTGCTGGCGATCTTTTTTGGAGCCGCCCTAGGAAACGTCATTCGCGGAGTCCCGCTTTCGAAGAGTCATTACTTTTTCGAGCCGTTGTGGACCAACTTCAGACCAGGTGCCAACGCCGGCGTCCTCGACTGGTACACCGTCCTGTCAGGCATCGTGGCGCTGGTTGCGCTCACTATCCACGGCGCGCATTACGTGGCCATCAAGACGGAAGGCAACCTCGCAATGCGTTCGCGGAAACTGTCGCAACGATTATGGCCGGCGCTTCTCTTGCTCACACTCATGAGTCTGATTGCGACAATTTATGTGCGTCCACAGACGATCGTTAATTATCGTGAGCATCCAGTTGGTTTTCTGGTCCCCGCGCTCGTTATTGGCAGCCTGGGAGTCATGTTCCGGGCTCAGCGATCGGCGAATGAAGCACGGGCCTTCTGGAGTTCATGCGTATATCTTACGGCGATGCTCGGAGGCGCGGCTTTCGCACTCTACCCTGTCTTGTTGCCGTCCAGCACACCTGGAGTCGCGGATATCACAATCTACAACGCCGCAGCAGGTCAACATGCGCTGAAATACGGCCTGATCTGGTGGTCACTCGGCATGCTGATCGCTGTCGGATACGTCATTCTCATATATCGCATGTTTCGCGGGAAGGTGAGTCTCGAAAGCGGCAGCCATGGATAGTGATGTTGCTCTCACCTTATTCACTTCGGGCTAAGGTGGGATACCGCAACAGCGCATCTGGGCTCCCGGTGAAAAGCTGGCTAGACAGAAGTTCGAGATCCAGGCGATCCTCAAGTTAGTTCTTTATTTATTCAGGTGTGCCTGTGAGATTTGTGTATCCAGCTTTGCTGCCAGGGTAACTACCGTATCTGGGGAAACGCCGTGATGCGCAGCTTCGCAGAGCCATAAGGTACCATCCTGACTTGCTCCTCAGGCTCATGGCTCTCGACCGGACTTTGCGGTAACGGTCCAGCAGAGCCTTCCACCATTTTCCATTCCGTAACGCGCCGCGCCTTCATGAGAAGTTCGACCGGAGTTTTATCGGAAGAGAAAGGATATTCGCTCATAGGCTTCTCGATCACTTGGATGAATGCTTGGGGACGCCTGGGATCTATTACCAATCCGTAGTTCCATGGAGTCGTAGGCCTAACCTCCCAGTCGGGAGCCCGAGCGTTGTCCAATTTGCTCCAGTTTTCGCCGATCTTCAAAGAGAAGACCAGTGGGCCTCTCTCAATCGCAACCGAATCCTTGTACCAGCGGGAAACCCGGGGCGGCATCGGGAACTTTATATCTAACCGATCTCCACTGGTCCAGCGCCGATTCACAATGTAGTACGTCCTGCTGCTTATGTTATCCATCGCCTTTCCGTTTAAGGAAATCGTTGCATCTTTCGCCCACGCAGGAATTCTAAGTTTAAGAGGGAAATTAACCGGGCGAGCAGGATCGATCGTTAGTCGAACTTCTTCACGGAATGGATAGTAGGTATCTTCGGTGATGTGAACGTTTGTCCCGCCCGCCTTGGTGTTTACCTCATTGGGACCATAGGCTACCGCGGCCAACCCATCATCAGCGGTCGCCATCCATAAACTTGCCGCCAGCTTGGGCCAGCCCTGGTGCATGTTGGCAGTACAGCAGCCGAAATTCGGCTCAAGTCCATAAAGGTTCGAATCCGGACCATTCGTGGACCAGCAACGCGCTTGACGAGTGCACATAATCTGGTTGGGTTGTTGGTCGTATTGATGCGCCCACATATCACTGCTGAAAGTTCCCGGAAGAGCATTGAATGCCACCTTTTCTAAGCGATCACCAAATAGAGAATCGCCTAATATGGCCGCAATCTGCTCGTAGGAGAACATGGCCTCCACCACAGCGCACAGTTCAATACCTTGGGAAGGATCCTTCCCCGCAAAATGTTCATCCGCACTGAACATGCCATTTGGAATCCCATGGTATTCGTCGAGGAGTTTGATTTGCTGATAAATTGCCTGTCGATCTTCCGGAGAATCGGAAATTAAGGACCACACGGGCGAGGCCTTTAATGCCATGGCATTGTTCACGCCATGAGTCTGCATTCCTATTTCTGCTTGACCGCTCCCCGCTTGCTCCTTCAATTTTTCCTTATTTAATTTTTCCGTGAACTGAAAATGATCGAATTGATGCTTCCAGTCGTAACCTTGATTATGCAGAAGGCCCGCCAAGCGCAGAAGGGCGGGGTCACCTGATCTGTTGTAAAGCCAGATGATGCTTAAAACCTCGTCTTGCCAACGGTATTTACTCCAATCCTGCAGCGGCCGTTTAGGAAGCTCACGCGCCTGAAAAGCAAAATACCGCTGCATCAAAGGAATGACGCGGGAATCGTGAGTGGCTTCTTCATATTGGGTCAACGCCTTCAGCAGGATCATTCTCGGCCACCAGTCCTGGTTCTTGAGCGGACCGATGGAACCATCTTCGCCTGGATGGCTCAGAGTCCAATTGACCCACTTCTCAGCCTTGGCTTTTAACCCAGGGTCGTCGAGCAGATAGGCTAACGGAACTAACCCATCGAGGAAGTACGGTCCGCGCTCCCAAGCCTCGCCGGTTCCGCCCAGCCAGGCACTATTGGGGCCAACGTCAGACCAAACCTCATCAAGATGTCCGCTCAGGCCATCCGCCTGAATTCGCAGCTGCCGCTTAAGCCAGCCTTTGGGCTGTATCGCAGTCAGCGGCAATGGATAGAGGGCTGCCGAAGCGAGGGGTGGACGATTCTTGTGGATCTCGTCGTTGGTAACATTGCTTACATTGCTTGCGGAATCAAACGATTGTACAGAAAAGCAAGCAGCAAAAAGTATGATCAAAAATGGCAAGGCTTTGACGAACATGCTGGAGGCTTTCATGGTGGTTGTTTCGTTGTGCTCAGGCCTGCCTATCGGAACACCACTTCGATTTTCTTTCTCGTGACCTTGCGGTTTAGACGCATTACTAGTGGCCTGTACCAACTGATTGTGTACTGATATGGCGTGCTGGATCAGCATATTTCCACTTCACGGTACGGGGCGATTTGTTGTACTGACGGATGT
>Ga0209117_1000939_pt1 | contig 10741 bp, 6 predicted proteins | sample BlaSpr_A8_OM2_M2_FD_187978 | JGI IMG/M metagenome (GOLD analysis project Ga0209117, IMG submission 187978) | Forest soil microbial communities from Thunder Bay, Ontario, Canada - Black Spruce, Ontario site 2_A8_OM2_M2 (SPAdes) (version 2) | ecosystem: Environmental > Terrestrial > Soil > Boreal...
GAAGATGTTGAAAAGTTGATGGGCCGGGTTGCTGCACATCCCATTGCTGTCAAACTTTTCCGGTGCTGGACCACAGAGCTGACCGAAATTCCCTTGCCGCTCGGCGAGGGATGGAACGGTACTTCCCTGGGTTTCCCCTTGCCGGTTGCGATACCCTTCGTAAAAACCGAAGAAAAAGGTTTTGTCTTTGCGGATAGGGCCGCCGACGGTCCCGCCAAACTGATTTTGCTTCAGAGGCTCAGTACGGGTGGCAAAATAGTTTGTGGCGTCGGCAGCATCATTCCGCAAAAATTCCCATACAGCTCCGTGGAGGCTGTTCGTACCCGAGCGGGTGATGATATTCGTCGTCGAACCCAGGCTGTCGCCGAACTCCGCGTTGGCGTTGTGAGTAAGTATCCTGAACTCAGTGATGGCATCCACGGGCGGCTTGAGAACGAAGCCGCCATCCACACCATTGAAATTGTTCGCGCCATCGATCAGGAAGTTGTTGGACTCGGGCCGCTGGCCATTCACCGCATACGCTTGACCATCCCGCAGCGATCCTCCCGCTTCCGCTAAGCCCGGGGTAAGAGGTACGACTCCGGGCTGCAGCAGGCCAAGCTGAGAAAAGTTGCGCCCGTTCAGGGGCAGGTCGAGAACTTCGCGCTCCGAGACCATCTTGCCCAGACTGGTCACCGTCCCCTGGATGAGTTGAGCATCGGCCTGCACCTCGATGTGCTGGGTCTCGGCACCAACCATGAGACGCACTGAAACGGTTGCGGTCTCATTCACATCCAGCACGATGCCTTGCTGAACGTAGGTCTCGAAACCTTTTCCCTCAACCTGCAGGCGGTAATGACCAACCGGAAGTTCCAGGAGCACATATGCGCCAGAGCGATCTGTCATCGACGTACGGGACAGACCCGTCTCGGTTTGCGTGGCACTCACGGAAGCACCTTGCACTGTCGCGCCTGTAGAATCCGCTACCGTTCCGCGAATACTTCCCGTGATTTGTTGCGCAGCAGCGCTCAAGCCGATAAACAATGCCACGGCACAGAGCAGATTTCTGAGAGTAATCATCATAATAATCACTTTTCCCATGGAACTTGTTTGTTTTCGCACTGTGGGCAGGGAGATCACTTCTCGCATTGTGGACACACGCGAGAGCGAATACGCGCAACCACTTCGCGCGCGTTTAGATTGTTTCGGGACCCCAATCCCCAGAACGAATGAGCAGCGAAACGTTAGCGGAGAGAGCGTCTGGCCACAATAGCGCAAAAATACTATGAGCCTCCGCCGAGCGCCTGGAGACAGAGTTCGTTCTCAGGCAACCCGAGGGGATTATGCCGAAGAAGACTCTTAGTTTCAGGGAGTCTGAGTCGAAGCCGACAGTGAGTTCGTTTCCAGCCGAACCCGCAGTTCGCGTGCGAGGGTGTCGATGGCTCTGATCTTTTCCGCCGCGTGGTCTGGCACCTCAGGCACAGACATCGCAAGCTCACAGGAAAGGAGCATGGCGGTGAGCGTCTCGCGCATTTCGCTGCGCATTTGATCTTCGACGGCGCGCCGCGCCGCGCCTTCCTCGCGCTTGCGGCGATGCAGGGCCGAGCGTACCTCGCGCACCAGACGTTCCATTCCGGTGACTGCGAAATTGAGGTAGACGGGGAAAGCGGTGCCCAGATGTTCGATCATCTGATCGCTCTCAGCGGGGTCGTTTTCGAGCAAGAATTGATCGATAACGACGACCGAATAGGTTTGTTCGCGCAGGCGGTGGCAGCCTCCTGCAGGGACTGGGCCCAGTGCGTTTCCAAGCCGGTAGCGGCATGCAGGCAATCGACACACTGTAGGCCTTTAGCTGACGAAGTGATGAGTAGAATCATGCTCTTTTCAATTGCACGTCTGCCGCCATTGGCTGCGCGCTGAAAATACGACGCTTAGCGATGTCAGCAGCAGAACGGCTTCCCGTTGCGGCACTCGCGTTCCAGCAGCAAGTTCAAAATCGGGCGCTCAGGCCGGGTACTCCTGAGCGGCGTAGTCCTTGAGTTTGCGGTAGAGGGTAGTTTTTCCGATGCCCAACAGGCGCGCGGCTTGCAACTTGTCGCCGTTCAGTTCGGTGATTGCGCTCAAAATCGTTTGCTTCTCGAGTTCCGCCATGGGAATGATCTTGCCGTGCCCATTGCCATTTCCATTGCCATTGGACGGCTCGGGTAGAGGTAGATTGGCAACCTCGCGCGGCAGATCTGTAGTGTGGATCAGCGGACCACTGGTGAAGGCGTAAGCACGTTCGAGACAATTTTCCAACTCGCGGACGTTCCCAGGCCAATCGTAGGCCAGCATAGCCTTCAGGGCTTCGTCGCTCAGTATTTTTTCTTGTCCGGAAGTTCGCACCAGGCGCTCCAGGGAAAATGCGATCAGCAGGGGAATATCTTGGCGACGCTCGCGCAGCGCGGGAATGCGCAGGCTGAGGACGTTAAGACGAAAATAAAGATCGCGGCGGAATTCGCCTTGCATGACCGCTTGTTCCAGATCGCGGTTCGTGGCGGCAAGAATACGTACATTGATAGGTACGCGGCGCGTGCTGCCCACGGGACGAACTTCTTTCTCCTGGATTGCCCGCAACATTTTGGCCTGCAGATCGACGGGAAGTTCGCCGACTTCGTCGAGGAACACCGTTCCACCTTCGGCCATGGCCAAAAGTCCATCTTTGGACTGGTTCGCTCCGGTGAAGGCGCCTTTCACGTAGCCAAACAGTTCGCTTTCGATCAAGGTAGGGACAAGGGATCCGCAGTCCACCGGAATGAACGGCTTGTCGCGAAAGGGCCCGGAGTAGTGGATGGAGCGTGCAACCAGCTCCTTGCCGGTACCACTTTCGCCGAGAATTAATACCGGATGAACGCTGTTGGCCGCCTTGGCAATGATGCGATAGAGCTTTTCCATTTCGGGAGCACGCCCGACGATGCCTCCGAATCCTTGCTTGGACTTCACCTTCTCGCGCAGCATCCGGTTTTCGGACTTGAGCTTCAAGTGGCTGGCCACGCGCTCGAGCAGCATCTTCAGTTCGTCGAGGCTGAAGGGCTTGGTCACATAGTCGTAGGCTCCATTCTTCATGGCCTGCACGGCCGACTGCACTGTGCCATAGCCGGTGACGACAATGACGACCGCCTCCGGACGACGTTCCTTGATACGGCGAAGCGCGTCCAAGCCTCCGGCGCCAGGAAGGCGCAGATCGAGCAGGACAGCGTCGAAGGGCTGTGTGTCGAGAAACCGGTAGGCGTGTTCGGCGGAATCGGCCACATAGGCGGAGAATCCCAGCGACTGCGCTACTTCGCGGCAGGCCTCGCGGATCGATCGTTCGTCGTCGACGATGAGAAGGTTTAGAAAATTAGCTGGTTCGATCTGCGGTGTGACAGGCACTGGACTTAGAGCTGCGGACGTCATGGCGTTCATTCCTCTTCTTTGTATTGTTTCGGTATGAGTACTTCCCGGTTGTTCCCGGGCGCAAAATCGATGGCGTTCCGGGACTCCAGAACTGCTTCCGGAACAAGTGGCAGAAGGACGGAGACCCGAGTGCCGCAGGCCGGCGCGCTGTCTACGTGGATGAGCCCGCCGTTGCTGGTCACGATGTCGTAGACCGTTGCCAATCCGAGGCCCGTGCCCTTCGACGCCTTCGTGGTGAAGAAAGCTTCGAACAGATGCGCGTGCGTCGCAGCATCCATACCGCTCCCGTTGTCCGCCACCACGAAAAGCGCGCAGGGAAGCGATGCGGGATGACCCGTCGCATGATCCGTTTCAGGGAGCACCTGCACCCGGCAATTGCTGGTTTCAACTGTGATCTGGCCTCCGCCGGGCATAGCATCCCGCGCATTGAGTACCAGGTTGAGCAGAATCTGCTGAGACTGCGTTAGATCCATCTTGACCAAACCCAGATTGGGGTCGAGATGGAATATCAGCTCAATATTTTCCCCAATCAGGCGAACCAGCAGGTTGCGCATGCCTTCGGCGATCTCGTTGAGAGAAAGCAGGCGAGGCTCGGAACTTGTGGGTCGAGCCACCGCGAGTAACTGCCGCACCAAGGCAGTCGCTTGAATTCCGGCTTTTCGAATTTCTTCGGCATACTTGCGCACCGGGTGACCGGGCTCCAGACTTGCCATGAGCAGATCGCAGTACAGCAGGACTCCGGTGAGAAGATTGTTGAAGTCATGAGCCACGCCTCCAGCCAAACGGCCCACCGTTTCCAGTTTTTCGGCTTGCCGCAAACGCTGAACGGCCTCCTGGTCATGGGAGGGATGCTCTGCCAACGCCAGGGCATAGTCGGGCTCGCCATTCGCGCCGGGCACTCGCCATGCAGTCCAACGAACGGGGCTATTCGTGCCGCCAATTCTTGAGTCAAGGTGAAAGCTGTCCCGTTTCTGTTCAAACAATTCGTGAAAAAGACGTTGGCCTTCGGAGCGCTCTTGAGGATGAACGAGATCCGCAAAGCAGGAGGCTCTTGCGATCCGCGACCCGTCGCCCAGGATCTGTTCCAGCGCAGGATTCAGAGCCGTGATATTGCCTTGGCGATCGCATTGCGCCAGTCCGAGCGGCGCGTATTCGAAAACAGGACAAAGTTCCGTTCTCGAATCTCGCGTTGTCCATGCGAATTCAGCAGCAGTGCTCATACACCTACTTTGCGCGGAATGATTCCCGGAAGGAATCTCTAATCCCGTGGCCCGCGACCTTGGTTTTCCTAAAATGGGACTTGCGGTGGGGTTTAAGTCCAAGTCAAATCCCGTTTCGAGCCCACTATAGAGAAATGGCTTTGTGCCTGCTAAGGGCAGATGTCACTAAAACAGGAATTATTTTTGTGGAAAACTTCGCCGGAACAAGCCGGGACAGTAGGAGTGGAGGATTAATGGCCGGTTGGTGGCCGTTGGCTGGCTGCAGTATAGAGCGGCTCCGTCAGGCGGAAGACTAGTCGACGGCCTTTTTCAAGTCGAATGACCGACGCGGAAGCGTGCCTCGTAAGACCTTGACTTCGCGGAGTTTGGGTTTGGTCGGCGTTTCCACGCACGAAGAGGCTGGACGTCTGAACTGGCACTCTCGATCCTGCGAGCTGAATTGAATCGAGGGTCAGGAGGACGTAACCATGATCGCCCTTGAGATGCGATGCCCGAGCGGACTCCACGCGTCCTCTGACGATGGCTCCAAGGGGAATCAGTTTGTTCCCTTCGCTCACAACCGGCTGGTCGACGACGGCTTCGAAGGCGCCATTCGAGTCTGGATTGTCGGCCGATATGGAATTCTTCAGGCGAACCGTAAGCAGCGTGCCGGCCGGCAAATTTTGAGGATCCTGGAAAGGAAGATTCGCTTCAGACTCCGTGCCTTTGTCTTCGCTCGCGGATGAGTCCGAACGCGCTGGTCTTCCCGCTACATCATGAAAAGGAACCTGATTCTGGTCCACTTGAGGTGTGCCTTCGCTTTGCAGGCCGCCCGGCGGGGCACAGCCAACTGCCCAAAGCATGCTCAGCAATATCGTCCCAATCGTCAGATCTTGGGATCTTCGGAACCAGCTCATCACAATTATCCTCGCGCGCGGGACTTGGATAAGGAAGTGGCAACTCGATTACCAGATGCGGTCTCATCAAATCAATAACTTGGCGTTGGCACTTTAGGGAAAACGTGTAGATTCTGCTGGCTCGGGAACGTTCTTCACACATTCCTGCTACGAACTCAGGTCAAATGCAGCCTCGCAAACACAAACGGAGGGCAGCAGGCTGCCCTCCGCGTCTCGTCTTGCCTAATACTTCGCCTACGGTTTTTTCACCGCTTTTTTCTTCGGCGCAGGCGTCGTAGTCTTCTTCTTCTTCCTCTCAGCCTCGCGGCCGCCGATCAGGGTCAACGCGTCCGTTGAATTGAACGGGAACACGCGAGTCGACGACTGGCCGGTCGTGCTCAAAGTGACGTCGACCCGGCGATTGCTCGCCATCCTGATGGTAACTATGTTCCGGAGAACCCTTTGCCGCTCTTCTGTGCTTAGATCGGGGTTATTCGCCACCGCATCCTTCACCTCGGCATCGGTCAGGTTGTCTCCCTTGCCAAACCCTTTGGTTTCGATGTTTGCCTCGGGAACGCCTTGTTCGACCAGGAAGATCTTGGTGCTGTTGACACGACGCTCGGAGAGCGCCTGATTGTATTCCACGGAACCACGGTGATCAGCGTGGCCTCCGAGAATCAAGTGCGCGTCCGGCTTGGTCTCGAGATATTTCTTGAAATCGCCAGCCAGCGCGATCAACGTCTTCTGTTGACTGGGCAACAGGCCGCCTTTGGGATCCGAGGGCCTGGGATGCCCGACTACAAAGTAGATGCTATGCAGAGCAAGCCGGGACTCCAGCGCCTTGTCGACCGGCGGTGGGTTTTCGATTGTAACTTGCGTGGAAGCTTGTCCGTTTAGCCCGCGGGAGTCCGTGCAGGTTGCGCTAACCGTTATTGAACCCGGCGGAACTCCAGCCGTGCTGAGGTTTGCAGAGTTACCGCTGCCGGAGACTGTACCGGCCGTGGAAGTCCAGTTGGCTATGGAAACTTGAACGCCATCCGGGCTAGTGCAGGAGGCCGACAGATTCACGGTTCCACCGGCGACGAGACTCGTCGGGCTGGCCGACAATGACATGGTGGGAGGATTCTTCGGGGGCAGCGGTTTCACCGTATAGTTCGCCGAGCAACTCGCTTCGTTATTTTTCTTAACTTTGGGATCAGTGACGTGCGCCGTAACCGAGTAGCTGCCGGGAGCCGCATTGGTGGTGTCGATGGCGGCGCTACTGTCTTTGCCGGTGACTTGGCCACCATTCCCGCTCCAGCTATACGTTAACGGATGCTTGGGATTGAAATTGCTGGGAGTCACCGTAGCCGTAATCGGTTCGCCTACCATCACTTCGGTCGGCTGCACCGAGCAGGCAGCGGTAGGAGTTACAGTCTCTGCGCCGCCCCAATTGAACACAAGGCCGGTGCGCAACCTGACACCGCTCTCGGTGGTGCGACGCAAGTCCGGAAATTGTGGTGCGGCGTAGTCTGCGTAGTTGTGGCGAGAGAAAACATAGTCCGCTTCAAATAGGCGGATGGAGAACGTCTTGCTCACCGGCAGATCCATGCCGCCACCGATGATTGTGCCAATACCATTGGCGCCATTGAGGAGTCCGCCTACACCCAGGTGGTTGTAGCTGAACAGGGCATGCGCGAAAAAATTGGCGCCGTCAGTACGCCAAATAAATCTGGGCCCCACCGAAGCAGTCCCTAGTGAGTTTCCGTGCGACCAGTTGTATCCAGCATCGAATTCCGCACCCCAGTGCGGATTAAAGTTGTAAGTCAGGGCGCCGCCGAACCCCGGAGTCATGTCGGGCACTTTGTAGGAAATGGGATTGTTTGGGTCACCGAAGGGAACGGTGATCCCTGGATGCAGGTACTGATAGCCAATAAAAGCGTCCCACTTCGGGTTGTAATCACTCTGAGCAACGCTAGAAGTGGCGACTAGAGTCACCAAAATCAAGGCTGAAAGGCAGGTTGCGACCGGGCGAAAACCACGGGCGGCAGGGGTGTTAAGCATCGTGAAATCCTCCGAAATGTTGCCCGGCGGCCTACGACCGGGCTATGACACGTTTATGGGAGCGGATGTGGCAAATCGCAGGTAAACGAGACCTTCCATGAGAACCGAAATTCTATCGCACCGCTATTTAAAGCGAAAGTATAGACTCGAAGTGGAGCCTACCAAGGCAACCAAGCGGTAATTCGTCTCAAATTGAAATCTCGCACACCGGGCATAGGATCTATGCGACAGATGCCTGTGGAGACCTTGCCGTGCAGGAAGGTGCCGCGTATTGTGGAAACTCGGTCGGATGGCGCGTCGGCCTCAATTTGAATCGACGCAGTTAACTGAGCGAACGAACTGGTCAAGAACAAGCAGATGAACCACGAAAAAATATTGATTGTTGAAGACGAGGAGAACGAGCGATCGGGACTGGCCGAACTTGTGTCCTCATGGGGATTTCGCGTCGAGACCGCCCGGGACGGGGCAGAGGGGTTAGACAAGGCAACACAATGGGCCCCGTCGATTGTCATCACCGATCTCAAAATGCCGCGCATGGGCGGGATCGAACTGCTCGGACACCTTGCCGAACAGGCCACGACCATCGCCGTCATTTTGGTGACTGCCCAGGGAACCATCGACAGTGCCGTGCAGGCCATGCGGATGGGGGCTTACGATTACATCACCAAGCCCATCGACACCAACCGCTTGCGGACAATTCTCGGCAACGCCTCAGCCCTCCTGGGAACTCGCGCGGAGCTTGAGGCCACCCGGCGCAGGCTGCGGGATGTGGGATCGCTGGGACGCCTGAACGGTGCTTCCCGCAAGATGCAGGAGATCTTCCGGCTGATGGAGATGGTCGCACCCAGCACGGCCTCGGTCTTAATCACTGGAGCCAGCGGTACAGGAAAAGAACTGGTGGCGCGCACGATCCATGAACTCAGTCCGCGAAAAGACCGGCCTTTTGTTGCCATTAACTGCGCCGCGATTCCGGAAACTCTGATGGAGAGCGAGATCTTCGGCCACGAAAAAGGCGCATTCACCGGTGCGCTGGAACGTCGCACCGGCTGCTTCGAACTGGCAGAAGGCGGAACGTTGCTGCTGGATGAAATTGGCGAAATGCCAATCGGAACGCAGGCCAAACTGCTGCGCGTTCTGGAGGACCGTAAACTCCGGCGTCTCGGCAGCAAGGTCGAAACCTCAGTGGATGTGCGTGTACTCGCGGCCACGAATAAAGTTCCAGACGAGGCGGTGGCGCATGGCGAGTTGCGCAGCGATCTCTACTATCGCCTGAACGTATTCAACATCCACATGCCTCCGCTGCGCGAACACAAAGAGGACATTCCCAGTTTAGTAGAGGTGTTGTTGGGTGAGATGAGCAGCAAGCACTCCCGCAAGGTGAGCGCGGTGAGTGAAGCCGTACTGAACCAGTTCAGTCAATATTCATGGCCGGGCAACGTGCGGGAGTTGCGCAACACGATCGAGCGCGCGGTCATCGTATGCGATGCCGGCGTGATTGAGACCAAGCATTTGCCGCCCGGCTTTGGGCAGGCCCCGCTTCGCACCGCGGCCAATGATCCCGATGCGGTTCGACTGGGCGTCGGCACTACGGTCGAAGAAGCAGAGAAGATGTTGATTTTGAAGACGCTGGAGGCGACCAGCAACAACAAGACGCGAGCCGCGGAGATTCTCGGCATTAGCCTGAAAACCCTTCATAATAAGTTGAAGGAATACGGCAGCACTGCTCCCGAGGCAGTCCCTGGCAAGGAAGAAGTATCGAGTAGTTAAGGCCTCCGCGCACTGCTGTGGAACGAGCTACTTCTTTTCATGCTGCGACGAAAAACCATCATCGTGCTGGTCATCACTCTCATGGTGACGGTGATGGTGACTGCATTCTCGTTCCTGTACATCTCTCAAATTCTGCGCCTACGCATCGCCAATGCGAACGAGACGGCAACCAGTCTGACTCATCAGTTGGCCTATGCCGCATCCAACGCTGTGCCCGACTTCAGCAGCACATCCATCGATACCAGCAACGCGACCGCCGTGCGCCGCGCCTTGGCGGATTACGTGCAAACCGACGTTGCCCTTAATAACCTGCTCCAGTCCGATCCCGGAGATTGGAGGTTTATCTACGACGTATCGATCGTCGACGTGAATGGCAAGGCGCTCCTTCATACCAATGCGAGTATGGTGGGCAAGGTTATTCCAAAGCGCCCAGACTTCCAGCAGGTAGTAAAAGCCCGCTTCCAGGATCAAATCCGCCTTGTCTTCAGCCCCGCGGCAGTTTACGACGTGACCTATCCGCTGGAATTGAATAGCGCGCCTTTCGGCACGATTCGCATCGGGGTGCAAACGGTTTTCTTGAAGAGCGAGGTGCAGAGCCGGTTGATGAGGTCAGCGTATGTTTCCATCACGCTGATCTTTGTGTCCTTGTTTCTGGCAGCTGGAATTTCCAACCTGGCGTTGGGTCCGCTGAAGAGAATTGCCCGCAACCTCGATAGCGTGAGTGCAGGGGACGCCGAAGCACTTTACGGGGACGAATCCAGGCACGACGAATACGGCATGGTCTCGCTGAAAATTGCCAACCTGGGGCGCCAGATTCGAGATAGCAGAGAAATTTTCTCGGCCCTGAAGGACAACGTAGATCAACTCATGTCCAAGCTGCAGGATGGCTTGATGCTTTTCGCGCGCGACTCGCGGGTAGTGCTGGTGAGTGCGCCAGTGGAAGCTTTTCTTGGCCGTCCACGCGCACAACTGCTCGGACATACAGTTCATGAGGTGTTTGACCGAGATTCCCTTCTAGGCGTCGCTCTGCTTGAGGCTTTTGAACGCCGGCGTCCTTTCTCCCAGCGGGAGTTTGAGGCGGCCGGGGGAAAGCGCGTGCAGGTTTCGCTCGACTTCGTGCAGGAGAGGAACTCCCAGATTGGCGCTCTTCTCATCATGCGGGACACGGAATCGGCTCAGCGCATTGGCGATGAAATTGAGATGTCGCGACGCCTCTCCGCCAGCGGACGCCTTACCCGAGGCGTGGCGCACGAGGTCAAGAACCCGATCAACGCGATCGTGCTTCATTTGCAACTGCTGCGGAACAAACTGGCGGAGCAGGAGCCCGATACGCGGCGTCACATGGATATCATCGATACGGAAATCCGCCGCCTGGATCGCGTGGTGCAGACACTGGTCGATTTCACGAGGCCGCGCGATCTT
>Ga0209117_1000940_pt1 | contig 10740 bp, 5 predicted proteins | sample BlaSpr_A8_OM2_M2_FD_187978 | JGI IMG/M metagenome (GOLD analysis project Ga0209117, IMG submission 187978) | Forest soil microbial communities from Thunder Bay, Ontario, Canada - Black Spruce, Ontario site 2_A8_OM2_M2 (SPAdes) (version 2) | ecosystem: Environmental > Terrestrial > Soil > Boreal...
CCTATTGGCATACTGGCTCGGAAACATCATCGATCTCCTGGAACCCGACATAATTGTGATCGGTGGAGGCGTATCTTCTTTGCTCGCGCCCTTTCTAAACGAGATTCGTCAACGCTGGCAAGGCGCATGCCTCAATCCCTCTCCGCTGGACATCCCTCTGTCGCTTGCTCATTACGGCGAAGACGCCGGGATCGCCGGCGCCGCGGCGCTGTGTGAATTAAAGTGAACAGAACCCGGGAGACCCATTATCAACACCCTCAAAGCACTGGTGCCGTGGCGACGCCAATGTGTTTGTCCGCACCCCCGTAATAAAAAAGCCAGCGCTTGCCGTCCAGAACCAAGCCTTCTACAAATACGACATTCGGAACTTGCCCAACCTTTTCCCATTCCTCTTCCGGTGCGAATACCGGCTCCTGAGCGCGCGCAAGAACTTTGGTCGGATCTTTTTTATCGAAGAGAACCCACCCGGTTGAATAAACCAGTTTGTCGTCTGCGCCGTTGTATATCAGGAAGATGCCTTCAGGCGTGATGACTGGTGGCGGTCCCGGCTCCACAACTTGCGAATCAAACGATCCTGAGCGGCTCGACAGGACCGGGTGGTCGAGGGCCTCCGTCCAGTGGAGCACATCTTCGGAGTAAGCCACGCCCATTTGACTGTCTTTGCCCTGCGCGTCAGCCAGATAATACATCCAATATTTGCCGTTGATTTTTTCTGGAACGATCGCGCCAGACTTCGTCCATTTCACATTCCATTTACCCTTGTAACCGGGAATGATAATGCCTTGCCGCTTCCAATGAATCAGGTCCGTGGATGTAGCCAGGCAGAGTTGAGCATCTTTCTTGTCAGCAGCTACTCCATCAACGTTGTTGTATCCCGTATAGGTCAGGTAGTACGTATTGCCGATTTTTTGCAGCCTCGGGTCTTCAACACCGCCACCTTTTTCATATGGCGCCTCTGAAACCATGACCGGCTCGGGCCGGCGATTGAAACGAATACCGTCATCGCTCGTGGCATACCCAAGCGACGAAGTACCGTTACGGTCTTGCGCGCGGTAGAGCATCACGTACTTTCCGTCCTTCTTTACGACGGAAGGATTAAATGTTCCTGCGGATTCGAATCCCTCGCCCCGGGGAGAAACGATGGGGTCGGAGGAAAGCCGCGTCCACTTTCCAAAAGGTGGAGTAAATGGAACGGCGGCAACAGCGGCGAGAGCAATGAGAACCAACACGGTAACGACAGATGCCCGTGCTGCGCGGGTTGCAAAACAGGGTACTTTGAGCATAACAGGAATTCCTCTCCTTACGAGCCAACTGGACACGATGGAAAACTTCTAGAAATGCTCTTCTTTGTAGCTACGGGTAAACAATCTACTGGTCAGAACTCGGCCAGCAATCGGATGAAAGACCGTCTCGGGACTTGCAGCGTCTCGCTGGTGGCATTGCCATCTACACTCACACGAACGGTTCGCTGTCTCGCTGCGGGAATCGCGATCGTTGCAGACCGGTGAACGGCCGTTGGGTTGTACAAGATGAAATTTAGCTCTCGTGACGGAAACTCTTTTGCATGGGCCGCGTCGAGGAGGTCTAAGTTCACCAGCATCAGCTCCCGGTCACTGACCTGCCCCAGCGCTTCAAACATCAAATACATCCAAATCGATTCACCCGCGCCGTAGATTTCCTTGCCCACATTTCCGGTCATGCCCGCGAGTTCCAGGGTGCCCAGATTTTCGAACGGAATGAATGCGGAGCGACCCCGCTTGCGTTTGGCCGAGCAGTCCTCGAAGAAATAGAAGTTGTTGCGCCGCTGCTGGTCCATGAAACGCAGGAGGCCTTCAAAGACGATTCCGCGTTTCATGACACCGGTCCAGGGGAGAATGGCCTCCACGTTCTCTTTGAAAGCGGGATAGAGGATGGAGGCGGCAGCCTGAACCATTCCGCGAATGTCGTGAGACTTCTGACTGGGATCGGAGTACCAATAAAACATTCGAAACTGTTCGTACAGCAGGTACTTCGCCTCTTCCCGCATACCGAGTTCCGCCGCCGCGAGCGCACCGTAGGCAAGTTCCTGGGGCTCGTGGAAGAGGCGTTCTGCGGGTACCGTGTACAAAACCCGGATCGCGTGCCGGGCTTCTTCGAGATAGTGCTGTTCTCCAGTCAATCTACTCGCCAAAATCGCTCCCCAGGCATAAGCCACCGACGGCGTAATTTGTGCCGGCACCTTCAGCTCGGAGAGTAGCGACCCGGTAATAAATCGGGAAAAGATAGTCGTACTGCTGAGCCATCTTTTGGGCGGTCTGGAAGGCGTCGAGGAAATGATCAGTGACTTCCCCTGATCCCGCTAGAGAACCGATCATCGGATACTTGATGAGGGCGTTTTCAAAGGGATACCACGAATCGGCTCTCTCATCCTGTGGACGCGTGAAATCGTTGCCAATGCTATGGGTGTCCGAGTGGTAGAAAGCAGGAAGGTCCGCTAGAAGATCGTTGCATTCGTGTTCGAAACTCGGCGAAGGGTGTAGCCGGAGGTAAAGAAGCGAGGGCCATAGGACGTCGGCAATGGTCATCAGCTCGAAGTTGTCGGGGGAGTCGTTCCAGAGATGGGAACTGGCCTTAACGTAGGCGCGCAACCCGGTATGCCCCTTAACCTCGATCTGCGTCACGCTCTTGTCCTGCAAGTCTTCCACCGTACCTGAGGCGAACTCTTTCCAGGAAGTAGCGCAAGTCGGCCAGGTAAGTTTTTCCCCGAACAGGGGAAGCAGAGCTTGCATCCATCGCGCTACGGACTCCTGTTCCGTGAGCAAGCGAGTCATGGGCCTTTGAAGTAGCCAGTAGGTGAAGTTGACGTCACCCGCCGGCAGCACGTTGCCCGTGGCCTGATCTGCCAGCAACCCCACGCCAAGCTGCTGGGTGCCGTCGCGTTCGATGCGTGAGATACTGGCGCAACGATAAACGAGAAAGCGCGGAAGATTTTCAATCGACATCCAACCCATCTCGCCAACATCGAAGTACATCATGGTTTCGACGCCGACGCTCTGGTCCAGAAGATATACCGCCGGAAGATCATTGCCGTAAGTGCCCAAAGAGTTTCGCGTGGGCTGTTCCAACAGCACACGCCTCCAGCTTCCTGACTGGCCTTCCATAAACGTGGAAGTTGAATTTAACCAGGTGATGAGCTGTGGCTCGATCTGGCTGTCCTGGCGCAGTTTGATCGGCGCAGGTAGATGGAGTGCAGTGCGAAAGCGGAACCAGGGCGCATCCGCATCGTAGCTCAGAGCGGTGATTTCTGAGTCCCAGCTATAGGACACAGCTTTGCCCTCCACGCCTTCGGCCTTGCCCTCCCCTTGGCACAGAACTCTCGAACCCTCACGCCGAACACGCGAGGTAACCAGCGGAAAGGAAGCGCCTGTTACGACTGCGCTGCTCGCCAGCGTGGCTGGTTTCCACTCGTCTCCGACACGCAGAAAGTTCTGAAAGGCAAGCGGCGAGCCGGTTGGGGATATGCGGAGTTGCTGGGCTCCGTTTTCAAGACTTGTGGAAAGCGATGGGAGATCTGATTCGAAGGATGGCAGAGCGATTCTTGCGGGAGAACCCGCATAAGCTGGGGCAGCACCCACAGCGGTAACCAGCAGCGTCTTCATGAAGCGACGCCGATTCAACTGGCTCATATGGCTATTACTCCGGCATTAGAGAAGTGGGTACGGTACTGCCTAGTTTGCCTTCCGAGCAGAACTTCCCGATATCAATACGCAATCTTTAGGCCAAATTGAATGGTCCGCGGTCCGCTAGCATCCGTAACGGCGCCGAACCCGCAGGCGAGTGGGCCCGCACATACAACATTACCCTTAGAATCCTTAGCGCCAACAGGCAAGAATGGGCTAGCTAAGCCCGGCGCGAATCCGCCGGGTGCCTGGTAGATGTGCCGATTGAAGATATTGAAGAACTCGGCGCGAAAGTCGATGGTTGCCTTTTCACCAAATAGCCGAGTTTTCTTACCCAGCGAGATGTCCTCGTTCCGGCCGCCAAAGGTTCGAGCGTGGGAGAGGGAGCGCGGTTCGTTGCCAAACGTCAGTGGAGCTGCGAGTGTGAAAGCGGCAGAATTGTAAAATGAAGTCGTTGCCGTATTGAAATTTGAACTCTTATTCGTTTCGGGCACCCCGGGCACGACATTGACTCGGGCAATGCCGGTACCCGCTGATGCGCACCCACCAAACAAGACATCTCCCGCAGTGCCGTTACAAGGCTGATATACCGTCGTAGGAGTTCCGGACTTGTAGGAACCGACACCGGAAACGTACCAGCCTCCCACTAAACGATCTACCGCCCCACCCTCATGCAAGTAACGCTTGCCATGCCCGACTGGCAATTCATAGAAGAAGCTGGCCACAAGACTTTGCGGCGTATCGAGTTGGCTAACGGCCTTTTCAGCTCCGCGATTGTAGGAATTTTGTCCGACAAAGCTATTTGTGCCGATGAAACCGGAAACGCCGGGTCCGGCGGAGTCGGCATCGGTAATGTTCTTCGAGACGGTATAAGACACGAGGAAGGTCAACCCCTGCGCAAAGCGCTTGTCCACTTGCAGTTGCATGGCGTGATATGTGGAGTTGCCAGTGCGATCGGGGGTAAACGAGTTATCTTCTTGGTTAAAGTTGCCGTACTGAGGAAACGGTCGAAATATCTGGTTGATGTTCCCAGTGAAGCCCGGGTAGGGCAACTTGACACCGGCAGCAATGGCAGCTGGACATTGGGGTGCTGGTGGCGGCGCGCCCGCGAGGCAACTTGAGTTCGTAGTGAGATCAGCGCTAAAGGTGTTCAAAAACGGTAGCAACGAAGGATTCGTTTGATTTGGAACAATATTCAAAGCCGGCAAGTGCGTGCCCTTGGAGCCGACATAGGCCACGCTTATCACCATGTTCGTGGTGATTTGGCGTTGTACGTCGAGATTCCAAGTCTGGATGTCCGCGGGCCGCCCGCTGCCTAGCGGCACCAGGATCACTCCATTCTGGTTATTCTGCGCGTCGGGCGTCAAGGGGCCGAAGAGAGGGAAGATGCGTGTCACGCCGCTATCAATTAGGGTCGGACCTCCATTGGTAACGTCGACAGTCTGCCGGTTGAAGAATCCCAGGCCGTCCTGGTCCGCAAACGATCCTTCTTTCAATGGCTCGTAGAAGATGCCATAACCGCCGCGAAATACGGTCTTATCGTTGATGCTGTACGCGAACCCTACGCGCGGGCCGAATGCTTTCTTGTAGGTATCCTGCGGACGCGTCCGTCCGTTCCGCCCCGTCCCAGTTCCGAAATAGGTGTAAGCCCCGAGGATGTTTCCGGAACCCGGGTTGGCGAGCGTAGGGTCAACCGCTGAAAACCGATTGAACGCTTCGGAAGCCGGCAGGTCCAGATCGTAGCGCAGGCCGTAATTCAAAGTTAGGCGAGGCCTCAACTTGAACGAGTCCTGCGCGTAGAAGGAGTAATCCTTGTATCGCACACCGCTAAAAGCGCCGTAGTTCAGTGTCGCCGTGTTCACGCGGCCAAAGAGTGAGCTGGCCACTGGATCTCCACCCGTTCCAGTAGAGGTGCCGGTGCTGCTGGTCTCAGCGGCGTTAAAATCGAATTCCCCGGAGGACTGAGTCAGCCGTCGCACGTTAAATTGAAGCATGCGGACACCTCCGCCAAACTTGAAGTTGTGCTTGCCCTTGATCCAGCTGACAGAATCATTCAGTTGGTATACGTTGTCCGCAAATTCCGAATCGCCGCAGTTGTTCAGCAGGCCTTCGTAACCGAAAGGGCTGGCGGTAAATTTCATGCATGGGAAGGTGGTGTTCTGTACCCCGCTGAGGCCGATCTTTGCCGGGTATCCCTGGCCGAGGCTGTTGGCGACTTCACCGCGGAAGCGGCGGCTGAATCCGAACAGGAATTGGTTGACGACCGACGGCCCGAAAATATAATTGTGGCTGAAACGCGCATACCGAGTGTCCTGCGGCAGGCTCGACCCAAAGATAGGTGTCAGGCTGGAAATACTGCCCGTTTTCGTGTTGTCGTAGTCAAAGCCGCCAGAGATCCGCTGCTTCTGCGAGATGATGTGGTCAATCTTGACATCAAATAGATTCGCGGTCGTACTCGAGAGGGTATGGTCGATTACGTTGTTGGAGAGGCTGCCGTTCGTCGGAGGAAGTAGCGCAAATACCTTGGTCATCACCGCGCTCGCCGTGAAATTCGGGTCGTTAGTTAAAATATTTTGCGGCACGAACTTATGCGTGGTTGGGTCATATAGTTGCGTGTGCGACTTTTTCGGGTCCGGTTCGTTGCAAAGTCCATTAGCGTCGTAGCTATCGCAGAGAACCGAGAAATTGCCCTTGCGAAAATTTTCGTTCGGGACCGAAGGTGTGCCAGTGCCACCATTTCGAAGCCGAAATCCCTCGTAGGAAAAGAAGAAGAAGGTCTTATCTTTTCCGTTATAAAGGTGTGGAACCCAAACGGGACCGCCACCTGTGAAGCCGAAGTCGTTCTGCGTATTAACTGATTTGGGTTGGCCCAGGGTGTTGTTTTTCCAACTGTTGGCGTCCAGCGCTCGGTTACGCAGAAAATCATAAGCAGACGCATGGAGTTCGTTGGTTCCTGATTTTAGCGTGAGACTCACGATCCCGTCGCCGGATTCCCCATACTCGGGCGAGAAATTGCTCTGCAACACTTTGAATTCTTGTACCGCTTCCGTCGAGACGCCCTTATTCCACTGTGTATTGGGCGAAACCAAAGAAATCGACACGCCGTCGACGAGCACGTCAGTGCCGCCCTCCTGCCCTCCGTTCACCTTGAAGTCGTCCGTTGAATTGCTGCCTGGGTCGTTCCCCACATTTCCTACGAATCCCGGCACCAGGGTAATGAACTGCACGGGGTTGCGGATAGTACCGGAGACCTCCAGCGGCAGGTTCGCAACCAGGCTTCTCTCCACGGTTGCCCCGATATCAGAGGTTTCGGTTTCAAGCTGGCTGGCGTCGGCAATGACTGTCACGTTCTCGGAGACCGCGCCGACCTGCATCTGGACATCCAAGGCAACAGTAGCATCCGTATGCACCGTGACGCCTTCCCGCGCGTATTTTTTCAGGCTCGGCCCCTCTACGGTAACGGAGTACCGGCCGGGCGGCAGGTTCGGCAATACATAAAGCCCCGCGTCGGTGGTCACAGTTGTAATCGTGAGCCCGGTATCCAGGTTTCGACCCGTCACGCTGGCTCCGCCGATTGCTGCACCACTCGGATCGGTTACGGTGCCCTGAATGCTGCCATTCGTAGTCTGGGCATGAAGAGATAACGCTGATGCCAAAAGGATAAACGCAAGAGTACAGAGAAGTCTTTTCACTGATTTTCTCCCCTTAACACTCTGAGAAAACTCTCGGAAGGGCGCAAAAGTTGATGTAGCGAAATTGAGCTCTCACATCCAAAACTGAGCACCCCAATGACCTGAAAACTGCCGTACGAACTAGTACTTTTATACTATGCTAGCGCTGTGAGCGCATAGTCCACCTCTTGAAATTGAAAGGAAAGGGTCTAACACGTGAATTCATTGTGATTCACAGGGACGAACGTCCGTAAAACGCTCCTTAATCACACCAAGCTATAGAAAAGAAGTTGGTTAGGTACTTATTTCCAAGAGGCTCGAGTTCGCCCTGTCCCCAGCAATCTATGCCGTTCAACTTGCGCGGCGAGACGAATGCATCGATCCCCTCAGGAATTCATTTTGTGAAATTGTCAGGATCCATATCTGGCGTCCGCAGGGCTGCCTGCTCCAGCGCTTGAAGGATGAACGAATTCCAGGCAAAGACGCGATGGTAGCCAAAAAACGGGTGCGCCGCGTCGGTGGCAAGGTATTCCTGGCTGGTCGGAAAGTCAGAGGCAATATTGAGTTCTGCCCATAGCCGGTTTGCGATGGCCTTCCCGGCGGCGCTCCATCCGTGGAGCTTTCCGGTAACGTAACCGCAGACTTCAATCCGCATCCAACTGCCACCGTTGTAATAGATTCCGTCCATGCCGTGATTTGCGTAGCTAGCCGCGAATGAATTACTGACCATCGGGTGCCAGCTCTCATTGAAGTAGCTCCACCCCCTACCTCCTTCTGGAAGTCCGATGAGGATCGGCCGCACCGTGCCACCGGCTTCAGGATGCGGGCAATCTTTTCGCGGCATCATCGCCGGTATGCGATCGAGATGGTTCACGACGATCTCGTCCGTGAGTATTTTTCGGCCAAACAGCCAAAGAGAAAGGTATTCCGGGAAGATTTCTGCAAACCCGATGGCATCCGCGATGTCACGCGCCGGGCGCAGGAACTTTCTCGCGGGATCATAATAGCTACGATAGAGTTCTTCTGCCTCCCCAAGATACTCCTCGGAAATCGTTTCACTTACACCGGGAATCTGCAATTCCTTGATCACTCGCAATGTGACGGCCAACATTCCCTGGTTTTCACATATGGCGGACGTGCCCTCCGGGTATCGGATGACGTCGAGCTGGCCCATCACGAACTGCGCCCAGCAAAGGCCCTCGCGATGGAGATCGTAAGTTCGAAGACAATATTCCGCGGCTTTCCGTACCTTTTCCATCGGCAACTTAGTGCCGAACCGGCGACGATTCACAAATGCCCACATCAGCCAAAGGGGCGTCGAATCGTTCGACTTGCGCTCCACATTGGCGCGATTCGGTTCCACTAACGTGTTGATTGCCCCATCCGTCCCCTGATTTTCGGCCCACAAATTGAAAACGTTCTCGTTCAATTCGCGATTGTGAATGCCATTTAGCGCGAAGAAACTGTCGCGAAGATACATCTCACCGGCGGCGGAATACCAAATGCTCGGTGCGCAAATCGGCCGAAAGCTCTCCGGTCCCGCGATCCAACAAAGCATCATTAAGTCGGCGTAAACTGCCTTTTCGGTCTCTCCACCCTTGAATCCGAGTCCGTCAGCCAGATAAAGCTGACTGGCTACCCGATGACCTCGAACCGTGTCAGGTACCTTTTCATCCGCAAATACGAAAACCGTTTTCTCCGCGGGCTGACCCATCTCCAGGCGATGGTATGGTTCACTGCGAGTGGCGATGCGGCGAATTTGCAGGCCGCGCACCTCGATTTTCGCGAGGCGTGGCGGTGCCTCCACTCTTTGAGCTTGCTCCGATGGCGCAACGGAAATGAAGACAGCGCAGCCATGTCCTTGCAATCCTGATACAAACACCGTCGTTCGAAAATCGGACCACACTCCGGGCGATTCAGGCACTCCATCGTTGTACAGAGTGATGTCGCCCACCTTCTGCAATCGCTCATCTACACTCCAAATCTCAATTGCCACCGGCACAGCCGAACGATACTCCACATGCACCGAGTAAACCTCGGTGCCTTCGGCCGCAAACGGAATGATCACCCCGTCTTCGGAACTCTGTGTGGACAGGGTCGCCACACCATCACGCTCGTCCAGAGTCACCTCGCCCTGTTTCTTCCACGACGAAATGTCCGGCAGGACAATGGCTTGAGCGTTCTTCTCTCCGGCTACTTGCTCCATGACTTCACCGAACGTCTGCTGAACGAAAAAATCGCCCTTGCTGCGTTCCTCCGCACGCGAACCGGAGTACAGATTGGGATCCGGAATTCGCCGCGGCGCGGGCTTCACAGGTCTGCCATCCCGGCGGATGATTCGCGTCCACTGGTTACGATAGCCGGAGTCAGTCAGTAGGCCGACGCACAAACCATTCTTCGTGCGAAACCCGGCGGCTGGAAAATATTCGTGCAACGCCCCGCCTTGCCAGTCCAACTGATCAAAACTCCAAAACTTCACGGGGCTCTCCTCAAGCTCCAAGCGATTGCTCAACTGGTAGAACAGCATAAACATATCGGCTTGGTGTAACCGGATCTTCTTCCGCACGACGTGAGGAGTAATCAGTTCATAGTCCACATGCGCGAGCACGGTAGTGTTTAGATTCTTGAGCTTGCACTCACCATCGAGCATCACGTGTGTATAGTTGCCCGCCCATGTGGTCGCCCTCCAGTCATTCACGCGATCTTCCACGCTGCGTTCTTCGTTTTTGAAGGATGCCGAAAATTCGCCGCCCCGATTGTGCTGCGCAAAAGGCTGGCCATTGAAAAGAAGAACGACACCGTAGCCCTGCTTGGCGTCGCCAGTAACTTTTATCGTCAACCCGTCGGTGCCAGGTGTTATTGCCGAGGCGACTGCTCCTAGCGGTCCGCACCCCGACCCTAGACCGAAGGCTAGACTACCCGTGATTGACTCCTCGATGAAATGACGACGCGAAATGATTCTGTAGGCCATACTTTCTTAGTTCTCCTTGTCAAGCGAGCCGATATTCATCTCTGCAATTCAATCTAGCGTCCTTAGTATTATCCAAAAGCGCGAGCGGATAGTTGACCTCTTGACGTTCCAAGGAAAGGGTCTCACACGTGATTCCATTGTGATTCACATGGATTGACATCCATGTGACGCCCCTACAGTCGAGCAAACACATTGGAAGGAAACGGGTTAGGTTCTTGACTTGAAAAGGGTCTGTGATAAAATCCGTTCATTCAATTAATTCAATTGAACGAATCGATACAGTATGGCCTCACCGCAAACGTCGTTTCCACAGCCAATAACGACTGACGACCTCCTTACTGATAAGCGCTGGCAGCTCGTGCAGCGGATAGTGTCTAGTCCACCCTTTCAGAAGAGCACCCGGCTCAGAGATTTGTTGCAGTTCGTCACCGAGCAGACC
>Ga0209117_1000941_pt1 | contig 10737 bp, 12 predicted proteins | sample BlaSpr_A8_OM2_M2_FD_187978 | JGI IMG/M metagenome (GOLD analysis project Ga0209117, IMG submission 187978) | Forest soil microbial communities from Thunder Bay, Ontario, Canada - Black Spruce, Ontario site 2_A8_OM2_M2 (SPAdes) (version 2) | ecosystem: Environmental > Terrestrial > Soil > Boreal...
CGCCGCCATCCAGAGTGAGACCCAGGAGACTGTGGTGAGCATGGAGGAGAGCACGCGCGAGGTCGTCGAGGGATCGCGGATCGCCGACCTCGCCGGCCAGGCGCTGACCGAGATCAACACCGTGGCGGAGCGCATCGCGGCGATCGTCCTTTCGATCACCGAGGCGGCGGCGCGGCAAGCGGAGCGGTCGGCCAAGCTCTCCACGACCATGGAAGGGATCGCCGGTATGACCGCGCAAACCTCTGCCGGCACCCGCCAGTCGGCAATCGCCGTCTCGCGCGTCGCCGAGCTGGCCGACGCGCTGCGTGCATCGGTCTCCACGTTCCGGCTCCCTGGCGGTCCCACCGCTTTGGCGGAGGCGGAGCTCCAGGTGGTGGTCGGCTCGGTGCAAGGAGGAACATCATGAGGAAGCTCTCGCTCCGCTGGCGGTCTTGCCGCGCGGCCCTTGCCGCTGCTGTCCTCATGTCTGTGGGCTGCGGGCGTGCCGGCACCGAGATCGTCGTCCAAGGGTCCCCGACCTTCCTACCGATCGCCCGCGCCGCCATCGCGGCGTTCCGGCCCGCACACCCGCCCAACGCCGTGCTGCTCTCCGCCGGCAGCGCCGCAGGGGTGCGGGCGCTCCTCGCCGGTAGCTGTGACATCGCGGTGCTGGCGCGCGACCTGACCCCCGAGGAGTCCCGCCGGATCAAAGAGGCCGGCGCCGATCTGCGCACGTTCAACCTTGCCAACGTCGCCGTCGTGCCGCTCGTTCACCGCGACAATCCGGTGACCTCGCTGACGGTCGCGCAGTTGCGCGGCATCTGGAGCGGGGCGTTGCGCAACTGGCGCGAGGCCGGCGGGCCAGACCTGCCGATCCACGTCGTGACGCGCGACACCGGCAGCGCTCTGGCCGATCTCTGGGAGCAACAGGTGATGGCGGGCATCCCCGTCCGCGCCGACGCCACGCTCGTCGCCTGGGGCGCTGCCGGTGGCCCCGATCCCCTCCTCGCCCTGGTGGGCCGCGACCCGCAGGCGATCGGTTTCGCGGCGATGACGGACGCGGCCGGCACCAAGCGGCTCGCGGTCGGCGGGATCGCCGCCACCGACGAATCGCTGAAGAACGGCACCTTCCCGCTCAGGCATGCCCTCTACCTGCTCCTCGATGGCCGCTCCGCGACCGACACGATGCAAGGCTTCGTCGACTTCCTGCTCGAGCCCGCCGGGCAGAGCCTCGTCCGCCGCGCCGGCTATCTCGCCCCCTAGCGGTGGGCGATCTCGTGGTCTTCTCAGTCGAGGTGGCGCGCCACCATCAGGCCCTCCCGCGTCTGGACCGCCAGCGCGACACCGGCGCCCGGGCGGCCGAAATCCGAGTACGATGAGAACCGCTTGCGCCGCCGCCCAATGTCCCTTGCCGCGAGGGTCTTGCGCTTCACTTTTAAGGGCATGTTCGCTCCTCGCCCGCGGCCGCAACTACCATGTCGCCGCGACCAAGGCGGACGTCACCGTCGGCACGATCGAGAAAGGAGTGCGCCGCCATGTGGTTCGACCCCCGCCGTCCTCGCGAGATTGTTGCTCTCGCAGGCAAGGTCAGCTGCAAGAACCCGCGCCCGGTCGGAGTCCGTGAGCTGCGCCGGCGCCTGCTGACTGTCCTTCTGGTTGGGCAGGTGGCTGGCGCCTGCCCGGCCGTTCGCTCAGGCGGGAGCCGTGAAGCCGACCTCCAGCTGGCTCGTCCGGATCAGAGGCCGGTCGCGGAGTGGCAGCTCTTTACGCCTCCCGATGGCTCGTTCTCCGTCCGCATGCCGAGCGAGCCGAAGGTGAGTGGCACACCGCCCGAGGTTGACTACTTCGTGACCATCGGCCGCTCCGCAACCTATCAGGTCCACCTGTCCCCGTTTCCGAATCCAGGGGGCCGCTCGTTGAAGGAGCTGGTAGAAACCACCCCCGCGGCCATGGTCGAAGTGCTGCGCGAGTACGGCCCGCGGCTGATCTGGTCGGAGACCGGACATGCCTCTGGCGACTCGTGCGTCACCTTTCTTTTCGAGACAACGACGGCCCGCCCCCAGACGCGCGCGCTTTACAGGGTCATTTTCGACGTCGTGGATCTGAGAATGGTCACCATCAGTTACGGTGCGCCGGCCGACAGGTTCCAAGAGCCGCGGGCGAAGGAGTTCATCGCCAGCCTCGCGTTGCGGCGCGGCAGGCCGCGCTAGCGAGGAAGGACGAGGAGAGCAAGGACTGGCTGCCTCGCGGAGATTCGTACAGCTCTGTCCGTCGAGTGGATGTAGAGTGATTCGAGAGAGGGAGATCCCCATGCCGAAGCGGATCGTGTGGATGAGCTGTCTGTGGGTTCTCGCAGCGACGGTCTTCGCAATGGCTTCGGCCGCTGCGCCGGGCGGAGCAGAGGCTGCCCCGGCGCGCCCACCGGAGATCGACCCGGCCCTGGTGTGGAACACGTTCCTGGGCGGCTCGGGAACCAGCGTTGGTAGGGGCATCGCGGTGGACGGGAGCGGGAACGTCTACGTGGCGGGGACGAGCGAGGCGCCGTGGGGCAGCCCGGTGCGGGCGTATGCGGCGGACACTGACGCCTTCGTGGCGAGGCTCGATGCGACCGGGGCGCTGGCGTGGAACACGTTCCTGGGCGGCCCGGGAGCCGACTATGGTCAAGCGATCGCGGTGGACGGACGCGGGTATGTCTACGTGGCGGGGACGAGCGCTCCCGGTCAAGCCATCGCGGCGAACGGGAGCGGGAATCTCGCGGTGGTGGACACGAGGCCTGCGATTTGGGGCACCAGCCCGGTGCGGGCTTACACGGCGGGCCGCGACGCTTTCGTGGCGAAGCTCAATGCGGCCAACGGGACGCTGGTGTGGAACACGTTCCTGGGCGGCTCGGGGTCTGACGCAGGTCTTGGGATCGCGGTGGACGGGGGCGGGAACGTCTACGTGGTGGGGACGAGCAATGCCGCGTGGGGCAGCGGCCCGGTGCGAGCCTACGCAGCGGGAAAAGACGCCTTTGCGGCCAAGCTTGATGCGACGAGCGGGGAGCTGGTGTGGAATACGTTCCTGGGCGGTTCGGGGTCCGACGAAGGTTTCGGCATCGCGGTGGACGGGGGCGGGAACGTCTACGTGGCGGGGACGAGCGACGCCCCGTGGGGCAGCCCGGTGCGGGCGTATACGGCGGGCACCGACGCCTTCGCGGCCAGACTCAATGCGGCGAGCGGAGCGCTGGTGTGGAACACCTTCCTGGGCAGCTCATCGAAATACTCTGCCGCCCGCATCGCGGTGGACAGGGGCGGGAACGTCTACGTGGTGGGGACGAGCAAGGCCCCGTGGGGCAGCCCGGTGCGAGCGTACACGGCGGGCGACGACGCCTTCGCGGCGAAGCTCGATGCGACGAGCGGAGCGCTGGCGTGGAACACGTTCCTGGGCGGTCCGGCCAGGACTGACCAAGGTCTCGGCATCGCGGTGGACGGGGGCGGGAACGTCTACGTTGCAGGATCGAGCGACGCCTCATGGGGCAGCCCGGTACGAGAGTATTCGGCCTACGACGATGCCTTCGCGGCGAAACTCAGTGCGACGAGCGGGACGCTGGCGTGGAACACGTTCCTGGGCGGCCCAGGGAATGACTTTGCTTCCGGCATCGCCGTGGACGGGGGCGGGAGCGTCTACGTGACGGGGTTGAGCAATGCCACCTGGGGCGCCAGCCCGGTGCGAGCGTACAGGGGGTCGGCGCACTTCAAGGAGGGTGAAGACGCCTTCGCGGCGAAACTCGCCGCGACGAGCGGGGCGCGAGGTGGCGAACACGTTTCTGCGGCCGCGGAAGACTTCGCGATCAAGCTCGGCCACCCCCTGAAAGTGGGTGATCGAACGTTGCTCACGGGCTCGCGCCGGATCGACTTCGAGATGGCGGGGACCGTGTTGGGCCAAGAGATGCGGCAGGAGAAACACGCCACCTACCGCTTCGCCGTCACTCAAAGGGTGGTGGCGGCAGGCGCCAAGGGCAATGGCTTGCAGACTGAGCTCGCCGTGCAGAAACTGACGCGCGAGGAGGACGGCGCTACCACTGAGCTGCTCAAGGCAGGAGATCTGATCAGCGTCCGGCTCGAGGGCGACGAACAGGTCTGGGAGCTGGGCGGATCGCCGCTGACTGCCGAGCTGAAGGAGGCGCTCAGCGACATCGCCGGCGTGAACGCCGACGACGAGCCGTCGGATGACGAGGTCTTCGGCACCGCGCGCCGGCGCCGCGTCGGCGACAGCTGGCAGGTCGATCCGAAGCTGGTCGCCGGTCTGCTTGCTCGGATGGCTATCTCGGTGGCAGCAAAGGACGTCAGCGGCATCGCAACGCTGGGCGGCACGAAGTCGGTCCATGGCATCCCGTGCCTCGAGGTGCGCTTCAGCCTCGAGCTGCACAACGTCAAGGCCTCTGGCCAAGACCTGCCCGCGGGAGTGACGATGGCGCCCTTGACGGTGCGTGCATCCGGGGCGAGAGTCGTGGCCGTGGACGGTGCGCGCCAACCGCTCGAAGAGAGCTTCGAGTTCCAAATGCCTCTCGCCGCGGATGGCGAGGTCGAAGGTGTCTCGATCACCGTGCGCGGCGAGTTGCGGCAAGCGTCTCACATCCAGCTCTCCCCTGTCCCCTAGAGGACTCGGCAGCAGGGCAGCGTCGCTCGGCGCCGAGAATCCGCCCAAACTCCCACGCCGAGATCTCCGCCAGTTCTTGACCGCAGCCTCCGCACCAGGATAACCTTGACCAGGGTTGGTCAACCAGGAGTCTTGTCGATGTCTGAGACCATCTACAACTTGTACGAAGCGAAGACCTCTCTCTCGCGGCTGGTTGATCGGGCGGCGCTTGGCGAGGAGATCATCCTGGCCAAGGCGGGCAAGCCTCTCGCCAAGCTCGTCCCGTTCAGCAGGCCTGCTTTGCCTCGCCAGCCCGGCGGTTGGGAGGGGCGGATGCGCATTGCGGATGACTTCGATGCTCCGCTTCCACCGGAGATTCAGGCCGCGTTCGAGGGGCGCGAGTGAAACCGGCCAGCCGGCTCCTGCTCGATACTCACATCTTCCTCTGGTGGCGCGGCGAGCCTTCCAGGCTGAGCTCCATTTTGCGAAGCCGCATCGCGACGGCGGATCTGGTGTTCGTGAGCGTGGCGTCGGCTTGGGAGGCTGCGATCAAGGTCTCTTTGGGGCGCCTCGATCTCCCTGATAGCCTGGAGGCAGGCGTGCTCGCCAGCGGTTTCGAGAAGCTCCTCATCACCTTCGCCCATGCCGAGCGGGCTGCCGCACTTCCTCCCCATCATCGGGACCCGTTCGATCGCATGCTGGTTGCTCAGGCACAGGCCGATGGCCTGACCTTGGTCACCCGCGACCCCCACTTGGAGCCCTATGACGTCGAGATTCTCTGGGCGTGACGCCGCCGACCGCTGTCCAGAGATCCACCGGTCTTGCGATGCGCGACCATCGAAATTGTGCCGCGACTCTTGATCGGGCTATGACGTGAAAAAACGTGGGGGCGCGGCGGGACGAACGACGCGAAAAATGGTGGAGAGGCCGGCAGGCCCGAGGTCAGCCCTGCTCAGTGACGATCTTGCCGTTCGAAACGACTACCGTCCGCCGCTTGGCTGTGTCTCCAGCGTCGCTCGCGCGGGTCATCCCCTTCTGAGGCTCGATCAGGGCGAACTGACTGCTGTTGCCCCAAAGATCCTCCTCGGCCGCGGGTGCGCCACTACCTCCGGAGGCGACGGCATCGGCCGCGTTCCGGGACTCTCTACCCATACCGCGCAGACGGTCCAGAGACGGCAGCGAGCGCGTGGCCTTCTTGCGTACCGCCTCGGCCATGGTCGCATCCGACACTGGCGAGAGCTCCACCACCCGATAGCCGGGCATTGCTACCTCGGGGATCGATTGGGCTGTTCGAACTCGCTCCCAGGCTGTCCGCACCTGCGGGTACCTGCGGTACACTCTCGCCGATGCTCAAGTGGCGTGGGACCCTCTTCGCGGTGGCGGCTCTGGTCTTTGCCGGGCCGTTCGCCGCGCCGTTTGGCGGGGGTGACCGGGCCCTGGCCGCTCCGCCGCCGCCCGCACCCTCGCCCAAGGCGTCCGCGGCGGCTCCTGATCCGCAAGTCCTCCTCGGATCCGTCACCCGCGAGCAGGTGGAGGCCGCGGTTCCCGCCTGGGTGCAGGCCGAGGTCGAGGCCAAGCCCGATCTGGCGGCGGCGCACGCGCTGGCCGCGGTCGCCCCGGGCGCCGAGGTCACGGTGCTGCTGGGGACCTGGTGCTCCGACAGCCGCCGTGAGATCTCGCGGCTGTGGAAAGCGCTCGACGCGATCGGCGCCTCTGCCGGCGGCGGACCGAGCGGCGGCCTGCCCTTCACCCTGAGCTACGTCGGCGTCGACGAGGCCAAGCGGGAGCCGGCGCCGGCGGTGGCGGCGGCCGGCCTCAAGTACGTGCCGACCCTGATCGTGCGCCGCGACGGCCGCGAGGTCGGCCGCATCGTCGAGGACTCGCCGCACGGCGTCGAGATCGATCTGCTGGCCCTGCTCGACGGCAAGGCCGGCGGCGCGCTGAGCGCCAACCCCAAGATGACGGCCGCAGGGAGCGCCCCGCCGAGCGCTCCGCCGCGCCGACGCTAGGGTCATGCCGCCGGCCGGCGGGGCGCCGCCCTGGGTTCCACTTTTCTGCAACCTTGACGGGCAGACTGCGTATCCACCCATGACCAGGGGTGCCGTGCAGCCGAGCGACGAAGAACTGGTTGCGGCGGTTCTCGCAGGCGATCGCGAGGGCTTCGGCGCCCTGGTCGAGCGCTACCAGGGCCGGCTGGTCAACTACCTGTTCCGGCTGCTGCGTAACGCGGACGACGCTCACGACATGGCCCAAGAGGTGCTCGTCAAAGTGTACCAGGTGCTGGACAGGTACGACCCGCAGTACAAGTTCTCGACCTGGCTCTTCAGGATCGCTCAGAACGCCGCCATCGACCAGATTCGCCGGCGGCGCCTGAAGCTGGTGTCGCTGCGGATCGAGGACGAGGATGGGGAAGGCCGGGACTGGGAGCTGCCGGCGCCGGAGCGTGGGCCTTACGGGGACTTGCGGAACCGCGAGCGCGCCGGCGCCATCCAGCGGGCGATCGACGGGCTGCCCTGGGAGTACCGGGAGCTCATCCTGCTCCGCCACTACGGCGAGCTGCCCTACGAGGAGATCGCGCGCTTGAAGCAGATGCCCCTGGGAACGGTCAAGAACAAGCTGTTCCGCGGTCGTCAAATGCTCAAGGAGAAGCTGCACGACTTCCTGGCGGACTGAGGCGGATCGCGCCGGTTGACCTGAGTGAGCCGAAAGAGCCGACGGAACGTACCGAACCGACGAAAGACACCAGAGGACGATCGAGGACTACCACCCGAAGGACGACCCGCGATGAACGACAGGCCCGATCACACTCTCTACCGCGACCTGCTGAACCTCGAGCTCGACGGCTGCCTGACCGATGGGCAACAGGCGCGCCTCGCCACGCACCTCGCCTCCTGCCCGGAGTGTGCAGCCGAGCGCGACCAGCTGCAGGCCATGGCCGGCCTGCTGCAGCGTTCGGCGCTCATCGTCCAGCCCGACTTCAAGCAGAGCGTGATGGCTTCCTTGCCGGCCGCCGGCTGGGAATCGCGCCACCCGCGGAGCTGGAGCTTCCCGGCCGCTGCCTTCGCCGTGCTGCTGGTGGCCGGCGCCAGCCTGCTCGGCACCGGCTCGTCGCGCCACGGGGGGGTGGGATCGGCCTACGGGGTGTTGGCGGCGTTGGGCGGCCTGCTGCGGGCCGCGGTGGTGGCCGGCGTCGGCGTCACCACCGCCTCCTGGCGCTGGTCCGAGATGTTCGTCGAGCAGCTGCTCGCCTCGCCCATGAGCCTGACGATGTTCGGCGTCTTCGTCGTCTGCCTCAACCTGGTGCTGTTCTCGTTGATCCGCCGCGGCACCGGCCGCCACGGTTCCGGCGCGGTCTCCGCCTCGGCCCCGGACTCCGACCATCGCGGCCATCGTGGACAGCGCCTGCATCGCTCCGCCCGAAGCAGCACCCGCGGCCGTCGTGCTCGCTGACCACCGGCGGGCAGTCCTCCTCGTCCCAGTTCTTGCGCACGCCAGAAAGCCCGCGTCCGGCTATGCAGGCGGCGCCCGCCCGCGCTAGATTGGCGGCGTGAGCGCGCCAGGAAGACTCGCCGCGAGCCTGCTGGCTGCCGCGATCGCGGCCGCGGCCGGGTCTGCACTCGCCCAGAGCGGGCCTGTGCCTGCGCCGAGCGCCGGCGCCGCCCCCGCGGATGACCGGCCGTCCCCCGCCGTCCCCGCTGCCCGTCCGCCCGCCTCCGCTCCTGCCTCCCGTCCGCCCGCTGCCGCCGCCCCCGCCGCCTCACCCGGCCCGGCACGGCTGGCGCTGCGCCTCGAGCAGGGCGCCATCGCCCGCCATCAACTGGTGGCGGTGGCGCGCGACATCGAGGTGGACGGCGACGCGCTCGCCGACGTGGCGGCGCTCAACGGCTCCGTGCTGGTCAGGGGGCGCGTCAAAGGCGACGTGATCGTCATCGGGGGCAACGCCCGCCTGGGCCCCCGGGCGTCCGTCGACGGCGACATCTCGGTCATCGGCGGCGCCATCCAGGCCGATCCCGGCGCGCGGATCGGCGGCCGCTCGGTGGCCTACCCGAATGCCTCTCCCAGCCTGACGACCCTGCTCGAGGGTCCCAGCCTCGGCCTCTCCGACACCTCGCCGCTGGTGCTCGGCGCCAAGCTGGCGCTGCTCGCGGCCTGGGCGGCGCTGCTGCTGCTGCTCTTCGCCGCCAGCGGCAGGCAGATGCTGGAGACCGCCGACGACGTGCGCCGGGAGCCGTTCGTCAGCTTCTTCACCGGCCTCACGGGGGTGGCGGCGCTGGTGCTGACAGGGCTCGCCCTGACCATTTTCCTCGGCGGCCTGTCCTGGGCGCCGATGCTCGCCCTGGTCGCGCTGCTGCTGCTGGTGCTCAAGCTCTGGGGCATGGTGGCGGTGTTCTACGCGCTCGGCGATTGGGTGGCACTGCGGCTGCTGCATCGCAACCTGCGGCCGCTCAACGCCGCCACTCTCGGCCTGCTGCTCATGGGAGCGATCAAGTTCCTGCCCTACGTTGGCGTCTGGGTCTGGACGGCGGCCACGCTCATCGGCATCGGCGCCACCCTGGCGACCAAGTTCGGACGCCGCGAGGCCTGGTTCGATCTCGCGGGTGGGACGCCTGGCTCGCCTTGACCGTCCTAGCTCTATCGCTTAGGCTCGCACGCGAGCTCCGCACAGACAGGGGAGGAGAGGGATTGGGACAATGACCGCGATCAGCAGGATCGGCGTCGTGGGCGCCGGCACCATGGGACACGGCATCGCCCAGGTCGCGGTGCAAAGCGGTTACGAGGTGGTGCTGGTGGACGCCGTTCCGGACGCGCTCGAGCGCGGCGTGGCCCAGGTCGCCAAGGGACTCGGCCGCCTGGTGGACAAGGGCAAGCTCGCCGCCGAGGCTCGCGACCAGGCGCTGGCGCGGCTCGAACGCGCGGGCGATCTCGCCGCCTTCGCGCGCGTGGACCTGGCCGTCGAAGCGGTGGTCGAGAGGCTCGAGGTGAAGCTTGGGGTCCTCGCCGAGCTCGACCGCGTCTGCCCGCCGCACGCGATCCTGGCGACGAACACCAGCTCGATCTCGATCACCCGGCTGGCAGCCGCGACGCGGCGGCCGGCGCAGGTGATCGGCATGCACTTCATGAACCCGGTGCCGCTGATGCAGCTCGTCGAGGTGATCCGCGGCCTGGCCACCGCGCAGGCGACCTACGACGCGGTCGAGGAGGCGGCGCGGCGGATGGGCAAGACGCCGGTCGAGGTGCACGATGCGCCGGGGTTCGTGTCCAACCGGGTGCTGATGCCGATGATCAACGAGGCCATCTTCTGCCTCTACGAGGGGGTCGGGAAGGCGGAGGCCATCGATCAGGTTATGAAGCTGGGGATGAACCACCCCATGGGTCCGCTGGCACTGGCCGACTTGATCGGCCTGGACGTGTGCCTGGACGTCCTGCGCGTGCTGCAGCAGGGCTTCGGCGACCCCAAGTACCGCCCCTGCCCGCTGCTGGTCAAGATGGTCGACGCCGGCCGGCTGGGACGCAAGTCGGGGCGAGGCTTCTACGACTACTCTGACTCTCGCTAGCGGATGGTTCGTGGACGCGAGACGGAGGACCAGCTGAAGTGAGGATCTACTGCCAGACCTGCGGCGCGCTCAATCGTGACGACCAGGAGTATTGCGTCCGCTGCCATCAGAAGCTGCTCGTCCTGTCGGGCGGCGCCCGCGACGACGAGGAGCCATACGAGGAGTCCGGCTCGGAGGAGAGTTTCTCGTTCGACGAGCACCTGCTCGAGCGCATCTCGATCCTCGAGGAGGCGGTCAAGCGCACCGCCGAGACGGTGCGGCAGCTGCTCGGCGCGCTGCACAAGCAAGAGAAGAACATCCTCATCAGCCAGACCGGGATGACCGCCCTGCGCGAGCTGCTCGAGCAGAAGCGGGTGATCGCCTGGGACGAGTGGAGCGACCTCTGGGAGTCCAAGATGGACTACCAGCTGCTGGCGCTCGAGAAGCGCGAGCGCTTCCTGTCGATCAAGGAGCGCATCGCGGCGCTGCACCATGGCGACAAGCGCAAGGCGTTCCTGCAGCACCTCGAGGACGCCGAGTACGCTCTCTTCGCGTTCGACATCGAGCGCGCCGTGGCGGCGCTCGAGTCGGCCTACAAGCTCGACCG
>Ga0209117_1000942_pt1 | contig 10737 bp, 8 predicted proteins | sample BlaSpr_A8_OM2_M2_FD_187978 | JGI IMG/M metagenome (GOLD analysis project Ga0209117, IMG submission 187978) | Forest soil microbial communities from Thunder Bay, Ontario, Canada - Black Spruce, Ontario site 2_A8_OM2_M2 (SPAdes) (version 2) | ecosystem: Environmental > Terrestrial > Soil > Boreal...
CGCCGCGGCGAAATCCCGATTTTCGAACCCGGCCTCGATGCGCTGGTTGCCTCCAACGTAAAGGCCGGGCGGCTGGATTTTGCCACCGATCTTGCCGCCCCGGTCGCCGAGGCCGACGCGGTGTTTATCGCCGTCGGCACGCCGTCGCGGCGCGGCGACGGCCACGCCGATCTGAGTTACGTTCACACCGCTGCGCGCGAGATCGCGGCTGTGCTTGCCGGCTTTACCGTGGTCATCACCAAATCGACCGTGCCGGTCGGCACCGGCGATGAAGTCGAGCGGCTGATTCATGAAACCAATCCGTCGGCCGACGTGGTGGTGGCCTCCAATCCGGAATTCCTGCGCGAGGGCGCCGCGATCCGCGACTTCAAGTTTCCGGACCGCATCGTGGTCGGAACCTCGGACGAGCGCGCGCGCAAAGTGCTCGGAGATATCTACCGTCCCCTGTCGCTCAATCAGGCGCCGCTGATGTTTACGGCTCGGCGCACCGCGGAGCTGATCAAATACGCGGCCAACGCGTTTCTCGCCACCAAGATCACCTTCATCAACGAGATCGCCGATCTCGCTGAAAAGGTCGGCGCCGATGTGCAGGAGGTCGCGCGCGGCATCGGGCTCGACAACCGGATCGGCTCGAAATTCCTGCATGCCGGGCCGGGCTTCGGCGGCTCGTGCTTTCCGAAAGACACCCGCGCGCTGATCAAGATCGCGCTGGACCACGACGTGCCGCTGCGGATCGTCGAGGCGGTGCTGGCGGTCAACGACAACCGCAAGCGCGCGATGGCGCGCAAGGTCGCAAGCGCGGTGGGCGCCAGCCTGCGCGGCAAGACCGTGGCCGTGCTCGGCCTCACCTTCAAGCCCGACACCGACGACATGCGAGAGGCGCCGTCGATCCCGCTGGTGACCGGTTTGCTCGACATGGGCGCGAAGGTGCGCGCGCACGATCCGGTCGGCATGGAGCAGGCACGCCGCGAATTACCCGATATCGAATATTGCGACGATCCCTACGCGTGCGCGCGCGGCGCGGATGCGCTGGTGATCGTGACGGAATGGGTGCAATTCCGCGCGCTCGATCTGGAGCGCCTGAAGCGCGAGATGGCGCAGCCGGTGGTCGTCGATCTGCGCAATATCTATCGCCCCGAGGACATGGCGGCGCTCGGCTTCACCTACGAGAGCGTCGGGCGCGCGGCCGAGCCGCGGGGTTGATGCGGCCTTCGGGTTGCGCACTAGGACAATTTCCGTCATGGCCGTGCTTGTCACGGCCATCCACGTCTTGTTTTCTCGCTTAAGAAAGACATGGATGCCCGGCACAAGGCCGGGCATGACGAATTGGTGAGACTTTGCCCCGCAGCTTCGACACGCCCCTTCCGATCGATGCGGTCCTCGATGAACTGGCGCGCACGCTTGCCGGCAACAACGCCGCCGTGCTGGTGGCCCCTCCCGGCGCCGGCAAGACCACGCGGGTGCCGCTGGCGCTGTTGGATGCGCCGTGGGCCAGAAGTAAAAAAATCATCGTGCTGGAGCCGCGGCGGATCGCGGCCCGCGCCAGCGCCGAGCGCATGGCGCATACGCTGGGTGAGCGCGTCGGCGAAACCGTCGGCTACCGTGTCCGGTTCGGTTCGAAAGTGTCGCGCGCGACGCGGATCGAGGTCGTCACCGAGGGCATCTTTTCGCGGCAGATTCTCGACGATCCGGAATTGACTGATGTCGCCGCGGTGCTGTTCGACGAATTTCACGAACGCTCGCTCGATGCCGATCTCGGCCTGGCGCTAGCGCGCGACGCGCAAGTGGGCTTGCGCGAAGACCTGCGTATCCTCGTGATGTCGGCGACGCTCGACGGCGCGCGGGTCGCCAGGCTGCTGGGCGAGGCGCCCGTGATCGCCAGCGAAGGCCGTGCCTTTCCGGTCGAGACGCGCTATCTCGGCCGCAAGGCAGATGCGCCGCTGGAGCGGCAGATGGCGGATGCGATCGCGATGGCGCTGCGCGCCGATCCCGGCTCGGTGCTGGCGTTTCTGCCCGGTGCGGCGGAAATTCGCCGCACCCAGAATTTTCTCGGCGAGCGCATCCACGACGCAAGCATTGAAATCGTGCCGCTGTTCGGCGCGCTCGACTCCGCGGTGCAGGATCGCGCCATCGCGCCGGCGCCGAAGGGTAGCCGCAAGGTCGTGCTGGCGACGTCGATCGCGGAGACGTCACTGACCATCGAAGGCGTCCGCATTGTCGTGGATTCCGGCGTGGCGCGGGTGCCGCGCTACGAGCCTGACATCGGGCTGACGCGGCTGGAAACCGTGCGCGCCTCGCGCGCCGCGGTCGATCAGCGCCGCGGCCGCGCCGGCCGCACCGAACCCGGTGTCTGCTACCGGCTGTGGGACGAGCCGCAGACCGCGTCGCTCGCGGCCTATACCCAGCCCGAAATTCTTAGCGCCGATCTGTCTTCGCTGTTGCTCGACGTCGCACAATGGGGTGTCAGCGATCCCTCGACGCTGGCGTTTCTCGATTCTCCGCCCGCGCCCGCGCTGAAGGAGGCGCGCAGCCTGTTGCGCGAACTCGGCGCGCTCGACGGCGAAGGCCGAATCACGTCGGAAGGCAAAAGTTTGCGGGCGCTGGCGCTGCCGCCGCGGCTGGCGCGGATGATCGTGGATTCGCATCGTCTGGGCGCGGGCGAGGAAGCCGCCGAAATTGCCGCTGTTCTCACCGAGCGCGGCCTCGGCGGCGACAGCGTCGACCTCGATTTCAGGCTCGACCAGTTCCGCCGCGACCGCTCGCCTCGCGCCAGCAGTGCGCGCAGCCTGGCGCAGCGCTGGGCGTCGCAAGTGGCTGCGAGTGAGGGTCCGCTTTCTTCTCCCTCCCCCCTTACGGGGGAGGGTCGGGGAGGGGGGTCCACAACGGCAGCTTCTCCTCAGGGCACCCCCACCCCCAACCCCTCAGGGCGGGCGTCTTCGCCGGTCTCGACCCCGCAAGGGGAGGGGGAACTGACCACCGGCGTCATGCTCGCCTTCGCATTTCCCGACCGCGTCGCGCGCAATCGCGGCAACGGCAGTTTTGTACTTGCCAACGGGCGCGGCGCCGCGGTGGACCAGACCTCCGCGCTGGCGCGCGCGCCCTACATCGCGGTCGCCGAACTGACGGGTACCGCAGCCCAGGGGCGCATCCTGCTGGCGGCTCCGATCGCGCAAGCAGACATCGAGCAGCGCTTCGCCGACCAGATCGAAAGCGCGGACGAGATTTCGTTCGATCGGGACGCGATGGCGTTGCGGGCGCGCCGTAAGAAAACATTGCATGCGATTACGCTGTCGGAAGCACCGATGGCGGTGCAGCCCTCGGTGGAGACCGCCCGGGTGCTGGCCGACGGGCTGATCGCCTCCGGCCTCGACCGACTGCCATGGTCGAAACCTCTCAAGCAGTGGCGCGATCGTGTGATGTTTTTGCGCAAGGCTGAGGGAGAGACCTCAGGGCATTCCTGGCCTGACTTATCCGATGACGCGCTGGCGGCGCAACGCGAGACATGGCTGGTGCCGGCGCTCTACGCCAAGACTTCGCTGAAGGAATTCTCGTCCGGCGATCTGTCGGATGCGCTAATGACGCTGTTGCCATGGGAATTGCGCGCGCGGCTGGAGCGCGAGGCGCCGACGCATTTCGAGGCGCCGACCGGCACCCAGCTCGCGATCGACTACGAGGCCGAGCAGGGACCGACGATTGCGGTCCGCTTACAGGAATTGTTCGGGCTCAACACCCATCCGTCGATCGCCAAAGGTGCGGTGCCGCTGGTGCTGGAATTGCTGTCGCCGGCGCACCGGGCAGTGCAGGTGACGCGCGACCTGCCGGGTTTTTGGCGTGGCAGTTATGCGGCGGTACGTTCCGATCTGCGCGGGCGTTATCCCCGACATCCCTGGCCGGAGGATCCGGCGAGCGCGATGCCGACCCGGCGAGTGAAGCCGCGGGGAACGTGACCCGACAAGCCGGCGCGTCATGCGCGACGCGCGCGCAGCCAGATTGGATACAAATACCATAGCCCCAACATCGCCAGCAGCAGCGTCAGGCCTGCCGCAATGGTGATCACGGTGGAGTGGGTAATTCTGAGAAACACCACGTAGACGTCGGCGGAGATCCCCAGCGCCAGCGGCAGTGATGCCGCGATAACAAAGGCCGAGCCGAGACGCAGGAACGGCTCTGAATCGTTGCCGCCGAACGATAGCCGATGCAGCGCTGCAGGCGTCATCAGCAGGATCGTTGCGACGGTCACGCAGCACAGTCCTGCGGCGTGCATGATTTTGGCATCGAGCGGCAATTCGTCGAATGCAGGGGTCAGCATGGCGATGAGTTGAAATCCCAACAGGGCCTGACAGCCGGGAATGATGACCCGGGCCTCGGTCAGCATTTGCTCGATTTTTGTCGCAAGTGGCGTTGGGCCGGATTCTTCGGTCATGGTCCGTCTCCTTCGTTCTCCCATCAGCCATGCAAGGCCGAACCAGAAAAACCCTGCCAATGCGGCGCTGCCGGCGCCCACGGCGAAGCCGGTCACGGCGCCGAAGATGCGGTCGAATACGATGAACAGCCCAAGCCCCAGGCTCGCGGTAAATGGCAGCAAGGCCCACGCCGCCAGGACAGATGTCGCGCGCTCAAGACGCAGGGTCGACTGACCGGCTTCGACGATTCGATGCTGCATCGAGGGCGCAATCAGGCATCCGATCGACAGCACCATCAACATAAGCGCCGCGCAGACCAGATATTGCGATGGTCGCGCGAGCGTCTCAAAGCCGTTCTGGAAAACGCTTTCGAGCAGGAACCCGAACAGCACCTGCGATCCCAGTATCAGCAGGCGCGTTTCGTCCAGGGCGGTTTTTATTCTCCGGTCCAGTTTCACGATGGAATCCGTCGGCTTGCGCAGGGCGGTGGTCGGCGAGCCCGCCCCGATGAATTTTAGGATGACAGAAATGTGTCCTCCGGGGTGAACTCCTTGCGATGCCGGGCGTTCCCATTCCGGAACCCGTTGGCGAGGCACGGGTTACTCCCTCGCCCCGTTCTCGCGAGGAGAGCTGAAGAAGCTCCGTTAACACTTTCCTCACCCTTTTCGTCAAAATGGCAGCCTTCGCCGCCGCCGTTAGGCGCGGCTTGGCGGCGGATGTGGTGGTATTGCTGACCTCATCGAGTGTGGTGTGATGCGTAACATTATGATTTTTGCCGCGTTCATGGTCGGTCTCGGCACCCTCATGGCGGAGGTGGCGGACAAGATGACGCCGACGCCTGCGCTCGCCAATACCGTCTCCCGAAAAGTCGCCCCCGTCGAAACACCGGCGCCGAGCGGCCTTCGCAGCCTCAGCATCCCCCCCGATTCCCGCGGCCATTTCCAGACCGAAGGCCGGATCGATGGCCAGCGCATCGGCTTCATGGTCGATACCGGCGCGTCGGTGGTGGCATTGAACGAAACATCCGCGGCGCGGTTCGGCCTGCGCCCGTCGCGCAGCGATTACAACGCTACCGTCACGACCGCCAACGGCAGCATCAAGGCGGCGCGCATGCGGCTTGCCATGGTCGACATCGGCGGCCTCGTGGTGCGCGACGTCGATGCCATGGTGCTGCCCGACGAGGCGCTGTCGGAAAACCTGCTCGGCCTGTCATTTTTGTCGAAGCTGAAGCGCTTCGAATATGCCAATGGCCAGATGGTGCTGGAGCAGTAACTCTGGCGTCATGCCCCGCGAAAGCGAGGCATCCAGTACGCCGTGACGTCTATGAAATACACGATATTTCACGGAATACTGGATCGTCCGCTGGAGCCTGTCATCGGGCGGCGCTAAGCGCCGACCCGTTGGCGGACGACGACGGCAATTGTCGTGCCTTCAAATATGCCGCAATTACTAGCAACAAGTCCCTGTCCCCGCCTTTCGCCGCGCCTGCACATTCGCTAAGGCTGCGGTGCTTCCCCTCCGCGTTTCCACGACGAGGCCATCTGAATGTTTCCGAAGCCGAAATCCGTGCTGGTTCCGAATACCTATGCCTATGAATCCGAGCCGATGGTGAAAGCGACCGGGTTTCGCGAATACGACGCCCGCTGGCTGTTCGGCAAGGAAATCAACCTGATGGGCATCCAGGCGCTGGGCATGGGGCTTGGCGCGCTGATCGCAGAGCTGGGCGCGAAGCAGGAAATCGTTACCGGCCACGACTTTCGAAGCTATTCGGCCTCGATCAAATACGCGCTGATTTCGGGGCTAATGGCGTCAGGCTGCAAGGTCCATGACATCGGTCTGTGCATGACCCCGATGGCGTATTTCGCGCAATTCGAGCTCGACGTGCCCTGCGTCGCGATGGTGACGGCGTCGCATAACGACAATGGCTGGACCGGCGTCAAGATGGGCGCCAACCGGCCGCTCACCTTCGGCCCCGACGAGATGACCCGCTTGAAGGAGATCGTGCTCAACGCCGACTTCCACAACAAGGTAGGCGGGTCGTATCAGTTTCACGAGAATTTTCCGGCGCGCTACATTGCCGACCTGACCAAACGCCCCAAACTGAAGCGCAAGCTGAAAGTCGTGGTCGCGTGCGGCAACGGCACCGCGGGCGCGTTCGCGCCGCAGGTGATGGAAGCGATCGGGTGCGAGGTGGTGCCGCTCGACACCGAACTCGATCATACCTTCCCGAAATACAATCCCAATCCCGAAGACATGGAAATGCTGCACGCCATCCGCGACGCGGTGCTTGAGCACAAGGCCGATGTCGGCCTTGGCTTCGACGGCGACGGCGACCGATGCGGCGTGGTCGACAATACCGGCGAGGAGATCTTCGCCGACAAGGTCGGCGTGATGCTGGCGCGGGATATGTCCGCCATAACCAGGGACGCGCAGTTTGTGGTCGACGTCAAATCGACCGGACTTTTTGTTACAGACCCTGTGCTGCAAAAGCAGGGGGCCAAAACCACCTACTGGAAGACCGGCCACTCCTACATGAAGCGCCGCACCAACGAATTGGGCGCGCTGGCGGGTTTTGAGAAATCCGGCCACTTCTTCTTCAACAAGCCGTTCGGCCGCGGCTATGACGACGGCCTGATCTCGGCGATCGCAATCTGCGAGATGCTGGATCGGGCGCCGGGCAAGTCGATGGCCGATTTGAAAGACGCGCTGCCGAAGACCTGGTCGTCGCCGACCATGTCGCCGCACTGCTCCGACGAGGCCAAATACGGCATCGTCGAGAGCGTGGTGAAGCATTTCGAGGCGATGCAGAAGAAAAGCGAGAAGGTTGCGGGGCAACCGATCCGCGATCTCGTCACCGTCAACGGCGTGCGCGTGACGGTCGAGGACGGCAGTTGGGGCCTGGTGCGGGCGTCGTCCAACAAGCCGGAATTGGTGGTGGTGGTCGAGAGCCCGGTCAGCGAACAGCGGATGCGCGACATGTTCGAGGCGATGGATTCGGTGCTGCGCACCCATCCCGAGGTCGGCGAATATAATCAGAAGATTTGAGGGTGCGTTTTCCGGACGCGGTGCGCACCGCATCCACCGCCGTCATACCCCGCGAAAAGCGGGGTATCCAGTACGCCGCGGTTTCTCGATTCCATCACAAGCGCTCTGGAATACTGGATCATCCGCTTTCGCGGATGATGACAGCTGCGTTGAGATCGCTCGATCTACGCCGCAGGCACCGGCAGCGCGGTGACCGACTTGATCTTCTCCATCGCGAAACGCGACGTGACATTCTTCAGCGGTACCGCGCCGATCAGCTTCTTGTAAAACACGTCGTAGCTCTGCATGTCCGCGACCACCACGCGCAGCATGTAATCGACGTCGCCCGCCATCCGATAAAACTCCATCACCTCCGGCATGGCGCTGACGGCGTCCGCAAAGGTCCGAAGCCAGGCTTCCGAATGGTCGGCGCTTTCGACCGACACGAAAACCGAGATACCGAGCCCGATCTTGTTCTGGTCGACCAGCGCGACCCGGCGCAGGATGACGCCATCGGCTTCCAGCCGCTGGATACGCTTCCAGCACGGCGTCGACGACAATCCTACCCGGTCGCCGATCTCGGCGACGGACAGCGAGGCATCTTCCTGAAGCACCATCAGAATCCTACGGTCGATGGCATCGAGGCGGCGATTGGGCTCGTGGAGGTGAATGGCGAGATCGGTCATGGGAAGAACTTTGTTCCATTTACGAGGCGGATCACCCTCATATATAGAAAATTCTTCTAAGACAAGCCCATTATTGGTTGGTCCGGGCCGGGCTAGTGGCGTGGCCCTGGCTCAAAAGTTCTTCAACTTCAGCACGTTGCGGGGCGGCAAAGGCACCACCGAAGCGGGTGCATTTCAGCGCTGCGGCGGCGGAAGCGAAGCGCAGCGCCTCAGGCAGATCCTGCTGCTCGGTGATCGCGAGCGTGAACGCGCCATGGAACACGTCGCCGGCGCCCAGCGTATCCACGGTATGGACCGGGAAGGCCGGCGTTTGCCGCACGTTCTGCTGTTCGTCGAGCCAGATGGTGCCTTGCGCGCCCCGGGTTCCCGCCAGAAACGATGGGGTCAGCTTCGCAATCTTTTTCAGCGCCTCGGCGTCGTCGGCGATGCCGGCGGTCTCCTGCAATGGCTCGCTCGAGAACACCAGATGCGACGAGGCGGTGAGCAGTCCCTCCCGCAGCGACATCGCACGATCGACATCGACGACGACGGGAATTCCTCGCCGGCGCGCCTCGACGCAGAGATCGGTGCAGAATTGCGCGCAGCGGCTCTCGGTCAGGATGGCGTCGCAGTCCTTCAGCAGCTGGTCGGTATCGGGCAGGTGGACCTTCCATAATTCCGGATCGCGAAACGTCACGATGGTGCGCTCGCCGCTGGGGTCGATCATGATGTTCGAAATCGGCGTCACCAGGCCCGGCATGTGCACGATGTGTTTGGTATCGATGCCCTCATGGGCGAGCCTGTCGAAGATATACCGGCTCGAGGTTTCGCGAGCATCGCCCATCGGGCCGCAGATCGAAGCGCGGCCACCGAGCCGGACGATCCCGATCGCGCCATTGAGCGCGTTGCCGCCGCAGATTTCCTCGAAATGGGTGGCGTTCTCCTTGGAGCCGCGCGCCGGCAGTCCCTGCACGCGAAACGTCAGGTCGCGCACCGGCATGCCGATGCAGAGGATGCGCGGAGGGATTTTCGGCGCGGCAACGTGAAAGTTCATCGGCTCGTCCATCACGTCCGTCCTGCCATCTGACGGAACCGGACCTCTAACGTTAATCGACGAGCCATGATCGGGTTCCAGCTATGCGCGCGTGCCTGGGTCTGTCTGCAGCCAGCGCCCGACTAAATGATGGGCAATCGCAAATGGGTGTGGGCCGGTGAGGCCGTCCGGATGTTCCCGCTTCAGCATCAGGGTTGCCTCAGTGCGGTCGAACCAGCGTGCGTCCTCCAGTTCCGCGCGGTCGACAACGATGTTTTCGCTGGTGGCGCGGGCGGTGCATCCGATCATCAGGGATGACGGATAAGGCCAGGGTTGCGTCATGTAATAATTGACGTCGGTGCAGCGAATTCCGGATTCCTCGAAGATCTCGCGCCGGACCGCATCCTCGATGGTCTCGGCGGCTTCAACGAATCCCGCAAGGCATGACCACATGCCGGCCGGAAATTGCTTCTGCCGGCCCAGCAGGCATTTGTCGCCCGAGGTCACCAGCATGATCACGACGGGGTCGGTGCGCGGAAAATGCTCGGCCTTGCAATTGGGGCAGTCGCGCTTCCAGCCGCCTTCCTTCATCGCCGTGCGGGTTCCGCAATTGGCGCAATAGCCATGGCGCTGGTGCCAGCTCACCATCGATTTCGCCATCGCGATCGCCGAGAGCTGGTCGGGCGGCACCACGCCCTGCATCGCCATGCCGCGCAGTTCGGTGACAGCGACGTCGGTACGCGGCAGCAATTTTTCCACTGCTGCGGCCGAAATGCCCATGCCGAACACCGCGGCGCCGTCGCGCAAGCCTAAGAAGATCGTGCCCGGATTGGCTCCGAATTTCAACGCTTCGTCGATGCTCAGAAGCGCGCGCGGGCCGTCGGCCTGCTGCTTCACCACCAGCGAGTCGCGGTACACCACATAGGCGCGGGCATCGGCGTGTCCCTCCAGCGCCAGCAGTTTCGCGTCATCGTTGCGCAGATGCGCGGCGCGATCGAGAATATGGCTGACGAAGGCCGGTTGCCCCAGTGGAAATGAATTGAATGCTGTCATGAGTTCAACCAAGCCAGATCTTGCGGCGAAGCGCGCTGATGAAATTCTGGACCTCCTCCGCGTCATGCGCGAGCGGCGGCATTACCCCCCAGACCGGACGCGGCCAGGCGACGTCGCTTGAGCGGCGCGCGATGATGTGCACGTGCAGTTGCGGCACCAGATTGCCAAGAGCTGCGATATTCAGCTTGTCGCATTTGGTGATATCTTTGAGCGCGCGCCCGACGCGGCTGATTTCCGTCATCAACTGCCCCTGCTCGACCTCGTCGAGGTCGATGATTTCCACGGCCTCATGCCGGCGCGGCACCAGCAGCAGCCAGGGGTAATGCGCATCCTTGATCACAAGAACGCGGCACAGCGGCAGGTCGCCGATGTCGATGGTGTCCTCTTTGAGCCGTGAATGCAGCGACCAGGCGGGAGCGTCAGAAGGCATGTGGGTTCCAGGTGCGTCCATCGTTTTCTCGATGGCTTCGGTCTGAAGTGGCCTGAAATGGACACCGCTCGTAGTGTCATATCAAGGCGTCATCATCCGCGAAAGCGGATGATCCAGTATTCCGCGGCG
>Ga0209117_1000944_pt1 | contig 10709 bp, 6 predicted proteins | sample BlaSpr_A8_OM2_M2_FD_187978 | JGI IMG/M metagenome (GOLD analysis project Ga0209117, IMG submission 187978) | Forest soil microbial communities from Thunder Bay, Ontario, Canada - Black Spruce, Ontario site 2_A8_OM2_M2 (SPAdes) (version 2) | ecosystem: Environmental > Terrestrial > Soil > Boreal...
TTCAACCCGCGCGTCGCCCCGGCCGCCGCCGCGACCACCTGGCCGCCGATCAGCGTCACTTCGCCGGCGGCGTGCACCAGCCGGCCCGAGACCTCGGCGCGCTGCAACGCCCGCAACAGCTCGAGCAGAGGCGTCAGCTCGAGATCGCCGACCAGCGACGCGAGCTGCGAGTCGGCCTCGACGCCGACCTCGCGCCCCAGCAGCAAAACGTGGACCCGGCGCACCAGCTCGCCGGGCGCGAGGCCGCCGGTTGCCAGGTAGGAGATCTCTGCCGGCAGATTGTCGCCGTCTTCGTCCCGCTCGCCAAGCAGCAGCAGCGTGCGGCGGCCGCGGCCATTGCCGGTCTCGGAGCGGCCTTGCTCAGGAGTGCCGGCGCCGCCGTCGTCCATGGGGACGATGGGCGTGACGCTGGCAATGGCAGCGCCGCCCCCGCTGCTGGCGCTGCCGGCGCTGCCGCCGAAGCCGTTGGCGCCGCTCGCCAGGAACGCCGCGGCGGCGGCAGGCAAGGTTCCGGACGCCTCGGCGCCGGTCCCCATGAAGCCCAGCGGCGCCACCACCACCGCCAGCGGCAGCTCCTCGGCGAAGAGCCGCCCCTGCCGCTCGTCGATCGCCGTGACCACCTCGTAGCCCAGGGAGGCGAGCCCGCGGGAGAGCTCCTTGCGCCGCGAAGCCTGCGGATCGACGACGAGGACGGCGGGACGCGGCATGGCAGCTTCCTAGGGGTCAGATGGCTGCGCGTGGCTCAAGCGACCGCCAGCGGCTGGCGATTGCAAACTGATCGAGCAAGCACATGTATACGCAAGGGTTACGCTCACCACGAGATTTTGTGCCGCGCCCGCAAGCATACCCCCCTCGCCCGCATATTTCACACCCCTCCTGCTGCGGCGCCGGTAACGGGCCTGTCTCCGGCGTTGCGCTCGGTCGGCCTCCCTCGACGTACTTCGAGTACGCCTCGGTCCTCCAACCTTCGCGCGCCTTGGATCCAGACCCGTTAGCGACGCCTCGCGACGGACGGGTGTGAAATATGCGAGCTGCAGGCGGTTTTCAAGCCGAAGGGAGCTGAAACTCGGCGATCACCGGCCGGTGATCGCTGGCGACGCGCGCCACCTGCAGACGGCAGCGGCGTACCCCGAGCAGGCGCAGCGGTCCGCGGTAGTAGATGCGGTCGAGGCCGCCGCGGGGCGAAAAGGCGGGAAAGGTCGCCAGCGGCCGGTGACGGCCGGTGCGGCCATCCGTGGCGCAGTAGAAGCCGAGGCCGTTGGTGAACCGCGGACGCAGCAACGACCGCCAGTCGTTGAAGTCGCCGGCCACCAGGCACGGCACCTCCGGACCGAGGGAGGCGAACTCGGAGGAGCGGGTGAGAAGCTCCACCTGCCGGTCGCGCTCCCGCGCCGAGAGGCCGAGATGGAGGTTGAAGACCTCGAGCGCCGGACGGCCGGGGTGCAGAGCGATGCTGGTGTGCTGGCAGCCGCGGCGGATCCAGCTGCCCGCGACCGACAGGTCGATGTTGCGCTCGCGCAGGATCGGGAAGCGGCTGAGAGTGGCATTGCCGTACCGGCCCTTGCGCAAGCTGACGTTGTGGCCCACGGCGAAGTGGGCGAAGCCGAGCTCGGCGGCGAGCTCGCGCGCCATGTCCAGCTCGCGCGACCGCGGCGCTCCCTCGTCGACCTCCTGCAGCAGCACCAGGTCGGGATTGTGGTGGTGCAAGATCCGGACGATGCGCTCGGGCTTGAAGCGGCGGTCCACGCCGATCGCGCGATGGATGTTGTACGTGACGACTCTGATCAACAATCGTGCTCCCCGCGCCGGCCCCGCTCCCGGCCATGCCACCGCCCTCGCGGGACGGCAACCCCGGTAACCGGCAGCCGGCACTCCGAGTGACCGCGCGGGTCTATAGTAAACGGATGGCGGTCACTCTTCTCACCATCGGGCACTCGACGCGCGGTATCGACGAGCTGCTCGCCCTGCTGGCCGAGCACCGCATCGCAAGGCTGGTCGACGTTCGCCGCTTCCCCGCATCGCGGCGCCACCCGCAGTTCTCGCGCGAGGCCCTGGCCGCGAGCCTCGCCGCCGCCGGCATCGAGTACGTCCACGAGCCCGATCTCGGGGGCCGGCGCCAACCGGATCCCGGCTCGCCGAACACCGCCTGGCGGGTCGCCGCGTTCCGCGGCTACGCCGACTACATGGACTCGGAGGAGTTCGCGGCCGCCTGCGACCGCGTGCTGCGAGCGGCGGCGCGGTCACGGACCGTGATCATGTGCGCCGAGGCGGTGCCCTGGCGCTGCCACCGACGGTTGATCGCCGATGTCGCGACGGTCGCGGGGGCCGAGGTGCTGCACATCCTCGGACCGGGCCGCGCCGACCGCCACGAGCTCGATGCCAACGCCCGGGTGGTCGGCGGTCCGGCGCCCGCACGGGTCCACCTGGTCTACGACGGCAGCCCGCGAGAGTCGCCGCCGCGCCTGCCTTTCCCGGAGGGGGCCTGAGGCAGGCGAGAGCGCGAAAGAGTCTGAAGAGGGTGCGGGCCGGTCTCAGTCCCGCGTGAAGGTGCCGCGCTCGCGGTCCTTGCGCACCCCGGGGAAGGGCAGCGCGCGTCCGTGGGCGACGAGGTAGATCCCCGGCGGCAGGACGCCGGTGGCAAACAGGGCCTCGGTGAGGTTCTGCAGCGCGTCCGACTGCTTCATGTCGAACGGACGCATGGCGCCGGTGAGCACGATCGGGATCCGCGGCGCGGGGATCTCGGCGACGAGTTTGTCGCCGGTCGTCTGCAGGGTATCGGTGCCATGGAGGACCACGATGCCGGTCGCGTCGCCCTCGCCGCTGGGGCCGCTGGCCAGCACCGCTTCGAGGATGCGCAGGCGGTCGGCCTCGGTCATCTCCTGGCTGTCTTTGCTCATCAGCTCGAAGACGTTGACCTCGGTGTCCTCGAGCCGCAGCTCGGAGAGCATGCGCCGCACGATCGAGCGCCGGTTCACCAGCTCCCCGCGCTGCTCGTCATAGATCTTCTCGATGGTGCCGCCGGTGGTGATGAGGGTGATCTTGCGCACGGCCAGTGACTCTACAGCAACGGGGCCTCCGGGCAGGCTTCTCTTAGCCCGGCTTTGGGGACCACCCTCCAGGCGCCAGGGGGCAGATCGCCCAGCTGGAGGCCTCCGAAGGCCACCCGCTTGAGGGCCGTCACTTCGTGGCCCAGCGCTGCCAGCATGCGGCGCACCTCGCGGTTCTTGCCCTCGGTCAGCTCCAGCACCAGGTGGGTCTCGCGGCGGGAGCTCTTGCGCACTGAGGCGTTGCTGGCGGCCAGGCGCTCGCCGCGGTCTTCGATGCCGGCGGTGAGCTGCCGCGCCCGCTCCGCCGTCAGCTCGCCGCGCACGGTCACCAGGTAGACGCGCGGCACCGCGTGCGCCGGATCGGTCACCCAATCGGCGAAGCGGGTGTCGTTGGTGAGCAGCAGCAGCCCGGAGGTGGCGGCGTCGAGCCGGCCGACGGGCACCAGGTGGGCGCCGGCCACCGAGGCAGGGGGGTTCGCCGGCGCGTCTGGCGCATCCGCCGGAGCGCCAGGGGAGCTTGCCGCCGTGGACCGGCGGTCCCGCTCCGCGAGGCAGGCGTACACGGTCGGCCGCCCTTCCGGGTCCGAGCGCGTGGTGACGACGCCGCACGGCTTGTGCAGCAGCACCGTCAGCGGCGCCGGCCGCGTTGCCGGCTGGCCGTCGATGGCGACGTGGATGCGCTCCGGGACCACCGGCGCCAGCGGCTCGGTCACGATCCGCCCATCCACCGCCACCCGTCCCTCCCGCACCAGCGCGCGCGCCACCGAGCGAGTCGCCAGGCCAAGCTTGGACAGCGCCCGCTCCAGCGACACCTCTCCCCGCCCGCGGCCGGAGCGGCTGCCTGGGCCGGTTCCGCCGCTCCGCCCTGTAGGGCCGCTGGATTTTCCTCCCATCAGGTTTATCCTATGGCGCGCGCGGCCGCAGTCCCGGAGTCCAGGACCGGTCGCCGAAGGGCTCGTGACCGTAGAGGGAGGAAGGAGGCCGGAGGGGTTCCCCGGAGGTAAGCATGGAGCGACGGCAGGCTTGGAAGCTGGTGGTCGAGAACGTGCAGTCGCCTGGGCTGCGGCGGCACATGCTGGCGGTCGAGGCCGCCATGCGCGGCTATGCCTCCCGCCTGGGCGGCGAGGTCGAAGAGTGGGGGCTTGCCGGGCTGCTCCATGACTTCGACTGGGAGATCCACCCCACTCTCGACCAGCACCCGGCCGCCGGCGCGCCCATCCTGCGCGAGCACGGGGCCAGCGAGAACGTGGTTCGCGCCGTCCTCTCCCACAATACGGAGGGCACCGGGGTCGAGCGCGAGCGGCCGATCGATTTCGCCCTGCTCGCCTGCGACGAGGTGACCGGCCTGGTCATCGCGGCGGCTCTCGTCCGGCCCAGCAAAGACCTGCGCGAGGTCGAGCTCAAGTCGATCCAGAAACGCTGGAAGGAGCGCGCCTTCGCGGCCGGCGTGGACCGCGAGCACGTCGCCCAGGCGACCGCCGACTTCAGCCGCGCCTGCTTCGACGGCCAGCTCGAGCTCTGGCCGCACGTCGGCAACGTCCTCGCGGCGATGAAGCAGGTCGCCGCCGATCTCGACCTCGACGGCCGCATGGCCCGCCCCGCTGCCCCGCCGCCCGCCTGAACCGATGACAGCGCTCCGGTCTTGCCGACCGCGCTGACCGCCGGGTGGCGCACCCTCGGCGACGCTCTAAGGACAGGTGGCGAAAGCGTCGACGTCGGTGACGGTGGCGGCGGTCTGGCCTCCCGGGTTCTGGTAGGTCTTGACCTTGCCGGTGATGGTGTCGGTAACCGTCAAGGTGTACTCGACGTTGGTGGTGGCGGCGGCGAACACCCAGATCCGCTGATTGAGGCCGCAGCCGTCGAGCACCTTGACCAGCATCTCCCAGTTGCTCGGATCGAAGAACCAGAGCACCGCCGAGTCGGACGACACCGCCGCCGGCACCGGCGAGCCCACCCCGGTCCGGCCGCTCCCGTCCTTCCAGGTCAACCCCACCCGGTAGCGCGCCTGCTGCAGGCAGACGTGCGTGGCATCGGCGGCGCAGCCGGGGTAGGTCTTGCCCACCAGGAACTGGAAACCCTCGAGCATCGACTGCGGCGGCCAGTCGTCGTGCCCGAATCGCGCCTCGATGTCGCTCTCCCAGGGCACCCCGAGCGCGGTCCATTGCAGCTGCAGAGCGGTATAGGCGTTCGTGTAGTTGGGGTCGGTGGTCCCGTAGTACATGTGGATCGGCGCCTTGTACGCCGGGTCGGCTACCGAGCTCACCGGGGAGAAGGGTGCCGACAGCGAGAACACCGCGCTGTAGCGGCTCACCGTGCCATAGGCGAGGAGGTAGGCGTAGGCGCCGCCCGCGGAGTGGCCGGCGATGCTCACCCGCACCGGGTCCACCGGCGCCATTCCCGCCACCGCTGCCGCGGTCGCGGCCACGATCTGCTCGTCGTTGCCGAAGCCCCAGCCGAGGTCGGACGAGGATTTCGGCGCGGCGACCAGGCATCCCGTTCCCTCCGCCGGCGGGGAAAGGTTGGGGAAGTACAGCTCCGGGTTGCTCCCGGAGCCGTGGAGGAAAACCACCAGCGGCAGAGCCGTCCTTCCGTCCCAGGAGGACGGCGCATAGAGCTGGAAGTAGGAACCGGCCGCCGGCAAGCTCACCTTCTGCCAGCCTCGCGCCACGCCGGAAGCGGTGGGCAGGAGCGGAATCGGCGCCGGCGCCGCCAGGGCAGTCCGGGTGCCACCGATCGTCAGTGCCGCCAGCAGGAGAGCGCCGATCAGCAACCGCTGCCAGCCCCCTGGGGCTGATTCGAGATGGGGCTTGTGTTGATGCACCGATGTCATCCTACCATATTTCAGCTCCGGACTTAGCGTACCGGAAAGGCGCGGTAGTGGCTCGAGCCACTACCAAAGACGCAGTCACTCCATCCGCGGCATCGCCCAAGGCACTTTCGTAATATGATGTTAAGGTTGTTCACTTGATCTCTAGCTTGACCTCTAGATCGCCGCCCGCGCCTGGCTTCATGGCCGCGCCAGGCGGTTCGGGGCCGCCGGATTCCAGCCGCCGGGTGCGCCGGCGGCATGGAGGCCGGCGGCGAATCGTGCCGCGGTGCCTGGCTGGGATCGTGGCGTTGCGAAGGAGGTGCTCCGCTTGACCCTGGTACGTATCTTCTGATAGCATTATAAAACATTAATTAGCCAAACATCAATGCACCCGGCAGACCTGGGCGAGCTGTTGCGCGCCATGCGGAAGATGATGATGCCGTCGGGTGGCGCCGCCTCCCTCGCCGCAGCTTGCGGCAGGTCGGACGCGTCGCTTCTCGACAGGCGCGTGGCGGTGATCGCGGAACAGGCGGTCGAGGTTCTCGGAGTGGAGTCCTGCAAGGTCTTCCTGGTGAGCGAGGACGCAAGCTTGAGTCTCGCGGCGAGCCATCCGGGTCATGGGCCTTCGCTGTCGGAGGACCTGCCGGCGCCGCCCGCGCTGGCAGGCACCCCGCTGCCTCTGTCCGGAAGCTTTGCGGACGATCTGTCGCTGCTGCAAGCCGAGGCCGATCGCCTCTCGGAGCTCTCAGGAGCCCTGGTGGAGGGAGGCGACGACGCGGCCCCGCTCGCCGCGAAGCAACCCAAGCCGGTCCAGTATGTGCCGCTGGTACGGCGCGAGGACGGCGGCGAGCAGCTGTTGGGTCTGCTGCGGCTCGAGGGAAAGCGGCCGGCGACAAGGGCGGCGCCCGCCCCTGGGTCACCGGCCGAGGATGATCCGGCGGTCGCAAGCTTCGCCGACGCCGTGGTCGTGGCGATTGACACCGGCAGGCTGGTCGACGAGCTCTATCGCCAGCGGGACTACTATCAGCGGCTCGTCACCATCTCGCCGACCGGCATCATGACCGTCGATGCTCGCGGCCAGATCAAGGACCTCAATCCGCAGGCCGAGCGCATCCTGGGATACGACCGATCGCAGCTGCTCGGGAGACCGTTGACCGGACTCTACCTGGATCCCCAGGTGCCGCGCCGCATCGGCGAACAGATGCGCCGATCGGAAGACGGCCAGGTCACACGACACGAGACGACGATCCGCGACGGCAGCGGGGAGCTCGTCCCGATCCGCCAGTCGTCGGCCTGGCTGTTCCCGGCGGCTGGCCAGGCGGGCGGCAGCGTCGGCTATTTCGAGGACCTGCGAGCGCAACGAGCGCAGGAGGAGAGCCGGCGGCGCGAGGCGTTGCTGCTGCGGGCCAGCACGATCTTCGGCACGGCCGAGAGCCTGAGCGAAGGGCTGCAAGGCCTGGTCGACATGCTCATATCGCTCAAGCTGAAGGCGAAGACGCTCTGTTCGGTGCTGCTGGCGGACGAGGGTGCCGACGACTCAGACCTGGCCCTGGTGGTGAAAGCGACCGGCGCGAGTGCCAGCCTCGACTGGCAACCGGCCGGGGACCGCCGGGTGCGCGTAAGCGAGTGGCCTTCCTTGCGGCGGATGCTGGAGGAGGGGCAACTCCAGGTGTGGAGAGGCGGCACGCCGGGCGAGAGGGACGACTTGCGACAGCTCAGTGCCCTGCTGAGCTTCTCGCCGGCGATCGAATGCGCCCTCGTCGTTCCCCTGAAGATCGGCAAGAGAGTCCTCGGCCAGCTCACCCTCGGGGACTTCTCCCAGGGCGCAGAGGGCTTCAGCGAGGAGGAGCGTGGGCTCGTCGCCGCGCTCGCCGCCCAGGCAACGGCGCTGATCAGCCGCATGCAGCTCTTGGAAGCGACGGCGCAGCGCGAGCGCCTGCTCGAAGCCTTGGCACGAGCTTCCGAGCACATTCGGGCCGGACAAGGAACCACCGAGTTGCTCCAGGAGGTGGTCCGCCTGGCGGCCACCATGATGCGCTGCAAGACGGGCGGCCTGGCGATCCATGAGCCGGGGCAGAAGCGGCTCGCGATCAGCAACGCTCACGGTCTCTCCAAAGACCTGGTCGGTCGGACGCTCGAGGAAGGCGCCGGCCTTATCGGCAGGGTGGCATTGGCGGGTGAGGGGGCGTATCGCAACGACTACGCGGGTTGGAAGGCGGCCGAAGAGCTGCTGAGGCCCTGCGGGCTCACGGCGGTGCTCGCCGTGCCCTTGGTGCCCCTCCCGGGCAAGGTGGAGGCGGTGCTGTTCGTCGGCGACGATACAGGCACGCGCCAGTGGACGGCCATGGACCTCGACATCCTGCAGCGCTTCGGCGTCCAGGCGTCGATCGCCCTGCAGACGGCACGCATCCTCGACCGCCGCCAGCGCATGCTCGACCAGCGGGCTTTCTTGCACCGGATCAGCCATCAAGTGCAGAAGACCGCCGACCTCGATCGGATCCTGCACATCGTGCTGACCGGAATTACCGCCAGGTATGGGCTGGGTTTCAACCGCGCGGTGGCGCTGCTGCTGGACGACCTCGCAGGAACTCTCGTCGGCCGGATGGGGATTGGCCAGCTCGATGCCACGGAGGCCGAGAAGGTGTGGCGCCGGGTGTCCATTACCGACTTTGATAAGTACATCCACGGTTTCGAGATCGACGAGATCAGCCTGACGGGAACCACCGTCGGCGCGCTGGCCGCCGGTTTCAAGCTGCCCTTCCGTCCCGACGCGGACGATGTGTTCGCCGAGGCGAAGCGCAGCCGGAAGCCTTGCCGCGTCGGCCCGGGAGCCAACGTCCCCGGCGCCTTCATCGCCACTTTCAAGATCGATTCCCCCTTCGCCTTGGTGCCGATGATCAGCAAGGGCCAGGTGCTCGGGTTCATCGCCGCCGACAACAAGTTCACCGGCGCCGCGATCGGGGACGAAGAGCTGCAGGCGTTGATGACCTTTGCCGACACGGCCGCGGCGGCCATCGACGGCGCCCAATTGCTCGGCCAGGTAATGCGCGGACGCGAGCAGCTGATGGAGTTCTATCACGCGAGCGGCGAGCTGATCGCGAGCACCCGCCAAAGCGATCTGCCGCGGCGGATCGTGGTCAAGATCAAGACGGTGGCGGACGCGAGCTGGGTGGCCCTGGTGCTGATCAACGCGCTCGAGACGGTCGAGGACGTCATTGCCGAGCCTGGGGACCTGCTAGCCGCGTTCCCCCCGTCCGAGTTGATCCGCCCAGGCGGCATCTCGATGGAGGTGATGCGATCCGGCATCGCCGAAGTCATTCCGGACATCGAGCATCAGCGTGATCGGGTGCACCCGGGAATGCACGGGATCGGTACCCGCGCCGCCGTCTGCCTGCCGCTCTCGCTGCCGGGTCGGCGCATCGGGGTTATGTGGCTGCATTTTCGCGAGCCTCGCCGCTTCGACCAGTTCGAGATTGCCTCACTCCAGCTCTACGCCAACCAGGCCGCGATCGCCTTCGAGACCAGGCGTCGCTTCGAGCGCCTCGAGACCATGCGCGCCGCAGCCGACCAGCTGGTGCGGGCCGGCCGCAAGCGCGACGTGCAGAAGCAGATCGCCTGCGCGGCGCGGACCGTGTTGCGAGCTGACGCGGCGCTGCTCTGGGTCTACGACAGCGGGTACAAGACCTTCTTGCCCGAGGAGTCGGACCAAGACGGCCTCGACTCCGCCTCCTGGTCAGAAATCGCCGCCTCCGGCCCGCGTAAGGAGGGAACGGCGTACCAGATCATGGAAGAGGGCCGGGTCGTGTGCGAGAACGTCACCGACGCCAAGCGGGGGCGCCGCCTCGGGACCGCGACTCGGCGACTCTTGAAGGCGAACCAGGCGGTGGGCTTTCAGGGCCTTGCGTTGCGCGTTGGCGAGGAGAGACTCGGGGTCGTCTATGCCCTCTACCGCAAGCCCCTGATCGTCGACGAGGAGGAGGCCGAGGCGGCGACGAGCTTCGCCGATCACGCGGCGCTCGCACTCAAAAAGGTCCGCCTCCACGAGCAGCTCCAGAAGGCCCTCGACGCCGCCAGGACCGTGGCCGAGGTGTCGGTGCTCGACCAGAGCGCCACTCTGACCCGAATCGCTCACAGCACCAAGGACGTCGTGGGCTGCGACTCGGTGGTGCTGTTCGAGTACGACCTCCGGCAACAGAAGATCAAGCATCCACCGACGATGCTAGGCGTTGTAGACGAGGCCGCTGCCTCGCGGTCCGAAGCCGACCTGAAGAACTCCATCGTCTACATGGTTCTCGATCGCGACGCGCCGCTCGACGTCCCGGACGTGAGCCTGGACCCCCATTTCCGCGGACGGCGCTTCGCACGCGAGGAGGGGATCAAATCGGTCGTGGCGATCCCCCTGCGCGCCACCAAGGACGTGAAGATCGGAGTGATGTTCGTCAATTACCGCTCGTCGCGGCGGTTCACCGAAGCCGACATCGAGCATATCAAACTCTTTGCCAACCAGGCCGCGGTGGCGATCTACAACGCGCAACTGTTCCAGTTGCAGAGCAAGCAAGCCCGGGAGCGCGATGCCCTGATCGCCCTGTCGCGCGAGCTGCTCAGCACGAACTCGGTGCAGATCACGATGGAGCGGGCCGTGGCTGCCGTGGCGAAGATGCTGGAAACCGACTTCTGCGACGTCGTCCTCCTCGACCGCGACGGTGTCCTTCGGGTCTGCGCCGCCGTGGGCTGGGACCCGAAGATCCGCGGCCTGCTCGTGGCGCCCGGGACCGGCTCGCAGACCGGTTATACCATCGAGACCGGTGACACGGTGCTGGTCGACGACCTCCTGAGCGAGCAGCGCTTCACGG
>Ga0209117_1000945_pt1 | contig 10693 bp, 14 predicted proteins | sample BlaSpr_A8_OM2_M2_FD_187978 | JGI IMG/M metagenome (GOLD analysis project Ga0209117, IMG submission 187978) | Forest soil microbial communities from Thunder Bay, Ontario, Canada - Black Spruce, Ontario site 2_A8_OM2_M2 (SPAdes) (version 2) | ecosystem: Environmental > Terrestrial > Soil > Boreal...
CAAAGAACCCACCCCTGAAATCCAACTTCCGGAGGCCAACATGAAGAAGAAGGTTCTAATCGTCAGCGCGATCCTCATCACTCTCGACGCAGCCATGCCAGCGCTTGCCGCCGACCTTCAAGCCCGCCGATACACCAAGGCTCCGGCTTTTGCCGCGCCCACCTACATCTGGACAGGTTTCTACATTGGCGGTCACATCGGCGGTGCCTTCAGCGGGGACAACGGCTTCGCAGGCAGCAATTCCGAAAGTAATGGACAGTTCCTCGGCGGCGTGCAGATCGGCGGCGACTATCAATTCGCTCCGAACTGGGTCGTCGGCATCGAAGGCCAGTTCAGCTGGCTCGGCAACAATAACAACGGCGTCATCATTCCCGGGGGATTCGTCTTCACCAGCAATCAGCGCGGTCTCGGCTCAGTAACCGGCCGTCTCGGCTACACGTGGGGTCCAGCTCTGCTTTATGTCAAGGGCGGCTACGCTTACTCCGACTATAGCGACTTCCTGACGCTGAACAGCACCCCCGTCGCCTTTGCGCTGAATAGCAGCCATCACGACGGCTACACGGTCGGCGCCGGCCTTGAATACATGTTCGCACAGAACTGGTCGGCCAAGGTCGAATATCAGTTTTACGATTTCGGCAAAATCAACTTCATCACGCCGGCCCCTCTTTTCACGTTGGGCAACACTCGCAACGACGAGCACACCGTGAAAGTCGGGCTGAATTATCGGTTCAATCTGGGCAGCCATAGTGTCGCGCAGTATTGACCTTCGCTCACTTGAGCGCATCGAAAATGGAAAAGTCCGGACGTTGCTTCCGCGCGAAGGCCACCTTGGAGAAACATTTCAATCATGTTGTCGGTCGACCAGAAAAAAGACCATTGCGCTGAGCGTCGTCCGCCCTTCGAGTGCACCGCATTGCTGCTGCAAGGGGGTGGCGCTCTCGGCGCCTACCAGGCTGGCGTCTATGAGGCGCTGTCGGAAGCCGGCATCCATCCGGACTGGGTGGCGGGCATCTCGATCGGGGCCATCAATTCGGCCCTTATCGCAGGCAACCCGCCGGAAAGGCGCGTGGAAAAGCTGCGCGAGTTCTGGGAGCGCGTTACCGCCGACGTCTTTGGGAGTTGGACGCAGGATTTCCTGACGCCTTTGATGAAGGGGGACTGGGTCCGGGGACTCATGAGCCAGGTGAGCGCCAATTCAGCCATGTTGAGCGGCGCGTCGGGATTTTTCGTCCCGCGGCTTCCGTCTCCCTGGCTTCATCCGACGGGATCGATCGAAGCGACCAGCTTCTACGATGCGTCCGGGCTAAGAAACACGCTGGAAAGCCTTGTCGATTTTGACCGCATCAACGCTCGGGAAATGCGATTCAGCGTTGGCGCGGTCAACGTGCGGAGCGGCAATTTCGTTTATTTCGACTCGACCACCCACACGATCCGACCCGAGCACGTGATGGCGAGCGGCGCTTTGCCGCCGGGCTTTGCCGCCGTCGAAATCGACGGCGAGCGTTATTGGGACGGCGGCCTGATCTCAAATACCCCGTTGCAATGGGTGCTCGACAGCACTCCGCGACAGGACACGCTGGCCTTCCAAGTCGATCTATGGAGCGCCCGCGGAGATTTTCCCGGCAACATGGCTGAAGTCGAAACGCGACAAAAAGAGATCCAATATTCGAGCCGCACCCGAGCCAACACAGACCAGTTCAAGCGTGCACAGCGGATACGCAACACCGTCGCCGCTTTGCTTGAGAGCCTGCCTGACGATCTGAAGGACGAACCCAGTGCGAAGCTGCTCGGCTCCATCGCCGACCGCAAGGTCTACAACATGGTGCACCTGATCTATCGGGCCAAGAATTACGAGGGAAACTCGAAAGACTATGAGTTCTCGCGCTTGAGCATGGAGACTCATTGGCGCGCCGGTTACCACGACACGGTGCGGACGCTACGTCATCCGAATGTCCTGAAGCGACCTGCCAACCATGAGGGCGTCGCGGTCTTCGATCTGGAGCAGGACGGCCGCGACTAGGGGGCGAAATTTAAAGTCGCTGGGTCGGCGGAATCAGGAAACCGTCTGTCCGACGCCAAACATCCGCCAGGACGCCGCCGGCTTTGGAGATGTCGCCCGAAGTCAGTCGCGCTAAACAAATGAAAGAAGCTTCCCATGAATCTCAAAAGCAAGGTCGCTGTCGTTACCGGCGCGGCGAGCGGCATAGGTAGGGAAATCGCGCGCACCTTCTGTCGCGCAGGCGCCAAAGTTGTCTTCGCTGATCTTAATCAGGCGGGTGCCGCTGCTGCTGCGGCCGAACTCGGCGATGTGGACAGCGCTATCGGCATCGGCATGGACGTCACCGACGAGACGCAGGTGGACGCCGGTATGGCGGCGGCCGTCGCTGCTTTTGGGGGCATCGACATTCTGGTCAGCAACGCCGGCATCCAGACGGTAGGGCCGCTCGACCAGTTCGAGTTCGTCAAGTGGAAGCAGCTACTGTCGATCCATTTGGACGGTGCATTCTTGACCACCCGCGCCGCGCTGCGGCAGATGTATCGCCAAGGCACCGGCGGCAGCATCATCCTACATGGGTTCGGTGCATTCCAAGGAAGCCTCAATGCTTAAGGGGCCCTACGTGACTGCCAAACATGGCCTGATTGGTTTGGCCAAGGTGGTGGCAAAGGAAGGTGCCAAGCACGGGGTCCGCGCGAACGTCGTCTGCCCGGGCTTTGTACGAACCCCGCTAGTTGCAAAGCAAATCCCCGAGCAAGCCAAGGTACTCGGCATCTCCGAGTCAGACGTCGTGCGAGACGTGATGCTGAAAGATACCGTCGATGGCGAATTCACTACATTGACGGATGTCGCGGAAGCGGTTCAGTTCCTTGCATCTTTTGGCTCAAACGCGCTGACAGGCCAGTCCCTGGTCGTTTCTCACGGCTGGTTCATGCAATAAGACACGGCGCGTGCGGATCGAAGGGGAGACAATTTACCTTGACTGAATTTGCGCGTCTTGATGCTAGTCACGCGATTTGCTTCCCGCGGAGACGAAGGCTACATCGACGCATCGGACCGGCTTGCGCGAACCCTTCAGATTTAGCCCGACCAGTTCCGAATGGTAACGAAAACGTCAGTTTCGCGGAATTCCGCGAGCACGGCGTCTTTCAGACTGGGCACTGGCCTCGCCGTCCGTCCTTTCCTTCATGACATCCTCGAGAGACGGCGCGTCCCGCATTATACGTTTGAGGTGCTCCAGACTCGGCAACGTTATTTTTGCTTTCTCGCGATCCCTGACACGACGCTCCGCTTCAATCTGGGCCTGCGTCCAGCCATGACGCTGCGGCGCATGAGCTTGGCTGCGAACTACGTGGCGGGGGTGTTTATCCGTGACTCTCAAGGCGTCTCCCCCGAAAAAAGCCGTATAACGGGTTGGCAGACGAAAAACTATACTGTATCGTTTATATAGCAGGCGTCCGTCGCGCCGACAAGTGAGACGGCGCACGAAAAGGAGAGAATGAGAATGACGCTCCTGGATGCCATGTATGCGGCCTGGATCGTCACCGTCGCGCCGAGAAGTTTCGAAGCCACAGAATCCGGTGCGCGACGATACGCTTCGTCGATCTACCAGCGTGCTGGCGCCCGCGGCGCCAAGGAAATTAGATCAGAATTGAACGAACGAGCGACAAATGACAGTTTCCTCAGCTAACAGAACTGCGCTCTTCATCGACGGGGCCAATCTTTATTCGACCGCCAAGGCACTCGGCTTCGATATCGATTACAAACGGCTTCTAAAGGAATTTCAGAGCCACGGAACGGTAGTGCGCGCATTTTACTACACCGCGGTCATTGAAGATCAGGAGTTCTCGTCAGTTCGCCCGCTGCTCGATTGGCTCGATTACAACGGCTTCACCGTGGTTACCAAGCCCACCAAGGAATTTATCGACGCCAACGGCCACCGGAAGGTCAAGGGCAACATGGACATCGAGCTTGCAGTCGATGCGATGGAGCTTGCCAACCGCGTCGATCACATCGTGCTTTTCTCCGGCGACGGAGATTTTCGCTCGTTGGTTGAAGCCGTGCAGCGACGCGGTGTTCGCGTCACGGTGGTCTCCACGATTTCCAACCAGCCTCCAATGATTGCCGACGAACTGCGCCGCCAGGCGGACGTGTTCACCGATCTGACGGATTTGCAGTCCAGAATCGGCCGCGATCCGCTCGAACGCCCAACTCCTCGCGAAGCCAGTCTACATTCAACGCATTACGTACACCGGCGGACACCTTTGAGAGGGGGCCAGACGCCTGGGAACTTCAAGGGTTGACGGATATCCTAAACCCGGAGGTCTTCGCGGCAAGCTTCGCTGAAAGCGCGCAACACGTCGACGTTGTCCTGCCTGGCCGCGGTTTGGTGCCGTGTGTTGGTGGGTGCGCGACGGTCGCCGCAGGCGACCGGCTGGTTCCGGCAAACCCAATGCACCGCGTATGGCTTCGCAAGCGGTGATTGGATCAATCGGTCGCGTGCGTCTTGGATCATGTTGTCTTTTTGGGTGAAAAGCACTTGCGCCGGATCCCGAAATCCTCTGCTTGATTGATCCGATCTGCTGCGTGGTTTGTCCGTCAAAAAAAGAGAAGATAGGCGAGAAGCCCCAGAAACGCAGCCGCAGACCCCAGGCCCAGAGCAAGAATGACCACCGCGGAGTAGTCGGACATTGACGGATTGTGCATGGTCCAATCTCCTTCTGCGATTGTCCTTTCGCGCGCGCCCATTGTTGCAAGCCGAGCGGCCGGCCCCGGGAACAGGGCATCCCGCAGGCCGGCCGCTCCACGACGTCCAGGCCTGATAGCTTGGGGGGTCCCAGGCCGGCCGTCGCTATCGCGAACCCTCAGGTTGCGCGATTCTTGTCCCCGGAAACGCCTTAGTAAGTTTCAATCAGTGAGTTTCCATGCGGCGACTCGGTCTCTCCGTTGCACAGTAACGCGACGACACCTTGATCGAGCACCGATCCGCGACGAATTTGTTTGCGGCGTTGCGGGACGTTGAAACTGGCCGCGTCCGCGGATTGTCGGTAGCCCCCTTGCTTTAAGACCGGCTTTACGAACGCGTTCATACCAGTAGCTATGCATAAAACTATACTGTATCGTTTATATAATCCAACCCACCGGGCTGACAAGGAGAATTGTGGGTGACCAACAAAAGAATTGAAGCTCTCCAACGGACCAGCCGGCGGGGGACCGGCGGCCGCCCCACCCGGAAGGAGGCCGAGCGGCGTGACGCGCGGTTGCTCGACGTTGCAACAACCCTGTTCATGGAGCGGGGTTTTGATGGCACGTCCATCGACGCGGTCGCGGAGGCGGCCGGCGTAAGCAAGCCGACCGTCTATGCGCGCTACCACGACAAGCGGGATCTTTTCGCGGCCGTCCTGCGAGGCAGGATACGACTGTGGCTCGCTCCGCTATCGGCGGCAGCCGAAGCCCAGGCAACCGAGGCCAGCCCCAAAAGCATCAAGACGACTCTGCACGAGCTTAGCCGGCACATGCTCGCATACGCGTTGGCGCCCGAGGCAGGTACGCTGCAGCGGATTCTTTCGGCGCAGGCCGTCCAATTTCCTGAGTTGGCAAAGCTCGCACATGAGGAAGGCTGGCTGCGTGCGGTCCGGGGAGTGGCAAGTCTTCTGCGACAGTCTGCTGTCCGCGGCCAGATCAAGGTGGACGACCCGGAGCTCGCGGCTGACATGTTCCTCAATCTTGTGCTTGGGCACTGCCGACGTCTGGTCCTCTGCGGCACCGTTGCCGATCCAAAGACCGAGGAGCGGCATCGAAAGGCTGCCGTCGACTTCTTCCTGATCGGGGTTCAAACCAAATGAACCCAACCTCGACCCGATAAACCCGCAGCAGATTGAGGTCGATATGCATCATGAACTAACGTAATGATGCTGTTGACCAATATGCATTAGCATAATCATGTTGCCGTCGCTATGTTTTCTAGAGAGCCAGACCGCTGGGAATGAAGCAGCACTACTCAGCAGATTCTGAAGGACTACCTCAACAAGCTGAGGAGAAAACCAAATGAGCTTATGCCTTGCACTGCTTCTCGTTGCCATCGGTATCAACTGGTGGAACGGATGGGAGCCCTTCAGATATCCATTCCAGACGCCGTGGGGCTGATTGAAATCTCTGGGGTCATTAACAACCTTGCATGGCCCTGAAGGCAAAGGCGGTCAGCATCATTCGACTTTGCGACACTCATGAGCCAGCCCGCTGGGAAACACCCCGGGCGACCGGGACCTGACACGTTGCGTTCCGAGCCGCGCTTGCGGCGGATACACCTGAGATTCTGCAAGGGGCTGACATGTGATCGCAGGGTCGACAAACTTAGAAGTTAGCAGGTCGATGGAAGCGAATTCATCCACTCTCGGTTTCGTGCTGCACGACGTCGCGCGGTTGCTCAGAAAGAGATTTGAGCAAAATGCGCGCGATTCCGGGCTGACCCGGTCGCAATGGCAGGTGCTGACGTATCTGGCCCAAAACGAAGGGATTAACCAAAGCGGATTAGCGGAGCTCCTTGACGTCGAGCCGATCACACTTTGTCGCATCGTAGACAAGCTTCAGGCCTTCGGATTGATCGAACGGCATCCGCACCCGTCTGACCGACGCGTCTGGATTCTTCATCTCACGCCGGCTGCGCATCCGAAATTGATGCAGGTCCGCAAGCTCGGCGACATGACGAGGAGCGAGGCCTTGGCAGGAGTTTCCGATACCGACGGGTTGCACCTGTTGGAGACACTACAAGCGTTGAAATTGAACCTCACGGACGCGTGCGACTCGTCGGTGGCAGGGCATAAGCGAGCAACTCATGGCTGATCCAAGCGAAATTAATCCGAAGAAGCTCCACAGCGCCGATGTGGAGCAAAGCGGCCTCCGCGGTCCAGAGGATAAAGTCTATCGTCTGACGCGCCGTCTGTCGGAGGCCAGGGAAGCTTCAGACACCGACCATGTTGCCAAGTCGGAATTGAAAGCTCGGCCGGAAGACCGTAAGCCCGAGGCAAGGCCATCGGATGAACCGCCTCTCGTTCCTGCGGCGTCCGATTCCGTAACACCGAAAAAATCGCTGCGGCGACCCCTAATGTTCGCGTTGTTGCCCCTGGTGCTGATCGTCGGCGGATATTTCTATGTGAGAGGCGGCGCGGTCATGTCGACGGACAATGCCTATGTGCAGGCCGACATGGTGGGGTTGTCAACCGATGTATCCGGGATCGTTACAGAAGTCTTGGTTCATGACAATCAGAACGTCGCGAAGGGTGACGTGCTGTTCAAGCTTGACGACCTGCAGTTCCGCCTGGCGCTGAATCGCGCTGAGGCCCAAATCGGAAATACGCGAAATGACCTCGTTGCGCTCCAGGCCAGCTACCGAAATATGCAGACGCAGGTAGAGCAGGCAAAAACCGACGTCGACTTCAACAACGTCAATTTCAAGCGCCAACAGCAATTGGTTGCCAACAACTTTACCCCGCAGGCTACCTTCGATACCTCGCGCAACACGCTTCAAGGTTCGCAGCAAAAGCATGCCTCGCTGGAGCAGCAGCTTGTCGGCATTGCCGCAAGCCTCAACGGCAACCCCGACGCGCCGATCGAAGACCACCCGCGCTACAAGGACGCATTGGCGGCGCGCAATGAAGCTGCGCGTCAACTCGCTCACACTATCGTCCGCGCGCCCTTCGCCGGCGTCGTGACGAATGTGCCGTCGTTGCAGCCTGGCCAGTATCTTGCCGCCGCGGCAACCGCATTCAACATCGTTTCGACCGATCACGTCTGGGTTCAAGCAAGCCCGAAGGAAACAGAGTTGGCGTATGTCAAGCCCGGACAGAAAGTCACGGTCGAGGTCGATACTTTTCCGGGTCAGCGATGGGCCGGAACGGTCGAAAGCATAAGCCCGGCATCCGCCTCGAGTTTCTCATTGCTTCCCGCCGAGAATACCAGCGGCAACTGGGTCAAGGTCGTCCAGCGCATTCCAATGCGTGTCAGCGTCAGCAATGCGCCCGGCAAGCCGCCGCTGCGCGTCGGCATGAGCGTAGAGGTGAATGTCGATACCGGGCATGAGCGCGGGCTGCCCAGTTTCATAACCGACCTCTTTGGATCATCGGAAGCTGAACATGGTTGATGCTTCTGCAAATACTCCGCGGCCGATCAACCGGCCCGCGGTTACGCTGTGTGTCATCCTCGCTGTTATCATGCAGGCGCTGGATACCACGATCGCCAATGTCGCGCTTCCCTACATGCAGGGAAGCGTGTCGGCGAGCGCGGATCAGATCAACTGGGTGCTGACCTCGTATATCGTGGCCGCGGCGATCATGACCCCGCCATCGGGGTTTCTTGCAAACAGGTTCGGCCGCAAGCGCGTCCTGATGGCGGCCGTCGTCGGCTTCGTGTTCGCATCCGTGCTGTGCGGCATTGCGCAATCGCTAGTCCAGATCGTGGCTTTCCGGTTGCTGCAAGGATTCTTCGGCGCAGCGCTCGTTCCGCTTGGCCAGTCTGTTCTGCTCGACATCTATACGGCGGAAGAACGCGGGTCGGCGATGGCCCTGTTCGGCGTGTCGGTCATGGTGGGACCGGTGCTAGGGCCGGTGATCGGCGGCTGGCTGACCGACCACTACAGCTGGCGATGGGTATTCTATATTAACGTACCCCTGGGAGTGCTCGCATTCGCAGGCATATCGTTCTTTCTGAGGGAGACGAAGACCAGCGCCGCAGCGAAGCTTGACTGGCTCGGATTTGGCAGCTTGAGCATCGCTATTGCCGCAATGCAGGTGTTTCTGGATCGGGGTGCGCAACTTGACTGGTTCTCTTCCTTCGAAATTCTGATCGAGGCGGTCGTCTGCGCATCGGCACTTTACATCTTCCTCGTCCACACCTTTACGGCAAAAAATTCTTTCGTAAATCCCAGACTGTTTCTCGATCGAAATTTCTCGGTCGGGGTGCTGTTCATCTTCATCGTCGGGATAACCTATCTCGCGTCCCTCGCGTTATTAACACCCTATTTGCAGACGCTGATGGGTTATCCCGTGGTGACCGCAGGGATCGTCATGGGCCCGCGCGGTCTGGGCACGATGGCTTGCATGTTCCTGGTCGGGCGCCTCGTCGGACGGATCGATACCAGGCTGCTGATCCTGATCGGCCTGCTGCTAACCGCCTGGGCCATGTACGACATGACCGGATGGAATCCGAACGTCTCGCAGTGGACGATTGCGGTGACCGGCTTCATCCAGGGAGCCGGGCTTGGATTCCTGTTCGTCCCGCTCAACACCGTCACCTTCGCCACACTTGCGCCCGAGCAGCGGGCGGACGGCACCGGTCTGTTCAACCTCTCCCGTAACGTCGGATCCAGCGTAGGAATATCGGTCGTCTCCTATCTGCTGATCAGAAACAATCAGGTCAATCACGCGACCATCGCAAGCCATGTCACGGCATTTAATCACGCATTTGACAACAGCATCGTGCGGCACGCCTTGAGTCCTTGGACCGCAAGCGGACGCGCAGCGCTCGATCACGTCATACAAACGCAGGCTTCGATCATCAGCTACATCGATGATTTCAAGTTGATGATGATTCTTTCGCTTGCCGCCATTCCCCTCGTCCTGCTGCTGCGGAGCGCCCCAACGTCTGCCGAAAACGACCATGCGATGGTGATGGAATGAAAGGCGTTCCGCCCCTCCGCGGTCAATGGAATGCCTAAGGTCTGAAGGAGTGAACATAATGCACAGATTTTTCATGGCGCTCATCCTGCTGTCTGTCCCGGTTTCGAGTGGCGCCCTGGCTCGTAGCGGCACGGATCAGGAGCAGCAGGCATGCACCCGCGACGTGCAGCGTTTCTGTCGCAAGCTGATGGATCAAGGCGATTTTACGATTCTGGGTTGCCTCAAGGAAAATCGTCCAAAGCTTTCTCCCGCGTGCCGCTACGTGCTGGTCAGCCACGGGCAATAGCGAACATCGATAGAAGAAGATCGGTGATGCCTTGATTCGAATGCAGAAGAGCCCGCCTTCGAACGGAGCTCGAGGCATGGCGATCCCTCTCGGTGTCGACGGCGCCACCTTGAGCTTCCAGACGCATCCGACCAAATCTACGATGCTTTCTGCAAGCCCATGCCAACGACCGACACCTTTCCGCCAAGGAAACTTCGGACTCACAAGAAAGGCAAATGCCATGGAATACGCAACGCTCGGCAATACAGGTCTCCTGGTTTCCAAACTCTGCTTCGGAACCATGACATTCGGAGATGGCAGAGGGATATTCAAGGCCATCAGTAGCCTTGGCCAGGCCGGAGCCGATGAACTGGTCAAGACGTCGATTGATGGTGGCATCAACTTCTTTGATACGGCGGACAATTACACGGAGGGTGAGAGCGAAAAAATTCTCGGGCAATCACTGAAAATCCTTCACATCCCGCGGAAGGATGTCGTGATCGCAACGAAGGTCTATAGCCGCGTCGGCCCAGGTTGGAATGACATTGGGGCTTCTCGCGGCCACATTATGGACGGTGTGGAGGCCAGTCTCCGCCGTTTGCAGACCGACCATATCGACCTGTACCAGATCCATGCCAACGATTCCGTGACCCCTGTCGAAGAGACGATTCGCGCTCTCGACACCCTGGTGCAGCAGGGAAAGGTCCGCTACATCGGCTGCTCCAACTGGCAAGCATGGAAAATCGCCAAAGCCCTCGG
>Ga0209117_1000946_pt1 | contig 10690 bp, 9 predicted proteins | sample BlaSpr_A8_OM2_M2_FD_187978 | JGI IMG/M metagenome (GOLD analysis project Ga0209117, IMG submission 187978) | Forest soil microbial communities from Thunder Bay, Ontario, Canada - Black Spruce, Ontario site 2_A8_OM2_M2 (SPAdes) (version 2) | ecosystem: Environmental > Terrestrial > Soil > Boreal...
GGCAGCCGCCGGCAGCCGCCGTGCCGGGGTTTCGCCGCCGCGCCTGGCGAGGAAGCGCAAGGCCATGGCGCTCGACAGCGCGAAGAACTGGAAGGACGTTTCGATCAGGGCAGGCCCGCCATAGCGCGCGACCTCGGGATGGAAGGGGAAGGCACGGAAGGTGTTGTCAGGATAGGCCGCGGCGTCGTTCTCGAGCGGAGCGTCGGCGAGTATGCCCTGGTTCGCACGCGCGATCTGATCGGCGGGACAGGGTGTCGTCGAAGGCCAACGCGCGAAGAATGCGGTGGCGGCGATCGCCAGGCGCTCCTCCACGTCGGCGGCCTGCTCGGGCGCCAGCCGCAGCCGGATGCGGAGGTGCGGTCCGCCCAGTAGATAGCGCAGGAAGAAAAAGCTATCGACGGTGCGCGCGAGGAGGAGAGGGCCGAGAGTGGGGCGAAGGTACGCCGTCAGGGCGAGGCTCCGATCCGCATGGTAGAAGAGGTGGTACGACCGCCACCCGAGCTCCGGCGCCCTCATGCCGTCCTGGCCTCGTCGCCGCTCCTGCGCATGCCATGGGTGAGCAGTGCGAAGAGCACCACCGGGAGGTGAAGCGGCACCGGGATCCCGAATTGCTTGAGGGTGGTGTGAACGACGTCACGCAGCACCGCCCAGCGCTCCCGCGGCGTGCCGCCGGGCGGGCCGCGAACGATGGCGACCAGGCGATGGACGGCCGGCGGGAGGGGCCGCAGCGCCGTCTCGCGCCAGACCCGGGAGAACGTCTCGCGGTTCTTCGCTCCCACGCGCCGGGCGAGGGAGGCGAGAAAAACCTCCGGCGGCTCCGCCGCCAGGCGTTCGATGCCGAAGAACAGCGTGCCGGCATGGTAGTGCCAGTAGTCGCCCGGGTCGGCGGCGAGGGCCGTCAGCGCGCGGTCGACCTGCGCAACCCATTCGAGAGCGACTCCCGCTGTCCCGGCCGCGGCCGTGGAGAGCGTATCCACGACGCTTACCGCCAGCGCATCGCGTAGCTGCCAGATCTCCTCGGCATCGCGCAGACCACGGGTCAGGAAGAATGGGTAACCGTCCGCTGGCTGTTCGAAGAGGCAGAAGGAGTTGTTGGCGGCAATGCCAAGATGAGTGTCCGCCTGGCAGAGCGCCTTGCCTTGGCACCCCGCGTGGTACTCCTCCAACTTCTCCGAGCTCAGGGCTTCGCGGCTGGGCTGCCGCGACAGGTACTCCTCGAAGGCGCGGGCGAGCAGGGCCTGGATGGGTGGCCCGGAGGCTGCCGGCACGGTGAAGAGGGTGAAGAGGTGCGGACCGCGAGCGTCGAAGCGATCGAACCAGAAGCGGACAGGGATGCCTGGCCGGCGGATCTCAGCGAGCAGCGGCGCGATGCACTCGGCTAGCAGCCGGTTCTGCTGCCGCGCGCCATGGTGGTAGATGTTGGCGCCAAGCGTCACCCTGGCGCTGGCGCTCGCCAGCGGGACGGCAGCCGTGCTCATGGATAGGGAATGGCCCCTCCGATCGTGGCACAGAAGCGAATGATCGCGCGCTCGACCACGGCGATCCGTGCCTCGTCGTCGAGCAGTCCACGCAGCGACTCCCGGGCCTCGACGGTGAGCGGCAGAGAGCCGTAGAAGTCGCGCAGCGTAACAAAGCTGATCGCAACGCCATCCGCCAGGACGCACATCGGCTGCCGGCCCGCGGCGATCTCGCGGCTGATCTCGAGCTGCTCGCGCATCGCCTGCCAGCGCCGCCGGTTGCGAGCGATGCGGGCGCGCTGGAAGCGAAAGTCCGTGCAGTGGTGCGCGAAGGGGAGGAGAAACGGCTCGAGGCCGATGGCCTGGCGGACCGCGCCGTCCGCACGGTCGAGGGCGTCGAGCGCGGCATCGAAGTCGCCCTTGCAGTAATGGAGATAGGCGAGAACGCTCGAGTACCAGCGCTCCACGATGCAGCGGACCGCCGGGTTGCCGCCACGGAGATCGCCCGCCAGGGCCGCCTCGACGCTCGCCAGCGCCTGGGCTCCCTGCACCTCCTTTTCCTCACGCAGGAGGATCAGAGCGTGACTCGCCCGCTGGCCCAGGACGTCGGCTCCCGTGGCGTGATACTCCTCCACCCAGCATGCCGCCTGCCGGCCCGAGAGGGCGATGAAGTGAAAGATGTCGTAGCGGAAGAGATCGTGGTCCCCGGCGAACGGCGCTGCCGACTCGGCCGGGGCAAGGATCGGCCCAACCCGCTCGACGGCAGGTTGGGCCACGACCATGGATCCCACAAGACTTGGCACGCTGGTTCCGCCCAGAGCGCAATGCACAGACTTGGCAAGCGCCCGCTCGCTAGGCCGTCCACGAGAATCCTCGAGACTGCCGCGAGCGCTGCGTGGCCGGCTCGGTCACTCCAGAATTGGGTTCGAACAGTTGCTGCCGCCGGTCGTGCAGCAGCAGCTGTCGCTGGAACCTCCCGCGACGCCTTCCAGCTCATCGTCGCCGAGCGGCTCGATCTCGACTTCCGCGTCCTTCTTGGTCTTCTCTGACATCGCCTACTCCCTTCTGTTATGAGCCCCTGGGGCTCGGTTGGACTGGGTTCAAAGAGCCTCCCTCCCGCCGATCGAGGCCCGTTCCGGCAGGGCGCCGAACGGTGTCGCGAACGAATCGGAGAGAATGTTCACGGAACGCACCACGAGGCTGTCGAGCTGCACTTCGGCAGCCCAGCGCTCACCCCGGCAGTCGGACGGAAAGGCCTCGGCAGGCGGCAGCATCTCGTCAATGCTGATCATCCCCTTGCTCGAGCTCAGCACCGAGCGAACGATGGGCAGGAACAGCGGCGAGGTGAGGTCGACGAACTGCGGCTTGTAGAACTCGCCGATGTGCTCATGTGGCACTTTCTCGATCATGAACACGCGGTCGGGAATGCCATGCGCAAGCCGCCACTGGTTGAGCTCGGCAAAGGCTCGCGCCGCGGAGCGCTGCTCGACCCGATCGAGCAGCAGCCGCGCCGGAAAGATCCAGCGCTTGCGGCGCAGGACGAGCCGGTCGATGCGCAGGCGTTCGAGGAGATGGACGTCGCCGGCCGTCCGGGTTTGCGGTGGTGGAACGGCGGGTTGGAGGTCGCCCGGCCCGAACGCCGCGAGGAATTTCAGCAGCACCGGCATGTAACGCAGGTTGGTTCCCCCGAGATGCACCGGCAGATAGCGGCGCCCCGCGGCATCGACGAGACAGGGCAGGACCTTCGGGTCGGGTGAGAAGCGGACGTTGAGATCGCGGAGGCGGAGCTTGCGGTTTTCGGGCACCGCTGCCGACTCGCCTGGGATCTGGAGAATGCGGGGAGTCTGCGGAAAGTGGAGGTTCAAGGTGTCGCCCTGGATGCACATCAGGTCCAGGAGCTCGACTTCGTCCGCCTCGAGCCGCGAGCACGCGGTGAGGTGCGCGGTGTAGCGATCGCGCATGCCTGCGGGCATGACGGTCGTGAAACGGCTGCCGTAGCGCCCGGTGCCCTCGAACAGTCCGTTGACGACCCAGAGCCTGCCGCGGGCATCGGCGGGCTGCACGAAGAGGCAGGCTCCGACCAGCGGCGCACAGCCTTCCGGCACCTCGGCGAGCACCGAGGAGAGTGCCTCACCCGAGATGAGGGTCTCGCCGTCGCAAGAGCTGTAGCAGGCGACGGTCTCACGCCAGATCCGCTCGCGCAGCCCGGCCAGTGCGTCGAGCTGGGGCAGGCCGAGCGGATTGAAGCTCTGGCGGGTAGCGCGCTCGCGCCACGCCGCGCGCTTGAGCTGCAAGTACTCGCGCCACAGCGGTTGGATTGCGCCCAGCAGCTCGAGGATCCCCATCTCGCGCCGCCGCGGCCACTGGCGGGCGGCGATGTGGCTCAGGCTCGAGAGGAACTCGAAACGATGCTGATAGAGGGCCGAAAGCCGCAGCACCGGATCGATGCTGCGCAGCATTTCCTGCGCGGTGGCCGCGGCTAGCCGCACCACGGGATCGAGCCTCGACGACTCGGCTGACGGTTGCAGGAAGACATCCTCGAAGACGTCGATCCGGTCGCCACGGACGTACTGGGCCGCCTGGTCGAGACCGGCGAGCGCCGCGGCGGCCCGCCAGACCTCGTCGAGCAGCCGGCTGATCTCCTCGACCGATTGCTCCGGGACCGCCGCCACCGCGAACGCCGCCTCGAGGGCTACGATCCGCTCGAGTGCGGCGATCATCCGATCCAGCGGCGGATCGCGCGGCAGCGTCTGCAGGTGGGAGAGGACCCTCGCCTCGAGATGGACCTCGTTGCTGGGCCACGGCAGGAGCGAGCAGAGGAAGCCGATCTCCAACAGCTTCGTCACCCTGGGCTCAATCTCCGCGCGCGCCGCGCCTGGCAGAGCGCTCTCCTGCAGCCGCGCGACCAGAGCGTGGAACGGCACCGGCGAGCCGCCCAGGGCGGCCCGGATGCGCGCCCACCAGGTGGCGCCCAGAGGGAGCCTCACCAGACAGGGCGGGAAGAGGCGCATGGCCTTCCGGTTTTCGTCAATGCCGCGATAACCGGGCCGGATGAACCGGAAGACGCCGGGCTCGGCCTCTTCGATCGTGTCGTTCAGCTCGACGCACAGCTCGTCCCGGAACGGCGGATAACGCAAGAGCGCTTGGCAGAACTGGTCGAGCAGATAACGCTTGATCCGGAAGATCGAGCTCTCGCTCCACGGCGGACCGGTGAGCCGCAGCGCCCCATCTCCGGTGCCGCTCTCGATCAGTCCGAGTCCCAGCCGCGTGAAAGTGGAGAACGGGGACAGCTTGAGCGCGGCGCGGCTCGCATACCGCAGCAGGCTCTCCTGGAGCTTGCGCTCCTTGCGGCCGTAGCAGGCGGGCGGACGCTCAGCCAGCCGGCGCCGGCCACGGGCAAGTTGCGGGCTGGTGAGAGCCAGGGCACGCCGGAAGCCGGGGTCCTCGACGAGGTCGACGAGAGCCCGGCTCTGGCGGTCCTGCTCATGCCCGAAGAGGACGGCGAACGCGTCCTCCCAGGCGGCGGCTCGCTCCTCGATCTCGAGCAGGCGATCGGCGAGCGGGCCGGCGACCTCGACGAAGCGCGGCCACTCGGGCGAGGACCGGCGGCACCGGACCTCGCGGCCGTTCCACAGGTCTCGCTTGACGCCGAGCAGGAAGCGGCGGGCGGCGGGAGATGAGCCGGGGATGGCCGCATGGAGGCCATCGACGATCTCCGCCCGGGTCCGCTCCAGCTCGCGGCGGAGCTGGAGAGCATCTTCGATCGCCCTCCTGCAGGGCTCGCTGGTGAACGCCTCCATCGTGGAAGCGGGCAGGCCGGCGATGCGCGCGATCACCGGCGCGGCCCCGTTCCAGCTCTGCGTTGGAGGCAGCCGCGCGGTCATGGCGGAAGGAGAACTACCCGGCCAATGCCATCGGCATCCGGAGCGGAGAGCTGGAGCAGAAGGTGATGGGCGAGCGCCTCGTCGAGCTGGCTGACGCCGAGATGGTTTGCCAGGCCGTGCAGCGCTTTGAACAGGACAGCGAGCTCAGGCTCGGGAGCGAACGGGTCGAGGTGGTAGTCCGGATCCCGACAGAGGAGGACGGTGTAGTCATGCAGGCGAACCAGCGTCCGGCACCAGGACGCCTCTGGACCTTCGCCGCCCGTCGCCGCGTTTCCCAGCCGCCACGGCGCGCTTGCCGCCGCCGCCAGCGCCCTCAGCGGGTCGCGTTGGGCATGGTCCGCGAAGCGGGTCAGCAGCGCATCGGCCTTGGCAAAAGGATCCTCGCTCCTGGCCAGCAGGAAGCGGAGCAGGACGTCGCGGTGGTACCGGAAGTAGGAGGCGCGCCGCGGCGGCGAAAAGCTCAGCGCCGCCGTCGCGGCTGCGAGGCTGCGGAGGAGCGCCGACAGACGCTGCTGGTGCGAAAAAGCGCCTGTCGGGTCGGGCTCCAGGACGTCCAGGACGATCTCGGCTCCCCTGGCGAGACAGCAGGTCAGGAGAGCCACGTAGCTGTCGTCGAGGAGGAACGGCTCACCGCCCAGGGAGATGGGACTGCGGGAGTAGTCGGTCCACAGGAGCTGGCGGTCCGGATGGCCCCCCACGACCCTGTCCTGGAGGTCGATGGGCGCCGTGCGGCGCCACCTCTCGCCGCCGGATGCCGTCTCGGGGGTAGGAGCGAGCGAGGAGAAGAAGCCTGCCGCGGCGGGCACCAGAAGACTGGCGAAGGTCGCACTCTGCTCCGCTGAGCCATGGAAGCGGAGCTTCAGGTGCTCTCCTCCCCGGCCATACCGCACGAACCACAGATTGCCGAGAGCCGGCGCGCCGCCCGCTCTGAGCTCGCTCCACACCGGCCGAACGACCGCAAAAACGAGGCTGTCCAGATGGCCCGCGCAGTAGAGGCTTGCCGTCAGGCTGGGATCTGGGAAGAGCATCAGCGTCGAGCCCCTCGAGCACACAACTCATGCAGCGCATGAGTTCTTTCTTATCAAACATGGTACGTGAAGTCGGGAAAGCGTGTCAACCGGAGCGAAGCACCGCCGCGACCCCCGCCCGCCGCTCAGGCCAGCAGCAGCACGCAGGGCAGGGCGTCGGGCTCGGCCAGGCGCAGCAAGGTGTAGCCGAGGCCGGCCGCGCCGCTGAAGAAGGAGGGATCGAACTGATAAGACTCGGCCGGCGGCAGCCACCCGAAATGGCCACTCTGGCGGGCGCGGTCGAGGACGCCGCCGGTCAGCTCCAGCGCTGCGTCGAGCCGGTGGGCCGCGAGCTGGCCCGCTGCGCAGAGCAGCACTTCGGCCCGCCCCATGTTGCCGCAGCAGACATGGTCGAGAGGAGTCTGCGGCAGGGCAGCGGTGGTTTCGAGAGCGCGCTCGAGCTCGTCGCGGATCTCCGGAGTGTCCAGGACGTCGAGCGCCCCCAACCGGCCGAGCGCGACGCCCGGAGCGCCGTGGCACCAGTTGGTCAGGTACCGCGGCCTGGTGGAATCCAGCACCCGCATGTCCCGCCAGTTCTTCTTGACTGGATCGTAGGTGGTCCGCTCGAAGGCCAGACCCTCCTCGGCCGCCGCGAGCAGCTCGGGCCTCGCGGTCCTCCCGTAGAGGCGAAGCAGGGCGCAGCAGATACCCGCCGCGCCGTGTGAGAAGCCACTCAGCGGCGGATGCCCGGCAATCGTCACCCAGGCGCGCGGACGGCCCTCGAACGAGACGCGCTGGCCGATCAGGTGGTCCCCGCAGGCCGCGGCGAGCTCGAGCGGCGTCACTCCCGTCTCGTTGGCCTCGGGAGCGACCTCCGCGAGCGCCAGCAGCGCGAGGAGGGCTCCGGCGGCGCCGAGGACCACGTCCAGAAGGTGGTCGGCGGCAACCCGCTCGGGTGTCAGCAGGGCGGTGAAGGCATGGGCTTCCGACACCAGGTCGGGCTCGCCGAGCAGCACGCCGATCCTGACCAGGGAATAGATCACGGCGCCGACGCCGAAGGTCCCGCCGAGTCCCAGGCTGGACCGTGTCGCCCGCTCCCGGTCGGCGACGAGGCCGGTGACCTGCGACCGCAGCGAGGCGATCGCCTGCAGGCTGAGGTCGCCATACTCAGGCTTTCCCAGGACGTTTGCGAGGGCCGCGAGGAAGAGTGCGACGCCGGCCTTGCCGGAGTACAGATGGGGCCCGATCGGTGCCATCCGGAAGGGCTCGGTCGGGCTCGCCATGCGCGGACCGAGCCAGTTGACGCCGCCCTTGGCATCGGTCTCCCGGCGATCCCAGATCTCTTGGCCCAGGGCCTCCGCCGTCGCCAGGAGGAGGCGGCGGTCGGGGATGAGGGCGGCGGCAGGAGATTCCACGGCAGCGACCCCGAAGTCCGTTGTGCGCTTCGGTAGTTAGTTTCTTAAGCGGATGATACCTCAAGGAGGGGAAGCGGTGCCGGGCTCCTTGCTCGCCCCTGCGCGTAGCGGAATTCCAAGAAGCTTAGATGAACTTATCGACCATGCGCTGAACAACGCCTACGACGTGCTGGGGCGACACAGATTGTGACTCGAGTGTGACTTCTGCGGGGTTGCGGCGCAGGCTATTTTTAGCTAACTGCTTGATTCTATTGGTGGGCCGTCGGGCGCTGTGCCGCCATCGACGCGCCATTTTCGGTGCCGGCCGAGTTCTTGCCTGAGGGCGGCCACGCTGCGTTGTTGCGGCTCGTGAGCGATCTACCCCATCCTGGACGCCGGTTTCCCAGTTCTTTGGATTTTGTTGGCGTCGTTGCGAATACGGATAGGCTGATGCGCCGGCTTCGGGCGTTCCCGAAGCCCTACCGGCGCACTGAGCGGGTTTGGATTGAGCGGGGGCTTCCGGTGCGCTCGACGATGTGGCGTGGCCCACGAGGTGGCGCAGCGATGACAGCTGCCGCGCTCAAGCTGATCTCGGGTAGCCGCCTGTGGCCCTGGGCTGCGCCTGGCGGTGGCCTGGTTGCAGAGGCCTTCCCCATGGCGCAGCTGCGGGCCTGGGCGCTTCCCTTCATTGGCTACAACGGGTCGCAACCGGAGGCGTTTGCCAACCGGCAGCGAATTGCCGAAGCAGTGAACCGCTTTGTGCGCCTGGGGAACTTCCGGGGGGAGGTCGAGGAGAGCGCGGATGCGCTCGACGCCGTCCTTTGTGCCATCGCTGCGATCGCTGTTTCGACCGGACGTCTCGCCTCTGAGCCAGAGGCGGTGGCCGAGCTTGAAGGCTGGATCCCAGTCTGCCAGCCGGGACCCTCGTTAGCATGATGACTGATCACCGTGTCGGGCCGCGCTGTGGAGTCGGCCGCAGCCAGCTATCCTCGATTCTTCAAAGAGTTACCGAGGGGACTTGCAGGCCGCTAGGCGGTTGGCCTCACGAGCGAGCAAGCCAGAAGCAAACGCTTGGACCCGCCTATGCGCGTGAACCCGGCGCGTCTACCCCCATGGCGTGAGGTGAGCGCTGCCCGCGGCCTGGAAGATGATGTCGCTGACCGGCGACGGTGATGCGCTCGCCCAGATCGTTCGCCAGAGGGAGGACGACAGTGACCCGCAACGCTCCGCCCGCGAACTGATTTTCAACCTCCTTGTTTGGGCTCACCGCGCCGAACTCCCCCTGGCCGCAGGGAACCGACAAGTGAGAACTCCCCCGTCCATGGCGAGAGGCTGAGACCTGATCGTAGCCAGAGCTGCAACAAGACTCGCGTCACCTGCGCTCGACATGGTCCCGCGCAGCGCGGATCGTCGCCCTTCCAAGTAACCGCCGGCTGACCGCACAATCTGTCTGGTCCGAGGTGCAGGCACCGCCGCTCACGCGGCGCGTGGCCTCGTCCGTGAAGTGAGCTACCTCCATCCCGACGAGGCAGCTGCCCTCGCCAGGCGGGCCGAGGACAGGAAGTGCAGCAAGTCCGAGATCATCCGCCGCGCCCTGCGGAAGTACCTCGGCGCCGAGGACTGAGGCGAGGCCGAGGCCAACCCCGCCCCAACCAATGCTACGTGCACTCACGGATTCCGCACCACATTGTCGGAGCAGGTCGAGCACGTCGTGGCCAGCTTTGACGGGCACTGGTTCCATAACCAGTTTTCAATATTGCCATAACACGGTTGCAACGATCCGGAATGCTCTGTATCGTATTCAAGTTAGCTGACCGGCCGGTTGCTGAAGGGACCGCTCGCGGCGAGAATCATGGAACCCTCGATTGGAGGAAACACGGTGTCCTCTCCTCAACACACGAGGTCACGAAAGGTGGAGTTCCTTCTGCGTGCCTACTCGGCAAGAGTTGCTAGACTCGAAAGAGCGCTGGATAAGAACTGGATCGGTCACGTGATCTTGGCCGGCATCGGAGTCGCCCTGGCTCTTCATGTCGCCGGCTTGCAAGACCTGCTTGCAGTAAGGTACTTGGGCCAACCAAAGTACAGTCCTGAACCAGTTGCCGCGATCGCGCTAGCATTCTTTCTTTATAATTTCATGCAGACGGGCAATCTGCTCACCGCGTTCAACCAGGCCAAGGAGCAGCATGTCGCCTTACTAAAAGAATATCTTTCTGACAATGGAGAGCAACGGTTGCTGCCGCCTCTAACGAGGACCACGAATTTCCTAGGTGAGGCTTTCTCGGCCGATAAGAATCTAAACTACATGTTGGTTGCGTCGGCGGTCATTTCGACGGCGCAAGCCTCTGCGCTTTTCCTGTTCTGGCGGACCTATGGGTATCATTGGTTATCGATCTCTTTCCCCCTGATTTTCATAGTTATTCTTCATGTCCTGTTTTGGAGTACCCAAAACAAAATTCACCGAGCTACGGCGGCGATGTTATTGTTCATTGTTTTTACAATCGCTGCCTTCCTTGCGCTGTACAACTTTGCCCCTTGACTGCGCACAGCTTCTCCTCGATCGACTCGACCAGCGCGGCCACCCGCCCGGCCAGCCTGCCGGCGAACCGCGCCAGCTTCTCGTCCGGGGCGTCCAAGGAGCACACCTCGGCCATCTGCCGCCCGCGTAGCGCAGATCCGCGGCGACGGCCCGCAGCTCGGCGCGGGTCGCGGATTCCTCGACGAGGCCGCCGCCCTCTTCCCCCACGCGGCGCGAATGTTCGGCAAGGCCGGCGAGCGCCAAACCCAGGCCGCCTGCCGGGCGCACGGCGGCTTCCTACTCGCCGAACAGCGCGATCCATGGCGGGCGCGCGACGAGCTGGCGCGCGCCCACGTCGACCCCGCGCTGGCGCCGGCGCTGGCCGCCCGCACCGCCCTGGTCCTCGCCTGGTGCAACCGACACATGGGGCGCA
>Ga0209117_1000947_pt1 | contig 10686 bp, 10 predicted proteins | sample BlaSpr_A8_OM2_M2_FD_187978 | JGI IMG/M metagenome (GOLD analysis project Ga0209117, IMG submission 187978) | Forest soil microbial communities from Thunder Bay, Ontario, Canada - Black Spruce, Ontario site 2_A8_OM2_M2 (SPAdes) (version 2) | ecosystem: Environmental > Terrestrial > Soil > Boreal...
GAGAGTTGATGGATGTAGCTGTCCCTAAATTTGGAAAGATGGACAAGCCGCAAATAGTACTGCACCTTCTCCTCGCGCTCGGCTTTGCTGACGTTCTTCATCTTCAGGCCGAACTCGACGTTCCCGCCGACCGTCAGCCAGGGAAACAGGCCGAGTTCCTGGAAGATCAGGATGCGATCGGTCCCCGGCCCACTCACCTGCGTGCCATCCACCAGAACCTTCCCCGAGGTCTGCGGCTGCAGACCGGCGATCAAGTGCAGCAGCGTGGACTTGCCACATCCCGAGGGGCCGACAATGCAGAGAAACTCTCCCGGCTTCACTTCAAGGCTGATATTGTCGAGCGCCAGTAAACACTCCCCCGAAGTCGTCTTGTAGCTCAGCGAGATTGCATCCAGCGCGACTTTCGGGACAACGACCTCGGACACCGGGCGCCCCGGAAACGTGGTTACCGAGGAAGGCGGTTTCCCGTGAAACACATTCGCGCGCACTCCGGTGGGAGAGCCAGTTGGGACTGCCGGGGGATACGCATTTCGAGGACTCGCGCTCATTGAATCGCCTTCTTCCCTTTTTCCGCTAAGACCTGGTTCAAGAGCGAAAGATCGTACAGACTCGACAGATCCGGCATCTGACGCCCAAGAAAACCCGCGTCAAAGGCGGACTTAGCGGCATTCATCAGCGACCCCCGCAGCGGGTCGTACGTCGCTGTCATGCGTCCAAAAGCTTCATCCAGCACAGTGTCCGGCAGTGCCTTCCCCGTCTCTTTCGCGATCTGCTGGTTGAGAAGTTTCTTTGCCTCGGGCAAATGTCCGTCGATCCAGTCCGTCAAATCCACATGCGCTCGGATCCAGTTCTTCACCACATCGGGGTGTACCCTCAGAAATTGCGTGCGGACGATCAGATGAGCGGTAATAAACTGACCGTTCGGCCAGAGCGTCCGCTCGTCCAGGAACAAGCGGCCATTCCCGTCCTTGATCAAGCGCGTCGCCCAGGGCTCTGGGGCCCATGCGCCATCCAACTCTTTCTTGAGGAACAGCGTCAGCTGGTCGGGATTCGCCAGCGGAATTACCTGCACGTCCCCGCCCTTGTCCGTGGATTTCATGCCGTGCGCTTTCAACCACGCGCGCAGCGCCACGTCCTGCGTGTTGCCCATTTGCGGTGAAGCGACCTTCTTGCCGTGAAAATCTTCCGGCTTCTGAATGCCAGAATCGCTGCGCACCACCAGCGCCGCTCCGCCACTGGTCGCACCCGCCACAATCCGCAGTGCTTCTCCGTTGGAGCGAACGTAGCCGGAGATGGCCGGATTCGGGCCGATGTAAGTCATGTCAATCGCCCCGGCAAATAAGGCCTCAATTGCCGAGGGTCCGGCGTTGAAACTCTTCCATTCAATCTTGACCTGGGGCCCCATCGCCTTCTCGAACCACCCGTTGTTCTTGCCCACCATCGCCTGCGGGTGCGTGATATTGGGAAATGCGCCCACGCGAATGACGGTTTGCGGCCCGGCCAATGCACCCAACAAAAAACCCAAACAGGCGGAAACGAAAAAACTTCGCTTAGTCACGGACCCCGCCTCGCGCCAACATCGGCAGCACGATGGGCTGGGTTTTCTTCTTCTTGCTGGTCTTCCTGTTGATGGTCTTCGGACGGGAACCAGCTGCAGGCCCACGGCTGATCAGGTCGGCCAGCGTCGTATTCTCCAGAATCCTGGCGGCCTCATCCCGCACGTCCAGAAACACTTGGTACAGGGCACGATGGTCCGCGTCACGATCGACCAGAGCGCGCAACTGATCCGCATCCCCAAACGGCGCGAGCGGCCCGTCAATCAAACGAATGATCTCGCTCAACCGGATCTCCGATGGCGCCCGGCGCAACCGGTATCCGCCCTTGGCCCCGCGCACGCTCTCCACGATGCGCGCGTTCTTCAGCTCCAGGAGAATCAGCTCCAGAAACTTCTCCGGCAGATTTTCTTCGTACGCAATGTCGCGAATCCGGATCGCACCCTGGGTGTAACGCCGGGTCAGCATCATCAGCGCCTGCAACGCATACAGCCCTTTTTGGGAAACTTTCATAGTGTCTCGCCCCCAACTATCCCTATTTCACTAATAGGCATTATAGAAAATGCAAGCGCACTACCAAAGCACTAAATTTCTCCGTCGGGGCCGGTCCTGTGATTTCAGCAAGTTACTGCTGGAAGAGCGTCTCGAAGAGGGGACTGCTGTGCAAGGCTTTGCACTTTTGGGAAGGTGGGACTTCCCTTGCCGGACGCCGCTTTCAGGATCGCAACCGCCTCAGCGCAAGCGCAGAATCTCGACCGTGATGTTATCCGGTCCCCCGCGTTGACGAGCCAGTTCGATCAGCTCGCGGCCCGCTTGTGCCACGCTTTTGCTTTCCACGGCGTCAAGCATCTCCGAGTCGCGTACCTGTCCCCACAATCCGTCGCTGCAAATCAGGAGAACGTCCTCCGGGCGCAGAGGCTCCGGGTGTCCGGGCGAATCCATGATGAGATCAGGGTTCGTGCCTAAAGCGGCGGTCAAAATGTTCCGTTGCGGATGATGCTCGGCTTCTTGCGGGCTGATCATTCCTGCCTCCACCAGCCGTCCCACATAGGAGTGGTCGCGCGTTAGCCGCGTAATCTGGCCGTCGCGGATCAGGTAGAGACGCGTGTCGCCAATATGCACGTAATAGAGCGCGTCATATTCCGCACCCCCGTGCGCACCCCTGACGATCGCCGCCGCCGTGCAGGTCGTTCCCATGCCCCGCAGTTCCGGATGCGCAAAGCTGTATTGCCGGACCTGCTCGTGGGCCGCCTGCAAAGCTTCGACCAGCGCTTGCTGCGGGTCGTCGCCGCCAAAGTCGCGATAGACCGCCACCAGCGTTTCCACCGCCAGCCGGCTCGCTTCCTGGCCGCCTTCGTAGCCGCCCATGCCGTCCGCTACCACCGCCAGCCGCCCCTTGCGCCGGAACTGCTGGTCGTCCTCCGGCTCCCAATAACCGAAGGAATCCTCGTTAGTTTGGCGCTGGCAGCCGATGTCGGACTGGCTCGATACCTCAATTCCGGCACGAACCTTCATCCGGGCACGACTTCAATTGGGGGGATGACAAGCATAGGCACCGATTGCATTCACGGGCACGGGCGAACCCTCGATTATAAAGGTTGCGGGCAGGACGCTCAAACAGAACATTGCAGAAGTGCGATGGCAGAAGTCAGAAACCGCCGAATCCCAGGGTTTGCACTTCTGGTTTTCACTTCTGCAATCTGGCCTCTAACTTCTACAATCACTCTTCTACAATCACGTCATGTCCGATCAACCAGTACCTCCGCCGCCCTCACCTCCACCCGAGCCCATCACCGAATTTCAGATCGGAGAAGAATTCGGAACGGCCAAGCGCAACCTTCCGCCCGCTGGAATTGTCCTGATCTGCATTGCTGCCGTCGCTGTGATCGTGGGAATCTTCGCTTTCAAGCAACGGCCGAAACCCCAGGGCGCGGGCTCGATCGATTTCGTGGTTGCGGCCGAAGTGCCCGGCCAGAACATGATCCTGACCGCCATCACCCTGACACTCCGCAATACGGCGGACAAACCGCTGTGGATTCACACGCTCAAGGCGCAGCTCACCACTGCTGACGACAAGACGTTCGACGATGAAGCCGCTTCTGCCGTGGATCTCGACCGCTATTTCCAGGCGTTCCCGGCTCTGAAAGAAAGTTCCGAGCCACCGCTTCCGCCCGAAACCAAACTGCTAGCCGGAGCCGAACAGAGAGGAACCATCATCGTCAGTTTCAAGGTCGCCAGGGAAGCCTTCGATCAGCGCAAATCCCTGACCGTCACGATTCAACCCTATGACCAGGCGTTGCCCGTGGTATTGAAATGACCTCTTGAAATGATGCGTTGAAGTGAAGACCTGAAGCGAAGCGCTGAAACACTTGCCGGGAACCGCAAGCCCCACGTCTCACTCATTCTCGAGTTGTTGACGGGCTTGCGCCAGCGCGGCCTTCTCGGCACCGCTCACCTTGGGATACTTCAAATTCATACCCTTCAACGCATCCACTACAGCCTGCGCGACTACCAGTCGGGTAAACCACTTGTTATCTGCCGGCACAACGTACCAGGGAGCGTGCTCCTTTGCGGTCTGCCGGATCATATCCTCATACGCTTCCTGATATGCGTCCCAGAATTGGCGTTCCTTCACATCGGACGCAGAAAACTTCCAATTCTTTTCCGGCGTGTCGAGCCGTTCCATGAACCGGCGCTTCTGCTCTTTCCTTGAAAGATGCAGGAAGAACTTAACCACCGCAATGCCGTTCCGTGCCAGGTAGCGCTCGAAACCATTGACATCTTCGAAGCGCTCCTGCCAGATACGTTTCGTTACCAGCGGCTTCGGCAGTTTCTGGTTTTCGAGAATCTGCGGGTGGATGCGCGCCACCAGCACCTCCTCGTAATACGAACGGTTGAAAATGCCGATGTGGCCTCTCTCCGGCAGGCACTTTGTCGTTCGCCAAAGGTAGTCGTGGTTCAATTCTTCCGCCGACGGCCCCTTGAACGACCACACGTCCACGCCCTGCGGATTCACCCCCGACATGACGTGCTTAATCGTTCCGTCTTTCCCGGCCGCGTCCATGGCCTGAATAATCAGCAGCAGGCCCCAACGGTCCTGCGCCGCGAGAATGTCCTGCAAGCGGCTCAATTCTTTGACGCCGTCCGCCAGCAGTTCCTTCGCCTGCGGCTTCAGGTCTGACTCCAGCCCGTGCGTGTCCGCGGGGTCGTGATCCTTGAGGCTGAAGTGTTTCCCGTGTTCGATGCGGTAACGCTTGAGCAGTTTTTCGATTTTCATGGCATCACTTTGTGTGGCTTTCTTTAGGAGCTTATTGAAAAACTTCAGGAATTGTCATCCCGAGCGAAGCGAGGGATCTGCAGTTTGTCAGAAATCGGCAAGAACTACGGATTCCACGTCGCCTTCGCTCTGTGGAGCGCCAACGAAATGTTCTTTCCAAGAAGCAACCTACCGTTGTTGCTCATAGACAGAGTTGTTCGGCGTAGGTTCGTCGTACTCGCGGCCATACTTGTTCTTGTGCGCCATGCGCTGCCCATTCGCTTCCGGAACTCGAATCACTCCCAGAGACGAAGCATTCTCCCCGATCGTGATCTCCCGCGTAAGCGGCTGCTCATTTTCCGGACCCATGCCCTCGCTCCAGACGTGCAACATGTAACGCCCGTAGGGAACGCCCGCCAGTCCAAGCTGCCCATTCCCGTTCGAGATGGCATACAGCGGCGTCGCCATCGTAATGACAACCGCGCTCATCTCGGGATGAATATTGCAGAAAATGTAGCTGATTCCGGGCCGGTCGAATCGCACCATCCGCGAGGTGCCCGCCTCGTACAGACCAAGATCAAACCGCTTCCCTTCAAAAAGTGAAAAAACGTTATGGAAAAAGGGATCGTGATTGGGAAATTCCACCATCGACCCCGACGGAACCACCAGGATGTGTGGCTCGAAACTCTTATTCTTCTGCACCAGCCGCGGGTTTGCCGGCGGACTTACCGGCGAATTTGGCGTCGTTGTAGTCGCATCGCCTGACGCTCCCGTCATCGGCGTCAGCCACACTACCGTCCCGGGAATCGTCCCATGCCGTGTCTTGCCCTTACCCCCTGCACCGACGACCTCGACGCGCCCGCGCACCGTCGTTGTCGTTACCTGCGTCGTTGCCTGCGCGTGCGATCCGGCCGCGCCGGCCCACAACATCGCGACCCAGATCAAGATTCTTCTATGATTCATCGTTGATGCTCATCTGATGGTTCATCTCAGCTTCTTACTATGCCCCTTCCATCCATCTCCTCAAAAAAGAACTCCCATCATCAGATTGAGGTGGCCCGCGCTGTTCCCGCCATTGGCAATCGTATACGTGGTCAAGTGTCGGTACTCAGCGGAAAATAACAGGTCCGACCGGGGACGGTAAATCACGTTCACAAAGCTTCCCTGATTTCTCGCCAGCGTCGCATCCCCGTATGACCGCGGATAGGGGAAATATTTCAGGTCGGTGGCATAAGGGTTATCCATCCCAAATGCCGCATTAAACTCCAATTTATTCGCGGGCCGGTATTTCAACTGCGCCCAGCCGCCAATCGAATTCAACGCATGCACCTCCGTGCTGGCCAGTGTTGGATCGCCGCCGAACAACACGCTGCGTCCGATTCCGCCGTACAGTCCGCCAAGGGCCTTTCCGCGATACAGTTTTCCGCTCAACGAAAATTGGTGGTTGAGCGGCAGTTCGATATCGGTCATTCCGGCCCAGCCATCCACCGTTCGGCTGAAACCATAATCCTGCCGGGTGTAGAACCCTCCCACGCCCACCCGCAACGGTTGTCCGAAGACATTCCGCGTCCATGCGATGCGTGTACCATACGCCGGTTGCCGCGATGACTCTCCAGGCCCCGCCTGCCGGTAATAACCCGAGCCCTGCACAATTCCAGGCGTTGCGCCCGGCACTTCCCCGCTCACCGGATCCAGGATCCCGCCCTGAAATATCAGGCTCGACTCTTCCCCCAAAACCACTCTGTGTTCCACGCGTATCTGCGGAACCCAGCTCCACAAATTCCCCGCATAGGAGAGCGCAGGAACCGCCAGCGAAGCAAACGATGTAGGCGAATTCGGTGAGAAGAAAATCCCATCCTGCCCGACCACCAGCGAGGTGTTTGTCCAGTCCATCCGCATCGTGCCCGTCCGCAACCGCAGGAGTCCGGAATTGATCCCGTTGGGGATTGAGGGGAACCCGCCCGCCAGATCGAGTTGCAGGTCTGCCCTGGTCTTCGCACCCGCCACGCTCGGCCCGAACGCCTCGAACCCGATCTCCGACTGTCGCAACGTCGCCCCGAAACTCCCCCCTGAATCGCCCGCCGGCCTCGCGTACGCGAGCATGGGAAGATCAATGCTATCCACCGTACCTTGATTGCTCGCCAGGTTCATCAAAACGATGCCCGACAGCCGCAACCGGTACTTCGATGCGCTTTCCACTTTCGTCTGATACTGATCGTCCACCTTCCCCCTCAGCAACTGATATTCCTCTTCCAGGCGGGCGGCTTGCTCGTCTTGTTTCTTACCTTTTTTCTGATCTTGTTTCTCATCTTGCGGCGCGGGGTTCTGCAAGCTGTCCTGCAAGCTTCCCGCAGCCGCCTCGGAGTTCGTAGTCGCCACCGCGTCCCTCACCACCGCATTCCGCAGTCCTGATCCTGCGCGGACTTCATCGAGCTCCCGGCGCAGTTCCGCTGTTTCCGCGCGGGCGCGCTGCCAGTCGGAGCGCATCCCGGCAACCGCCGCCTGCAACTCCAGAACCTGCTCGCGCAATTCGCGAACCGAGTCACTCACTGACCCCGGAGAAGGTGGCTCTGCCCGATTCGCAGCTTCCTGCGCGACGCCAGATGCGGTCCACGCCATCACACCCATCAGCATCCCCCATCGCAACAATTCGAACCAGCGCATCTTGCTCATACTCATGTCGCCTCCTGCCACTCTCCGCACTTCATTCTGCATTTAGAGTCTGCACTTCCGGTCTGCATTTCGGATCTACATTCAAGGAGTTCCCAACCGAAGTCATGCCGTTTACGTAGCATGACGGGCTGCCAAAGCATTTTCCGCCGAGGGATTCAGCGGAATATTTACGCGGAATGTCGTTCCCGAAACCGACGTCTGTTCCACCACGACGTCGCCCCCGTGATCCTGCAGAATCTTCTGCACCACTGTCAATCCCATCCCCGTCCCATTTTCCTTGCCGTGGCTCACAAACGGCTCGAACAGACGGTCACGCACCGCGTCTGCGATTCCTGGACCGTTATCCTCGATGCGAATTTCCAGATTCTCGCCCTTGCGTCGCAGCCCAATGTCGATTTCCCCGGATTCCGGCGGCACCACCTCGCACGCGTTCAGCAGTAAATTCAAAAAAACGCGCTCCAGCTTCTTGAAATCGAACCAGCCCTCGGTCGACCCTTCCCCGGAAATCCGAATCCGTATGCGCTGGAACTCCGGATGCGCCTTCACCCCCTGCACCGCTCGCTCCACCGCCGACCGAACGTCGCCGTACGAGGGACGCAACGACTCTCGTGTGCGCGAGAATTCCAGCAGCGACTCGATCAAGTCTGTCATCTGGTTGACCGCAATCCGTATCTCGGCGTAAAGATCTTCGCGCTGCTCCGGTGTCAGGTTGCTCTCGCAAAGAAACTCCGCATTCGCCATCACCGCCGCCAGCGAATGCCGCAGATCGTGCGAGATCAAACTCGCCATCCGCCCAATCGTCGCCAGCCGTTCCGCATCCAGCAACTCTCGTTGCGTTTTCTGCAGGTTCTTTCTCATCCGGTCGAACGTTCCGGTTACCTCGGCGACCTCGTCTCCGCCCCGCGCAGGCAGTGGATACGCATAGTCCCCCTGCTCCAGCGCCCGTACCCCCGCCACCAGATTCTCCAGCGGACGGGTGAAGGTATGCGAGATCAGAAAAACCAGCAGGCTCCCCGCCAGCACCGCCGTCAGCCCCAGCGCCAGCAGCAACTCGTTCAGGCTGCTCAAAAATGCAGTTGCCTGATCGAACGACTTCAACACCCACAGATTCAGCGCGGGTGCACTCGGCGTAGGCAAATCCACCGACGTCGCCAAAAACCGTTCCTCGCCCAGCCGGATCTGATCCCCTTGGGGCGGGCCTCCAGTTGTCGTTCTCGGCGCCACGCGCAGCAACTCCGATTCCTGGGCAGGCTTCAGAGTGCTCCGCACAATCAAGTCTCCATAACGAAACGCCACTTCGCTCGCGGCCACCCGGCTCAGGTCGCGGGCAACGCGGTCGTCAATTTCGTAACCCAGCACCAGGTATCCCAGGACCTGGCGCCCGCTCGCTGGACCAAAATAAATATCCTGGAGGAAAACTTCGTAGAGGTGTCCTTCGACGTACCACCAGTGTCGCGTTTCGTCGCGCAACACCACCTGCGGAAAAAAGTCCTGCCCCTGACGAACCGTAATCTCCTGCGGAGCGGCCTGCAGCGCCATCACCTTTCCGGAAGAATCGGCCAGCAGCAGCAAATCGCTGCCCGCCAGTTGCCATAAACCCCGAGATGCGTCCTGGATGGTTGCCGTGTCGTGGGTGGTCATCAGCGCCCGCACATTCGGCAGGTCGGCCAGCAGCGCCGCCGAGCGCTCGAGCGTCACTTCCCTCTGCTTCTGAAAGTTGTGGAATGCGGAAACGGAATTCTGCAGGTCGCGCTGGATGCCCAGCCGCACCTCCTGTCGCACGGTGTGCCGCACCACCAGCAGCGTCGTGAACGTCAACGCCGCCGATACCACCACCATGGAGAGCAGGAACTTGGTCCGCAACCGAATTCCGCCCATGGTCAAACCTCGAAGGGGTTAAAGGAAATAGATTATAAAAGGTCAGAGGTGAGAGGTCAGATTGCAGAGGTAAAGCGGTTGAGATTTTCACCTCTGCAATCCGACCTCTTACCTCTGACCTCGTTCCGCTACGGCACAAACTTGTAACCCGAACTATGCACGGTTCGGAAGTGCAGAGGGTTCGCCGGATCTTTCTCCACCTTCTGCCGCAGCCGCAGGATGTGATTATCCACCGTCCGCGTGCTCGGATAATTCTGGTATCCCCACACGTGGTTCAGTAGCTCCTCCCGCGATAGCACGCGCTCCGCGTTCTGGATCATGAACTTCAGCACCTTGAACTCTTGCGAAGTCAATTGCACGAGATTCCCTTCCCGCCACAATTCCATCTTCGTGAAATCAACTTTAATGTCCCCAAACTTGAAAGTCTCGGTCAGCGGAGTCCGGGTCGAGCGCCGCATCGCCGTACGCACCCGCGCCAGAAGTTCTCGCGGACTGAACGGCTTCGTCACATAGTCATGGGCGCCCAACTCCAGCAGCAGCACCTTGTCCATCACTTCCGTCCGCGCACTGAGAATGATGATCGGCAACGAAGGCGCTGCCTGGCTGATTTCCCGGCACACGTCCTGCCCCGGCGTCCCCGGCAAGCTCAAGTCAAGCACCAGCACCGCCGGCGCCGCCGCTCGAAACATTTCCAGACCCGCCGCCCCGTTCCCCGCGATATCCACCGTGAAGCCTTCGCCTTCAAACAATCGCTTCAGAGCTTTTTGGACGGCGCGGTCATCCTCGATCACCAGAATCCGCTCTGAACTGGCTGGAACCGCTTCCATCGTCGCCGCCGCTACTGCTGAAGATACGTTCTTGTTCACAACCACCCCCGCGCCTGATTGGCATGAATCATACCCCTAAACTCTAGCCCCACATCCACGTTAATGACATATTCCAGGATAGAAAGTGACATGAATTTGACAATTTGTTGACAAATTCTGGATGTCAGAAGCCGACAGTCGGGATGGAAGTTGCCGATCACGTGCGGGATTTGAAATTGATCTCTTTCGTCACAAAAATGAGTACTCTCTTGCACCTAAGCTGCAAGTAACTGACGTTTTTGCGGGAGAGAACTGAACCTGATAGCTGAGAGGCGACAGCAGACGGCTGCCTCCATCGACATTTGACTTCCCGCCATTTCCTCCGCAGAATAGAGGTAGTTCTTTGAAGGCCCATCCCACAAGTGGGGGCGTCACGGCTTCGACGGAGATGCTTGCGGCCAAGAGGCATGCCGGGGTGCACACACCCGTAATCGCGTGCAAAATGATAATTGCCAATCAA
>Ga0209117_1000948_pt1 | contig 10683 bp, 8 predicted proteins | sample BlaSpr_A8_OM2_M2_FD_187978 | JGI IMG/M metagenome (GOLD analysis project Ga0209117, IMG submission 187978) | Forest soil microbial communities from Thunder Bay, Ontario, Canada - Black Spruce, Ontario site 2_A8_OM2_M2 (SPAdes) (version 2) | ecosystem: Environmental > Terrestrial > Soil > Boreal...
GACTTGTTCGAAGTACCCTGCCAACGCACCCGCCACGGACAAACCGCCGATGCCGCCACCGACCACCACCGCACGCCGACCGAAGAGATTGCTCATGCCGCCACGCTCCACAAGTTTGGGAACGAGCAAATCACCACACTCGGGTTGCAGTTGAGTTTCGGTTGGGGACAAAGGCGTTACATCAGTAACATATGGCCCGCGCGCCATAACCGATACCAGATGCTAATCCATCAACCTGATGCTCCCGAACAAGCCGCGCGGCATGCCCCGTGTAGACGACCGGCGCGTCCGGAAATAGACGGTAACGAGATGTTACTTTGTACAGCGCGGCGATTGCCGCATGGTCGCATTTCGCGTTTTTGATTTCTCCGGCAAATCCATTGTCATCGCGGCTCTATCGTCGCCGCGGCTCGCTCCATTTCGAAAGCCACATGTCTGTCATTTTGCAGAGGGGCGTTGCCATTCCAGTGCAAGCGCTGGCGTGGCTCGGCGCTCAGGGCACCCGCGCGCTTGCTTCGCTGGTCTTCATCGGCATCGCGGTGCCACCGATCGGCGAACTGCTCAAACCTTTTGTCACGGAAGCGATTTTTCTTCTGCTCTGCATATCGTTCATGCGGGTGGATATCGGGGGGCTGCGCGGTCACCTGCGGCGGCCGGGCATTGTTCTCGCGGCGACGGCGTGGACGACGCTCGGAGTGCCCTTGATATCAGGTGTAAGTTGTCTCGCGAGCGGCATCGATGCGCATTCACCGGACCTGTTTCTGGCGCTGATGCTGCAGGCTGTGGCCTCGCCGATGATGGCGTCGCCTGCGCTTGCGGCTCTGATGGGACTGGACGCGACGCTGGTGCTCGTCACGCTGGTGACCAGCACGGCATTGATTCCGATCACCGCCCCGTTGTTCGCCTACGCCTTCTTCGGCGCCGCGCTGACGCTTTCGCCGCTGGGGCTCGGACTAAAGCTGTTCGCCATCCTCGCGGGCTCGCTGTTTGTGGCAGCAGCGATCCGCTGGACCGTGGGCGCTTCCGCCATCAAACGGCACGCGGCCGCGATCGACGGACTCAATATCCTGATCCTGTTCGTGTTTGTCGCCGCCGTGATGGGGACCGTGGCTGGCAGTTTTTTGGCCGACCCTGCGAGGACGATCGGATTGACGATATTTGCCTTCGCGGTCTTTTTCGCGCTTCTCGGCGTCACAACGCTGATTTTCCGCAAAGTCGGCCACGAACGCGCGCTCGCGCTCGGTTTGATGGTCTCACAGCGCAACATGGGACTAATTCTGGCCGCGACCGACGGCGCGTTGCCCGGGACGACGTGGCTGTATTTCGCGCTCTGCCAGTTCCCGATCTATCTGTCGCCGCAACTGCTCAAGCCGATCGTCCGGAAGCTGAACGTGCAGAAAGCTGCGTCCGCTGCAACCGAAACCGGCGACGCATGACGGGCAGCATCACCAATGTGTCCGGTGATTCACCACAGGGTACAACCCCTCCGCACCCGAACGGGCGTAGCCGATATCACGTCTACCGCCCGAACGCTCGCAATCCGAATTGACGACTCGGCTTTTGGCTTGCCGAGGTGACATTCTTCTTGCGGTCGGGAGGCGTCCGTCCAGTCGGCGCGAATCGATTTCGGTAGGACAGCGGCCATGGATCATCGGTATATGTCGGATGGAATCCACCTCGATCGAAAAGATCTTCATGGGCGCGATGTGTCAATTCCGTCATGGCTTTCCGCGGGCTCCCCCCTGCCGCTCTTCCCGATCGACACGGGAGATAACAGCGCCGGGAATGGCGGAAACGGTTACTTTGCCGGGAGTCTGATCGACAGCAGCTACGCTGCATTCGAGCCGTTCAATATGGCGCAGGCGGGCGCCCACGCGACCGCCAACGCGCATCAGACGAACATCGGGCTTTTTGATCAGGCGGCGACCCAGATAGCCGGGATTGGCGGTGGTGGCGGCGATTGGAATGCCGCAATGGGCGGAAGCGTCGGCGCGTTCGGATCTTTCGGCTCCGACGTGATCGCGACTGGAGGCAACAGCGCCGGTAATGGCGGCGATGGCCACTTCTCAGGAGCCCTGGTGCATGCTCCTGTCGCCGTCTTTGATCCCGTCAACATTGCAGCGGCGGGCTTTCATGGCACTGCTAACGCTCATCAGTCGAATGCAGTGCAATTCTTTCAAGCTGCGTCCCAGGCGGCCGGCGGGGGCGGCCATGGCGGCGACGGCAATGCGGCGATTGGCGGAGGCCTATCTGTCTTCGGGGCTGGCCACGCGTCCGACCACAACTGGATTAACTCGGATCTGATCGCAAGCGGTGGAAACCACGCCGGCAACGGCGGCGATGGATACTTCTATGGCAGCATCGTTCACGCATCTTTCGCTCTGTATGATCCGATCAACATTGCCGTGGCGGGATACAATTCCAATGCCCATGCCGATCAGACGAACAGTGTGACGTTCGATCAATCCGCTTTTCAGATGGCCGGCATCGGGGGTAACGGCGGAAACGGCAATGCTGCGATTGGCGGAGGCGTGTCCTTCACCGGGTCTCAGCTTGGGGCCGGCCACAACTGGATTAACTCCGATCTGATCGCAAGCGGTGGAAACCACGCTGGCGACGGCGGAGCCGGATACTTTTATGGCAGCATCGTTCACGCATCTTTCGCGCTGTATGATCCGATCAATATTGCCGTGGCGGGATACAATTCCAATGCCCATGCCGATCAGACCAACAATGTGACGTTCGATCAATCCGCTTTTCAGATGGCCGGTATCGGGGGTAACGGCGGAAACGGCAATGCTGCGATTGGCGGAGACACCGGTGCCCTCTCCTCCATCCTGGGCTTGATCGGCTCTGACGTCATTGCGACAGGTGGCAACAGCGCTGGCTCCGGCGGCGACGGCCATTTCACGGGGAGTCTCATCGACCTCAACATAGCGATCTACGCTCCAATCAACATTGCGGTCGCCGGCCCCAATTCCACAGCCGACGCTCATCAGACCAACAACGTCCACTTCGATCAGAGCGCGATCCAGATCGCTGGAATCGGTGGTGACGGCGGCCACGGCAACGCTGCGTTTGGCGGCGATTTCGCCATGCACGTGCTGGCGGACCATCACTTGCTGAGTCATGCCTAGCGGCATTGGAGTTGCCCGACTTCGGCGGCGCGACGCTAGCCTTTTGGACGTACACCCGTTCAGATCGGATGGCATCAGCTTTGGCATCTTGGCGATACGGTGCGCAAAACCAAGATTGGCGCCGTCCAAATTGGGACGCGCGTTGCGTAAACCGAAACAGGGAGACTCACATGACACAACCATCGTTCCCTTCCGACACGATCGCGTTCAAGGAAATTTCGACGGGTGGTCAGCAGGCCGGCAACGGCGGATCGGGCCATAACTCCGGCGACATCAGCAACGACCCGAGCATCACCTTCAACCCGTACAACAAAGCGGAAGGCGCCGACGTGCACGTCAACACCGGCGATCAAGTTCATCAAATGGCAGATTGGCAGGCCGGGGGCGCGAACGGGACTGCGCAGTGGTTTGCCCAGGCCAACGGCGGAACGGCCATGTCGAATGGCAACCAGAGCTCCGACAGCGGTCATGACACTTCCAATGTGAGCGCGAACACGACGGCCTATCAGACAAACTTCCTTGCCGCGGACATGCATCAGAGCGTGGCGGCCGGCATTGGAGGAAACGGCGGAAGTGGCAATATAGCGAAGGGTGGGGACGTACACTTTGATCCCACCATCGAGTCCGCGAACCTGAACAACGTGCTCAATAATTCCGAGCATTTTCATGTCGACGATTTCGTGCACGTCTGATCGGCGCTTCTGAGGACAGAGAACCGGCGGCCAGGTCGCCGGGTCTCAATTCGTCGCGAAGTCGACGGATAATGGGGCGGGATGGTTCGGACTTCAGATCTCTGGCGGGGGACCGCAATGCTGACGTCGGCGCTCCGGCTGCAAACGAAGTCACTGCCCCGGACGCCGCTGGAGGCGGCCTTGCGGGCTTGCGCCGGGTCGCTCGGACTCGTTTTCGCATATAGCTGCAGCTACAATCTCCTTCTTCTCGCGCCTTCCATCTATCTGCTTCAAATCTATGATCGCGTCTTGTCGAGCCGCAGCGCCGATACGCTGCTGATGCTGACGCTCATCGTTGCGTTTACCGTCGTGGTTGGCGGAGTGCTTGACGCATTGCGCCGCGCTGCATTGGGCCGGATTGGCGAGTGGCTAGAAGAGGAACTCCATCCGGCAGTACTCTCCGCTTGCTTCGAGTACGCCTATGAAGCCGATCGGGCGCGCGCATCGGAGGCCTATCGCGATCTTGCGACCCTGCGTCAGTTCGCTGAGTCCGGAGCATGCTCGATGCTGTTTGACGTGTTCTGGGCGCCGCTCTTCCTCGGCGTTCTTTTCCTCGTGCATCCTTTGCTGGGGGTGATAGGCGCAGGCAGTGCGCTCCTCCTGTTCGGCCTCGGAATTGCCGGCGACTTCTTCACTGAAGGCCCGCTGGCGCGGTCGGTTGCAGCGCTGACGAGGAGCCATGGACGGTTCGGCATGGCTGTCGGAAACGTCCACGTGATCAGGGCCATGGGAATGCTCAATGGCGCCGCCCGCCTCGTCCACCAGGCTGCGCAGGTTGCGAGGAGCGAGCACGAGGTGGTCCAACGCCGCAATGAGATCGTCATGCTGATCTCCAAACCCGCGCGGGCGCTGGCGCAGGTTCTGATCATGGGCTCTGCCGCCTGGCTCGTCCTCGAACAAAGCAGAAGTCCCGCCATCATCTTTGCCACGACCCTGTTGTTCGGACGCGCTCTCGCACCCATTGAAGGGGCGATTGCAGGCTGGAAGGCGTTCGCGATGGCCCAAGCCGCCTACCGCCGGCTCAACGGCATCATGGCCGCCGTCACCCCGGTTGCGAACATCAAGGCCCTCTCGGACAGGCCGAAGGGCAGCCTCATCGTCAACAACGTTGGCGCCGCCCTGCCAGGATCGGGCCATTTGATGCTGAAGGGTGTGTCGTTCCGTCTCGCGCCCGGTGAATGCCTCGGCATCATTGGTCCATCTGGCTCCGGCAAATCCACGCTCGGCAAAATCATCGCTGGAATTTCCGCTCCGACGGTAGGTTCGGTCCTGCTCGATAACATCGACGTTTTAGCCGTGCGCGATTCGGGCGGCGGTCGGCGCCTCGGATATCTGCCGCAGGATATCGATCTGTTCGGAGAAACGGTAAAGGACATCATTGCACGGCTGGGCGATGCCGATTTGCAGACGGTCATTGAAGCAGCCAAGCTGGCCGGCCTTCACGAGACGATCATTCGGCTGCCGCAGTCGTACGATACGGTCGTCGTTGGCGGAGGGGCCGATCTCTCGCGTGGGTTTCGCCAGCGCCTCGGCCTTGCGCGGGCGTTTTTTGGCGACCCGCACCTCGTGGTTCTCGACGAGCCGAACGCCAGCCTCGACTATCTCGGCGAGCGCGTGCTCTTCGAGGCCATTGAACGGATGAAGGCGGCCAATACGACGGTGATCATCATCACCCACCGGATAGGGATCCTCGCCGCAACGAACAAGATTGCCATTATGCAGGGCGGTGCGGTCAGCGCATTCGGTGACAGCAAGGAAATCTTCGAGAGGTGTTTGACACGACCTCAAGTCGTCTCGCGCGAACCTGCGCCGCCGCATTCGAACCGGGAATGCGCGAGCCGCGTTGGCGCCTCACCGCAACCGGTCTTGCCGTGATCGACAGCAAACATTTTCACGATCTCTCTGCCCGAAGGGCGGGTGATCTCATGAAAATTGCATTCGCTAGCGTCGCGGTTTGGCAGGTTCCGCGGCGTTTGGGATCGGCGCCGCCGGCGCTCTGCGACCGGCTCCGCGGTGTCACCTGGACAGGAAACCTGCTGGTTTGCTGCTTTGTCCTGGGCCTCGGTACCTGGTCAACCTTCGCACCCCTCGAGAGCGCCGCGATTGCCTTCGGCACCGTCGAATCCGAGTCGAGCCGAAAGACGATCCAACACCTTGAGGGGGGCATCATCAGGGAAATTCTGGTCGCGGACGGTGATGTTGTCCGCGCTGGACAAATACTCATCTCGTTGGAAGACACCAAGGCCCGTGCCGAAGTCCAGAGCCTCCAAGGCCAGTCGTGGGACGCGACGGCACGAGAAGCACGGCTGCAGGCGGAACAGCATGGGCATGAGCGGGTGTCGTTTCCGGCCAGGTTGGAGACGGTTCAGAACGAGAATCCGTCGGTCGCGGCCGTCCTTGCGGGCCAGCAAAGCATCTTCGAAACGCGTCGGCAGGTCTTTCAATCGCAAGCGGCCGTAAATCGGGAAAAGAGGTCGCAGGTCGAAAAGGAAATCGAGGGCCTCAGGGCGCAGGAAAGCGCGGCCGCCAAGCGCGTCGAAATCGTCCGCGATGAAGTGGCCACAGTCGTCTTTCTCGTTAACAAGGGCCTTGAGCGGCGTCCGCGCCTTCTGAACCTCGAACGGGAAATGGCCGAAATCGAGGGGCGGCGGGGCGAGATCACCGCGCAGATCTCGCGCGCCGAGCAGGTCATCAGCGAATCGCAGGCAACTCTCCTTAAATTGGAAAGTGACCGGCAAAACGAGATCGCGCAGTCGCTGCGCGAGGCACAAAATCAGATTTTTCAGATACGCGAGCGACTACTGGCGGCCGAGGATCAACTCTTACGAACGGCGGTCAAGGCGCCCGAGGATGGCATTGTAACCGAACTGCGGATCCATACGCCAGGTGGCGTGATTGGTGCCGGGGCACCTCTCATGGATCTCGTTCCCCGGGGAGACCGTCTCATTGTAACTGCGCGCGTCAAGCCCGAGGACATCGATGTGGTTCGTCCCGGATTGAGCGCAGACGTGCATCTCCTGCCTTACAACCAGCGCCGCGTGCCACGACTCAAGGCAATCGTGACGCACGTCTCTGCCGACCGCCTGGTCGATAAGCGCACCGACCAGCCATATTACGCGACGAAGATTCGAGTGCAGGATCCGCGGATCACCGAGATCGACGGTGTACAGATTATTCCGGGAATGCCGACCCAGGTATTCATCAAGACCGGTCGCGGGACCGTGGCACTCTACGCCCTCAGGCCTCTGCTCGACAGCTTCAACAACGCGTTCCGCGAGGATTGAGCTGCGACCAGGATGGCGAGCGCAACGCAGCCTCGCAGCGCAGCCTTCAAGAAGATGAAGGCACTCCTGAGGGTGCGTGACCGTTATGAGCCGATAGATCGATCGCTCCAACGAAGCACCGCTTCGGTGCGGTTATGAGCGGAACACTTCCGCATGATATGTTGAATATGCATTTTTACGGTGTTTTCCGAAAGGTTGAGCTTGACGGCAATCAGCTTATTGGGAAGGCCGAGCTTCAGCGCCGCGAGCACGTGTTGCTCGCGGGGCGTAAGGTCGATCATCGTCTTCTCGGGCAGAATCCCGGCGGCGCCGTTACCGTTACCCTCGTGGATGACGGTTAGCTCGGCAGCGCCGTTGTATGCCGATATCGTCTTGAGGTTCGACGCTTCATTTTGCCTAACAATCGGTAGTGGTCGGTAAACGCCGCCGGCAAGAACAAGGCGCAAGCCGGCGATAGCGACCTCGACCGGAATCGAGGTCGGAAAAAAACCACGGACTCCCCGTTGCATCGCGGCTGAGGCGGTGGCCTCGTCGTCGCGATTTGACAGGAGCGCAACGTACGCGTCCGGACAGGATTCTGCGAGGAGCGCGAGACTATCCTCGATCGAAGGATCGGTGATCTGCTTGTCCCCGATGTTCAGCGCGATCAAGCGGACGTCTCTTCCTGATAACCTGTTCAGACCGCTCGTCGTTGCCATTTCGACGATTTCGAATCCAGTGAGCTCTCTCTTGAGGATACTGAGGATGCAGGTACGCGCCAGGACGTAATGCTCGATGATCACGAGCACCGGCGATATTAGCGATCCGTGGGGCAGTTCTGCAGGATTGGCAAAATCGTCCATGATGTCCCCGAATTCAGAGAAATGCTGAGCCGCTCCACTAGCTTGGATTTCCATGGCGACATTCGCTATCCGAAGTGGTGTTCTGATAGCCTGTCTGCGGTGATTTGCTTCTGATCGCGACGTTGCTCGATTTCCGAGCTCCCGTGCAGGAGTGTCGGTCAGCGGACCCTTCTGGTCCATGGCAGGCAACAAATTTCAGTCGCGGTTCTGTTGTTGCAGGCTAGTTGCAAATGTTGCGATACGCGCTCGCCGCCGCTGAACCAGCGGGGCCATCGACGACGTATGCATCATCTTCCTTCACAAGATATAGAAACGGCCTGTCTCCGGTATCTTCGCCCGACGCTTTTTTTCCTTTGACGCGGCCGCAAATGGTGTCGACGGACTGCCCGAACGTATTTTTTCGGATCGCCCGCTTCATCTCACCGAACTCGGCAGACGCCGGGTCCTCCAACTTCGCCGCGATCGTGGTCTTCGCCTTGATAATGACTGGATCGGACGTCTCAGCGGGCTGACCAGATGCCGGAGGCTCGACTTTCGCTGCGACGATGGTGGACTTCGCTTTTTTCGCGGCGAGATGGGCCCTCTTGCGGATGTGAGCAAACGACGGCTTTTCCGTCTTCGCCGCGATCGTGGACTTGACGTTTATGGTCTCGGAATTGGCCTTGAATGACGTTGGCCTTGGTTCAATCGGCTGACTGGCAGCCGTCTTGTCGAAACAGGCGAACCCGTTCGCGTCCATGCATGCTTCCATGCCCGCTTGCGGCGGTACAAGGCAGCTACAGCCGACCAAGGTCGCGGCCAGTGCGCCAATGAGAAGCGTCCTCATGCAATTCCTCCTTAGAGGCTGAGTTTCGCTCGCACTTCTTGCTGCGTCATAATGTTGGTGCTGATCGTCTATCTGTTGCGTAAAAATGTTAAGCGCTCATTAAGCGCCCGGCCTTCGCCGCGGTAAGCTCATGCATGGTTAATGTCGGCGCGCCGCAGTTTCGCCGCTATCTGCGAAAATGGCACGCGCACTAATTATTGGCATCGCCTGGAGAGAAAACGAGTTGGAAATATCGGTCTCCATCGAGATTGTAGAACACAGCTGCTTTCGTGTGATCTGATTCCGGCTCTCGGCACGGTCGCCGGCCTGACGCGGACGCTGCAAGGTGCAGCGAACTTCGGATTCGGGGCACCAGGGTCACAAGCGCGTTGCATAATTCTGCTCGGTAGGCATGATGGGGCCGCGGTTAATCCGGGTTACTATCCGGTCAACGAATCAGGGAGATTTCCATGCTGGGACGAATTGTTGCCGCGACACTGGTTATCGGCGGAGCAATGACGACGTCGGGCGCGGCGCTTGCGCAACAGGATCCGGTTGCAGGCGCGGTGGCGGGAGCCATCGTCGGCGCCGCCATTGCGACTGGCGCGGTCGTTCCTTACGAGCACCGCGAGCCGCTTCACGAATACGTCGTGCGCGAGAACCGGCCTTCCTATCGATATGACGATGAAGTCGTGGTCGGCAGGGAATTGCGGCCGGGACCCTACGAGTCCTATCCGGTGCCCGAGCAATATGGCGTGCGCGAACACCATTATGCGATCGTGAACAATCGGGTGGTGGTCTTCCATCCCCAGACGCGCAGGATCATCCACGTTTACGATTAGCGCTTCGGCGTGGAAGCATCGGCCTCCGTCGAGATCGCCAAGCACACGCTGCTTTCGTGCGGTCTCATTCTGGCGATTGGCACCGTCGCAGGCCTGCTCGCCCAGAAGATCAGGATTCCCGACGTTGCGGTGTTCCTGGTGGTCGGAATGGCGATCGGCCCGGAAGCGCTGGGCCTGATCGATATCAAGGCGGATTCGGCGCTGAACCAGATCATCCTGCTGTTCGGCGCCAGCTATATTCTGTTCGATGGCGGCGCTTCGCTGCGCCTGCACGTCTTGAAGCAGGTCTGGATCACCATCGTCGTGATCGCCACGGTCGGCGTCATCATCACGGCCGTCATCACTGGACTCGCCGCGTATTACGTTCTCGGCATTCCCCCGGTCGTTGCGCTACTGCTGGGCGCGACGCTGGCCTCGACCGATCCGGCGACGCTGGTGCCGATTTTCCGTCAGGTCCGCATCCGCGACCGGGTCGCGCAAACCGTGATGAGCGAGTCGGCGTTTAACGACGCCATGGGCGCGATCCTGACCTTCGCTGTGCTGGGCGTGGCGACGGGGACCGGCGAATACTCGTTGCTGTCATCGATATCAGACCTTCTCAAGCAATCGGTCATTGGCATTGTCGCAGGCGTTGGACTTGGATACCTGGCCGCGCTGCTGATCGCGCATGAACGCTGGGCGTTCCTTGCGGAATACGCACCTGTGGTGACGCTGGTGGCCGTGATCGGCGCCTATTTCGCGGCCGCCGGTCTGCAGGCCAGCGGCTTCATGGCGGTGTTCGTGTTTGGCATCGTGCTCGGAAACAAGGAATCGTTTGGCTTCCAGATGGAGCCCGGCGAGGCGCAAAAGCTCGACGAATATATATTGACCACTGCGTTCATCATGCGCCTGTTCATTTTCATCCTGCTCGGCGCGCAGGTCGATTTCACGCTGATGAGCAAATACTGGCTCGGCGGCGTGGCCGTCGTTAACGTCCTGATGCTGGTTGCCCGGCCGGCGACAGTCTTCCTGTGCGCGCTGCCGGATCGTCGCGCGCGATGGA
>Ga0209117_1000949_pt1 | contig 10683 bp, 10 predicted proteins | sample BlaSpr_A8_OM2_M2_FD_187978 | JGI IMG/M metagenome (GOLD analysis project Ga0209117, IMG submission 187978) | Forest soil microbial communities from Thunder Bay, Ontario, Canada - Black Spruce, Ontario site 2_A8_OM2_M2 (SPAdes) (version 2) | ecosystem: Environmental > Terrestrial > Soil > Boreal...
CGCCCAGGGTCCCAGAGGCGACACCGGCTTGACCGGCGCTCAGGGTCTCAAGGGCGACACCGGCTTGACCGGCGCTCAGGGTCTCAAGGGCGACACCGGCTTGACCGGCGCTCGGGGTCCCAAGGGCGACACCGGCCTGACTGGAGCTCAGGGTCCGCAAGGGGTGGCGGGACCGCCAGGACCTTCAGGGTCCGGCGGCGGAACCGCCTACACCCGGAGTCTGAACCTAAGTGTCACAGTCGGCGCCTCAACATCCGTCATGTCGTTGACGCTGCCCGCCGGCATGTACGTTGCACAGGCCAAATTCGGGGTTAGCAATTCCAACCTATCCAGCGGGAATATCACCTGCATCCTATCCAGCCAACAGTTCATCATTAGTGAGATCGATCGAACCAGTGTCACCGTCAGCGCGAGTATCGGTACGACTTTTAACAAGGTACCTGGCCAGGCCACGGTGTCCCTGCTTGGCGTCGTATCGTCGACTACGGCGCCCGTAACCCTTGTCGTCAGCTGCTCATCCGACAACGGGGCTCCATTCACGGTCTCGGGTGGTACGTTTGTCGCCATGACGGCGGGTACTCTCACAGCCATCTAATCACGCCTTCGACAGCCTGATCACGCCAAACACCAAGAGCCCCTCGCAAGCGCGAGGGGCTCTCTTTCTGAGCGAACGTTTGGCGGCAAACCGACCGAATTTCGCGGGTGAATTCAATGGGTCGTCGCAACACGGGCTAATGGGACGACTCAGAGAGTAGCTGAGCAAGGACCTCGCGGGGCTCCAGCCAGTTGAGAGTTTTGCGAGGACGTTCGTTCATTTCGGCGGACACGAATTCGAGGTGTTCGGCGCTGTGCACGGACAGGTCAGTGCCCTTAGGGAAGTACTGGCGAAGGAGTCCATTGGTGTTCTCGTTGGACCCGCGCTGCCAGGGTGAGGCAGGGTCGCAGAAGTAGATTTCGAGGTTGGTGGCGACACTGATCTTGGCGTGATTCGCCATCTCATTGCCCTGGTCACAGGTCAGTGACTTCCACATCGTCTGGGGGAGCCGTTTGGTGGCGGCAATGATGGCCTTCTCGACCTCCTCAGCCTTGTGGCCATTGGGCAAGTGCAAGAGGATTAGGTAGCGAGTCGTCCGCTCAACTAAGGTGCCGATGGCTGAGCGTCCGTTCTTGCCTAGGACAAGGTCAGTCTCCCAGTGGCCTTTTACGGCCCGGTCCTCGACCTCAGCCGGCCGCTCGCTGATATTGATCATGTTTGGAATTCGGCCTCGCCGTTCCTGACTGGTGCGGTGTGGCCTGCGCATCGCCCTGCCGGTGCGCAGGCAAATGGCCAGCTCGCGGCGCAAGGCGCCTCGTCCTTGAACGTAGATTGACTGGTAGATGGTCTCGTGCGAGACCTGCATCTCAGCATCATCGGGAAACTGCTTGCGCAGCTGACGAGAGATCTGCTCGGGGCTCAACTTCTTCATTAGCTTGGCCTGTACTAGGTCGCGCAGTACAGGGTTCTTGGCCAGCTTGGCGGTCTTCGGCCGCGACGCCAGTCGCTTCGCTCGCTCCTGAGCCACGCTGGGTCGATAGTTCCAGGGCCGTGTCCGGCGCTTGCTGAACGGTGACCGACTCCGATACAGCTGATGCCGCATGTTGTCCCGGAGCTCCCGCAGCACGGTCGAGGGAGCTCGGCCTACTGCCTTGGCTATCTGGCGGATCGTCTCGCCGCGCTCGACGCCGGCAAAGATCTCCTCGCGCTCGCTCATCGACAAGTACCTGCCGCTCGACTCTTCTGGGACGTGGGGTGGAAGCACTCCGCCAGCCTGACGGAACCAGCGACTGGCGTTTCCCTTCGAGGCCCCGGCCGCCACTGCTGCCTCGGTCCGGCTCGCTCGAGCCCTGATGTGCTCCCAGAACCGCTGTCTCTGTTGACGTTTCGGTAACCGCATGCAACGCCTCCTTTTCGGTGGGTGTTGCAACGACTCCTTGAACCCAAGCCGAACCCATAGGTGCGTTTGGCGCCAAACGTGGCGAATGCGCGCTCGCTCTAGCTTGCCTTCAATCCAAGGCGCGGGAAGACTTCTTCGGCGAAGCGGCTGATCACGCCGCCCTCGAAGGCGTTGGGCACGTTGACGATGAAGTAATCGATTCCCGCGTCGGCGTACTCGCCGATGACCTGGGCGATCCGCGCGGCATCGCCATGCCACGGATACCACGAGCGGATGAACCCCTCGTCCTGCCCTGTCCGGCGCGCGGTGTCCTTGACGACACGGTCGACCTCGCGCTTGTCACCGAGGATCGCGTAGAGCTCGATGGTCTTCAACACCGAGTCGTAGTCGCGCCCGACCGTCTCGCAATGCGCGCGCAGCACAGCCAGCTTGTGGCGCACCGTCTCCACGTCCGCGTTGAAGTTGCACGCGTCCCCGTACTGAGCGACCAGCTTCAGCGTGACCTTCTCGCCCCCGCCGCCGATCCAGATGGGCGGGTGCGGTTTCTGCACCGGCTTGGGCTCGTTCATGGCGCCAAGCACGTGGTAGTAGGTGCCGTCGAAAGTCGCCTCCTTCTCAATCCACATCGCCTTGATCACCTGAAGTGCCTCACGCAGCATGCGCAGGCGTTCCGGCGTCTCGGGGTACTCGTACCCGTAGGCCTCGTACTCGTGCTGGTACCAGCCGGCCCCGATGCCGAGGATCAAGCGGCCGTGGCTCATCACGTCCACGCAGCTCGCCATCTTGGCCAGCAGGGACGGCGGACGGTAGCCGTTGCATGTGACCATCTGACCGAGCCGGATCGTGCTCGTGTCGCGCGCCAGCGCCGCCATCGACGTCCAGCACTCGAAGACCGCCTCCAGCTGAGGCGTGGGCACCGTGTGGAAATGGTCGTACACCCACACGGCGTCGAAGCCTGCCCTCTCCGCCTCCAGGGCGCAGCGGCTCATGGTCTCGAACTTCTCGATCGGATCGGACACGTCCGCCAGGTCCATCCGCCAGCCTTGCGGCACGAAAACGCCGACCTTCAACTCTGCCAACGTCCCCTCACGTTATCTTCTCCGCATGACTGATGGCGAAGCGCTCGGCTTGCTGATCACGTCGCGGGACGAGCCCGGCGTGCTCTACCGCGTGTCGGAAGCGATCTTCAAGCACGGCGCCAACATCACTTACATCGCGAGCGGGGCTCGCGGAGAGAACACCGCCGAGCTCCAGCTGGAGGTCACGGGGGCCGGCGACGAAACCGGACTGATCGCCACCATCGAGCGCCTGGAAGGAATCACAGCGGTCAGCCGCGTGCCCATCTTTCAGCGCATATTCGGCAAGCGCGTGATCGTGATCGGCGGCGGAGCCCAGGTCGGAATGGTGGCCCAGGGCGCGATCTCGGAAGCGGACCGGCACAACATCCGAGGGGAGCGCATCTCCGTCGACACGATTCCTCTTGTCGGAGAAGAGCAGCTGGCCCAGGCCGTGAGGGCGGTCGCCCGCCTGCATCGGGCGCGCGCCTTGGTGCTGGCAGGGGCGCTCATGGGCGGCGACATCAGCACGGCTGTGCGCGAGATCAAGGAGGCGGGGATCATCGTCGTCTGCACCAGCATGGCCGGGTCAGTGCCTGATGCCGCCGACGTGGTGGTCAGCGACCCGGTGGAAGCAGGCGTGATGGCGGTGATGTTGATCGCCGACACAGCGAAGTTCTCGATCGACCTGGTGCGAGGCCGCCGCTTCTAGCTCTCGTCCAAATCAGACGTTGGCAAGTCGACAGGAATCGATTAATGTCCCTGGCGTCCACACCCGTGCGGGAAGCCGCGAGTTTGGAGGAAGGAACTTGGGGATCAAGAAGCTTTCGCTTGGTGTAGCTGTCGTGCTCATCGCGAGCCTCGTCGAAACGCTTGCCATCGGCGCAAGCGCCTCTGTACGTCATGCGACCACATCCGGGACGCGCCCTGACGTCACGCAGGCAGCAGCGTTCGACGTCTCGCCTGCGTTGCGCGACCTGACCGCCGCTCCGTTCACCGCCGCCCCGGCCACCACTGATCCGTCATCCATCGATGTTGTGGAGCTGCCGTCTGACCGCCGGCCAACCGGCAACGACGGCACCCACGCAGGCGAGGGAAGCCGGCAGGACTCCAAGAGCGGCGATGGGCTCAGCCCGCTGCTCACCTTCGAAGGACTGAGCAACGCCGACAATTTCCGCCTGTTCGGCGGCCGCGTGCTGCCTCCTGACCCCGTGGGTGCGGTCGGTCCGAACCATTACGTGGAGATGGTGAACCTCGCCTTTGCCGTCTACGACAAGCAAGGCACCAGGCTGGCAGGGCCCTTCAAGCTCGGCTCTCTTTGGCAGGGATTCGCGGTGAAGGACTGCAGCCGCAATGCAGGCGACCCGGTAGTGCTCTACGACCGGCGCGCCGATCGCTGGATCCTGACCCAGTTCACCGCTGTCGACCCCGGCCCTTACTTCAACTGCGTCGCGGTCTCCAAGACCTCGGACCCCGCGGGCGCCTACTACCGGTACGCATTCAACTGGGGCGCCTTTTTCCCCGACTACCCGAAGTACAGCGTATGGAGAAACGCCTACCTGCTGACGTCACGTGACTTTGGTCCGCTCGACACCGATTACGGCATCAGCGTTGCTTCGCTGGAGAGGGAGAAGATGATCAAGGGCGACCCGAGCGCCCGCATGGTGAAGTTCTTTCTTGACTCGAACGTGATCCCGGTGTACCTGATGGGTGACGGTCTGCTCCCCGCCGATGTGGACGGATGGAGCCAGCCGGACGAGGGATCGCCCGCTCCAATAGTCGGGACCATGAATGCGACCTACCTCCCCTACGGCGCGCCCTTCGATGGATTGAACATCTTCGAGCTGGCCGTCGACTGGCAGAGCCCGGAAGACGCGTCGCTCAATCTCGCCAGCCAGCTTCACGTGGCTGCATTCACCTCCAAGTTCCCGTGCACGGACACGATCACGATCAATCCGCCCCCGGTGACAGGCGGACCACCTCCCCCCAACTCGCAGACGCGCAGCTGCATCCCGCAGCCAGGCACGACGCGGAAGATCGACATTCTGTCGTCCCGCCAGCGACCGACCTACCGGCTGGCCTACCGCAACTTCGGAGGCTTCGAGACGATGGTCACCAACCAGTCGGTCCAGGCGAGCCCAGGGATGGCCGGCGTGCGGTGGTACGAGATCAGGCGGAAGAACGGCGAGTACTCGGTGTTCCAGCAAGGCACCTACGCTCCCGCGGACGGGGTACACCGCTGGATGGGCAGCATCGCCATGGACAAGAAGGGCAACATGGGCCTTGGTTACAGCGTTTCCAACGGCATCGATGTCTATCCAGGCATCCGCTTTACCGGCCGGCTCAAGAAGGACCCCCCAGGCCAGATGACCCTCGGCGAGGGTGTGATCATCGACGGAACTGGATCGCAATTGCATCGGGCCAGTCGCTGGGGCGACTACACGACGATGAGCATCGACCCGAGTGACGACTGCACGTTCTGGTACGTCAACGAATACATCCAGACCACGGGACCAGCGAACTGGCAGACGAGAATCGGAAGCTTCCAACTACCCGGCTGCAAAGGCGGTTAGTTTCAGCACCCCTCGAAAGAGCGATCAGGGGCCCGGCACCTCGGCGGCGCCCCTGATCAGATCAATTCGGCAGCGATCTCGTCGCGGAGCTCCTCGTCGGTGCGAAGGAAAACCTGCAGCAGGTCGCTGCGGCTGATGATGCCCGCGATACGGCCGCGCTTGTCGACCACCACCAGTCCGCGGACATTCCTGTCGTGCATCAGGTTTGCCGCCTCGCTGAGGTTGGTGTCCGCGTCGATGGTGATCACCGGCGATGTCATGACATCCAACGCCACGGTCGCAGCAGACCTGCCCCTGTCCTTGAGCAGCAGATCCGTCGCTGAAACGATTCCGACCGGAACGCCCTGCTGGTCGACGATGGGAATCGCGCCCACCCTGTTCTCCTCGATCAGGCGAACCAGCAGGTTGAACGGCGTCAGTGGACTCGCTACGTGCACGCGACTGGTCATCACGTCCGCAACTGTCCGGTGGCGGGGAAGGGTGCTCACGACGGCGAACCCAGGACCATGGTCACGAGATCACCCCTTCGGCTTGATCCCATCACTGTCACATCCGCTTGCCACTTCGCGGCGATGCGTGCGATGACGTTGGCGCCCTGGTCGGGGCGCGCCACCACGCCAGTCGCGGAAATCCCGGCCTCTTCGATCAGCTTGATCGTCTGCGCGAGGTTCTCCGCGATCTGAACCCCTGGATCCTCAGCGAACCGGCTCGGCCACACCTGCGGTAGATGAACCACCAGGACCCGCGCGCCGGGTGCCCCAGCTGCAGAAATGGCCGCTTGTGCGGCGAGCACTATGTCGTCACCGCCCGAGATGGCCAGCAGGACTTGCCGCGCCGGCCCTGCAGCCGTGCCGTCGACTGCTTCGCGCCTGATCGTATCCACGCTCCAAGGGTGCCACCTGAAGCGCCGCGTCCATAGGGCCGAAGGTCCCTATGCGGAGGGGCCTGCCGGCCGGCGAGCAATCAGAGGCGGGCTAGCGTAGATTCGCCCACGATGACGGAGCGCAGGGATCGTAAGGACGTGCTCCTGGAGGCAGGTCTGGCCCTCGCGTCCGAGCTCTCCCTCCCGATCGTGCTTCAGCGAATAGTCGACCTGGCCGCCGAGGTCACCGACGCCCGCTACGGTGCCCTGGGGGTGATCGGCGAGGGCGGCGACCTCGTGGATTTCATCACAACAGGCATCTCGGCCAAGCAGCGCCGCGCCATCGGTGAGCTGCCCCACGGGCTTGGGATCCTCGGGCTGCTCATTCGCGAACCGCGATCGCTCCGCATCAAGAGGATCGGGGACCACTCGAAGTCGGTCGGGTTTCCAGCGCATCACCCGCCCATGGGCTCGTTCTTGGGGGCGCCGGTGCAGGCCATGGGCAAGGTGTTCGGCAACATCTATCTGACCGAAAAGCGCAGCGCCCCCGAGTTCAGCCAGGAAGACGAGGAATCGCTGGTGATCCTTGCCACCCAGGCCGGAGCAGCCATCGCGAACGCAACCCTGTACGCGGAGACCCATCAGAGAGAACGCTTCCTTGACGCCCTTCGAGCAATCACCAGCGACATCCTCGAGGGCTCGGACGCGGATTCGCTGCTGGCCAAGATCGCGGAGCATGCACGCGGCCTGGCCGGCGCGGATGCGGCCACCATCCTGACCACCACTGCGAGCCCGACCCAGCTGGAGGTGGCTGCCGCGGTTGGTGCTTATGCGTCAGATGTCCGGGGACAGTCGGTGCCGGCGAAAAAGTCGATCTCAGGCGAGGTGATCGCGACTGGCAGGCCGCTCCATACCGACGACGCCACCACTCACAGCCACGCCTACCAGCCCATCGTCCGTCTGGGTCACGTTGGACCCGCGATCTTTGTGCCGCTCCGGGTTCGCGGCCGGGCCACGGGCACCCTCATGGTCGCGAACCTGAAAGGCGGACGGCGCTTTGACCAGGGGACGATCCGGCTCGTCGAGACGTTCGCCGACCAGGCGTCGGTGGCCATCGAGTATGGGCGAGCCCAGGACGACCTCCGGCGCCTCGAGCTGATGGAGGAGCGCGAGCGCATAGCCAAAGAGCTACATGACGGGATCATCCAATCGTTGTTTGCGGTGGGCATGAATCTCCAGGCCACCGCGCTGAAGTCAAAGTCGACTGAAACCGCTGCGCGAGTTGACGGAGCGGTGGACGAGCTGGACCGCGTCATTCGTGACCTGCGCAACTACATCTTCGAGCTCCGACCCAGCATCCTCGCCGACAGGCTTCTGGACCAGGCTCTCCGCGAGCTTGGCGCCGAGATCCAGAAGCAGTCCCCCACGACCAAGGTCGACGTCGAAGTTGACGCAGCACTGGCAGCCAGCGTTTCGCCGAGCTCGCACCACATAGTGCAGTTGACGCGCGAGGCTCTTTCCAACATCGCCCAGCATGCGAAGGCCGGCCACGCAATGGTTCGCCTGGCTCGCAAGGGGTCGAGTGCGGTGCTGTTGATCGACGACGATGGGGTCGGGTTCGACGTGCGAAGCGACTCGGCCGGCAGCGGGCTGCGCAACATGCGCGAGCGCGCGGCGCTCATGGGCGCCACACTGCACATCACGAGCAAACCTGGGAAAGGCACCAAACTGCGCCTGACGCTGCGACCATAGACCGCGTGGCAAACGAGCGCCTTCGCATTCTTCTCGTCGATGACCACGAGGTCGTGCGTGACGGCGTCAAATCCCTGATCAACGCCCACGACGACCTCGCAGTGGTGGCAGAAGCGGGAACCGTGCGCGAAGCGATCGAGCAAGCACTGCTGACAAAGCCCGATGTTGTGGTGATGGACGTCCGCCTCGCGGACGGCAGCGGCATCGAAGCCACTCGCGAGATTCGCGCGCGACTGGAAAAGACCCAGGTGTTGATGTTGACCTCGTTCGCCGACGACGAGGCCCTCTTCGCCTCGATCATGGCGGGCGCTGCCGGCTACGTGCTCAAGCAGATCCGCGGCGGAGAGCTGATCCGCGCGATCCGCGAGGTGGGTGCGGGCAGGAGCCTGCTCGACCCCGAGGTGACCCGGTCAGTCCTTGACCGGCTGCGCAAAGGCAAGACGATGCGTGATGAAAAGCTGGCGCGCCTGTCGGCGCAGGAGGAACGCATCCTCACCCTGATCGCCAAGGGCTTGACCAACGGCCAGATCGGCAAGGAGCTGAAGCTGGCGGAGAAGACTGTCAAGAACTACGTGTCGACGATCCTGTCCAAGTTGGAGGTGGCGCGCCGGGCGGAAGCGGCGGCTTATCTCGCCCGGCACACGACGACACCCGGAACGTAGGGAGCGAGAGGCCAGATCAGGTAGGGTCCAGCTGCTCCAGTAGGATCTGGCTGCCGAGTACCCTGGCGACCGCTTCCGCGAGCTCTTTGATCGTGGCCTCAGCCACCCTGTGCATGACAGCGTCATCGACCTGCTTGCCGAAGCGCCCAAGCGGCGGTTGATACATGCCGCAAGCGGTCAGCCTCGTCACCTCGGGGTCCACTGGCACGAGCTCGATCTTTCCTTCCATCACAGGAAACAGCCCCGTGATGTATGTCGCGCGCCATGTAACAGGAACTTCCATCCAGTCGCCGAGCTTTCTGGGCTCGCCCGCCTCAACGTGTACGCGCTTCTGAACAGGGATTCCAGCGATCCTTGGGCCAACCGCGTACAACGCCTGGTCGCCGAGGTGTGGGAACCATGCCTTCGGGTCACGAGCCAGGGTTGCGCTGCATACATCGAACGGGCGATTGATGTGCACTGAATGCTGGACGAACACGACCTGAGTATTGGTGGCAACGCGAGCGCGTACATGTGCTGAAGGTCCCCGTTCTCGGGGGCCGAATGGCGCGGGACCTGGTTCAGCCGGCCGGCGGGTTCCTGGGCCTCCAGCCGAGTCGGTTGATCAGCGAACGGATGGGATCGAAGTAGACGTCGTCCATTCGCTCCTTGAGCGGGATGATCGCGTTGTCCGTGATGTGAATGTGCTCCGGACATACCTCGGTGCAGCATTTGGTGACATTGCAGTAGCCGATACCGGCTTCTTGTTTCAGCAGCGGGCGCCGGTCGAGAACGTCTTTCGGGTGCATCTCGAGGCTCGCGATCCGAACCATGAAACGCGGACCGTAAAAAGCGCTCTTCAGGTCGTGGTTGCGAATGACATGGCAAACGTCCTGACACAGGAAGCACTCGATGCACTTGCGGAACTCCATCACGCGCTCGACGTCCTTCTGCTGCATACGCCACGGCTCGCTCGTTGAGACGTCCTTCGCGGACGGCGTGAACGGCGGAATCTGCCTGTTGACCTCGTAATTCCAGCTGACGTCGGTCACAAGGTCCTTGATCACCGGAAAGGCCCTCATCGGGCGGACCGATACCGCGCCGCGGTATTCGGCGATCGGTGTCTTGCACATGAGGCGTGGAAAGCCGTTGACCTCGGCCGAGCACGAGCCGCACTTGGCCGCTTTGCAGTTCCACCGCACCGCCAGGTCCCCAGCCATGTTGGCCTGCACCCAGAGCACGGCGTCGAGGACGACCATCCCCTCGCGCACCGGGACGCGATAAGGCACGAGCTCGCCACCCTTGGGATCGCCCCGCCAGATCTTGAGGTCGAGGTGGCTCACATCCACTACTCGGTCTCCTCTGGCGTGTAGCGCGCATAAGAGTGGCGAACCGCCTCGGCCAGGAATTCGGGCATCGGCCGCCGCTGCTCGGCCTTGACTTTCATGCCCTCGGGGGTTTTCTCGATGATGTAGTTGACTGCAGTTAGCTCGTCGTCGGTCTTGGGATAGTCGGACCGCGCGTGCGCTCCGCGGCTTTCCTTCCTTTCCAATGCGGAGCGCAGCAATGCCTCGGCGTTGACGAGCATCGAGCGCAGGTCGATGGCAGTGTGCCAGCCCGGATTGAACGTGTGGCTGGTCGAGCCTGCGCTACCGCACTCCCTGGCGCGAACTTTGAGCTCCTGGATCTTCTCGAGTCCCGCTTGCAGCCCTGAGCCGTCACGGACGATCGGCGCGTGTGCGGACATCACGTCCTGGATCTCTTCTTGCAGGTGGTACGGGTTGTCGCCGGTGGGCCGGTCGAAGGGCCCCATGAGCTCGGCGATCGCCTCGTCTATCTCGGATGGGTCGATGCTGGCTTGTGAGG
>Ga0209117_1000950_pt1 | contig 10682 bp, 8 predicted proteins | sample BlaSpr_A8_OM2_M2_FD_187978 | JGI IMG/M metagenome (GOLD analysis project Ga0209117, IMG submission 187978) | Forest soil microbial communities from Thunder Bay, Ontario, Canada - Black Spruce, Ontario site 2_A8_OM2_M2 (SPAdes) (version 2) | ecosystem: Environmental > Terrestrial > Soil > Boreal...
GGTTCCCGGCGCGATCGATGTCACCGTGGAATTCACCTCGATGTCGAAGACGTTTTCGATGGCCGGCTGGCGCATGGGATTTGCCGTCGGCAACGACCGGATCATCGCAGCCTTGGCGCGGGTGAAATCCTATCTCGATTACGGCGCTTTCACGCCGATCCAGGTCGCCGCGACCGCGGCGCTGAACGGCCCGGAGGATTGCATTCGCGAGATGCGCGACACCTACCGCAAGCGCCGGGATGCGCTGGTGGAGTCCTTCGGCCGGGCGGGATGGGAAATTCCGCCGCCTGAAGCTTCGATGTTCGCGTGGGCGCCGCTGCCGGAGGCCTTCCGCGGCGTCGGCAGCATGCAGTTCGCGACCCTGATGGTCGAGAAATCCGGTGTCGTGGTGTCCCCGGGGGTTGCCTTCGGCGAGCACGGCGAGGGCTTCGTGCGCATCGCCATGGTGGAAAACGAGCAACGTATCCGCCAGGCCGCCCGCGGAGTGCGCCGCTTCCTTGAAAGCGGCATTGAAACGTTGCACAACGTGCTTCCTCTCGCCAACCGGCGGTAGGCATGATCCCGAAAAGCACGTCCTCGGGCTTGACCCGAGGATGGAGACGGTTTTCGGATTAGATCATGCCTATTTATTGTCTCTCCGGTTATTGTCTCTCCGGCAGGTTTCTCTGGTTATGGTCGCACCCCTGAAAGTGGGTATTGCGGGGCTCGGCACTGTTGGCGCCGAAGTCGTCCGCCTCATCGAGCAGCAAGGCCGGACTTTATCGGTGCGCAGCGGCCGCGGCGTCCGCGTGGTCGCCGTCACCGCGCGTTCGAAAGTGAAGAAGCGCGGTCTCGATCTGCGCGGCATCGCCTGGGCCAAAAACGCGCTTGATCTGGCCAGCGACCCCGGCATCGATTGCTTTGTCGAACTGATGGGCGGTTCCGGCGAGCCTGCGCTGTCGGCGATCGAAGCGGCGCTGAAATCCGGCAAATCGGTGGTTACCGCCAACAAGGCGCTGATCGCCAAACATGGACTGCGGCTGGCGAAGTCGGCCGAGAAGCATGGCGGCGCGCTGAATTTCGAGGCGGCTGTCGGCGCGGCGATTCCGGTCATTAAAACCTTGCGCGAGGGGCTCGCGGGTACCGAAATCAACCGCGTCTACGGCATCCTCAACGGCACCTGCAATTACATCCTGACCCGGATGGAACAGGAAGGCCTGTCGTTCGCCGAATGCCTGAAGGACGCGCAGCGCCTCGGTTATGCCGAGGCCAACCCGTCATTCGACGTCGACGGCCACGACACCGCGCAGAAACTGGCCATTCTTGCCAGCCTCGCATTCGGCACCAAGGTCGCGCAGAGGGCGGTTTATGTCGAAGGCATTTCTTCCATCGCACCGGAAGACCTGCTCGCCGCGGAAGAACTCGGCTATCGCGTCAAGCTGCTCGGGGTCGCGGTCCGGACCGCGAAGGGCATCGAACAACGGGTGCATCCGACTATGGTGCCGAAATCATCCTCAATCGCCCAGGTGATGGGCGTCACCAATGCGGTGACCATCGACGGCGCGGGGATACCTCCGATCACGCTGGTCGGTCCCGGTGCAGGTGGGGCTGCGACGGCGTCGGCCGTGGTCGCCGATATCGCCGACGTCGCGCGCGGCATCCGCGCCATGCCGTTCGGACGCCCGGTGGCGCGGCTGCGCGACACCCGGAAGGCACCCATGGAACGCCATGAGGGGGGCTACTATATCCGCCTGATGGCGCGCGATCTCGCCGGTACCGCCGCGACGATCGCCACCCGGCTCGCGCAACAGAAGATTTCCATCGAATCGATCGTGCAGCGTCATTCCGATGGCGTTGACGCGAACGGCGCGGCAAGGAAAGCTTCGCCAGTGCCGGTCATTCTGATTACCTATGCCACCACCGAGGACGCGGTATATCGCGCGCTGCAGGCGGTGCAGCACGACAAGGTGATCAGCGGCCGGCCGCAGGTGATACGGATCGAAAAAAACTAGCGCATGGTCCGAACGGACGACGCACGAAACGATTGGTTGCGGGTCGAAAGAGCCGCAGTGAAGTCTTAAGGAGTTCGCCGATGACGACCCATATTTCCGTTCCGCCGCAGCTATTGCTGGAGCGCATCCTTACACTGGAGATCGTGCGGGTGACGGAGCGCGCGGCGGTGTCGGCGGCGCGGCTGCGCGGCCATGGCAACGAGAAGGCGGCGGACCAGGCCGCGGTCGACGCGATGCGCCGCGAGCTCAACAAATTGCCGATCGAAGGCACCGTGGTGATCGGCGAGGGCGAGCGCGACGAAGCGCCGATGCTGTACATCGGCGAGAAGGTCGGCATCAATGCCGGCCCGCAAGTCGATATCGCCGTCGATCCGCTCGAGGGAACTACGTTGTGCGCCAAGAACATGCCGGGCGCGATCGCGACCATGGCGATGGCGGATGGCGGCACGCTGTTGCATGCGCCCGACGTTTACATGCAGAAGATCGCCGTCGGCCCGGGCTACGCCAAGGGCGTGGTCGAGCTCGATGCTTCGCCTGCCGACAACGTTCGCCGATTGGCCAAGGCCAAGGGTGTCGATGCTTCCGCGATCACCGTGCTGGTGCTCGATCGGCCGCGTCACTCCGATATCATTGCCGGCGTGCGCGGCACCGGCGCGGCAGTCCGTCTCATCACCGACGGTGACGTGGCGGGTGTCATCCATTGCGCCGATCCCGACAATACCGGGGTCGATATGTATATCGGCACCGGCGGCGCGCCCGAAGGCGTGTTGGCGGCGGCGGCGCTGCGCTGCATCGGCGGCCAGATGCAATGTCGGCTGATTCTCGACACCGAAGAGACGCGCGAGCGCGCCCGCAAGATGGGCGTCACCGATCCGCGCATGATCTACGGCATCGAAGACATGGCCAGGGGTGACTGCCTGTTCGCCGCGACCGGCGTCACCGACGGTTCGCTGCTCTCGGGCGTCAAGTTCCGCAAGGATGTGATCCAGACCGAAACCGTGGTGATGCGTTCGGTCACCGGCACGGTGCGTTACATCAAGGCCGAACACCGGCAGCTCGAAAAATTCCACCTCGATTGAGTACGTCGTCATTCCGGGGCGCGTCGAAGACGCGAACCTCAGATGTGCGATTGCACATCGGGGAATCTCGAGATTCCGGGTTCGATGCTGCGCATCGCCCCGGAATGACGTGGGAAATTAAGGGAGCGGACATGTCTGATATTTCGGCGGTGAAGGCGCTGGTGTTCGATGTGTTCGGCACCGTCGTCGATTGGCGCACGAGCCTGATCGCGGATTTCACCAAATGGGCCGATAGGCGAGGCGTCAAGGCGGACTGGACCGCGCTGGTCGATGGCTGGCGTGCGGTGTATGCCGCGTCAATGGATGAGGTGAGAAAGCATCCGGAGCGCGGCTACGTGATCTTGGACAGACTGCATCGGCAGTCACTGGAGAAACTGGTCGCGCAGCTTTCGATCTCGGGATTGAACGACGCCGACCTGCATTATCTCACCATGGGCTGGCATCGGCTCAATCCCTGGCCTGACAGCGTCGCCGGTCTGACGCGACTGAAAAAGAAGTACATCATCAGCCCGCTGTCGAACGGCAATGTCGCGCTCTTGACCAACATGGCGAAATTCGCAGGTCTGCCGTGGGACCTGGTGATGTCGGCGGAACTGTTCGAGCACTACAAGCCTGACCCCGAAACCTACCTCGGCGCCGCGCGCCTGCTCGGCCTGCTGCCGGAGCAGGTCATGATGGTCGCCGCGCATAACCACGACCTCAAGGCCGCCCAGAAGGTGGGACTGAAGACCGCCTTCGTCGCGCGTCCGACTGAATACGGCCCCTTACAGAAATACGATTTCGAGGCGACCGGCGATTGGGATATCGTGGCGAAAGATTTTAACGGGATAGCCGACCGGATGGGCTGTTAGACCCTAGCGGGCGCAAGCGAATCATTGAAGCGTCGCGCTTCGTGCTTACGTCTGGAAACCATCATGACGCTTCCCGCCTCCGCATTGCCTGTCGAAGCGCCGCCGGCGTTTCTCGGCGTGTCGCATTCCGCGACCGGAAAACTGTGGCGCGACCGGCTCGACGCGCGCGGTGCGGCGCGTGCGCTCGCGATCTCGCAGCGCTATCAATTGCCGGAAATGCTGGCGCGGGTGCTGGCGGGGCGCGATGTCGAGATCGATGCGGTGGAGGATTTTCTCGATCCGACCATCCGCAAGTTGATGCCTGATCCGCATACGGTGACGCAGATGGAAGCGGCCGCCAAACGCATCGCGGATGCGGCCACGCGCGGCGAAAAGGTTGCGATCTTCGGCGACTATGATGTCGACGGCGCCACCTCGGCGGCGCTGTTGGCGTGGCACCTGCGCCATTGCGGGCTCGATCCGCTGATTCACATTCCCGACCGGATATTCGAAGGCTACGGCCCCAACGTCGAGGCCGTTCGCATGCTCGCGGGCAAGGGCGCCACGCTGCTGGCGACGGTGGATTGCGGCACCACCAGCCTCGAGCCGCTGGCCGAAGCACGACGCCTGGGGATGTCGGTCGTCGTCATCGATCATCATCAATGCGGCGATGAATTGCCTGTTGTTGACGCACTGGTGAATCCGAACCGGTCCGACGACCTTTCCGGCCTCGGCCATCTCGCCGCGGTCGGTCTGGTGCTGGTCACGCTGGTCGCGGTTAATCGCGAGCTGCGCGCGCGGGAATTCTGGACCGGCGAAATGCCGGAGCCGGATCTTTTGGGCATGCTGCATCATGTGGCGCTCGGCACCGTCGCCGACGTCGCGCCGTTGACCGGGCTGAACAGAGCCTTCGTCGCAAAAGGCCTGATCGCGATGCGCCGCCGCGATCATGTCGGCCATACCGCGCTGATGGACGTGTCGCGGCTGAACGGCCCGCCCGAGGCCTGGCATCTCGGCTTCATGCTGGGGCCGCGCATCAACGCTGGCGGAAGGATCGGACGCGCCGATCTCGGCGTGCGGCTATTGCTCGAAGGCGATGTCTCCGAAGCAGCTGGGATCGCCGCTGAACTTGACCGGTTGAATACCGAACGCCGCGTCATCGAACAGATGGCGGAGGCGCAGGCGGAAGCCGAGGCGCTGGCCTCGCTCGGGCTTGAAGACAAGGGGTCGGTGATCGTCACGGCGTCCGAAGGCTGGCATCCCGGCGTGGTCGGTCTGGTCGCGTCGCGCCTGAAGGACAAATTCTCGCGGCCCGCCTTTGCCATTGCGCTGGAGCCGGGCGGCATCGGCACCGGTTCGGGCCGTTCGATCGCCGGCGTCGATCTCGGCAATGCGGTGCGCCAGGGGGTGAGAGACGGATTGCTGATGAAGGGCGGGGGTCACGCCATGGCGGCGGGCGTGACGTTGCGCAAAGAGAAGCTGGCGGAATTCCGGGCCTTTATGGAAAGCGCGCTCGCGCATGATGTGGCGCAGTCACGCCATGTCAACGAACTCTTCATCGACGGCGCCGTCAGCGCGCGCGCGGTGACGCCGGAACTGGCCGCAACGCTCAATCGCGCAGGCCCCTTTGGCAGCGGCAATCCCGAGCCGGTGGTGGCGCTGCCGTCGCATCAACTGGTGTATGCCGATGAAGTAGGGCAGGCGCATCTGCGCCTGAGGTTTAAATCCGGTGACGGCTCGATCGTGAACGGCATGGCGTTTCGTTCGATCGGACAAAAACTCGGCAACGCGTTGATCCAGTCTCGCGGGCAGCCGCTGCATGTGGCCGGATCGCTCGCGGTCGACCGCTGGCAGGGCACCGAGCGCGTGCAATTGCGCGTGCTTGACGTTGCGGTGCCGGATCAGGGACCGGCGGTGATCAGATGACCTTCCGTCATTCCGAGGCGAGGCGAAGCCTCGAACCCGGAATCCATACCATAGCCACCATCGGGAGTATGGATGCCGGGCCTGCGCCAAGTCGCGCATCCACGATGTGCAATTGCACATCGGGGAATGACAAAGTTAAATCAAGCGACGGCGCTCTAACCGCCCTGCCGCAACCGCGCCAGCACTTTCAGTCCGCCGTAGCCGTCGGCCGGCAGCAGCCCCATCCTGGTCTGATAATCCCTGATCGCCTTCATGGTGTCATTGCCGACGCGGCCGTCGGTGCCGCCCGTGTCAAAGCCCGCTTTTGTCAATCGGACCTGCATTTCCTGGACTTCGGCAAGCGTCAGCGCGCGTTCGGAACCGGGGAACGGTTGAATGAACGGCGGCGCGCCCAAAATGCGGTCGCCGAGATGGCAGATCGCCAGCGCGTAGTTCATGGACGGGTTGTAGCTGCGCACCGCGTAGAAATTCGGTCCCAGCAGGAATGCCGGACCGCCTTGCACCGGCACCCACATCTGCGCGCTCGCATTCGGCTGCGGGAACGGCTGGCCGTCGGCGCGCGAGACGCCGGCGCTCGACCAAGCCGCGTAGGTCCGGTTGCCGCTTGAGGCAGCGCTCGCCGCGCGCACTTCATAGCCCCAATGTTCGCCGCGGCGATATTTGCCGCGATTGACCAGAAAGCGGGCGCTGGAACCGAGCGCATCGTCGGGCTTGCCGAACGGCGACACCCGGCCGTCCCGGTCGTAATCCATCCCGACATTGAGCCAGACTTCCGGCATCCACTGGGTATGTCCCATCGCGCCGGCCCACGAACCCCGCATTTCCTCAGGCGTGCTCCAGCCGCGATCGACGATCTTCAGCGCATTGATCAGTTCGGTTTCCCAATAGGCGCGGCGGCGCGGTTCGTTCCAGGCCAGCGCCGCGAGTGATGGAAATACTGGGCGCATATGGTTCTGCTGCACCAGGGGATCGCCGAATGCGGATTCGACACCCCACAGCGCCAGCAGCGTGCCGCGCTCGACGCCGAAATCCTGTTCGATCCGCGCGAACAGCGCCTCGTTCTTCTTTAGGGCCTCCTTGCCGGCGATAATGCGCCAGTCCGACACCCGGCGATTGATGTATTGCCAGATCTGCTCGTTGAATTCCGGCTGCTTCTGCATCTGCTTGAACACGGACATATCCGGTTCGATGCGGCCCATCACCCGGGTCCAGGTCGCCTCGGAAATACCTTTCGCCAGCGCCCGCGCGCGAAAGCCGTCGCGCCATTGATCGAACCCGGAGGGTGCTGCGGCAAACGCCGCGAAGGGATGCGCGAGCAGGGCGCCGGCACCGAGGCCGGATCGCAGCAGGGCGCGGCGCGTTGGTGTTTGCAGAGAATCAGACGGTTTCATCGGGGCAGTCTAGCGGCGTGGGGAGGGACGCGGCAAAACTCGTTGGCCGCGGGAACTAGCCATCCTGCTGCAGGTCTGCGGCAATTTTGGACAGCCAGCGGCGGACCGTTACCTGCGCTTGCACGCCAAGCCCGGCCATCAGCCGCCGCTCCAGCGCCCTGACGTGACGCTGGCATTTGCCGAGCAGGGTCCCGCCGCGGCGGGTCAGCGTCCATTGCAGCACCCGGCCGTGCACGGGGTGCGGCGTCTTCCTGATGGCACGAGAGCGTTCCAGGTTGCGGATGATGACGCCGACGGTCTGCGGGGTCAGCAGCGCCACGCGGGCCAGATCGGCGCCGGACAGGCCCGGATAGGCCCTGAGCATAGTGAGGACGGCAAATTGCGGCGGGGTCACGCCGAGGTTGGCGAGCGAGCGTTCCAGCGTCAGCCGTGTCGCCGCCTGGGCCTGCCGCAGCAGGTAAGCGAGGTAGCCGTTCTCGCCGCGCTTGCCCGTGCCCGGGAGCGGCGGGCGAACGCCGGCGAGATCAGGATTTGGCGCGGATTTTTTCCGGCTCCGGCCGGGCTTTTTCGCGCGTTTCGGTTTTAGCTGTTTTGGCGTTTTTCGCGGCGGGCGTGATTTTGCGTCGGCGACGATCTTGCGCATGGTATCAGTGCTCTTATAATATATCAGAACACTTATAACATCAGGCAATGACGATGTCACATGCGCGCAGCGAACCGAAAGGCGCTGGCGCCCGATACCTACGACATTGTCGCATCGCTGGGCCATGCCGCCGCAAAGGCCGGCATCGACAAACAGTTGCTCGAACTGGTCAAGCTGCGCGCGTCCCAGATCAACGGCTGTGCTTTCTGCGTGCAGTTTCACATCCTGCAAGGCGAGAGTCTCGGGATTGCCGCCGACAAGCTCAACCTCCTCGTGGTCTGGCGCGAGGCGCGGCTGTTTTCTTCGCGGGAGCGCGCAGCACTGGCGTGGACCGAGGCGCTGACGCTGGTGGCCGGGGGCGTCAGCGACGAAGTCTATGCGCTCGTGGCTGCGGAATTTTCCGAGAGAGAATTGGCCTATCTCGGTTCCGCGATCGCTTCGATCAATGTCTGGAACAGGTTAGGAGTCGCCTATTGCTGGACCCCGCCGGCGCGGCAAAAAGCCGTGCATGCGGCGGCGACATAATCTTTTTGTTCTAACGCGTTTTCTTCACGCGAACCGGTATCCACTTCGCTCGAAAACGCTATGGATCAGTTCTCGCCGCCTTCCTGGGTGTCGGGATGGATCACATCCTCTGGCACGGCATGCGCCATGGCGGGCGTCGGGGTGGATTCGGGCCCGAACTCGCGCCCGCGTCCGCGAATCAAACGTTCGTAGGCCGAGATCAGCGTGACGTAGGGATTGACCCATAGCCAGCCGTCGCGGGTGAACACCTGCACATCGAAATGCAAATGGCGGCTGGTGCCGTTGGGATGGTCCAGATAGTTAGAAACCACCCCGATTTTCTCGCCTTCGTCGACGCTGCGTCCGTTCAGAACGCCGTCGGCATCCATGGCGGCCGGATTCATATGCATGTAGCGAAAACGGATATGTTCGTTGCGGGTATTGATCTGCAGCGTCGCCGCCTGCTGTTTCAGCGAACGGATCAGCACGCCATCGCGGACGGCAACGATCGCCTGCTGCCTGGGATCGCAGCGGTCGGGACCTTCGCTGCCGGCCAAACACGGCGCTGCGCGAAGATCCTGGCCCTGATGGCCGAATCCGCCGGGGCACTGTCCGACGCCAAAACTTCGGGCTTCGCAGAAATTATCCTGCCAAGGATAGCTGGTATTTCCGCCCGCCAACTCGTCGAGCGGCTTGTCGCTCGATCTGCGGTTCCGGAATGATTGCGAGTGGATGAAAACCGGGGCCTTTTCCAGCGGAAAGCGAATTTGCGAATAAGTGTTGAAGTCGGCGTGGCCGCCCTGTTTGCGATAGCCGCTGCTGGCGATGATGTCGCCCGCCGCGCGATAGGTGAACTCAGAAGAACGCCCGGCCGGCCGCTCGGCGATACCAGCCGGAATATCCATTCGCGGCCGCGAGGGCAGGCCGCCGGCGATGCGCAGGGCTTTCAGGAAACGCTCGGCCACGGGGTAGGCCTCGCGGCAGGCAAGCCGCCGCGAGAGAGGGGTACTGTCGAGACACTGGATCGACACCACATAGGGGACGCCGAAGCGGGTGAAGGCATAGCGCACATAGCCTTCCCGAATGAAGCGGCGCAGGTCGGGGAATTGTGCCGATAATGCCTTGACCGGTTCACCTTTGCCGCCGAGTGGATCGTTGATGTCGTAGGTCAGGATCGAGCCGGTGATCTGCACCTCGACTGACCTGGCAAAGGTCCGTTGCGGCATGCCGTCGCCGGCGCCGGGCTCGAGTGAAAACGTCGCGTCGTAGCCGGCGGGACCGGAGTCAAACAGGTCGGCGGGACGGAAGTCGGCCTGATAGCGCGACACCGAGAGGCTGGCAGGCGCGCCGTTCAACCGGGCGTCAAGAAATGCCGCGGTGTCGAACGGCAGCAGCACCGGCACCGGGCTGCGTCCGATCCCAGCGAAGATCTGCGAGGTCACGGCGTTCAGCTGCACCAGCGCCGGCGTCGAACGCGGATCGAACGCAGGCAGCCGACGCCGGCCCAAAAACGTGAAGTCGGACGCCACAGACGGTTGGGTGCCGATCTCGGACCGGAGTTGATCGAGAACAGCGCGCCATTCGACCCGGACCGCCGAGATCGCAGGTGTTTTGAACTCGTCGGCGGTAAGGTTAGCGGTGCCGGCAAGGAGTAAAGCGAAAGCGGCCAGCAAACACACGACGACCCGGATAGCTTTCGTACCCAATGCCCGCCCCCCGGCGCCAGTGCCTGCCTTACAGATTAGTCCTTTGCGCGCTCTACGTAAGACCCATCTTCGGTCATGATCACAATCCGCGTTCCCGTGCCGATATGCGGCGGCACCAGCGTGCGCACGCCGTTGGAGAGGATAGCAGGCTTGTACGATGAAGAGGCGGTCTGACCCTTGGTGACCGGCTCGGTTTCCACGACTTCCAGCGTCGCGCGCTGCGGCATCTGGATTGCCACCGGAACGACGCCGTGAAGCGAGAGCTTCACCGTCATGTTTTCCTGCAGATAGGGCGCGGCCGTTCCGATGACATCCTTCGGCACCTGAACCTGATCGTAGTTGTCGGTATTCATGAAGTGAAAGCCGTCGGCGTCTTCATAGAGGTAGTTGTAGTTGTGATCCTCGATGGTCGCCTTTTCCACCTGGTCCGTGGTCTTGTAGCGCTCGGAAATCTTCACCCCGTCGCTGATTCGGCGCATTTCAATCTGGCTGACCGGAGTTCCCTTGCCGGGATGGATGTTCTCGGCGGTCAGAACCACGTAAAGCTTGCCGTCTTGCTCGATGACGTTGCCCTTGCGAATAGAACTGGCGATGACTTTCAAAGCTGTTTTT
>Ga0209117_1000951_pt1 | contig 10679 bp, 7 predicted proteins | sample BlaSpr_A8_OM2_M2_FD_187978 | JGI IMG/M metagenome (GOLD analysis project Ga0209117, IMG submission 187978) | Forest soil microbial communities from Thunder Bay, Ontario, Canada - Black Spruce, Ontario site 2_A8_OM2_M2 (SPAdes) (version 2) | ecosystem: Environmental > Terrestrial > Soil > Boreal...
CCCCTGCCAGTGGAGCCAGGGCGCGGGCGAAGAAGTTGCGGCAGAAACTTCTTGGCGGCAGCCTGACCATGTTGGCGGGCTCTGGACTAGTTGGAGTTACCAACCTGATCTACAACGTCCTGACCGCCCGGATGCTGGGGCCAACAGGTTTTGCGCACGCCACTGCCGTCTATACCTTGCTGATGCTCGCGTCTGCCATCACGCTCTCCTTTCAGGTCGTGTGCGCGAAATACGTGGCCAGCCATGAGACGCCCGAAGACAAGGCATCGATCTTCGTGGCCTTGCATCTGCGGGCCTGGGTCGCCGGGATTGCACTGGGCTTAGTTTTATTTCTCTTTAATCGGGTAATCACCGAGTACTTGAATCTGCCCGATCCGGTGTTGATCTCATTGCTCGCGTTAGGGATGGCTTTCTACATTCCACTCGGAGTGCGGCGGGGCTACATTCAGGGGATTCACGCGTTTAGCTCGCTGGCCGTCAACTTCATGTTGGAAGGACTGGTTCGCCTGGGCGGAGCGTACCTGCTGATCACCCTCGGCTTGGGTGTGAAAGGGGCCGTGCTCGCCAGCGTAATCGCCGTCATCGCTTCCTACTTCCTGGCAAGACCGAGTCCGGGATGGAAAGCCCTCACTCCCCGTGGCATACCGATCGCTTTCGGGGAAGGGGTGCAAGCCATTGTGTTTTTCTCCGGCCAAGTCGTCATCAATAATTTCGACATTGTGCTGGTGAAGCACTTTTTTGCGCCGGAGCAAGCCGGAATTTATGCAGCCGTGTCGCTGGTCGGACGGCTGGTGAATATGTGCGCGTGGTCGGTAGTTAACACCATGTTTCCCGTCTCGGCAGCGGCCCGCCAAAGCGATCGGGAAGCCCGGCCAGTTCTATTCATGTCGTTAGGGCTGGTGTTTCTGATCTTATCGGTCTTGATTCTGGGTCTGTGGGCCATTCCCAGCTTCTTGTGGCGAACCCTGTTCGGCTCCCATTTTGAGTTGGGCAACTATGGGGGATTGGCTGCCTTGCTGATTCTCTACGCGGTGACGACCGGGATTTATTCGCTGAGTTCGGTGATGATTACCTACGAAATGTCGCGCAAGATCGCCATCACGAGCTGGGCACAGCTCGCGTTCAGCGGCGCGCTGGTTCTGGGTATCTGCGTCTTTCATCAGACGTTGCGCCAGGTGATTTTCGTGCAACTGGTGCTCATGGTGATTCTGTTGGTAATGGTTGCGCTGCCTTTGCTGCGGCGTGAAATCAACCAACCTGAAGACGCAGGAACTTACTCCAGACTGTCCATCGTTCGTTCGTTGAGTGAACCGGAAGTCATTGCCGAGTTCCTGCGGAGCGAATTTCATCATCCTGAGTTCGAGGAATACCGCGAAGAATTTGGGCACCTGGTCAACCATCCAGCATTGGAGAACCACCGGGAGAATGCCTTGCGGCGGGCCTTGTTGTTTCTTCGGCGCGGCGCTATGTGGCGGGAACTCCCGGACGACACGCAATGGTTTGAGGTCGCGCTGACCAGAAGCGACCTTGAACGCATCCGGTTTTTCCCGCGGGCGCAATGGCGACGGGTCGCAGAGGGCAGCTTTTATATGACGGACATGATCGAGAGCCTGCGTCTGAAGTGGAAGGAATCGCCGGATGACGAGTTCTTCCGCAAGCTCGATCGGATTACCAATTCCGTTCATGACAGCGTGAATCCGGCGGTCTTGCTGATTGGCGTGGACGATCGAAGTCCGCTCACCATTCTCGACGGCAATCATCGGATGGCTGCGGGCATGCTGGCACAGCCGCCCGCCGACCTCGAGCGTTTTCAATTTATCTGTGGACTGTCTCCGGCCATGACGCGTTGCTGCTGGTATCGCACGAACGTGAATACCTTGTCGCGCTACCTGACCAATCTTGTGCGTCACATTTTTTACGATCCCGAGTCCGACATCGGGCGCTTCCTGGAAAGTGATTCCTAGATTATTGCTGGGGCGGTTGGGGATTCTCCGTAGGCGCGGCCGGCGGTTCCGATTCATTCACAATGCTGTTGTCACGCCGCCGCAGCACGACGGGTTCATTCTGTTGTCGCAACGCGTTGCGTTCCTGAGATACTTTGGCCTCGACTCGGGTATTGCTGTCGGCGGCAACCGCAAAAAGCCGCTTTCCCTCCTGGTCACGCCGGCTCGCAACTCCGACGGTGATGTTGGCTCCCCCGGCTTCGCGGGCGTGATCGTAGAAAAACTGAGCGGTCTCACGGTCTCCTTCGAGTTCCGCTACGTAGCCAATATTATTGAGAGTGAATGCGTTGTTGGGATCCAAGGCATAGGCTTTGCGAAAATCCGCGTCGGCCGTACGCAAGTCATTGCGGTTCACCGCGGAGACGCCTCGCAGATTAAGCTCAGCCACCTGCTCGGTGAGATCGTTCGTCCGGCCCAAACGATCGCGCAACGCCTTGGCGTTCTGCTGGGCCATTTCGCTGATTGGCTTTCCACGCCACCCACGATCGCGATCGACCGTTACGACAGCTCGCGCGTCAGTGCCCAGCATCGCAGCTCCATCGTAATACTTCAATGCTTCCTGGGCTTCTCCCTCCATCTCTTTGGCGACGCCCATATTGTTGAGCGTGAACACATTGCGGGGATCTTTTTTCAGCGTGTCTTGCAGCAGCAAATCAGCCTCAGGGGCTCGTCCCTGCGACAGCAAGCGCACCGCCTCGACGTTAGCGTGATTAATCTGCAGGGGTGAATCGTTCGTTGCCAAGGCTTCGGTCATCGGGCGACCTACTACTCGTTTCGCGCTGGCAAGAGAAATGACGGCTTCAGTGGATTGTTCCGCCGACAGACTGTAGAAGCGTTGGGCCCGATCGAGTTGCCCCTGCAATTCCGAGATGTAGCCAAGGTTATTGAGCGTGAAAGCGTCGTCGGGATCGAACAGGTATGCTTTGTAAAAAAGCTGCTCCGCCTTTTTGTAATTGTGCTTCCGAACTGCCTCGACCCCTTCTCGATTCAATCGCTGTACGGGCGTGAGCTTGCTGCGCCGGGGGATGGTTATCTTAAGGTCTTTCGCCTGCGAGCATTGCGGTGCATATCCGGCGGCCAGTGCGGCGATCAGACCTATGAGAAGCCAAGGCTTATAAAGCATTTTGTCCGAGTCCTTTAAGGGGCAGAAATGGTACAAACTAAGGCTACTTTTGGATGCCTGACAGGAGGTTTTGTTTGCCGTACATCGCACCGGAATCGTGGTCGAATTGGGGCTACCTTGTCGGGGCCACTTGCATCCAATTGGCTCGGGGAAAGGCGCGGTCACGGGAAATTAAGCATGACTTTTGTGACGAAATTCGCTTTCGGCAGTCTGCTGGTGGGTAGCATCGCATGGGGGCAGGCTCCTTCTGAGCCGGCGGCGTCTGCGGCGACCTCTGCCATGGTTTCGCCCGCGGACAGCAACATCAAGCCGCTGCCGGCAGGCGCGCCGGATACGTCCCCCGATGCCGATATCGTAGTCGACCCCGCCAGTCTGCTGCCCGACCCGCCGACCCTGCCTCGAGCCAAGGCAACGTTGATTGGTGGAACCGTCGAACGCCTTGATCGGGTTCGCGACCAGGTGACGGTGCGAGTTTTCGGCGGCGGCCGAATGAATATCCTGTTCGATCCCCGAACGCGGGTGTATCAGGGGCAGACGCAAGGCACCCTTGCCGATCTGCGTGTCGGGGAGCACGTATATCTCGACACGATTCTGGATGGAGATACAGTCTTCGCACGGAGCATTCGCCTCAAGAATGTGCAGGCTGTCGGCGAGAGCCAGGGAGTCGTCCTAAAATACCGGGCCGACCGCGGTGAGTTGACGGTTCGCGATTCGATCTCCCCAACGCCCGTGCGGGTGCGGCTGAACTCTTCCACGCGGTTCACGCAGGGCGGTAGCACTGTCTCGGCGATCACTCTGCTGGAAGGGTCTCTGGTCGCGATGAAATTTAATTCCGAAGGGAACGGGCACGACGTCGCCCGCGAGATTTCGATCCTGGCTCGCCCTGGGAGCCGGTACACATTTGCTGGACAGGTCCTGCATATCGATCTTCGTAGTGGTTTGTTGGTGCTGAATTCTTCCACCGACCGTAAGACTTATGAAATCTACCTCGATCCATCTACCGCTCCAGACGAAAACCTGCACGTAGGTTCGTTAGTGACGGTGGAGACGGATTTCCAAGGCTCCCGCTACATGGCCCGCAGTCTTCGGATTGATTCACAGGGCAAATAAAGTCAACGCAGTAGGTATCTCTTCCTCGTAGACCGCTTCGTTTTCCGCCCCTCGCCACATTGCCTATGAAGCTTCAGACTTTTGTTCCGCTGCAAACGCCGAGGGCGAGGGCGCCCTCGGGACAGCCGGCAGGTTGCCGGCGCTACTTGTTACGTCGGACTTCTCCACTTGGGTTACTGCAGGGCTTGGGCGTTGCATGCGCCGCTGGTCGACTGCACTGGCGGGTTGGGAGGCGTGGCCCACGGTGTGTTGGGAAAATCGAAGAACTCGGTCATGTCCATCTGAGCCGCATCTCGCTTGGTGAGAGATGGTACGTTGAACCGGGTTTCGATGAGTTTCAGGATTGCCGTGTAATCCGCCACCGTGTGGGACACGTAATTCTTCTTGGTGAAGGGAGAAACCACAATCAGCGGAACGCGGAAGCCAGTTTTGTCGAAATTGCAGTTGGACGGATTCACAGCGGGGGGAGTGCAGATGTCCTTGGGCTGCAGATCAACGGGCGCAGTGCCGTCTGGGTTCACTGAAGGCTGCGGCGAAACGTGATCATAAAGCCCGCCCGGTTCGTCATAGGTAAGAATGAAAACAGAATCCTTCCACGACGGGCTGGTCATAAAGGCGTTGAGCAAGCTCGCAGCGTAAGTGGCGCCCGTCTGCAGATTCGTACCAGAACTGGGGTGTTCATCGCGCTGGGACATGTACCCGGTTTCAATGAACGCGACGGACGGAAGCGTTCCCGCACTTACGTCAGTCAGATATTGCGATATGGGCACCACATTGCTGGGCAATGGATTCGGAGGCGTATAAGTCTGAAATTGGGTTAAGTACGTACATGCCCCCGCATTTGACGAGGCAAAGGCAGTAGCGTCGTGAGGAATTCCCCCAACCGGGATTCGGTCGGAGGGCGGAGTCGTTGAACAGATGTCATCGGTGTAATAAACCTTCCAGCTAACGCCCGCCTTCGTTAGGGCTTCAAAGATGGTGGGAGCGGTCAGCGCGTGGTTATCGGCGGCGTTCGTTCCAGGAGGATAGACATAGCCCTGCGAAGTTGCCGCGAACAAATACATTCGGTTGACCTGAGTGCGATCCAGCACGGGTGCGAACCAGCGGTCCGAAGTCGCGAAGTTCGATGCCATGAAGTAGTAATAGTTCAGGTCGCTTCCGTCGTAGTAGCCCATGGCACGCTTCCCCTCGGTGTCGGTGTACCCCAGGTCGGTGCCGAATTTCCCCGCGTTATAAGCAAAACCATCCAACGTAGCAGTTGGGCCGATGGGTTCTTTCAGGCTCCAGTCGATGTGGGCTTCATCCCATGACGGACTCAGATTATCGATGCATTCGGTTGCAAAGTGGAACACGGGCAGAGTCGTGGTGGTGCCATTCACAGGGTAGCTGGGGTTTGATGAATTGGCGGGCAAGCCATCAAACTGCTGGGCTGGAAAGCCATTTGCCGCCCAATAGGCGGAGAGTTGCCCGAAGTAAGAATCGAAGGAGCGATTTTCCTGCGCCATAAAAACGATGTGATTGATGGACTGTAAACTGGCACTGGGCGCCGGAGTTGGCGTAGGTGTGGGTGTCGGAGTCGGAGTAGGAGTTGGCGTCGGAGTCGGAGTAGTCGTTGGGGTCGTTGTGCCTGACACCAGTCCTTGGCAGCCGCACAGTATCAGTAAAAAGGTAACCACTCCTAAAGCGCATAAGCAGCGGAACTTTTGCGTCGCAGTCATTTCACCTCACCTGTTAGAAATTTCGGAGATTTGAGGACGGAGGTTGGATGAGATTCACGGCTGCAATGTTGGTTTAGATCGGCCGACTGGCGGTGCCGGCAACCAATGCAAGACATTGAAAAATAGCGGCTTGTGCCCCTGCAGGATAGACTGCGGTCCGAATTTTACTGAGCAGTCACAGCTTCCCAAGGCTGACTTCTAGAGGTCCCCAATTCATCTCCCCCGGTATCGACAATTTGAAGTACATCGCCGACTTGATGTCGACTTAGTTATCCGCTTGCAGGTAACTGGCCCACTAGTTCATAGACCTCGGGCACCTGTTCAAGGTTTCACTCTCACCATAAGCTGCTCTCGATCCCAGCAAGTTTGTCCCAGCAAACTGGTTTCAGAAAGCCTGTTCCAGAAAGTTTTGTCTCAGCAAGTTCGTCCCAGTTAGAAAGCTGGTTCAGAGGAATCTACAGGCGCGGCGTGCCTCCCTCCAGAGCCAGCTGAGGTTACATGCAAGACCTCGGTCCTCCGCTCCTGAGGAAACATGTGTCGGGAAAAGTTCTGTGCTGCAGTTCTGCTGCTGTCTCTAACCGGTGTGTGCGCGGCCGCGACCTATGTCGTGCCCACGACTACCTTAACCGCACAAACCGCGAACAACACGAGTGCGGCAAATAGTTTCTCCACTCAGACCAACGGCAATTCGGGCACCGGAAATGTGAGCAAGGTGGATGTGCATTCTTTGCTTTATTCTGGCGCGACCAGCAAAGTGTACGCTCACCTCGTGCTGTGGTTCGGAGGATCGAACCATATGAACGTTGGTTACAGTTCCGCTGACGCTGTACAAGTGCACAAGCAGATCACAGACATGATCAGCCGTGGCGTCGACGGCGTCATTCTCGACTGGTACGGTCCAAACAACAGCATCGATCAAGCAGCAAAGCTCGTGATGGCGGAGGCCGAGAGCCATCCCGGCTTCACCTTCGCGATCATGATCGACCAAGGCGCGATCAAGTGGGATTCCTGTTCCGGTTGTTCACCCCAGCAGGCGCTGATCAGCCAGTTGCAATATGTTGAGCAGACCTATTTCCCGTCTCCTGCTTACATGAGGCAGCAAGGTCGGCCCATCGTCACAAACTTCGCCATTGACGATTCCTATACCGTGGATTGGCCCACTGTGAACGCCGCGTTGTCCACCCAGCCGGTGTTCCTTTTTCAAAATAGCGGCGGATTCAGTCACGCGCTCAGCGACGGCAGCTATTCCTGGGTGATGCCTACCACCAACGATTACGGGAAGAGCTATCTGACGAGCTTCTATGACACCGGAATGCCGTACGCGAAAGAACAAACCGTGGGTGCTGCCTACAAAGGATTCAACGATTCCTTGGCGGCCTGGGGTTCGGGCCGGGTCATGGGCCAGCAGTGCGGCCAGACCTGGCTACAAACATTTTCGGAAATCAACAACCTCTACAACTCGGGGAAACAGTTGTCCGCACTGCAACTCGTGACTTGGAACGACTACGAAGAAGCTACGGAGATTGAGTCCGGAATTAATAATTGCTTCTCCCTTTCGGCTACCGTGTCGGGCGCTTCGCTGCAATGGACGGTCAAGGGAAATCTGAGCACAGTCGACCATTACGTCGCCTACATCAGTACAGACGGCCAAAATCTGATGCCGCTCGCCAATGTGAATGCGGGCACAAGTTCGGTGAACCTGTGCAGCTATCCCATGCCCAACGGAAGCTACACGCTGTACGTGCAGGCGGTGGGAAAGCCGAGCATTATGAATCAGATGTCGGGCCCGGTGACATTCTCGGCTAGCTGCCAGACGAGCACCGCGGGAGGAGGGACGACGACCACCAGCGCCACAAGTTTGACGTTCGGGACCAATCCCTCTGCGTTGACGATTTCCTCGGGAGGATCGGGGAACGTGACCGTAACGGCAGCACCTAATTCAGGATCCTTTAACAGCGAGATCGCCCTAGCGTGCTCCGGCTTGCCGCAGGGTCTCGCCTGCTCATTCTCTCCGGCTTCCATCACTCCCGGAGGAAACGCGGTCAGCTCCGTTCTGACTGTCGCCGCGGCTAAGGTTACGGCCACGGGCCACCGCGAGAGGAGTAACTTCCTTACCGCTACCTGGCTCGTCAGTTTCGGTTTGTTCGGGTTGACTCTGATCGGGAAGATGGAGCGCAAGCGCATCGTCACTGTGCTGGGCGCTTGTGTTCTGGCTGCGATGATTGTCGGAGGCACGTCCTGCGGCGGGGGTGGTAAGACCAGCAGCAGCGTGGTCAACGCTCCCGTCGCGGGGGCTGCCGCCTACACTATCACCGTTCAGGGGAACTCCAGTTCCGTCCAAGTGTCCACGACCGTTACCGTTACCGTTCAATAGACGGATATCGTCGCGTCCGTTCCAAGTACTGTGGAGAACCGCCGAACGACGGGCCCAGCCCAGGGAATTTCGCGTCATGAAACGCAGCAGTAGCGATTTTGAGGGCATCCAGCGCGGCAGCCGGCGGAAACGCGAGACATACTTGAGGGTTTGGACTCGCTGCTGAAGCTCAAAATGGCGAAGATACTTCTGCACGACGTTGGGCATCGTCATGCGCAGAGCGGCTGAGAAATTCTGGGTCGCCATCAATTGCTGCCTGTCCGGATTCTGCAGCAAGTCGACAATGCACTCGGCGAGGCCTTGAGCATTTCCCGCCGGATAAAACTGTATGGCGAGTTCCTCGGCCTGCGCCATTTGCCGGAAATCGGCCAGATCCGCGCACACAATCGGTACGCCATAAGCGCACGCCAAGTGAGCAACGCCGCTGCATCCCGTGGACGAAGAATAAGGCATGACAGCAACAGATGAGCTTTGAAAGAGATCCGGCAGCGCATCTTCGGGTACATAACCCTTGAATTCAATGCGAGCATTGCCCGCAACCTTTCGCCTGACCGATTCCGTATAGCCCGCGGCTTGGGGGTGGTCTCCTCCGGCAATCACTAGCTTGGCTTCGGGTATCTCGGCTGCAATCCGGTTAAACGCTTCGATCATGAGCTCGAGACGCTTATACGTTCCCCATTTCCCGAAAGCGAGAATGCGGTGGATGGGAGTGCCACGTCGCGAGAAGTCGGGGAACTCAGGCCGGCGCGCGAGGATGCCATGTGCCCGCAGGTGAACGTTGTCCCGCCCGTATTTATCGTTCAGGATCTCGCGGTAGCCAGGCATGAGGACAGAAACGGAGTTCGAGAGCAACAGCATGCGCGTCGCAAAAGCGCCAGCAAAGCGATACAAACCTTCGTGACGGACTCCGGCGTCCTTGAGTTCTACCGTATCCATCAGATGGTGTAAGGTGACGTGCGTGTAACGTCCGCTCAGACGCGCCAGAAGCGGTGTCATGAGGCCGGCGAAAGCGACCAGGGGATTACGTCCGAACGTGCTAAACAGCAGATTGAACCAAACGACGTCGGGTTTCAGATCGTTCACAGTCTTCAGAAGCCGGAACACGCTGCCTGGGTCATCAAATGCCCAGCAGCGCACGACATTAAATCCCTCGGGCTCGACGTGGTCCGGCGGGAGTTCGTCGGCCAGAACCGTAAGGTTCAGGAACGGATTGCGCTGCAATTGCCGCGCAATGTGAAACCCATATTCACTCAAGCCCCCCGTACTTGGGGGAAAGGTTGTAACCAGACAGATCTTCATTCGGCTCCCGTGATGTAACGCTTAGGGTTCGATGTGCTTTCAAGAGAAGATGTTGGCAGGTTCTGGCAGAAAGAAATCGATTCAGGCGTTCGAAGAATTCGATTGACCTGGAGCGGCAGCGCATTGCAACGGAAAATTGACAGCCTGGATATCCGCCCGGAGGCAGAGCTGAGAAATCGCTTCCTTAATCTTGGCGGTTGTCTCCTCCACCGATCGAGGGGGGAGAACCGTAATTCCCCGAACCACATGGCTTAGCGCGATGTAGGAATCGCGATTTTTACGCACAAACTCCAGAGGATATTCGGGCTTGCGAAGGTGCGCGGCCTCCGGATCCGCGTCCACGACAAAAGCAATGTCAGGTTTGGGTATTAGGCCCAGCAGCAGACGCACATAAGAAAGAACTACCCAATTCCTCAGGGGAAGATTTGCAAGCTCGTCATAAATGTACCGATCAAAAATGATGACATCATCTTCAGTATCGAAGCTTCCTGAAACGGCAACGCGAAGGCTGTAGGCATCCAGCAAATAAAGAAACAGGCGGATCGCGGTGATGTACCAGGATGTGACGTTCTTGTCGCGGCGAACAATAGGTTTATCGGGGCTCCCGATACCTTTGTCGCCCTTGAACGCTTTGAAGCTCATGTGTTCGCGTAAGCCAGGGAACACCACAACATTGTCCCAGAAGGTATAGAGAGTTGAACGAAGGCCAAGCTCACGCAAGTAGGATTGCAGCGCCTCGATTTGCGTGCTCTTACCCGCGCCATCGATTCCCGAAAAGCTCACCACTTTTACGTTGTCTAGTCGCATGACGAGTTGGCGTGCATTGCCAGCCGCAATCAAAACTCCTCAATGTGCGCCGGGCGGACGGCTCGGCGTGGCTTCCGTTAGTGCAATCACCGTGCCCACCGCGGCGCCCGCCGCGACGATGGCACCGACTCTAAGAACGATTGTCCGTACACGGCGCTGTTTGGCCGGAGCAATCGCAATGCCCGAAGGTTGTGCCGCAGTCACACCTTTCGTTTTGGGCGCTTCCGCGGCTGCGGTGCCCACAG
>Ga0209117_1000952_pt1 | contig 10648 bp, 6 predicted proteins | sample BlaSpr_A8_OM2_M2_FD_187978 | JGI IMG/M metagenome (GOLD analysis project Ga0209117, IMG submission 187978) | Forest soil microbial communities from Thunder Bay, Ontario, Canada - Black Spruce, Ontario site 2_A8_OM2_M2 (SPAdes) (version 2) | ecosystem: Environmental > Terrestrial > Soil > Boreal...
GATGCGGACGAACGTTAACAACGCTCTCACCACCGTGCTCGGCAACGCCGAACTTCTGGTGCTCGAGCCCGGATTGCCCGCCACCGTGCTGGCGCAAGCCGATACCATCCGCAACATGGCGCTTCGCCTTCACGAAGTCTTCCAGCGCTTCTCCTCGATCGAAAAAGAACTCAGCGTCGCGGCTCGCGAGTCGGGCAAGAAAGCCGTCCGCGCCGCCGCCGGCTGCTGAGCGGAACTGTTTTCATAAACGGTTCTCGGGAAGACGCGTGGGCTACGATGCAGTTTCCCAGATTACGTACACATGTAGTCGAAACCAACCACGGCTGCTAAAATTAAAAACGTGATCCACCACGTGGGGCTATAGCTCAGCTGGGAGAGCGCATCGTTCGCAACGATGAGGTCGTCGGTTCGAGCCCGACTAGCTCCACCATATTTTCAATCACTTACGGCTACCCCCTTAACGAATCCTGTCCCATTCTGTCCCAAGAAACTCAAGCTTGGCGAGTAGTTTTTCAGAGTGGCCATCCGGGGCGGCGACTTATCGTATAATCAGGCGCTGATCCCGAGCTTCTATGGGTTCCCAGCCTGCCAGCGACCGTCATCCACCCGTCGCCGAACGGTATTCGGTCGCCATCGTGACCTTGGACGAGGAAATGTTTCGGGACATGCGCCGGGCCCTGGCACCAAACTTCCGTACCACTCTTGCGAGCACCGAGTTTCAGATCAAGACGCTGATTGATGATCCGGACGTCCATGGAATTGTCCTTGATCTGGAAAGTATTGGGGACGGAGCAGCCGACGGCATCGAGGTGCTGCAGGAGATGTGCCGGCTGCGGGATGACTTGATCATGGTGGCGATCACCGCTTCGACCGGCAGCGAGCTTTCCCTTCAGGCCAGTCACGCCGGGGCGGACCATTTCTTCCTCAAACCGGTTGACGGTGAGCAACTGCAAACCCTCCTGCTGCAAACCATGGAGAAGCGAGCTCTGCAGTTCGAAGGACAGTGGCTGCTCGAGCAGGTCGAAAGCCAAGCGGCCTTTTGTGGCCTGATCGGCGGCAGCGAGGCCATGCGCAAGGTGTACCAGGCGATCAAGGCGGTCGCGGGCAGCAACGCCAGCGTCGTGATCCGGGGCGAGAGTGGCGTCGGAAAAGAGTTGGTTGCCCAGGCGATCGTCCAGAGCGGGGAACGCCACGACAAACCTTACGTGTGCCTGAATTGTTCCGCTCTCCCCGAGACCCTGATTGAATCGGAGCTTTTCGGATATGAAAAAGGCGCCTTCACCGGCGCCGACAGCGCCAAGCCGGGCTTGATTGAGCTGGCGCACACAGGGACCCTTTTTCTGGACGAGATTACGACCCTCAACCTTGGGTTGCAGAGCAAACTGCTGCGCGCGCTCCAGGAGCGGTTGGTGCAGCGGTTGGGGGGAAGAGCGGCCAAGAAGATTGATTTCCGCCTCATTACCGCTACCAACGACGATCTGGAAGGTGAGGTGAAAAAAGGCCGGTTTCGTGAGGACCTGTTTTATCGGATCAACGTTGTCCCCATCGTGGTTCCTCCCCTGCGGGAGCGCCGCGGGGACATTCCCATGCTGGCCGAGCATTTCCTCAGGCTGTATTGCACCGCCAACCGGAAACCGGCCAAACAGCTGCAGCCGGAAATCATGGAGATTCTTGAGGATTGCCCCTGGCCGGGCAACGTGCGCGAGCTTGAAAACGTAATCCAGCGTCTGGTCATCATGAGCGATGGCCCGGTGATCGTGGCCCATCATCTGCCGCAGCATCTGCTCTCTTCGAGCGCAGCCAGCCAGGAGGCCATTCTGATCCCGGAGGAGGGGGTGGACTTCGATGCCGAGATGGAAAAGATCCAGGTCGCCTATCTCAACGCCGCCCTCCGCCGGACTGACGGCAAGAAATCCGCCGCCGCCGCTTTGCTGCGGATGGACCCGCAACGGATGAAATACCTCTGCCGGAAGCTGAAGCTGTAATCGCCCCAGGGCTATAATGGTTAAAAATCAACCAAGCGACGGTTAATAATTAACCAGAAGCAAATTTTTCACCGTCCGGGAGTGATTTCTTAGGTTCCGCCAAACAAATGCTAAGCAGTTTAGATCGTTACACTTGGACGTCTCGACCGTCGGCCCCTCGGGTCTGGCACGACCCGTGCACTAGGGGAGAGCGTTCAGTAGAAGCAACCAAAATCTAAATCAATCTTGAGGAGCGTCCCGTGACCATTCAGAAGAAATCCTTGATCAGCAGTCTGAACACAACCAAGAAGGCGATCGTCGCCAGCACCCCGGCACCGGGCGTCTCGGCCAGCGAAGTACGCTCCAACGCCCGTGCGACGCCGCGTGCGACGCCGCGTGCGACGCCGCGTGCGACGCCGCGTGCGACGCCGCGTGCGACACCGCGTGCGACACCGCGTGCGACACCGCGTGCGGGCAAAGTGTAGTATTGATCAGGGTTATCGCGCGGTTGAATCGCGGTAACGAATTGGAATTACAGGCTAAGGCTGCAGACGATCCGCAGCCTTTTTCTTTTCCTACCAGAGCTTCCGGCCAGCGAAATCGGCTACTGCCTGGTAGGCAAAACCGGCGATGCTCCGTCGTCGGCCATAGACTCGGGCAGTGCCCACCATGCCAGGTTTCAGTCTGCCATCCTCGTTTTTCACCAGAAGATCGATTGCGTAGAAAGTTGGCGGGCGCATCCCCTTGAACTTCGACGGATCGAGCAAGCCCGGTGCAATCTCGGAAGACGTCGGCGAAACCGTGAGCGACCCGGCGTCCCGTTTGCGGAAGATGCCATCCACCTGCAGGCGGGCAACGGAGTCCGCGTGGTACTTGTACATTTCGTACTCCGAGACATAGATTCGGGCCCGCATGGTCCGGGTGTCGTCAACTTCCGCCAGTTCGGTGCCCGTTGTCACATAGCTCCCCAGGCGGTCCTCCACTCGGGGCGTCGTCACAATGCCCGTAATCGGACTTTTCAATTCCAAAGTTGCGACTTCCGATGCGAGGATACGACTCTCTTGCGCGAGTTGATCACGTTTTTGCAATGCCGCGCCGGTTCCTGCGTAGTGGAGTTCCGCTGAATTCAATTCGGCCGCGGCAATCCGATAATCAGCTTCGCTTCGGGACTGCTTCGATTCGAGCGGCACATTCCGGATCTGCACGAGGGGTGCGCCGGACGTTATGGTCTGGCCCTCTTCCGCGTACACCTTCTCGACGGTGCCTGCTATCTGGGCGCGGATCACGGCTCGGTCAGCGGCGTCCAGAACACACCGCCCGCCGATCGATTCGCGCCACAGCGGAAGGAGCAAGAACCCGACGATTCCCGCTACCGCCCACCGCAGCCGATAGGAAGTCAACCAGCTCCGAACCCGGTCTTTTTTGTCCAAGTAAATGAATTTCATGAGGTTCACCGCCGAACGGATTCGCGACCGGAAAATCAGGGCTCCCGTGGCAATTTCTGGAATGAATGACCAGTCGGGGTTGAAGTTGCGAAAGACGTTCCCCACAAACCGTGCCAGGATGAACAGCACAGTATAGCTGTACAGGCCCGAGGCAACTGCATAAACAGCAAAGCCCAGGCGCCTCCGCTTGGGAACATAGGGGACTTCAACCGGCAAGCGCCAGACGTGCCTCTTAACCCACGCGGAGACATAAGCCGTCGAATTTTCTTTCAGATCCAGGATGCCAATGACGTCGCACAGGATGTGATATCCGTCGAGTTTCATCAGCGGATTCCAGTTCAGCAGGACGGTCGCGATGCCGGTCATCAACATCATCACGTAGGCGAAGTCGTGAACTGGAGTTCCCGGAGGGGTGCCCCACCAAATGACCGTCGCAACCACGCAAAGGTATAGCTCTGACCACACGCCCGCGACGGTAATCAGCACGCGCTCGAATGGCGGGCAGAGAACCACACCCTCGGTCGTGTCGGTATAAAAGGCCGGCGTAAGGTACACCAGGGCGAAGCCCATCGTCGCGACCCGGCCCCCAAAGTGTCTGCAGGTGACTCCATGGGCGATTTCATGGATCGCCACCAAACCCAGTGTTATCCCCCAGAACACGGCGACATCCAGCCAGGTTTTGTCGGCAAAATTGAAGAACTGCAGCGTATCGCGGCCCACCTCGTTCCAGTGCAGGAAGAAAATCGTCCCCATGCAGGCAAATGCAGCGAGTGTGATGAGGGTGAACCACCACGTAAAAACGAACCGGATTCGCTTTTCCAGCCAGACCAGAAAGTTGTCGGGATTGAATGCCGGAAACTTGATGAACCCCAGGTCACCCCATTTTTCTTTCTGTTTCAGCGCAATCCGGCGTTCATCCGCGGACTGCTGCATGAGTAAGATGTTCTTTTCACGCGGAGTTTTGTACCAGAATTCCATCGATTCGAAGTCGTCGGCAACCTCATGCACTTCGTCAAGCGAAATGGGCCTGCCGGTTTCGCTCGTGTATACCTCCACCACTTGTTCGTAGCTGCGCTGGCCATCGAAGAAACGCACCAACTCCCAGGTCTGGGGCGCAAGGTTGAACATGGCATCAACACCCGGCACGAAGACCCGCACCGTAGGTCTGCCATCCACAATGTGCTCTTTGAAGACAAGATCGGGGTGGAGGCGCGGACAGCTTTGCGCAATCATGCGCGCCGGGATCTCCGGCAGAGCTACTTCGAGCGCTCGAGTCAGATTCATGGTCGGATATCGATCCGCAGAATCGCGTTCATTCCCGGCCGCAGCGAACCCGGTGGGCCGACCACTTCGACCATGCCGTCAAAGGTGCCGCTGGTGGGATCGACGATCGGACTTAACTCCACGACCTTGGCCTTGTATTCCTTCCCCGGAAAATCTGGGACGGTCAGGGCCAACTGCCGGCCGATCTTCAGCACTCCGACAAACTTCTCGGGAACTGTGAACCGCATTCGCAACGGGCCCTCGGCCGTGACCCAGAACAGCCGGTCCCCCTTGACCACCTGTTGTCCCTGGCGCACGTAGCGCCGGGCCACCACGCCTGAAAAAGGCGCGCGGATCTGGGTTTTGTCCAGCTCCAGTTCAAGGGAACGCTCCAACTGGCGGGCATTCGTGAGCAATTCGCGAACGCGCCGGACATCCCACGTTTCCGATTCCGCCTTGAACTTGGCGTGCTCGAGTTGCTCCTTGGTGAGGATCTGGGCATCCCACATTTTCTGGGCGCGTTCGTAGTCCGCCTGCATGACCTTAGCTTCGGCTTCCCAGTTCTTCAAATCAGCGTCGAGGCTACGGGTCCTGGCCCGCGCCGCCTCCAAGTCTGCCGCCAACTGCCGGTCATCCAGCTGCGCCAGCAGGTCTCCGGCGCGGACATGTGAGCCTGCCTCCGACCGCAGTTTGGCTACCACGCCGTCGCGCTGCGCCAGCACGTCAAGCTGGTGTTCCACAATCAAAGGACCTGAAACCGTGAACCCGCTGTCGCTGGCCGAAATGCTTGCCGCAGGGGCAGGCGTCCCCGAAGGTGCTGGAGAGGGAGCGGCTGCGACTTCCCTGCCCTTCTGGGAGCAGGCCAGCCATGGCAGGAAAGCCGCGCACAGCAGGACTAGAGCAAGCCCGTTCGGTTTTCTATTTTGCATTCCACACACTCCAGTCCTCACACTCCAAACCACGACCAGGCTCGTGAATAGATCCACAAAAGCGGTTTGCGAAACAGGACATAGCCGGCCGGATACCATCCCACGCGCACTTTTCCGCGTCCTTCCATGCCGGCGCGAATGGCTCCGTCGGAGTTCGGGATCGCAACGCGCGCGAAAAACACTCGCGCATCGCCCTGCAGGATTCCCTTGGGGCTGACCACGATCACGCCGCCGCGAAAGATTCGCATCGGGAAACTGTTGAGCTTGACCGAAGCCTGCGCCCCGGCGCGCAGCAGTCCGGAATCGGTATCCTCAACGGCCACGTCCACAACTGCCCGCGAGGTATCGACCACTTCGGCGAAGCTGTCTCCATACTGCAAGCGCCTCCCCACCATGTTTTCCACGTGGGGAGTCGCCACCAGACCGTCAATCGGTGAGCGCAATCGCATCTTGTCCAGCCGTTCCTGGTCCCTTGCGACTTCCGACTTCCAGTAGTCGGCTTGGATCCGCTGCACGCCGGCTTCGCTGCCGTCATTCGCTGCCAGCGAACGATTCATCTGCAGCAGAGCGGTCTGATACTTAGCCTCCGCCTGGGCAAGCGCCGAACGGGCGTCCCAATCCGCGAGTTCCGCGATGACCTGTTCATGGGTGACGCGATCACCTTCACGAACGTACACTCTGCTAACCACCCCTTCCACCTCGGGCTGTATCTGTGCCGAGTGCACTGGAGCCACGACGGCATCTCCGTCCACCCGCAGGGGTAACGGGAACCCCGCCAGGAAGATCACGATCGCGGCGGCGGCAACGATCATCAGGGTGCGCCGCCGTTTTCCCATGGCCATGAACTGGCGCTTCTTTTCGAGCATCGGCTGCAGCACGGAAATGAACGGCACTTCCTTGTACATCTGTGCATTGCGCAGCGCGACGGTCGCCTGTCCTGCCAGGACCTGCAGGATCTCCAAATGGGCAGGGGAAAGAAAATCCGGGTCCGCACTTTCCAGGCCCAAGATGCCGACTCGCCCGGTGTCGTCAGTCAGCGGAATCGCGTAAAACGCCCTCATCCCCGACGTCTCGAAATAACTCCGGAACTTTGCCCGAGTCTCTTCCCGTGTGGCGTCTATTTCTTCGCCGTGCTGCCGCACGTATACAATCTCCTCGGACAGCAGGGACCAGCGCAGGATGGCGTTGAGAGGAGCAATGTCAGCAGCATCCGCATCGACTTGTGTAACCCCGGTGACAGCACAGAGTTTGTATCTCCCGCCCTGCTCGAGGGCAATGGCCGCACGCTCGTAAGGAATTACGGCCTGGGGCGCATTGACAATCGTCTGCAGCACGCGCTCCAGGTTCAGCGTCGATGTGATTTCGTTGCTGACTCTGACCAGCGTTTCCAGAATCTCCACCTTGCGCTCGGCGAGCAGAAGGCTGGCATTGTGGAGCGCGATGGTTGCCGTCTCATTCAGGCTGGTGAGCACGAACAGATCGTCTTCATCAAAAGGCTTTCCATCCATCCGATTCATCGCCTCGACCACTCCCACCAGGGAGTCCTTGTCGATTAAGGGCGCGACGATGAGGGATTCGATCTTCCCCTCCTCCAGGCCTTGGTTCCGGCGAATCAGCCGCTCGTCTTCTGGTTCCGCAATCAGTACCGCTTCGCCGTTTTCCGAGACGTCGCCCGCAATCCCTTCGCCTGCTTTCTGAACCATTCCCTGGGTTGTCGTCAGATCAACCCCGGCTTGATACATGAGCGAAAGGCTGCCGTCGCCTTGAACCAGCCAGAGGTTCACCCCTTGGCAATTCAAACTTTCCCGGATCTTGTTGCCGATAATCGGGAGCAACTCATCCATCTCGAGAGTGGAACTGAACGCTTTTTCGATGTCGTAGAACTGGGTGAGCCGCGTGATGGACGTCAGGGAGTTGTGGCGTTCTTCTTCATAGAGCTGGGACGAAACCAGCGCTTGGGCGGCGATCTCGGCGAAAGGTTCCAGCGCCTCAAGCGATGTCCGATCCAAAATGGCGTCGAAGCTGAGAATCTCGATCGAACCGATGAGCGCTTCTTTCTGGAGCAGGGGGACACAGCCAAGGTATTTCAGCGTGCGGCGAACATTGAGATGGGCGTAATCTTCACGGACTAGGGTTCTGCCCTCGAAGACAATCATTTGCTGGTCGCGGAAGAGCGATCCTAGGGTTCCGGCTTCCGCTGGGACGACTGGGTCCGGTTCGGCGCCATCTCCTGCCGTGGCGCGGGCGGACCAAAACTGACCCTCTTCATTTTCCCGGAGGAGATACACGGTAACGGTCGTGCCCGGAAACCGGTCCACGATTGTCTGGGCGGTGATCCGGGCACGGTCGGGAGTCTCACGCAATTCCAGCAGTCGTGAGGCAAAGCCAGCGATATTGATCTCTAGCTTAGAATCCTGTGGCGTCATAAACGTGGGCGCGGAATAACGCCGGGCGGGGGACTTCCAGCTTGCAAAAACGCCGGGCTTCTTCTAATTTGAGCAGGCACTGTAGCAGACGCTAGGGTGGGAGTCAACACGATCTCGTGGACCGGGATCGCGGTTGCCTCAGGTGGGCACAACATGGAAATCGAGATTCGGAGTCTGGGAGAAGTGAAGCTGATTAGGCTCAGCGGCAAGATCATGCTGGGTGCCGCCGTGGACCGGCTTCGCGAAAACCTCGACGATATGATGGACAACGGCGCCAACCGGTTTCTTCTGGAACTCGCAGAGGTTCCCATGATCGACTCCAGTGGAATCGGCCTCCTGGTCCGCTATATGACCGCTGCCAAACAGCAGGGTGGGGCGCTCAAACTGCTGAACCCAAGCAAGTTTACCGTGCAGACCTTGAAGATGATCGGATTACTGAACTTGTTCGAGGTTTTCCAGGACCAGGACCAGGCGGTCTCCTCATTCAATTAGGACTCTTCTTCTTGTGTAGGCGCACAGGCGACGGCCGGACAAATCCCCGACAAGCTCCACCGCGCCGGCGATTCGCCCTCGATCAGTAAATCAGCTTCAGGCCGAACTGAATCTGTCGGGACGAGGTGGCTGTGGCGGTGATTAATCCCGCCGAGGGGCTAATTGCCCCGCCCGAAAATACAATCGGGTTGGGTGTGCCGAAATTTGTGTGGTTCAGCACGTTGAAGCATTCCGCTCTAAACTGCAACGCAATCTTTTCGATAATCTTCGTGTTCTTGAACAGCGAGATATCCACTCCCACCAAGCCTGGACCAGTTAGAGTTCCTCTGCCCAAGTCACCATAGGTACCCGCCGCCGGCAACACAAACGCGTTCGGATTGAACCATTGATTGGGACTGCCGAGCACAATGGGGCCGCTAAAGTTGGACTTCGACTTCAGGGAGGGCCGGTCCGGATTTCTCGTATCTCCGTCGCCGGAAACGTTAGAACCGACCTGAGGCGTTAAGGGGAAGCCACTCATCAGCGTGGTAATCGTATTGAACACCCAGCCGCTGACTAGTTTATCTGTCACCCCGCCGGTTTGCGCGAGCCAATATTGTCCATGCCCAAACGGCAGTTCATAAGTAGCCGTGAAGTGCGCCTGGTGAGCGACATTCAGCGCCGATGGCCCCCAATCTTTCCGCAGATCGAATCGATCCAGCACCATCTGTGCCTGATTGTTAGCTTGAGCCCCGGTCGGCGCGGAATTTATGTCCAGACTTTTCGACCACGTGTAGTTCGCCCGAAATTGCAGTTTTCGCGTGAAACGTCTGATCACGTCCACTTGCAGGGCGTTGTAGCTGCTATTACCTTCCGTATACCAGAAAAATCCGCTCGACAGATTAGGATTGAGACGGAGACCTACGGGAATATATTCCGCGCCCTGAGGTACCGTACTCGTCGTCTTGCCAATACCGCCGGCGGTGCAGCCGCTCGGGTCGCTGCAAATCTGCGGTGGAATGCTATTGGGATCGATGCTGAGCAGTTGGTGGTGGCCAATCGATCCCACATAACCAATGCGAAGCTCTGTGTTGCGGTCCAGTTGTTGCTCGAAAGTTAAGTTCCATTCCTCAAGGGTTGGGATTTTCGCGTTCGCCTGCACGCCTTGGGGAGCATAGATGGTGCAGCCCGGCGGAGTTCCCGGGCCGCCGCTGCACTGCGGTGCCGGCGTCTTATTGGGATCAAGAGGGATAATTGCCGGTAAAGACAAAGGGAACTTGCTGGTGCCAAGCGAAATCGATCCATTATAAAAAGTCGGACCGCGTTGCGGAACCGAGTTGAGCTGAAAGGCGAGGTCGTCTAACAACGAATAATGGATGCCGAATCCCGCATGCACTGCAGTGGCCCCGTTTCCATGCGGATCCCACGCCAGCGCCACTCTGGGGCCGAACAGCCATTTTGCATTGTTTTGCGTGAAAGCCGAATCGCCGATCTGCGGAGCGGTCACCAGCACACCGTTCGCATCCGTTACAAAATTAGCAGCCCTTCCCGCCTCCTCGTTCCAACCGGTGTCGAACTCGTGCCGAAGGCCAACCTCAAGCGTGAGATTGGGCCGCAGTTTGATCGTGTCCTGCACGTACCACGCGCCCATCAGGCTTCGCCAACCCAACTCCGTAGCCGTGGGCACTACTTGAAAACTGTTGCCTGCCGCCCCTACCATCCCTTGCAGGAACGCCGTTAAGCTGCTGAAACTGGCTTGCCCCAACTGACGCGAAGCGGTGTCTTCATTATCCTGAAGCCTCTGCAACCAGATTCCCAGGCTGATCTGATGAATTCCCTTGCTGATCTGCAGGCTGTCCGAGTAGGTAAAGAGGTTTCTGCGGTTCCAGACGCTCGAAGCATTGTTAGGCCCCGCTGAGGTGATCGTCCCATTGGCCGTGGTCGTAACCCCGCCCCCGATAACGATTCCGCCCGGGCCGCGTCCCTGCACAAACGAAAGGTTTGGAGAGAACGATGCTTGGGGCGAGGAATCGTTGGCGAAACCTCCGCGCGAGAAACCGGCTGTAAAGACGTTGAGCACCCGCGGTGATAGGATATGCGTCTCCTGCAAGCTGACCACCTGGCTGCGGAGCGCCAGAGCCGACGCGAAC
>Ga0209117_1000953_pt1 | contig 10643 bp, 8 predicted proteins | sample BlaSpr_A8_OM2_M2_FD_187978 | JGI IMG/M metagenome (GOLD analysis project Ga0209117, IMG submission 187978) | Forest soil microbial communities from Thunder Bay, Ontario, Canada - Black Spruce, Ontario site 2_A8_OM2_M2 (SPAdes) (version 2) | ecosystem: Environmental > Terrestrial > Soil > Boreal...
TACCGGTTGCTCCACGATGGGAAGGTAAACTCTGAAAGTAGTGCCCTCACCAGGCACACTGTCTACTTCGATCGTGCCGCCGCTCTGTTTCACAATGCCGTACACCGTAGACAGCCCGAGGCCTGTGCCCTTGCCAATCGGCTTGGTGGTGAAGAAGGGCTCGAAGAGATGAGCCTTGGTTTCGGCATCCATGCCAGACCCGGTGTCAGTCATCTCCACCATCGCATACGGGGCTAAATGGCTCGTTGCCGACGCTTCCGAAGGCGGTCTGGATACTCGCGCCGTCCTTATTCTCAGTACTCCTCCGGAGGGCATAGCGTCACAGGCGTTCACAGCCAAATTCATTATCACCTGCTCGATCTTTCCAGGGTCCACCTTGACAGGAAGTGGCCGTGAACTTGGCGTCATCATCAACTGGATTTGTTCTGTGGGAAGCGTGGACAGCATTTCCTTGAGTTCTCCAAGAATCTCGTTCAAATCCAACACCTGAAGCACCAGCACTTGCCTGCGACCAAAAGCCAGCAATTGCTTCGTAAGCGAGGCAGCCTTTTCGGCGGCGATTCGAACTGTCTCGGCATGCTCCAGGATTTGCGGCTGGCTGGACAAGCTGTGCACTTTCGCGATCTGCGTGAGAATCACCATCAGCAGATTATTGAAGTCGTGGGCGATGCCGCCCACCAATCGACCAACCACCTCCATTTTCTGGGTCTGGCGCACCTCTTCTTCGAGACGTCTTCGCTCCCGGATATCGCGAAAGATGCCCTGAACTATCTTTTTCCCTTCAAACTCCGTCATGCTTGCGTTGACTTCGACCGCGAGCGCACTCCCATTGGAATGAATCAGGTGCAACTCCCTTCCGTCAGCCTTATTACCTTCCAACGCTGCTTTCAACATTCCGCGGTACGCTTCATGATCGCTCTCCAGAACGATCAGCTCGGCTCGCGTCCCCACCAGCTCCCGTGTTGGCCGCCCCAGGAATGCACTGCTCCTCGCATTGGCCTCCAGTACGATCCCTGTCTCCGCGTCGATCACGAGAATCGCATCGTTGGCGGTGTTGACGAGATGTTTGTATCGTTGCTCTGTCTGGCGCATGTGTCGCAATATGAAGGCAGTGAAGAGCAACCCTCCAATCAAGGAAATGGCAGTCGCGCTGAAGGTGACCAGCAGAGATGAACGCTTTGCCCGGCGCGCTCCCGCTCCCAGTGCATAGGAAAACCTGTCTTCGAGCGGGGTAAGCTGATCTCCGATGAAGTCCACTTGCCGAGCCATCTCCGCGATCCTAAGAGCATTGGGTCTCTCCGAGGAGATCTCGCGGTGCAAGGCGTCCCCAAGCCTTTGCAGTTGTTCGATGAGCGCGTCACCCTGTGACCAGATGCTGATTGCCTCCGACATGCGGTTCAACTGCCGGCAGTGTCGGAACATCGCCGCCATTCCTTTGACATCCTCCGGACTATTGCGGCCTTGGATCAGACCTCTGCGGACAACGCTCATGTCGGGAACAGGCTTTTCCAACTCCAGGCGCGCTTGCCTGTCTCCCAAGGGCACTAGAAGCGCCTTTTGATAGGCTTGGAAATCTTTTTCCGAGTGTGAGATTGAGTAGCGCAGCAGGTCGTGGATGGCTTGCTTCTGCGCCTTGGACCAAAGGCCTTCCCCTCCCACGTACGCCCTCGCGGCGGAGAGGTTTTCAATGGTCATATAGCTCAGGCCCAACAGGCCGATGACGACCACAAGAAACAGCCATAGGATTACGACTAGCTTCTTCTGAACGGGCAAATCGAGGAACAACTTGTGCGCAACAGACACGACGATCTGCTCCGATCACTAAATCCTGCCCGGGAGCCTTGCTTCTAGAATCGCAACCGCAACGTCAACCTTCATGAAAAAAATCTCTGCTGAGATGGGATCTGTATCCATTGGAATCGTCGCTCGATACGCCTTCAGTTTCGTCCAACTCTCGATTAGGCGCCCCCTCGGCACCGGCACGGTCGCGATGTATACGTCAAGTTGATCTGTTAAGTCTTCGATGGCGAGTGTTACAACCTGTTCGTAAATCCGCCGATGACACACGAGCATCGCCCGATCAGCAACCTCGCCCGAGAACCTGCGAGCGACCTCAGGGTGGTAGTAGTGGCCAGAGTTGTTGTCGCGTAAAGTCGCTAGGAATATCAGGCGAGAGAGGTCATTCGGCAAAGATATGTTGAGTGCCCTGGAAATGTCTTCCGCTACGACGCTCTGGGCGCACCCTTCGATGGGCGCCTTCTCAACAGCACTAGGACGATAAAGGCCGCCTCCATTGCTCCGATTGTCAGATATCGGTTTACTCGCGATTTCCGTACCAATCAACAGATTCCCAACATTCTTCAGAATGTTGGCCGATAGGGAGAGTTGCAGACGCCGCGGAATCCCGGGCCTCAGGGCTCGTAGGACACCGAGGGTCAGGCGCCCAAATGAGCAGGCTACCAGCAAGAAGGCATTCTTCGCTTTCGATATGGAAGACTGCAAGAACCGTGAAAGCGAGCCATTGAACGGCCGGCTTCTCGTCTCAGTCAGCTGCCGGACAAGCATCTTGCTTGCAACCTGCAGCGAGAAACTAGCGAGTCGTTGCTGATGCCCTTCGAACGAACTGACAACTTCCGAAGGCGCGTTTGCGGCCACGAACATAAGAGTGTTGAGATTGAGCACGCTACGACAGACCTCGCGGAACGCGAGCCCCGGGTTACCACCCGGCCGGTTAGAACTGTGATAGTGATTAGGCATGTTTGGCTGCGCCCCATTTCTCTATGTCTATTCGTCCAACTAGCTCCTAAGATGTGGAGCCCGGCATCTCCCTACTCTCGACCCGATTCCATCCACGCCTTGCAGACTCCTCTAGAGGGCGTCTCGTCATCCTGGGACTGCCAGATTCTCCGGTACGCTTCACACCGGACCAGTAGTTCCGGATGTTTCCCCGAATCAACGATCGCGCCATCGTCCACCACCAAGATTCGATCCGCCCACAGGATTGTCGCGGGCCGATGGGAAACCACGACAAGAGTCCTAGCTCGGCGAAATAGATCGAGTCCATCAAGCAGCCCAGCGGCAGTCGGCGCATCAAGGGAACTTGTGATCTCGTCGACAATCAGAATCCTTGGCTGCTGCAAAAGAGTACGTGCCAGCGCCAGTCTTTTCCTTTCGCCCCCAGAAAGCCTGCTGCCGAGTGGCCCCAGGGGTTCATCTAAACCTCTCGGAAGCCTCTGTAGGACCCGGTCGAGCTGCGTCAGAGCAGCAACCGTATCCAAATCGCTGCTGGTTGCACCTGGGTTCCCATAGAGAAGGTTTTCCCTGATCGTTTCATCGAAGAGAAATGGGTCTTGCGGAACCAAGGTTATGCTGGCACGGAGGCTTCGGCGGTCGACATCATGAATGTCCTTGCCGCCCACCAGGATTGATCCTGCATCGGGGTCGTACAATCGGGTCGCCAGCAGGCCGATCGTGCTCTTTCCCGACCCATTGAGGCCTACAAGTGCCACCGTTTCTTCAGCCTCAACGCGAAAGCTCATATCGCGCAGTACTGGCCTGTCTTCGCTGTAAGCGAACCACACTGAACGGAATTCCAGGTCGGGCTTGATGTCGCGTCGCAAAGGCACCGTGTTCGCTCGTCCATCCGGTTGTTGCCTCCGGTCGGTAATCTCTTGAATGCGCCGAATGCTGGCGCCGACTCGCTGTAGCCGCGACTGGAGATCAATCGCAATACTGACAGGCGCGAACAGACGAAAGACGTAACCGTAGAACGCAACCAGACCGCCAACCGTCAACGCTCCCCGAGTTACTTCATACCCTCCGTATCCGAGAATCAGACCCATACCAAGGACGATGACCGACACAGACGCCCCGCCGAAGGCCATTTCCGTGGCTCGCTGTTGAATCTGAAGCTGCGCACCCTTCGCCGCAAGGCGAGCAAATTTTCTGGCTTGCGTGCCGGTACGGTTGAGCAGTTGCAACTGCATCATGCCTGCCAAGTGTTCCTGCAGAAATGCATTGATCGTTCCTGACTGACTTTGAACCTGGTCCGCCGCGTCCTTTAATTTCAATGCATAGCGGCGCTGCAAGAAGTAGAAGATCGGCAATATCGGGGCAACCAGCACCGTCAGATGCCAATTCAGAATTCCCATGGTGACCAACACCATGATGCCCATGAGCACCATCTGAATGGTTAAGGGAAGAATGTCTCCGCTCAGTTCGGCCACGCGGTCGACATCTTGCTCTATGCGATAGAGCGTATCTCCCACTTGTGACTTTTCGTGACGGTGTGCAGGCAGCGCGTGGATCTGGCGTAGCAGTGAGACTCGGATCCGGAATACCATCTTTTGCGTGAGCAGACAGCTCACGAACGACGCCAGGTAGTTGGTCCCCAGGCTCGCCAGGTACACCGCACAAAAGACCAATGTGCCGAACAAGACGAGGTGGAGGTCACGCTTCGGGAGAGCAATATCAATCAGCCACTTTACGACAAGCGGGTCGAGCAGCGAGAGCACGCCGCCCACTATCATGCAGACGAGATCCGCGATCGCCAATGACAGTAGAGGACGAACGTAACGGACAAGCCAACTCACGGAAGAAGACAGGGATTGGCCATTCTGTCCCGACATTCTGTGCTACATACCACCCTCCGGAAGCTGCGGAACAAATCTTTTTTCGCTGCCAGAATTTCGACCGCCGAACTCGCCGCACCTCAACCGTGTTCTGTAACATCGGACCCCGTAACCCACTGAGCTGGAGACACCTACGAAGAAGTTGGTCTCTTCCCCTGAGGAAGTCAGCAGGTTGGGGCCAGGCCGCTCCCACTGTTCCGCTGCACGAATTCGTGCAACGGACTACAGAAGCTTGACCCTGGGTTTCACCCCAAATGCCGGGAAAATCATCTCGCCGCGAATTCCTTCTGCACAAATTCCTGCAACAAAATTAATTCTTACCGACATTAAGAAATAGATCTATTTTGGTCGATGTCCGCTGGCAGAGACGAGAGGCCAATCGCAAGGTGGCAAACATGAGCGACCCAGCAACGATCCCAGACTTCACTATCGCACCAGGGGTCCGGGAGACTGCTTCGGAAGATGGAGCTGTGCTCCTGGATATTGAACAGGGCGTCTGCTTCAGTCTCAACCCAGTCGGACTCAAAATCTGGGAGTTGTTGAAGAAGCGGTGTTCCCTCGATCAGATTGCGGATGCCTTGGGACAGCAATTCTCCGTATCCCGATCTCAGCTTCTATCAGACGCAACCGAATTCGTTGAGGCACTGGAAGCCAAGCGTTTGATTCATAGACCCGGCCACACCGTGCCCAAGAAATCTTGGTTCTCCAGGATGTTACCGGCCCGGAAGGAGCGGTTATCAGCCCGCTAGTCCTGGGCTGTGCGCGGGTTTTTCAATCTGGTCTCTGGATGATGAGAGGCGGCCAGACGTGAATAACTCGGCCGATAATCGTCGCTGCGCGTGGTGTTTTGAAAATCATTACCGGCTGGTGTGAAGTCGGATAGGGCACGATAAACAACGTTTCCCGCACCATGTAGCACCAGGAGCAACTGAATCCATTTTCATGCCACACGAAATAGATCGGCCGTTCCCGGATACTTTTCCAGTCACCCAGCTCAACAGTGTTATGGGATTTGTCGATGACCACCACCGAACCGGCCGGGACCAGGTCGCCCATGGTGTCGTCGTTTACGCCGATTATTCCCAATCGGAATTGTCCCACATCCAAGCGCTGACGCACGACCGCGGGAACTCCCAATTCCTCCGCGCTCTCCGTAACCAGGCGGGTGGCGTCAAAACTGATGTTGCTTTGAAATGTCAGCGAAAAGGGGCGATCCGTGTCAGAGAAGGACCATTGCCTTGAAAGCTCGTGGGATATCGAGGGGCTTTCCGACGTGCTCCGAGACTCGCCCACTTTCATGCCGAAGGCTTGCAATACGGCAAAATAGGGAACTTTGTAGCACTCGCTAAGACTTGCTGTCTCAAAAATGTCCGGTGCGCTCTTGCCTTCCTCAAGGTCGGCGAGGCGCCCACGTCGGATGCGGTAGCGCTCGTTCGCAGCTTCGCTTGCCGACTCACTCGTAAGGCGCTCAACGCCAGTACGCGAAAGGTGGAGTTCCTCGCGACGCTCTCTGAGCCAACTTCCTGGATACGACATCACTACTACTCCCGTCGTGACGGATTTGACGGGGCTCGGCGAAGAATCCAATCAGCAACGTATCGCTGAGCGCTCAATCGAACACGACCACGTGACCCTGTTCATACCTCCCAAAGGGACCGCGATTCGCGTAGCAGCACTCCAAATAGAGTGCCATTTTCACCAATGCAAGAATTAACCCATTTTCTTCTCAGTGTAAAACCAGAGTTGCCTCCCGCAAGAAAAATGTTCGGCTTGTTCGGAAAATGGAACAGAGGCACAAACCGCTGAAAGTAAATCGTTTCTAAGTCCGGGATCAGCCATCAGAGAACTGATTCGTACAAGTGGTGTCGCTGTGAAGCGTTTCGCCCTTAAGGCCGCTTATTCCTTTTGGTAGTCATTGTCATCTGTGATGAGTGAAACCAACACGCTGAGCTTCGTCATGGAGGTCCAGACGTCCTGAGTCGGCCTATACCTGATAAAACGAGAACGCCCGCCAATCTCCTTCACGCGGCAAGAAAAAAATGCGTCTGCCAGAGATCGAGGGCCAGCAGGAACTGGGCAAGGAGGTGGTGTTTCGGGCTTATCCCAACCCGCTGTAAACAGGTTCCGATGCAGTCCCTGATCACCACTTCATCCCAGTCCTCGGCACTATGCACGGTGCCTGGCAGCAGATTGGCCGCTAGAAAGTCTCCTTCCCCCAATACTGGTATTGACCCGATCATAGGACCATTTACACAGACTTCAAAAAGGAAATGTGGGTTAAGGTTTCATGTTATTGGTGTTCTTGGGTCGAGCGCCTGTCTGAGGAAACTTACCACTGGCAACTGCGCAGTGTGACATCTTTGTTCCTTGCACGATTCTGTGCAGATCCTGAGGCCAAACCCGAATCACTATACCCACTAGTAGTGCGGAGTCCTCGCTGCTACCCGACCAGCGAGGGGCGCCCACCACGTTGTTCAAATTCTTAGCAGTCATCACATTGCATTCTCGGTCTGGCGGCTCCAAGTAATGCATTTCGAAGCCCCCTGGACAGAGTTGGCCTGCACGATTTCCTGCACGAAAAAAGTTTTTTGAAGAAGACTCCGCTATGGACGTACTGTGCACGCATCGTTTAGCTCAGATGTAGGGCTGAGCCCAGGTTCTAGAGCTGCTACCTCCGTAGCCCTGAATGTTCTGGAGCGTAAGCACATGGCTCACGCAGTAGATGCACCTCCGCCGACACCGGTCGAACCCGTAACCGAGATCCTGCACGGTATCGAGATCACAGACCCTTATCGGTGGCTTGAAGATCAGAACTCACCGCAAACGAGGAAGTGGCTCGAAGAGCAGGCTGCATACACACGCGGATATTTTGCTGCGATTCCGGACCGAGAGCGAATTAGGACGCGGGTTAGAGATCTGCTGGCTCTCAAGGAAGTTATCTCCGAACCTTGGAACGTCGGCAACCGCTACTTTTTCCTCAAGCGCCAGGAAGACAGGGAGCAGCCTGTCATAGTCATGAGGGACGGGTTGTTTGGGCCGGAAACTGTTCTGGTTGACCCAGCCCAGCGTGGAAGCGGGAACTCGATCGCTGTCTCTATCGCTACGATCTCTGCGGATGGTCGCTTCCTCGCGTACTCTGTGCGGCAAGGCGGTACTGATCACTCGTCTCTCGAAATCCTCGACGTCGAGCGGGGCACCGTGCTTCCGGATCGCCTTCCAGAAGGCTTCTGCACGGGGATTGCGTTCGCTCCTGACGGCACCGGGTTCTATTACTCCCATCGCGAACTGCACGATCCCCATCCCAACTATCGAGCTGCTTTCGGGCACCGGTTTGGCACTGAGCGATCACAGGATCGAGAGACGTTCTTTGCCGGCGATGAGCCCAACCTGTTCCTAGGGATTCTTGACTCCCCTGAAGCCAAGCTCTTGGCCTACGCCGTCTTTTTCACTGGCAAGCCACCTCGGACTTCGGTTTATCTGCAGGAGATGTCATCCGAACCGGCTGAGGCCAGGCTCGTAGTCCAGAGAATTGAAGGCTGCTTCGTCCCGGTCTTCGTGTGTGGTCAATTGCTAGCTTACACAGACTTCGCAGCTCCGAACTTCCGCATCGTTCGGATCGACTCAGTTCACCCCGGTCCCTCCCATTGGCACGACGTTGTACCCGAGTCAGACAAGCGCATTCAGCAATTTGCCGTCGCGGGTGAACAAGTGTTTGTGACTCGGATTGATCGTTTTTCCACGAAGATTGAGGCCTTTGGTCTCGACGGAAAACGAAGGGAAGGGATTCCTTCCCCTTCCGACGGAACGATCGATTTGCTCAATCGGACGACCGCAACGGAGAAGTTGTTCTACGCCTACACCTCAATTTCCAAACCCGCTGCAGTTTATTGCTATGACGCACGCCGAGAAGACGTTCTCACTTGGAATGAAGCGAACGCTCTAGGCGATCCTTCAGCAATCGCAGTCGAGGAAACCGCATACACCTCCACAGACGGAACCTCGGTTCCACTCTTTCTTGGTGCCCGCAAAGACCTCTTACGTTCGGGTCCACTCCCGACCTTCCTCACGGGCTACGGTGGCTTCGGGAGTTGCGTGACACCTCGATTCACAGCGTTCGCCACATTCCTCATGGAGCAGGGATTTCTATTTGCTGTCCCGGCTTTGCGTGGTGGCTCCGAGTTGGGCGAGCAGTGGCACCGCGCCGGCAAACGCGAAAACCGTCAGAACTCGTTCAGTGATTTTGTGGCGGCCGCCGAGTGGCTCACTCGAGAACAGCGCTCGATATCCGGCCGCATTGCTATTGGCGGAGGCTCTAACGCTGGTCTACTCGTTGGCGCTGCCATTACTCAACGTCCTGACCTGTTCTGCGCCGCCATCTGCCTTGGCCCGTTGCTCGACATGGCGAGATATCACCTCTTCGACTTTGCCGCGGGATGGGCTGACGAATACGGGTCGCCAGAAGATCAAAAGGGCTTTCAATCGCTATTGGCCTACTCGCCCTACCACCATGTCCTGGATAGGGTCGCGTATCCGGCAGTGTTGCTCATCTCGGGAGACGCGGACACTCGATGCAATCCGATGCACGCTCGCAAAATGGCGGCACGCCTGCAGGCCGCAACTAGTTCCACTCGCCCAGTTCTGCTCGACTATAAACCCGCGTGGGGACACACACCGGTTCAGCCCTTTTCGACGAAGATCGAAGCCCTGACAGACAGACTCGCCTTCGTCTGCCACGAACTTGGAGTTCATGTGCAGCCAGGGAGGTCCTTGTGATTCTGTTCTTCCAAGCGTTGTTCATGCTCTTGGCCTACGACATTTTGAGCGCTCTTTGCCGTTTTCAGACTATTTACTCCATGGTGAGAGGCTGGAAGGTCAACGGCAAGACTGACGGACGGGGCATCATCGATAGGGTGTGCATGGCGGTCAACTACGCCTGCGTTTGGTACCCGAAACAAGCCCTTTGCCTGCAGCGATCCTTCGTCACTACCTATTTGCTCAGGAGGCACGGCGTCGCAGCACAGATGGTCCTGGGCGCGCAGAAATTGCCGTTCAAAGCACATGCCTGGGCAGAGGTCGATGGGCAAGCCATCAACGAACGATCGAACGTCCAAGCCATGTACGCGGTTTGGGACCGTTGCTAGCAAGGAGGCTGGCATGAGTGTTCAAGCAGGCATATGGAATTTCGATGGTAAGCCGGTCGATCCCGGTTTGATCGCCGCCTTCAGCGAGTCTCTGAAACAGCAGGGCCCCGATGACGAGTCCTCCTATGTGGACGGATCTGTCGCCCTCTTGTATCGGCCCTTCCACACCACGGCGGAATCTCGAGGCGAGACACAACCCTACGTCTCGCGTAGCGGATTCATTCTCACGTGGGACGGTCGTCTTGATAATCGAGATGATCTCATCGCAGATCTTTGCCGCGATACTGAACCCGAACCTACAGATGTTGCCATCGTGGCCGCTGCCTTTGACCGTTGGGAAACAGAATGCTTCAGGCGTATTGTCGGCGACTGGGCCGTTTCGGTCTGGAAACCCGAGCAATACGAACTCATCTTCGCCATCGACTATATGGCCATCCGGCATATCTTCTACTACCTGAAGAACAACCGGATTTGGTGGGCGACAGACCTCACTCCTCTGGCTTTACTCTCGGGCGACAAGTTCCATATTGATGACGACTACATCGCAGGGTACTTCGCCCATGACCCCGATGCTCATCTCACACCCTATCGCGAGATACGCGAGGTCCCACCCGGCCAGTTCGTGTGCATTCGAAATGGTAATGCCTCGGTAGGGCGCCACTGGCAATTCAGCCCCAGGTCCCGCATCCACTACAAGACCGACGCGGAATACGAAGAGCACTTCCGCCATGTTTTCGGGGTAGCCGTGCGCCGCAGACTGCGTTCAGATTCGCCGGTTCTCGCGGAATTGAGCGGTGGCATCGACTCCTCTTCGATCGTCTGCATGGCTGACGACATTCTGGCGAAGGAAGGAGCACAGACGCCTCGTCTG
>Ga0209117_1000954_pt1 | contig 10643 bp, 9 predicted proteins | sample BlaSpr_A8_OM2_M2_FD_187978 | JGI IMG/M metagenome (GOLD analysis project Ga0209117, IMG submission 187978) | Forest soil microbial communities from Thunder Bay, Ontario, Canada - Black Spruce, Ontario site 2_A8_OM2_M2 (SPAdes) (version 2) | ecosystem: Environmental > Terrestrial > Soil > Boreal...
CCCACAGTTTGCGCCCGTACAGCGCCAGGCCCGTCGCCCCCACCCGGTCGGACCACCACTGGAACAGCTCCTCGCTCGGCACGCTCCAGCCGAGGTCGTCGCCGGACGCGGCGATGTAGCCGTCCAGGCTCAGGTTCATGCCAAAGGTCAGTTTCCGCATGGGGTCAGCCGATGGCTTGGGGCCACTTGGTCGCGAGATAGGCGGTCGCCGTCGCTTGCTGCTCGGCGGAGGGGAACAACACCTTGCCGGTCACCTGGGGAAGGGCGGCGAGGGCGAATGCGTCGATCTGTCCGGACTTTTCCAGGGCCGCCTGGCGGACTGGGTGCACTCCGCCCTTGAGCCACAGGTTTTGGCCGGCGTCCGAGAAGAGGAACTCTTCCCACAGTCGTGCGGCGGCCGGGTGCGGGGCCGCACTGTTGATCGCCTGCGTGAAATATCCGCCGATGATCGCGTTCGACGGCACGAAGATCCTCCAGCCGGACACGTCCCTGACGTGATTGGCCGAGACGTAGTCCCACTCGAATAGGACAATTGTCTGGCCGGACTTCACAGAGGCTGGAGTGCCGGTGCCCGCGACGAAGTTGCCGGCCACCTTCAGCGAGTGGAAGAAGTCGACACCCTTGCTCACATCGTCGATTCGCGTCTCGCCGTTGGCGACCGACGCCATGATCAAACCGTTCAACGCCTGGTTGGACCTGGTGGGATCACCTGCCAGGGTGACCTTGCCCCTGAACCCGGGTCCGAGCAGGTCCGCCATCGACTTGATGGCACCCCCAGGGACCTTGGCCGAGTCGTAGCCGACACCCATGTAGCCGCCGTAAGACGAGAACCACGCGCCGGTGGGCGACTTCAGGGCGGCCGGAATGTCATTCCAGGTCGCCACCTTGTACGGAGCAAAGAGCGAGGCGTTCGCGAGCGCGACCTGCTGTCGAAGGTCGACGACGTCGGGCGCCCCAGGGCCCTTCGCGTTGATGGCGTCGATCTCCTCCTGGCTGATCGCGTTCGGGTTGATTGAGTTGATCTTGATTCCGGGGTACTTCGCCTTGAACGCCTCGATCATGGCGCCGTAGTTGACCCAGTCGGGCGGCAGGGCGATGAGGTTGAGCCGGCCTTCGGCTTTGGCGGCCGCGAACAGGCCGTTGATGCCGCCGCAGTCGGCGACAGAGGTCGCGGTCCTGGCACCGCTGCAGGGGGAAGTCGTGGCAGTCTGGCCGGCACAGGCACCGACCAGGACGAGCGCCGTGACGGCCGCCGCGAAGCGGCGGAGCTGCCAACTTCCTTTCACGCGAAGCAATCTTGCTACAGCGCGATCTGTTGTCAGCACTACACGACCATCGCTCACGGTTCGGCCGGCGCTTTCTCTTCCCTCGCAATCAGGACGGGATCCGGCCGGATCGAAAGCCGAACGCGGGTGCCTGCTGGATGCTCCGAGGCCTGGGAAGTTGGAAGCTGGGCAAGTACGGTCATGTCGCCGAGATCGACGGTAACGCGGCTGGTGGCGCCAAGAAACGCGACAGCAATAACCGTTCCGATCAGAGGCCCCGGCACCGCATCGTGGTCGGACGCCAGCGACACTGCCTCAGGCCGGACGAGCGCGGTGCCAGGTCCGGCGGGTAGGTCCTGCTGAACCAGGGGCAATTGCGTACCTCTCACCTCGACCATGCCGAACTTGACAATCCCGGGCATTCGGTTGGTGAGCCCGACGAACTCGGCGACAAACGGCGTGGCCGGCCGCGTGTAGATCTCCGTGGGCGAGCCCAGCTGCTCGAGGCGGCCCTCGCGCATGACCCCCACGCGGTCGGCGATGGCCAGGGCCTCCTCCTGATCGTGGGTGACGAAAAGCGTTGTCACGCCGGCTTCGAGCTGGACGCGGCGGATCTCGTCCCGCAATCTCGCCCGCACCTTGGCATCGAGCGCCGAGAGCGGCTCGTCGAGCAGGAGCACCGTCGGCTTGATCGCGAGAGCGCGTGCCAGCGCGACGCGCTGTTGCTGACCTCCTGAGAGCTGGTGCGCGTAACGGTTGGCAAATCCCGATAGGCCGACCAGGTCGAGCATGTCGCCGGCTCGCCGCTTGCGCTCGGCCGCGCCCACGCGGTGGAGCTGCAGGCCGAACGTCACGTTCTGCGCGGCGGTCATGTGAGGGAACAGCGAGTACGCCTGGAAAACCATGCCCACGTCGCGCTTGTTGGCCGACAGCCCTGTTACGTCTTTGCCACCGAACATGACCCGGCCGCTGTTCGCCTCCTCAAGACCCGCGACCAATCGCATGGCGGTGGTCTTCCCGCAGCCCGACGGCCCGAGCAGCGCCACGAGCTCGCCCGGCGCAAGCGTGAGGCTGAGACCGTCAAGCGCCGTGACGCCTCCGTAGCTGCGACGAAGGTCTTCGAGGCGGACTTCGACGCCAGTCTGCGCGGCAGTCATCTGGCCCTCCCGCGTCCGGCGAACGACAGGATCATGAGCAATGCAAATGCGAAGAGCAGTGAGGCCACCGAGACCGCGATCGAAGTGCCGGCGCTGACCTGGCCCACGTACGCGATCGCGACCTGCAGGTTCTGGTAGTTCAGCAGGTTGGCGAAGGTGTACTCGCCGAGGACTACAGCCACCGACAGCAGGCCCGCGTTGAGAATCGCGCTCGACATGTTCGGCACGATGACGCGGAGCATCACGGTGCCCCAGCCGGCGCCAAGGCTGCGTGCCGCCTCCGACAGCGTCTTGACGTCGATCGCCGACAGGCCCGCATCGAGGGCGCGATAGCTATACGGGAGGACGATGACCAGGTAGAAGATCGACAGCATCAGGATCGAGTCGCTCACATTGATCCTCATCCAACGGCTGATGGGGTAGAGGCCAACCACCAGCGCGATGGCGGGAATCGTAAGAGGCAGGAGACACAGGAACTCGACGATTCGATTGAGCGAGGGCAGCCGCAACCGCACCCAGACCATGGTCGGAAGCAACAGCACGAGCATCGCGATCGAGGTGATGGCGGCGAGCTCCAGCGAGGCGACAATCGCGTCGATGAGGTCAGGCGTGTTGACGATGTTGGTCCACGCGACGAGAGTGCGCGGACTGTCGACCTTGGTGCCTCGTGTCGAGAACTCGAACATCGCTGCGATCGGGGCAAGGACAAATGCGCCGAGCACGAGAAAGACGGCGCCGCGAAACAGCTGCAGTTTGACCCGCCGGGACCGGGTCATGAGATCAACGCAGCCAGCGCGAGGTGCGTCGCTGGAGGAGCGTGTAGAGCAGCATCACGATTGCAACGATGACGATCATCGCCAGCGCGAGAGCCTTGGCCAGGCCCGGCTGTGCGCGGCCGGTCTCGCTGGTGAAGAGGTTGCTGATCACCAGGGGCAGGACGATGCTTCCCTGCGTGATCAGGGCCGCCACTGTCGCGTACGCGGAGAAGGCGTTCGCGAAAAGAAGAAGCGTGCATCCGAGGAAGGCGGGAGCCAGCAGCGGGCCGGCGACGCATCGCCAGTAGTGCCACGTGTTGCCACCGAGGCTCTCGGTCGCCTCGCGCCATTGCGGCCGGATGCCATCAAGCGCGGGGAGGAACACGAGCACCATCAGCGGGATCTGGAAGTACGTGTAGACGAGGGTCAAGCCGCTCAGCTCGTAGAGCCACACACCGTTGGCGAAGATATCGATGCCGTGGTCCTTCAGGAACAGCGTGACAAAACCAATGGTGCCCATCGTGGCGATGAAGGCGAAGGCAAGAGTTACACCGCCGAACTGCGCAAGGACGCCGGACGCCGAGGTGACGGTGCGGCGCAGCACGCCATGCGGGTTTCCTGTCGCGACGGCGTACGCGAGAAGCGCGCCCGCGATCGCTCCGGCCAACGCGCTGGCGATAGAGACTGTGATGCTGTTGATCAGAGCCCGGGCGATGTAGGGCTTCTGGATGTCGGACAGGTTTTCCAGCGACAGGCCACCGTCTTTGCCGGTGAACGAACCGCTGCCGATGATCAGGCTGGGCAGGACCAGGAAGAGACCGACGTAGACGAAGAACGGTGTGACTCCAAGCCAGGTTAGAGGCAGCCCACGCCCGCCCCTGACGGGGCGGGCGGCGGGATCAACTGCCGGTTCGCCGGCGGATGTCAAGCGATGGCCTGGGCCCATTTAGACGAAAGGTAGGCGCTCGCGGCGGCCGACTGCGCCTGGCTCGGGAACAGCGGCGTGCCGGATACCTTCGGCAGAGCTGCCGCCGCCGTGGCGTCGACTCTTCCAGACTTCACCATGGCGTCCATGCGGACCGGTCGAGCGTACCCCTTCAGAAAGAGATTCTGCCCCTGGTCCGAGTAGAGGAACTCCTCCCACAGCCGTGCGGCTGCCGGGTGGGGCGCCCCCTTGCTGATCCCCTGCGCGTAGTACCCGCCGATCGTCGCGTTCGCCGGGACGAAGATTTTCCAGCCGGGGACGTCCTTGACGTGAGCGGCGGAAAGGTAGTCCCACTCCACGAGGACGGGGGTTTGACCCGACTTGATGGTGGCGATGGTGCCTTTCACCGGCACGAAATTGCCTGCCGCCTTCAGGCTCTTGAAGAAGTCGACGCCCTTGGCAACGTCGTCGAGCGAGCCGCCGTTGGCGACGGCGATCATGATCACGCCGTTCAGCGCCTGGTTGGAAATGGTCGGGTCGCCGGCGAGGGCGACCTTGCTCTTGAACCCTGAGCCGAGCAGGTCAGAGATCGAGTTGAGGGTTCCACCGGGGACCTTGGTCGGGTCGTAGCCAATACCCATGTAGCCGCCGTAGTCCTGGAACCACACGCCCGAGGCTTCCTTCTGTGCGGCGGGGATGTCGCTCCACGTCGCCACCTTGTAGGGGGCAAAGAGCTGGGTGTTCGCGAGCATGACCTTCATGCCTACATCGACGACGTCGGGCGCGTCTTTGGTCCCGGCCAGCTGGTTGATCGCGTCGATCTCCTCCTGGCTGCTGCCCTGCGGGTTGGCGGAGTTCACCTTGATGCCCGGATACTTCGCCTTGAAGGCGGGGATGATCTCGCCCCAGTTGGCCCAGTCGAGTGGCAGCGCGATGACGTTGAGCGCGCCTTCCGCCTTGGCCGCTGCGTACAGGCTGTCGATGCCCCCGCAGTCGGCGACGGACGTCGCCGTCTTCGCGCTACAGGAGGCGGGGGCCGATGAAGTGCCCCCGCAGGCGGCGACCAATACGAACGCGATGGCTGCCAGGCCAAGCTGGCGCACCGGACTACTCAACTTCATTCTGCTTCCCCTCTTTTACCGCCAGAGCCGAAATTCAGGGCCAATGGTGGGCCCAGCGCGGCCGACGTTGCAAGGATGGATGCTAAAGCTCTTGTCGAGAAACCGTTAGGCGCACGGCGCAGCCTGTGCTAACGTAGTCCTTGCCCATTGGGGTGCTTGGTCCCGCCGGGGGACCCCTTTTTGAACTCACTTGATCCCAATTTCACGCTCAAGCCGCGTACCGACACTCAGGTCTGCCTGACGTGAGCACGCCCAACCCCGGGGACGTTCTCCCGCTGTGGAATCCTGATATTCCCGGCGAGGAGATCCAGACCGGACGCCTCGGCATTCGCGTGCGCCCGGGCACCCCGGCCGCCGCCAAGGTGCTGGCCATGGAAGCCGCCGGCGGGGCCGAGCTGCTGCGCCAGGTGCTCGAAGACCAGCGTGTCATCGACGGCATCTACTCGGTGGTCAAGCCCGAAAAGCCGCTCGAGTTCATCGGCCAGGTCGGCACCACGCTGCTCACGGGCAAGCTCGGCCGGACCCCGATGGGCCTGGCTCTCGAGATCACCGACTGGCAGGAGCTGGACGGGGACTACGAGATGGAGAAGAACCGCCTCCGGCTGCGCTATCAGGAGCTGCACGTCGTCAAGGAGTGGGACGGCGACCTCGAAGGGTTCACCGCTTTAGTCCTGCGCGAAGAGGCCAAGAAGCTGCCGATCCTCGATTCGACCATGCGCTTCATCGAGCACCTGCGCGACTACCGCGAGAAGCTCGCCGAGGCCGCCGTCCGCCGCTATGAGGCGACCGAGCAGTGGATGGAGTGCCCCAAGTGCGAGGCCGAGGTACCGACCTCCAACGGAATCCACTGTCCCGAGTGCGGCGAGGACATGCGCGGTGGCGAGTACGTTCGCGCGGTACTGCACCTGGTGGACGACGCCGAGGGGCGCATCTACCGCGGCATCGACTCGCTGACGGTTCGGTCGGCCGGCTTCCCCGAGTACCGGGGCATGTCGCTCGACCGCATCCAGGGCTCGAACCTGTGGGTGAGCTTCCGGCGCTACGACCCGCTCCCCGACGAAGGCATCGTGCTGCCGACGGCAAGCGTGGAGATGTTCGAAGCGCAGCGCTCGGTCATCCGCCAGCTGCAGATCGGCAGCCCGCGTACCGGCGCGCTGGCCGCTGAGCTGGCCGACACGGGCTGGCTGGGCAGCCCGCCGCGCGTGCCACTCGACGGCAAGAAGGCTCACCACCTGCCCGACCCGAACGAGGAGCAGGCGGAGGCGGTCGCCCGCGTGATGGGTATGCGGCCGGGGCAGATGTACCTCATCCAGGGCCCGCCCGGAACCGGCAAGACGACGGCCATCGTCGAGTCGATCCGGCGCATCCTGGGCCGCAATCCGAACGCGTCGATCCTCATGTCCTCGCACTCGAACGATGCGGTGGACACGGGACAGGAGCGACTGCTTGGGTTCTCGCATGTGCGGCAGGCGCGAATCGCCGAGCCGGGTAAGGTTCCGCGCCGCTTGCGGCCGACGCTGGTCGAGAGCGACGACCTCGAACCGTACAACCTGGTCGCCGGCACGTGCAACAGGCTCGCCATCGACTCGCGATTGCGATTCAAAGTGTTCGACTGGCTGATCCTCGACGAGGCGAACAAGGTGCGCGCCAACGAGGCGCTGGCGCTCATGCCGCTGGCCAAGCGCTGGGTGATGATCGGCGACCTGAAGCAGCTGCCGCCGGTGATGGAAGAGGCCGCGTCGACGTTCAAGATCGAGCAGCCGCTGGACGAGCTGGTGCGTGACGACAGCTTTTACGGCTGGATGTGGGACAAGGTCCCCGCCTCCTCGAAGATCATGCTTCCGCGCCAGTACCGCATGCGCGAGCCGATCGGCCGCGTTGTCTCCGACCTCTTCTACGAAGGCAAGCTGATGCACGAGGCGCCGCATCCGCGGATGCCGCTGCCGTGGCCGTTCGACCGAGAGCTGGTGTGGGTCGACACCGGCGCGCAGGACGAGTACCGCGACGCGCAGCGATCGGTCGCGAACGAGTTCGAGGTCGCGCTGTGCAAGGACATCACGTCGATCGTCCGGCGCAGAGTGCGCAAGGCGAAGCTTGCCGTGATCGCGATGTATGCGTCGCAAGTGAACCGTTTGTCGTCGGCTTTGAAAGGCATCGTGCCGCCGGACGACATCGAGTCGGTGGACGCGTTCGAAGGTCGCGAGTCGGACGCCGTGATCCTTTCCCTGGTCCGGTCGAACGACCGCGCGGCGATCGGCTTCCTCAACGACCCCAACCGCGTCAACGTGGCCATCTCACGCGCGAAGAAGCTGCTGGTCATCGTGGGCGACTCCAAGACCGTGATCGGTGGCGCGCCGGAGCTGTTCGGGCCGCTGTTCGAGCACTGCAAGCAGGAAGGCCTGGTGGCCGGTGTCGGTGCGGTGGTCACTGCGTGCCAGCGTGTCGGCATCCGCTCCCAGGTCCAGCGCCTGTCCAGGCCTAACCGGGGCGGCGATCGGTTGCGAAGGCGACGGCGGCGCAGCCAGCGCCCGGGCGAGGTGGGGGTCAACGGTGACGGGACCGCGAATGGCGCCAACGGGTCGGACGCTGCGGGCGAGGCGGGTGGCGCCCCGGCTGAGGCGCCACCCCTCTCGAACGGCTCGTCCGCCTCGGAGCACGCTCCACTCGATTCCGTTACGAAGGTCGAATAGGTTCTACTCGGCTTAAGCTCTCGCTTGTCGTGAGCGAGTGCATCTTCTGCGAGATCCTGCAAGGTGACTCGCCCGCCAGCTACACCTACCAGGACGACACCGTGGTCGCTTTCATGGACATCCAGCCGATCACGCGCGGTCACATGCTCGTGGTGCCACGGGCGCATGCGGTGTTGATGGCCGACGTCGAGGATTCCGTCGCGATGCGAAGCTTTCGCGTGGCGCGACACCTCGGGTCGGTCGTGAGGTCCACGCTGGGCGCGGCGGGAGTGAACCTCTTCGTGGCCGACGGCGAGGCTGCGTTTCAGGATGTTCCGCACTTCCACGTGCACGTCATCCCCCGGTATCCGAAAGACGGTTTTGGGTTGACGTTCCCGGCGAAGTACAGCTCGCCCCCGAGCCGCGCCGAGCTGGAGACGATTGCGGACGCGATCCGGGCGGCGGCGAACGTCTAGGGCGTGACGGTCACCCTGATGGAGACCACCGCCACGTACATCGGACACATCGAACCTGACGGGCAGTTCGGGCTGGCGTAAGCGGAGATTTCCACCTCGCCCGGCGCCACGGCTCTGTAGGCCGCAAGGGTGACTCCACGCATCGCGGTCGCAGCAGGGTTGGGGATCGAGACGAGGACTCTATCGTTGCTCAATCGGGGTGGTGACCAGTTGGCCATGTTGTTGGCCGCGTGAAACACGATCTCGAGCTTCTGGCCGACGCGCATGGAGGCGGTCTTGTCCTTCTCGGTGACCACCACGTCGTAGCCGAAACCGGTACCTTCGCTCGGGGTCGGAGAGGGGTCCGAGCCGGTGCCGGTTCGGTAGGCCCCGCAGCCGGAGATGACCAGGGCAGCAGCCACCGCGATCAAGAGATATCTCACTTCACCAAACGTAACGAACCCCGGCCCTCACACGTAACATCGGCAGCTTGGTGCGAAAAACTCCGATCCGGAACGTCATCCTGGGCTCAGTCCTGGGACTCCTGATCGCTTCGTGCAGCGGCGGCGGTGGGCCAAGCGCTGGGAAGTCGCCGACCCCGTTCACCGGTGGGCTCACCCAGGGATTGATCGGCTATATCGGGGACCAGGGCGTCGGCGTGGTCGACCCCGCGACGGGGAAGTCGACCATCCTGGCACCGCTGCCACCCGGCGCGCCATTCCGAGTGGCCGGCCCAGTGTGGGGGCCCGCCCCGGGCCTGGCGTACCCGGTGCTGTACTTCACCGTCCACGACGACCGGCCGGCGGAGCGGCTGCGCACCGCGGGCATCGTGCCGTACGACTGGCTGTTTCGTGTCGACCCGTTCACCGGCGCGATCGATCCGCTGGCTGCCTCGATGGATGCGCAGAGTGAGGGTCCGATCGGGCTCGTCGCCAATCAGCATTACGTGGCGCTGACTGTCGGATGCTGCGCGAGCTACGAGGTAGACGCGCTGGACGTGACGAAACCGCTGGCCCCTCTGAAGGTGCTCGCCAAGCCGCCAGACCAGGCGGCGTTCTTCACCGAAGGCGTGGCGCCGGGCCAGTCGGGATTGTTTGCGGTGCGCGCGTTCGGCACCGGCGCGTGGTACTGGCTGAATGCTGATGCCGGCGTGGTCAACCCATTCCCGCTGAAGCTGGGGCAGGACGACGGCCCTATCGCCATCTCGAAGGACGGCACGATGGCCGCGGTTTCATTGCCCGACCACGGCGCGACGATCATGCAGATCAACACCGCGCTTCCAGTCGCCTCCCCCAGCCCGGCCACCGGCACCCCGACGGTTGCCGTTTCGCCGAAAGCTTCGCCATCGCCGTCGCAGGCGCCGGCGCGCGGACCGTGGCGCCTCAACTCCAGGCTGCCGCACGTTGACGGCCTGGCTTGGAGCCCCGATGGCAAGCAGATAGTGCTGGCGGTGAATGGCGGGCTCGAGGTGTACGCGGCATCGGGTGCGGACGGAACGCCGCCGACCAAGAAATATCCGGGTGGCAACATCGTCGGCACGGATTGGTCCGAGTCGATCCCGGCGAAGACTGCCGAGATGCTGAAGCCGGGGCCAGGGCCGCAAGCGGCTGTCGATGCGCTTCTGACCGCGACGGCGCTACCCGCCGCCGCCGACACCGCGACAAACCGGCCTTTGACCAAGGTCTACCTGTGGCAGTTCGACTCGAGCAAGGCGTCACCGCTGGCCGCGATCGCCGACCCGACTCCAGCGGTGCTGACGCAATATCCGCCGCTGCCCGCCGACGTCGTTTTCCATCACTGGGCTCCGTCGGTCAACTGGCAGCTGCTCGGCGGGTGCTTTCGCTATCGCGTGGTGATCGCCGGCAGCATTCCTCCGGCTGTGTCGACAATCGGCCTTGGTTCCAGCACCCTGTGCAACGCATCGCCGAGCCCGACCCCGACCGGGAGTCCTAAGGCATCACCGTAGTCTCGCCCTAGCGCGCGGCCGACTGGAAGTAGAAGTCGAGCATCGCGGTCAGGGGCGCGGCATTCCCTCGTAGCCGGCTGCGAAGGGCGGCTCCTTCCCAGCAGTCGATCAGCAAGCTCGCCATCCGGCGCGGATTGCTGCCGGCCGGGATGTCGCCTGTCTTCCGGGCCTCGTCCAAGGTGACGGCGAAACGGTCGGCCATCGCGGAAAAGCACCCCTCGATCTTGCGGCGGAAGACCTCGCTGACGCCCGACAGCTCCTGTCCGAGACCGCCGAGCAGACAGCCCATGTAGCCCTCTTTCCGGTAGCTCTGCTGCGTCATCTCGAAGA
>Ga0209117_1000955_pt1 | contig 10642 bp, 11 predicted proteins | sample BlaSpr_A8_OM2_M2_FD_187978 | JGI IMG/M metagenome (GOLD analysis project Ga0209117, IMG submission 187978) | Forest soil microbial communities from Thunder Bay, Ontario, Canada - Black Spruce, Ontario site 2_A8_OM2_M2 (SPAdes) (version 2) | ecosystem: Environmental > Terrestrial > Soil > Boreal...
TTCATGAACAGGTTCAGGAAGTTAGGCTTCATCGAGTATGACGGCGGAAGTGGGTTGCAAGTTCACAGTTCACTTCTCAACATCGTTCTCCACGACTAGCTTCCGCGCCTCAATCCCACAAACGAAGCTCCGAGACAGCGATGAGCAAATCAGGCATCTGCTAGATCGAATCCGGGAGAACGATGATCGACTTGCACAGCCAAAGTGGAGTGATTATGACTTCTGAAGTAGTGAACCTAGAGGTGACCGCGAGCATACCGATTGACTGCGATTTCTGGTCGGAAGATGATGGCTGGAAAGGGCTATGTAAAAGTCTATCGGTCACGGTCCGTGGCAGTAGTTTCGAAGATGCCAAAAAGAACATGGCAGGTGAATTACAGGTGCATATCGAAAGAATCCTGCGTGAGCATCCTAAGAGGAGTGCGCAGCGAATTGCCTGAGCTAAGGCGTCGCACAATTCTCGGACGACAGTTGTCCTGACCTTGAGCAGACTGACACACCCAAGGAGAGCAGTGGGCTGTTCTTAAGGTGTGTTCCGGCCCGCATCCTGCCACGTCACGGCGGGGGTCAGTGTGAGCAATATTTAACAGACTTGAATTTCGGAATAGATTAGCATGCTTGGTGTGGGAGTGGGCGCCTGCCCTTAGCGAATATTTGGTTGTTAGACATGGTGTAGCCAAACTCCACAATCGCCCCCTCCCCTCTTCGCCATCCACTTATCCTGCCAGATTTGCTGATTTAAAGTACATTTAGCGCCGCCCGGCATGGATTGGAGGGACGAGTGTTCGATGAGGCCGCGAAATGACGGTTCGGCTCTGGGTTGAGGTCGTAATAATCGTGGTTGTGATCTACGTGGCAGTTCGTTTTTTTAGGAAAAGGGGATAGCCCACTCCGGTGAGCGTGTGGGTGAGCCAGTCGGCACTGTAGTGACTATGCTGCACCACTCTTACTGAGGCAACTCGGAGTGGTTACTGTTGCAAAATCTCCATTGCACTCATTGACCCGATGAGTCTTTGCCCTCATCAAGATTGTCTGCCGCAGTTTTCGCGGCAAAGCCGAGCGCCCCAGTGACGACTGCAAGAGCCATGCCCTCCATTTCAGCGAGGATTCGGTCGGTTTTACCAAATCCGCTGATGGCCCGACCGCCCGCCCAAAATGCGAGGCCAGCGATCATAAGCAACAACCAAGACACTCCTCGTAACAAAGACTTCAAGGCTGATCGTGTGGATGCAGTCATAGACATGGGCCACAAGAGGACAGTAGGAAGCAGGGTAGCACCAAACTGTTGAAACATCCCCATATCACCAACAACGCTCTGAGAGGCTGCGGAAAAACTGGATCTCCCGTAGAAAGTGCGACCTCGGCGGCTTAAAGCCACGTTCAAAACAATGCAATACCGCAGCGCTGAAGCGCTGCGCCACCCAAAATCAGGCACAATGTTGAATCGTTCCGCAGCCTGAGACGGGGCAAGCCCCGTCTCTACGGATGCTTTTCCATTGCCAGCAACTGCTCTTTGCGCTCTATGCCCCAGCGGTAGCCCCCTAATTCGCCGTCCCGGCGTACTACGCGGTGGCAGGGGATGGCGACTGCTACGGGGTTGGTGGCGCAGGCTCGAGCCACGGCGCGCGTCGCCGTCGGCATGCCGATTTTCTTTGCCACGGCACGGTAGGAGCGGGTTTCTCCACGGGGAATTCGTTGCAGAGCTTCCCAGACTCGGCGTTGAAAAGCGGTGGCCCGGATGTCGAGCGGAAGCGACGGATTGGCCTCTTGTCCCTGAATGAGGCGGGTGAGGTTGTCTCGCCATTGGGACATGGCTGCATCGTCGCGGCGGCGAACCGCGAAAGGAAACTCGCGGGTCAAGCCCTGCACGAGTTGCTGATCGGAGTCGCCGAACTGAATGGCGCAGATGCCTTTGTCGGTGGCGGCGATCAGCATGCGTCCGAGAGGCGATCCGGCGATGGTGTAGCGGACGATTGTATAGCGAACGACAGCGGCCACCGCGCCGCGCCGGTACTTCTCCGGGGTCATGCCGAGTTGGGTGGCGGTGCGCTCGTAGAGGCGGCTGCTGGAGCCGTATCCGGCGGCATAGAGCGCGGTGGTCACCGAGTGTCCGGCCTGTAAATTCTGTTTCACCTGCCGCAGGCGGCAGGCGTCAATGTAGGCCTTGGGCGACACGCCGAGCGCGGACTTGAACGTGCGCTGCAAGTGGAAGCAACTGCGGCGGAATTCTTTGGCCAGCAGGCTGAGCGTCAGGCGGTCTTCGATATGCTGCTCGATGTAGCGGCAAATCGCCCGCACCAGCGCGGACTGCGGATTTCCATCCACCGCTTTAGGACGGCAGCGCAGACAGGCACGATAGCCGGACTGCTCGGCTTGGAGGGCGTTGGCGAAAAAGCTCACGTTCTCGCGGCGCGGGCGTTTGGCGGGACACGAAGGCCGGCAGAAGATGCCGGTGCTCGACACGCCGAAAACGAACGCGCCGTCGAGTGCACGGTCGCGATCGACGACGGCTTGCCAGCGGCGGGCGTTTATTGCTTCCGGTATTTGCTGCGTCATTTGTTCCAGGGCTCGTTGTGGAGTTCGCTTCATCGCTTCTTCTTGTGAAAGTATCGCATTGGTGGCCATGCAGGTAACATAGGGTGGTCGCGCCGCGCGGACTATCCGAATGTTGCGGTCAAACGATTTTTCCCGCACCGCGGAGTTGGCCGAGGACGCAAAGAAGGAAGTCGTGACCCGCAGCACCGCACGACGTGGCGAATCATGTACGATAACGGCCTCACTGGAGAGTGTTTCATAAATGCTCTTCCGCCAGGAGCGGCACGTCAGCGGCTGAAAGCCGAACTCAAAACAAAGCAGTTACCGCAGAGCTGAAGCGCTGCGCCACCCAAAATCAAGCGCGAAATTGAGTTTTTCCGCAGCCTATGAAACCGTGCCCTACCCAAAACCGATTTACAAAACACGCTCTACGACAGAATAGAAATCAAGAATCTGAAAGGACCCTCTATGAACTGCAATCGCAAGATGATGTGGCTCGTTGTCCTGGCGGCGCTGGCGGTTGTACAAGCCGGCGCGCAAGTTCTCACGGGCGATCAAGTGAAGAAGGTTGCTCCGAACTCGTTTTTCTTCGCTGGCCAGAGCGCGACCGTGCAGCTACGGAATGCGACCGGCTTGAAGAACTCCGCCGGCAAGCTGGTGCTGGCGGGGCTGGTGGATACATCGGGGTATTCAACCGCAATCGCGGAGAGATACCAGGGTTTCCTGATCACCGAAACCAAGCTCAGCTTTGACGGAGCTACCCTAGATGCGGGAGCCTACGGATTCGGCTTCAAGGAGGGCAAGTTCACGGTGATGAACGTGGCGGGAACGGACGTGTTCTCGACCGCCAGCCAGAACGACGATCAGCTCAAACACCCGGTTCCCCTGAAACTTGAAAAGGACGGTGCTGCGTACCGGCTGTATGCCGGGCGGAAGTATGTAGTCGTGAAAGCGGACTAGTGTAGTGAGCTGCTGAAAAACCTGCGTTGCGGTCTGCGGTTGCTCTCCGCGCCAGTTCGGCCTTTAGGCATGTACATAGGTATGGAAGTTATGTACAGTTATTGCTAACGGCAGAAAAGGAGCGTTTCCATGGCTACTGCAAGGAATCGATCACACAAGCACTTTCAGTTGGACGCAGTGAAGATTAAACGCGCCCAAAAAGCTTTGCAAGCGAAAACCGAGACTGAGACCATCGAGCGTGCGTTGGATTTGGCGATTGCCGAGCACGAGAGCAACCGCCTGGCTCTCGAAGCCAACGAGCGTTTTGTCAAGAGTGGCATTGATATCAAGGATGTATACGGCACGCTGGGTGGCTAGATGCAGCCCGCCCTGTTCGACTCTTCTATTTACATAACTGCATTGCGGCGAGGAGACGATGCGGTCCTGGAGTTGCGCCGGTTCACGACCGATGCACCGCTTTGGCTCAGTGCAGTGGTGCTCGAAGAACTCTACGCCGGCGCAGCCGACGGCGATCGTCAGACTATGGAGCGCCTGGAGCGAGATTTTGACAGGGCGAAACGAATCCTGGTGCCGAATCTCAGCGACTGGACTCAAGCCGGCAGAGTGCTTGCTCGCTTGGCGGCCAAGTATCATTACGAACAGATCGGACGGGGACGACTGACCAATGACGCACTGATCGCGATGAGCGCGGGGCGACTGGGCATCAGAGTGATCACAGCCAACGAACGAGACTTCAGCAGGCTCGCCCGGTTTCGCACTTTCCAGTGGCAAGTGACCACACTTTAATCCACGTCAGACGTTAGGAATTTTTTCTGTGCCGAGCTGCGCTCGGCTTGGACGGGGCAAAGCCCCGTCCCCACACGATTGATAACTCCGAGGCAGGCGGTCCGCGTGAGTGTGCAGTTTGTGATTTCGCACCAGAACGGGAGTCCCCAAAGAGCAGGCGCCAGAAGTGCTACATTGAACGAAATGCGTTCCGAAATAGAGCAGGCTGTTCTGCTGTTGCGGCGGGGCGACGATGAGGCATTGGAGCAAGCCTTGGCCCTGCTGCAAAACACCGTCTTCTCCTTCAGCATGAAGGTTTGCGGTCAGCGCCAGGACGCAGAAGACACGATGCAGGAAGTGCTCGTCAAATCGGTTCCGCATCTGCCCAAATTTGAGAGCCCGAAGGCGCTCGTGGTGTGGCTTTATAAGGTTGCGAAGAACCGCTGCCTGATGAGCCGCCGCAGAAGCAAGTTCGCTCCGAAAGAAGATCTTTCTCTGGAAGAACTCATGCCTGATCGGCAGGAACTAGAGGGATTGAGCGGCGACGGCAGCATCAATCCTGAAACTTTCGCCATCCGAAGCGAAGAGGCGGGTCGATTGCGACAGGCAATTCAGAGACTGCCACCGCAATATCGCATCGTTTTAGTGCTACGGGATATGGAGGGGCTGACAGACGAGGAGGTTGCGGAAATCACAGGTTTGCGTCCGGGAACAGTACGCGTCCGTCTGCACCGGGCCAGGCTGTTCGTACGAAAGGAACTGATGAAGGGGCAAAAGCAACCTGGCGGCAGGCGTGCCGAGGCCATCGTGTCTCAAGGCGTTGCCCCCGCGGAGCCGAGACCCGCCCGGTGTAAGGCAATGTTCAAAGAGCTCTCGAACTATCTCGACGAGCAATTGGATGATTCGCTTTGCGAGGAACTGGAGCGACACCTGAACGGCTGCGAACCGTGTCAGGCTTTTCTCGCGGGTTTAGAAGCCACCATACGGGAGTGCCGGCGAATGCCGAGTCAGGTTCCGGATCGCGCTAAGGCAATAAAGCTGCGAAAGGAAGTGATGGAGCGCTATGAAAGGGCGCTGAGGAAGAGGGCTGACTAAGGGTGAAACTCAGTGTCGCTCTTGCAGACTCATTGAGATGTTCGTTGAGGTTGCAGAAGAGCTTTGATCTCCCGCTCAAGAACCGATATATCCGTTGCGCCAATGTGTTTGGCTTCGATCCGGCCATCGCGGTCTATGAGGAAAGCGGACGGTAAGCCGAGAATTCCCCCGTAAAGTTCGCCAATGTTCGCGTTGCCCATGGCAACCGGATAGTTCATGTGGAAACGCTGGTAGAAGCCGCGGACAGGGGCAGGCCCGTCGTCCATGGAAATGCCAATGATCTGCAAGCCCTGATCCCGGTATTTGTTTTGCAATTCCACGAAATGCGGGATTTCGTCCCGGCACGGGTCACACCAGGTTGCCCAGAAGTCGAGGAGAACTACTTTGCCCCGGTAGGCGGAGAGATCGAGCGTTTGTCCCGTCAATGCGGGAAGCGAGAATGTCGGAGCGAGCGGATGCTTGGCGATATTTGTAACCCTGTCACCAGCGGGCACGGCGCGAGGCCGGTTCAGGAAATGGAGTGCCATCACGACAGCGATCGCCGCGATGCCGGTCAGGAGCTTCGTTCCCCAATGCATCGTGCTTGATCGAAGAACCACGCTGGCACTATTCTCCCTTGGCAACTGGATAGCCTTTATCCACCCAGTTCGCGCCGAAATTGTCAGGAATATAAAGCACTTTCAGGTTGGTAAAACCGAGCGCGCGAAGTGCGTCGTCGGCAGGCTTGACGTTGGGACAATGGTTCCAGGGGCAGCAGCCACAGTAGATCACAATGAACTTGTTTCGGGGCAGAGATTCCACGCGCTTACGCAGCTGCTGTATGCCGCTCTCGCTGGAAGCCGGGCCGATGTACTCGGAACTGGGAATATGTGCTTGCTCGTAAAGAACGTGGGACCCCACCTGGATCAGGAGTGGCTTTTCGCCCTTGGGGGACTGAAGGATCTTGACTAGTTCTTCCGGGTCGACCAGCTGCGAGCTGGATAAAGACGTTGCCTGATAAGCGGGAAACATCGCCCCGGTTGCGCCGCCCAAGCTGGTTTGCCTATTCGCGCGAACGGCCCAAACCGATGCTGCCAGGCTTGCCACAGTCCCAACCAGAACAGTGGCGATTGCGCGCCTCATTGATATTGATATTGATAGAGATAAACGTTTCACTTGAGTCTCCTTCGGCATTATCAGCGGTTGATTGCCGGACTCGCAAGGAAGAAGCAGGCCTCGGCCGGTTCCCAACTAAGCGCAGACGCCTGTCGAAAGTTCCGCGTCCGTAGAACTGCGGCCAGATTTTCTTTGTAACAAAATCCGCATTCTTGCATTTATTCGTGTGGTTCTCAAAAAGAATCCGCAGGAGGCAATCATGATCAGCGCCAAAGTTGAACTGACTCAACCACTTACACAGCAGAGGCAGTTCGTGGCCCAGACCGGCAGCGGCCATCACCTGCTGCTGGACGATGCGGCCGGGGGCACGGGCCCCAAGCCGATCGAGCTAGTTGCTGCCGGATTAGCCGGCTGCACGGCATTCGATGTCATCACGGTTCTGCGCCAGAAGTACCACCAGAAGATCACCGGATATGAAGTGAGGGTGGAGGCTGATCAAGCGGACCGCCCGCCGCAGGTGTTTACGTCCGTGCGGATTCATCACGTGGTCACTGGGTACGAAATTGATGTGGCGGCCTTGGAGGAAGCCATCCGTCTCTCCGAAGAAAAGTACTGCTCCGTGGGGGCCATGGTGCAAAAGACGGCAACCTTTCACACAACCTACGAGATCGTCGAAGAGAAAACGGAGTGGATGAAGCCGGTCGTCAATCAGGCTGCCGGAGTCCAGAGTTGAGAGCTCGCCTCAAGTTCGTCCTGACTGCGGTAGCCGTACTGTGGCTCTTGAAAGCAGCCCCGGCTCAACAGGCAGTACAGCCCTCGGCCCTGACGCTTCAGCAGGCGGTAAAGATCGCGCTGGAGAAGAACCCGCTGCGCAAGGCCGCTTTAGCGGACACGAGAGTAGCGTCGGCAGACGTTCGCGAAGCGCGATCGGTCCTCATGCCGCGGCTGACGTTCTCCGAGACCGCGACGCGCGGGAACGACCCGGTTTACGTGTTTGGCGGCAGATTGCGACAGCGGCGCTTCACGGCTGCCGATTTCGCGCTGAATAAGCTGAACACTCCCCTGCCCTTCGGAAACTTCAGTACGCGTTTTGGGGGAAGCTGGAATCTGTTTGACTCGTTTGCTAGTTGGCATGGCGTGAATCGGGCAAAACAGATGAACGATGCGGCCGTCCACCAACTGGAGCGCACCGACCAAGAGATCGTCTTCCGAGTCGTCGATGCATATTACGGAGTGTTGCTGGCGACGAAGCAACTGGAGGTCGCTGTGCAGGCGGTGAAAACGTCCCAGTCCATCCTGGATCGCAGCCAGGCGAGGTTCGACAGTGGGTTGGTTGTGGAGTCGGACCTGCTAACCGCGAAGGTACGCATGGCAGCGCGACAGCAGGAACTCATTCGGGCCAGGAACAATCTGGATCTGGGGCGGGCCCAGTTGAGCGCTGCGATAGGTGCGCCGGTGGACTCCTTGTTCCAGCCGGCTGAAGCCTTGGCAGAACTAACGCTTCCTGTCCCCGTTCTCCAGGAAGTCGAAAAACAAGCACTCACGAATCGACCGGACTTGAAGCGCATTCAATCCGAGGAAGCGGCCCAGCCGCAGAGCGTTGCGATCGCGAAGTCATCATTTGGTCCGCGGGTGAATGCCTTTGCTGGCTGGGAGATGGACAACCCAACGTTTGTGGCGGGTGGCGGCGGCAACAATTGGCTGGGCGGAGTTGAAGTGCAGTTTGACATCTTCCAAGGTGGCGCAAAACGAGCAGAACTCTCGCGTGAACGCGCCCTGCAGGAGAGAGGGACAGCCATGAAGCAGGTGGCCGGTGACGGAGTACGCCTTGAGGTTCGCCGCGCTTATTACCACTTGGACTCTGCCCGGCAGGAGGTAGAGGTTGCGCGGGCTGCAATCGCCCAGGCAAAGGACAGTCTCCGCATCAACCAGAACCGATACGACGGCGGGCTGACCACCATTACCGACCTGCTGGGCGCCGAAGAAGCTACGCGCCGCAGCCAGACCGATTACTGGGAAGTCGTTTATCGCTTCCATACCAGCTACGCCAATCTGGAGTTGGCCAGCGGGACTCTGAACCTTCAATCTCCTGTGGTGACGCCATGACTCGAACCAATTCCATTCTTTCACGTCTTATTCCGCTGGTCGTGGTTCTGGCTGGCGGGCTCAGCGGTTGCTCCCGTGAGCGGCAGCCGACGCCACCTGCGCCGGAGACTGTGCGCAATGTTCCCGTGCTCCCGGTCCAGCGGGCCGACGTACCCGATTTGTTGGAAGCCGTGGGAACGGTACGCGCGGCCCAAACCAGCCAGCTCGCAAGCCAAATGATGGGGAACATCGTGGAGCTCCGCGTACATGAAGGAGATCGCGTACAGCGTGGGCAGGTGCTAGCGGTAATCGATGGTGCGCAACCGCGGGCAGCCGTTGACCGCGCGACTGCGGCCGAGAGTGCAGCCGAGCAGGAAGTAGCCGCGTCGGATTCCGGCCTCATTCTTGCCCAATCGACACTAAATCGTTACCAGAATCTCTACGACAAGAAGTCGGTCAGTCCGCAGGAATTCGACGAAGTGAAGGCTCGCTACCAGGCGGCGCTCGCGCATCGCGATATGACGCGCGCAGGTCAAGCGCAGGCCAAGGCAGGGTTGGCCCAGGCACACGCATCGTTCTCGTACACCCGCGTTCTGGCGCCATTCGACGGAGTGGTCACGGAGAAGAAAGCCGATCCTGGCATGTTGGCCAATCCTGGCCTTCCCATCTTCACAGTCGAGGGTCTGGGGCACTACCGATTGGAGGCCACGGTCAACGAAAACGATCTGCGGTACGTCCAGATGGGAGAGCAGGTGCCGGTGGTAGTGGACGCGTTGGAAACCACGGAGCTGAACGGAAAAGTCGTACAAATCATACCCGCCGCGGATCCAGGCAGCCGCAGCTTTCTGGTGAAGGTCGAACTGCCTGCGGTTGCGCGGCTGCGGTCGGGCCTGTTCGGCCGGGCACAATTTTCCCGCGGCAAGCGGTCGTCATTGTTGATTCCACAAACCGCAGTCGTGGAGCGGGGCCAACTGCAGGGTGTCTACGTCCTCGACCTAAATAAGGTTGCGAATCTGCGCTACGTCACGCTCGGAAAAACCACTGGGGCCGAAGTGGAAGTACTCGCGGGTCTTCAGGAAGGCGAACGCCTCGTGGCGAAACCCGGCGCCCTCGACCTGAATGGCAAGCGCATCGAGGCCCAGTAATGACAGAAGAAGGACTCAACTCAACGAACCAGTCCGCGCCGGGTCTGCGCCTGGCGGGACGCATCGCTCACAGCTTCATCGACTCGAAGCTGACGCCACTGGTGATCGTAGCTGCATTGCTCTTGGGTGCTTTCAGCATCCTGGAGACTCCGCGCGAGGAAGAACCGCAGATCGTCGTCCCCATGCTCGATGTGTTCGTGCAGATGCCGGGCGCATCGCCTGAAGAAATTTCGCAACGGGTTAGTCTCCCCATGGAGAAGTTGCTGCGTGAAGTGCCGGGTGTTGAATATATCTACTCCATAAGCCAGCCGGGCATGAGCATGTTGATCGTGCGCTTCTACGTTGGCTCGAAGGAAGAAGACGCCATCGTACAGACGTACAACAAGCTCTACTCCAACTTCGACCGCATCCCGCCGGGGGTCTCGCAACCCATTATCAAGATCCGCTCGATCAATGACGTCTCCATCATGGCGCTCACGTTATGGGGCAAGAACTATGACTCCTACCACCTTCGGCGCATCGCGGGTGAGTTGGAGAACTCGCTCAAACAGCTTGACGATGTTTCTGAAACCACGATCATCGGAGGACAACCCCGTCAAGTGCGAGTGGTTTTGGATACACAGCGGCTGGCCGCCTATGGCCTGACGCCGGCGGCAGTCGCGGGTCAACTTCAGAGCGCGAACAGCCGTAGTGAGGTGGGCAGCTTCAGCCGCGACAACCGCGAGTTCAAGGTCGAGGCGGGGAAATTCTTCACGCGTCCGGAAGATTTGCAGCAAGTCGTAGTCGGGGTCCATTCGGGACGCCCGGTTTACTTGCGTGACGTAGTGGAGAAGCTGGAGGACGGCCCGGCTGAGCCGGACAGCTATGTGATGTTTGCGAACGCCCGCGGTGGTACGGTGGCGGGGCTCCGCCCCGTCGGGACGGGGCAGAGCCCCGTCACCACACAAGACCCCACACAAGAA
>Ga0209117_1000956_pt1 | contig 10642 bp, 7 predicted proteins | sample BlaSpr_A8_OM2_M2_FD_187978 | JGI IMG/M metagenome (GOLD analysis project Ga0209117, IMG submission 187978) | Forest soil microbial communities from Thunder Bay, Ontario, Canada - Black Spruce, Ontario site 2_A8_OM2_M2 (SPAdes) (version 2) | ecosystem: Environmental > Terrestrial > Soil > Boreal...
ACATCCCATCTTCTTGCAGCGTCCCAAGCGTTACGCCCATCGCCGCGTCGGCGATCTGGGTAATCACCCCGCCCTGCACGACCCCGCCTCCGTGCCGGTGCTGCGGCCCTACGGGCAGCTCGAAGACCACCCGGCCCGGCTCCGCTTCGACAACCCGAACACCGAGCAGCGCCATCCACCCGTCCGGTTCCGCCACGAGCAGCCGCTCGGCGCGCTTGAAGTTCTTCAACGACCTTTGCGGCCCGTTCGCCATGGGCGCGTCATCGTCCGCTGCTTCGGCGCCGCGGCGATCGCGAGCGCGACGTCGCTGTCGTCCTCTTTACCGGTCACCTCACCCGAGAGGCGCTTGCGAAGCAGGATGATCCGATCGCGCACGCGCGCGGCGTCCTCGAACTGCAGCTCCTTCGAGAGACGGCGCATCTCCTTTTCCAGGTCGCGCACGATGGCGAGCAAGTCCTCGCGCGGCACGCCCGCGCCGGCCATGATCTCGATCGCGTCAGCCTGCATGTCGTTCGCGTTGATTTTCATCTCGTAGATCGCCTTCTTGACCGTCTCCGGGGTGATCCCACGCTCCGCGTTGTAGGCGATCTGCCGGTTGCGCCGGCGCTCCGTCTCGTCCAGCGCTTTGCGCATCGAGTCCGTGATCTTGTCCGCGTACATCACGACGTGGCCTTCCACGTTGCGCGCCGCGCGGCCGATGATCTGGATGAACGACCGGAAAGCGCGGAGGTATCCCTCTTTGTCGGCGTCGAGGATGCCGATGAACGCGACCTCCGGAAGGTCGAGGCCCTCGCGCAGAAGGTTGATGCCGACCACGACGTCCACCTCGCCCGTGCGCAGCGCCCGAAGCACGTCGATCCGCTCCATGGCGTCCAGCTCCGAATGCAGGTACTTCACCTTCACCCCGTACTCGCGCAGGTAGTCGGCCAGGTCCTCGGCAAAACGCTTCGTCAGCGTGGTCACGAGCGAGCGGTGACCCAGCTCCGCGCGCCGCTTCACCTCGGCGAGGAGGTCGTCGATCTGGCCCGCGGTGGGCCGAACCTCGACGGTCGGATCGACCAGGCCGGTCGGACGGACGACCATCTCGACGGTGCGCTGCGAACGCCGCAGCTCGTAATCACCGGGCGTCGCGGAGACGTAGACCACGTTGCGCGCGCGCTCTTCCCACTCGTCAAAGCTCAGGGGCCGGTTGTCGAACGCGCTCGGCAATCGGAAGCCGTACTCGACCAACGCCGCCTTGCGCGACCGGTCACCGCCCAGCATGCCGCCGATCTGCGGCACCGCCACGTGCGACTCGTCGACGAAGATCAGCGTGTCGTCCGGCAAGAAGTCCATCAGTGTGTACGGCGCCTCACCAGGCTGCCTTCGGGTCAGGTGCCGCGAATAGTTCTCGATCCCCGCACACGTTCCCGTCTCGCGCAGCATCTCGAGATCGAAGTTCGTCCTCTGTCGAAGTCGCTGTGCCTCGAGCAGCCTGCCGTGCTCTTCGAACCATTTGGTTCGCTCGTCTAGCTCCGCTTCGATGTCTGTCATCGCGAGGCGCAGCTTGTCCGCGGGCGTCACGTAGTGCGAGGCCGGAAAGACGGTGAAGTCGTTGCGCGGCCCGAGGATCTCGCCCGTCGTCGCGTCGAGCTCCTGGATCCGCTCGACCTCATCGCCGAAGAACTCGATTCGCAAAACCTTCTCTTCGTTCGCCGGCACGAGGTCGACGACGTCGCCGCGCACCCTGAAGCGAAGCCTCGCCAGGTCGTAGTCGTTGCGCTCGTAAAGCATCTCGGTGAGCTTGCGCAGGAAGACCTCGCGGCGGATCGACTGACCCTTCTCTATATGCAGGGATTCGCCCATGTAGTCCTCGACGGAGCCGATGCCGTAGATGCAGCTGATGCTCGCGACGACCAGGACGTCGCGCCTCGTCATCAGATTCTGGGTCGTCGAGTGCCGCATGCGGTCGATCTCGTCGTTCCGGCTCGAGTCCTTCTCGATGTATGTGTCGCTGCGTGCGATGTAGGCCTCGGGCTGGAAGTAGTCGTAGTAGCTCACGAAATATTCGACAGCGTTATCGGGCAGCAGCCGGCGGAATTCCGCGCACAGCTGGGCAGCCAGGGTCTTGTTGGGGCTGAGCACCAGCACCGGTCTCTGGAGCTGCTCGACCGCCCACGCCATGACGTTGGTCTTGCCGCTGCCGGTCACTCCCAGCAACACCTGCTGGCTCAGCCCAGAGCGCACGCCATCGACGAGCTGCTCGATGGCCTCAGGCTGGTCGCCGGCAGGCTTGAAGGGTGCGTCGACACGAAAGCTGGAGGGCATTGGACATCTAATTCTAAGGCGAACGGACGTTCGAAGGGACGCGCTTTACGGTCGGGGCAAATGTCAAGGTAGAGAGAGGATCATCGCCTCCACGATGGTCCCGGCCATGATGCCCTGATCACCGGACGGGACGCGCACCAGGGCATGCGCTCCGGCCAGGGACATCAGTCGCGATGAGGATTGGGAGCCGGTCGTTTCGGCGACGAGCTCCCGCCCATCGCGCCGCAGAGTGACTCGCTGGTACTCCGTGCGATCCGCGGTGGCGCGCGCGTCGTAGCCCAGGCGGACGGGCAGCGAGGGCCGCTGCAGCTGGGTGAAGCCCTGCATCTTGCGCAGAGCCGGCCGGACGAATACCTCGAACGTCACGAGCGACGAGACCGGGAATCCCGGCAGCCCAAACGCAAGTTTTTCTCTCTCCCCTTCGGGGAGAGGGCCAGGGTGAGGGGCTGAAGCTGGGATTGTCGCGAAAGTAAAAGGTTTGCCCGGCTTGAGCTTCACGCGCCCCACATGAACTGTGCCGAGCGACTCGAGGAGCGGCTTGATTAGGTCGTGTGTGCCTACCGAAACACCGCCCGAGGTAACCAGCACGTCAGCCTCCGCCAGTGCGTTCTTGACGAGCCGGTTCAGGGGATCAGCTTCGTCAGGCCCGATCCCCAGGCTTCTCACCTCGGCGCCCGCCTCGCGCAGCGCGGCCAGGAGCGCCCAACGGTTCGAATCGACGATCTGCCCACGCACCGGCTTCGCCCCTACCTCCACGAGCTCATCGCCAGTGGACATCAACGCGACCCGCGGCCGCCGGCGGACCGGCAACCTCGGAAAGCCGAGCGCCGCCGCCAGTCCCAGCTCCGCCGCCCCAAGCTGCACACCTGCCACGAGCACCCGCTCGCCTTCACGCAGGTCGGCGCCCGGGACGTGAAAGTTCTGCCCCGCTTTCAGCGTGGCCGGGACCGTGACAAGCTCTCCCTTCTCATCGACGTCCTCGAGCATGACCACGCAATCAGCGCCGTCCGGCAGCACTCCGCCGGTCAGGATGCGCACCGCAAATCCCGCCAACACCTTGCCTTCGAACGGCCGCCCCGCCGCCGATTCGCCAATCACGCGGAGCGACTTGCCGGCGTCCGCGGCACGAAGCGCGTATCCATCCACGGCACTCGAAGGAAACGCAGGCAGCGACGCCGGCGCGGTCAGGTCTTCAGCCAGCACGCGTCCCGCGCAGTGGGCGAGCGCCACTCGCTCGACTCCAAGAAGAGGTGTGTGTTCCAGAACGAGCGCCGCTGCCGCCTCGGCGTCGACCAGCGGGTACGCGGAGGCCCTCAACTACTCATAGCGGAGGGCACGAACGGGGTCTTGCCGGGCCGCCCGCAGCGCGGGCAGCAAACCACTCACCGTGCTCAAAACGACGGCTAGCAGCAGGGCGATGCCAACCACGCCGAAGTCGGTGCGGAAAACGTCGAAGCCGGTGTTCGTGACCGACTGCGTGAGGCGGTCGACCACGGCGTTGCCCAGGCGGCCCAACCCGACGGCGACGAGAATCCCAACCAGACCTCCGGCGAGCCCGATGACCGCGGCTTCGGCGACGAAGATCAGCAGGACGTCGCGCGAGCGCCCGCCCAGCGCCTTCAACACGCCGATCTCCTTGGTCCGTTCGAGCACTGCGGTGTACATCGTGTTGGCGATGCCGAGACATGCCAGCAAGAGCGCGACCAGCGCAAGCCCCAGCAACGCGACACGCATCTTCCCCAGCAGGTCCTCGAAGTTTCGGAACTGGTCGCCGAACGTCTGAGTCTGGAACCCGAGCGCCTCGACTCGCTGGCGCAGCCCCCCGACGGCGAGGCCTGAATCGGCCAGCAGCGTGATGGTCGAGTACTGGCCCGACTTCCACTTGTTCGGCTGGGCGAGCTGGGTCCAGTAGTCGCGCACTGTCGCGTAGGGCGCCAGACCGCCCGGGGCGCCCGCGGGCATCGTGCTGCTCGACACGATGCCGACGACGGAGAGCTTCAGGTCCTGCGGTTGCGTCACCGGATTACGCGCCACGCCGAGGACCTGCAGCGAGCCGTACGTGGCGCTGAAGGTGACCTGGGTGCCGATCGCGCCGCGGGCGGAGAGGAATCCGAGTGTCGTGGCTTCGCTGTCGGTGAGCAGCACCTCTTTAGCGGCATCCGAGCCTGGCAGCCGGCCCGCGCTTAGCGAGGGCATTGCGCTGGACGAGCGCAGCGGCGGCAGGGAGACCAGGGCACCAGGGGGAGGTGCAGCCGGCTTGTCTGCCGCGGGCGCGCCCGGCGGGATCACGGTGCCTCTGCTGAACGTCCCGCTCATCGCCACCTGGCCCCACGACGCCTTGACGTGAGGTTGTGAGTTGAGTGTCGCCAAGGTGCCCGCGTCGAACGCGGCGGTTCTTGCGTCCGGGGGCGGAAAGACCGCGACCTGGTGCACCTGGCTCGTCACCAGCGCCGGAGAGTTGAGGGCGCCTTGCAAACCGGCCGCCAGCGCCACGATCAAGCTCATCGCCGCGATACCGATGGCGACGCCGGTGGTCGTCAGCGACGTGCGCAGCGGGCGGCGGCCGGCGCTCCCCAGGCCCACCTTGAGTGTGTCGCGCCAGTGTAGGCGCGGGGCGGGGTCAACTGGCTCCTGCTTGCGCACCGTCGGATTTCCCGGCTCGACCTCGATCGCCCGGCCGTCGATCATCCTCACCACCCGGCGCGCGCGCCGCGCGACCTCCGGGTCGTGGGTCACGAGCACCACGGTGGCGCCGCGGCGATTGAGGTCTTCGAGCAGCTTCAGCACGCTTTCGCCCGCGGCCGAGTCCAGGCTTCCGGTCGGCTCGTCGGCCAGGATGAGGCCCGGACGGTTGGCCAGTGCGCGAGCGACGGCCGCCTTCTGCTGCTCGCCGCCTGACAGCAATCGCGCACGAGCACGCGCGCGATGCTCCAGACCGACCAGCGCGAGCAGGTGGCGCGCCCGCCTGCGGCGCTCTACCAGCTCGACTCCGGCCAGTGTCAGCGGCAGCGCGACGTTGTCTTCGACTGTCATTGACGGGATGAGGTTGAAGGCCTGAAAAATCGTGCTGACGCGCTGCAGCCTGTAGTCGGCGAGGTCGCGTTCCGAGAGCTCGCCGAGCGGAAGTCCCGCCCCGTAAACGTGCCCGGCTGTCGGGCGGTCGAGCCCGCCCATCAGCGACAGCAGCGTCGTCTTGCCGCAGCCCGACGGACCCACTACCGAAACGAACTCGCATGGCCCGATCTCCAGCGAGACGTTCTTCAGCGCCGTCACGTGCATCTCGTCTTTGCCGCCAAACTCGCGCGACACCGAATCCAGGCGCAGGCCGACCGCCTGACCCAGCAGGTCCTTGTAGTCGTCCTTCTCGTACGCGGGCGGGGCCACCAGCACCCCGCGGGTCACCTCGGGCTCAGGCTCGGGCTCCGGTACCACGCTGACCGCCACGGCGGTTTGCGCCTCGACGGCCGAAGCCGGTTCGGCGCCCGCGCCGTTGATCGCCGGCGTCCCTTCGGCGGCGGAAGCCTCGCTGTCTCGGCGCCGGCGCCGGCGGCGTCGCTTTTTGGTGCTGCTGGCATCTCCAGGATCTTCGGCAAGGGTCGCCATCAGCCTGAGTCTAAGTGGTCAGTTAACGCCTAGCGCGCTTCTTGGGCGACTTGATCTTGGAGCCACTTGAGGTAGGCGGACGAACCGCCCTCGACGGCGATCTGGATGATTTCCGGCAGCTCGTAGTCGTGGTGGCTTCGGACGTATTCCTGGCAGGCCGCAGCCTTGGACTCGACTGTCTTGACGAGCAGTAGCGCCTCGTGCTCGCGCTTGAGCTGGCCGTCCCAGTAATAGACGGAGTGCACAGTCGGGATGACCGAGCAGCAGGCCGCCAGACGCTCGACCACCAGCGCCTCGCCCAGCTTCTCCGCATCGTTGCGGCCACCTGTCGTGACCATGATCAAGACTGCTTTGTCCCCCACGCCCTAATTCTCGGCCTTTCGCGGCCGGTCCAACCAGACAGTGGCCGCCAGCAGCGCGATTCCGCCCAGCAGCAGGCCGCCGATCACGTCGGATTCCCAGTGGACGTCGAGGTAGATCCGGTCGAAAGACTCGATGACGACGATGACCACCGCGACCGGGATCGCCAGCGCCCGCACGGTGCGCGACGGCGAGAGACGTCTGATGACGAATGCGAGCAACCCGTACGCGACCACGGCCCGGACGATGTGGCCGCTCGGAAAGCTGTTGCGTATGGAGGAGCTCTCGAGCAAAGTGGTCAGGCTGGGACCGTCCAGATGCGTGAGGGAACGAGGCGGCCCTGGATGAAACAGCAAGGTCTTGTAGAGAACCTCGAGCGCGACGGCGCCGACGAAGGCGAAGACGACCAACGCATCTCTGCCGAACCCGCCGCGCCATAGATAGATGAGCAGCGCGAGCATCAAAACGGTAGTGAGCTCCATCCCGCCCAGCTCGGCGATCAGCTGGAACAGCCTGTGCAAGGGCTCCTGCCAGATGTCGTGCATCGCCTGCGCGACCTGGTGATCGAGGGTGTTGAACATGCCGGCGGCGATGGCCATCGTCATCGCCACGAACGCCACCGAGAGGGCGACGATCGCGACGAGACGCTGCGTTATCGCTGGCAACGGCGGCAGAAGACAGTGGTGCGCCCCGCGATGCGGATCATGGAAAGAGGCCTGCCGCACGTGAAGCACGGCTCGCCGGCCCGTCCGTAGACCATCAGCTTTTCCTGCTGTCCGCCAATCTGCCCCCATGCATCGCGATATGTGTCCACTGAGCTGCCGCGATTGGCGATCGCGGTTTGCAGTGAGTGCCGCAACGATTCGTGCAGCTTGCCTACGGACTTGCGGCTCAGGCCTCCCGCAAGTCGATCGGGTCGCAATCCGGCGCGGTGAAGCGATTCGTCCGCGTAGATGTTGCCGACGCCCGCGATAGTGGATTGGTCGAGAAGGATCGCCTTCAGCGAGGTTTTGCGTTTGCGGAATCTTCGATACAGCTCTTCGGACGCGAAGTCCGGGTCAATCGGTTCTGGGCCAAGTCGCGGCATCTTCTTCGAGGCAAGCAGATCTCTTTCCGTGCCGACAAGCAATCTGCCGAATCGTCGGGGATCTCGGTATCGGAGTTGGTCCCCTGCAGAGCTTGGGGATGGGTCGCTTCCCCACTTGTGGGGAAGGTGGCCGGCCGCAGGCCGGCCGGATGGGGAGCGCCAGGCCGGATGGGGAGAGCCGTCCAGGGTGAATATCACATGGGTGTGAGTTTCCAGGGGCGCGCCGGCTGGGACGAGCCGCAGCTGACCTGTCATACCAAGATGAACAACCAGAAGCAGCTCGTTTTCGAGCTCGATGAGGATGTACTTTCCGCGCCGCCTGACACCCGCGATCCGCATGCCCGCCACCGCGTCGATGAACTGCTCCGGCTCCGGATGACGGACGATGCTCGGGAAATTCAGCTCGCACCGCACGATGGTGCGTCCCGTAAGGTGCGGCCGCAAATCGGCGACGATGGTCTCGACTTCCGGAAGCTCCGGCACTAGGCGCGGACCACCGCAAGCTTCTTCATGTCCGCCCAGTTCGGGCCGAACTTCGTCTCGACCTCGATGCCGGTCTCGAGCTCATAGGCGCCCGTCATGATCCGCGGCACCTTCTCCGCGAACTGATCCACCTCTGAGCGCGGCACCTCGAACAGCAGCTCGTCATGCACCTGCAGGAGCATCCGGCCCTCGATGTTGTCGGCCTCGATCTCGCGCTGCAGCCGGACCATCGCGATCTTGATGATGTCCGCGGCGAGCGACTGCATCGGGAAGTTGATCGCCATCCTCTCGGCGGCGCTCCGCAGCTGAAAGTTCGGCGACCGCAGGTCGGGAATCGCACGGCGCCTTCCAGTCGCGCTCACGACGAATCCCTCCTCGCGCGCCTTGCGCCGCACCTCGTCGAGGTACTCCTTCAAGCGCGAGTACGTCGCCCAGTACTCCTTGAGGAACTCTCGCGCCACGTCGCCAGTGATGCCCAGCTGCTGCGACAGGCCGTACTCGCCCTGGCCGTAGATGGAGCCGAAGTTCGCGACCTTCGCAAGCCGCCGCTGGTTCGAGTCGACCGACTCGATCGGGATCTTGAACACGGCCGCCGCGGTCGCGGTATGGATGTCCTGGCCCGCAGCGAACGCGCCAAGCATCTTCGGATCGCCGCTGAGATGCGCGGCGATGCGAAGCTCGATCTGCGAGTAGTCGGCGGAAACCATCACGTGGTCCGGCCGCGCGGCTTTGAACGCGCGCCGGATGCGTTGCCCGAGCTCGCTCCGGATCGGAATGTTCATGAGGTTTGGGTTGGACGAGGAAAGGCGGCCGGTCGCGGTGCTCGCCTGGCCGAACGACGTGTGGACGCGGCCGCTCAGCGGATCGACCAGCTGGGGCAGCGCGTCGACGTATGTCGACTTGAGCTTGGAAAGCTGCCGGTGCTCGAGGATCAGTCCCACGATTGGATGCTTGTCGCGAAGCGCCTCGAGCGTGTCAGCGTCGGTCGAGTATCCCGTCTTGGTCCGTTTGCCGACGGGCAGCCGCAAATCCTCGAACAGCACTTTCGCGAGCTGCTGCGGAGCATTGAGGTTGAACTTCTGGCCCGCGGTCTGTTCGACCTCGGACTCGATCGCCGCCATCTGCGCGCCCAGCTCGTCCTGCATCTCCTTCAGGTAGGGCACGTCGATCGCGACGCCCTCCGACTCCATGTCCGCCAGCACGCCCGCCAGCGGAAGCTCGATCTCGTGGAACAGGTAATCGACGCCGAGGTTTCTCATCTCGGCTTCGAGCCGCGGCCTCAGGTTGAGGATTGCTTCAGCGCGCCGTGCCGCAAACTCCGCCGCCTCGCCCACCGCGACGTCGCCGGGCTTGCGCGCCGCCCGCCCTGAACCGAGGAGCTGTTCCGTGCCGACCAAGGTGACGTCGAGAAACTCTCGCGCGAGGTCTTCGAGGCGCGGGTCGCGCGCGCCGGCACCCAGGAGATACGCGGCGAGAAAAGTGCTGAACGCCCAGTCACGCCTTCCGCCACCGAGCGAACGGAGCGCGAGCTCGGTCTCTTTGGCGTCATGCCCCGAGATGGGCCGGCCGGAAAGAGTGCTGGCCACTGCATCCATCGCGTCCGGCTTGGCGACATAGAAGGTTTCGCTGCCTGTCGAGACTCCCAGGCCAAGGATGCGCGCCGAGCGGCCTGCGCCTTCGTTGAATGCGAACACCGCGACGTCGGCCGATCCGTCGAGGAGGCTCGCCGCCTCCGCCGGGTCTTCGACCACCTTCAATCCCGCGGGCTCGGGCGAGGCTTCGAACAACAGGTTGGGCTGGACCGGCACCTGGTCCGGTGGAGGGAAGCGGCTCAGCAGCTGCCTGAACTCCATGCGGTCGAAGACGACGCGGACCTTGTCGTAGTCGTATCGCGTCCAGCGCGCCTTCTCGAGATCCAGCTCCATGGGCACGTCGCGCACGATGGTGACCATGCGTTTCCCCAGCCGCACCTGATCCGCGTTGGCCTTGAGCGAAGTCTTCAGGCGCCCTTCCGGAAGCTCTTCCACGCGCTCGAGCAGCGCTTCGATGGTGCCGAAGTCCTGCACCAATTTGGCAGCGGTCTTGTCCCCGACTCCGGGGACACCGGGAATGTTGTCTGACGTGTCGCCACGCAGCGCCTTGAAATCCACCAGCTGCGCGGGCTCGAATCCATAACGCTGGCGCACCTGGTCGGGCCCGTACACGAAAGTGTCCGTAATGCCGCGTCGTGGTACCAGCGCCTCAACCGAGTCGGTGACCAGCTGCAGGCAGTCCAGGTCGCCGGAGACGATCGTGACCGAGTGTCCGCGTTCCTCAGCAATACGAGACAGGGTGCCGATCACGTCGTCCGCCTCGAAGCCCTCGATGCCGTAGATCGGAATCGAAAAGCTCTGCAACACCTCGCGCACCTTCTCGATCTGTGGGCGAAGATCGTCGGGCATCGCCCGCCTGCCGGCCTTGTACTCCGTGTACTCCTTCGACCGGAACGTCTGCCCGCCGACGTCGAAGGCTCCGATGGCGAACTCCGGCCGCGACGCCAGGACGATTGCCAGCATCGAGGTGAATCCATAGACGGCGTTCGTCACCTGCCCGTCGGACGTGCTCATCGGAGGCAGCGCAAAAAACGCTCGGTAGATGAGGCTGTGGGCGTCGATCAGAACGACGCGTCCACGCTTTCCCTTCGCCACGTTCGTATCCTACGGGGCCAACAATGTGCCCTTCTCAGGGGGCAGCACGTTCAAACAGCAGGGGTCGAAAGGCCCTGAAGGTAGAATGGGTTAGAGGATGAAAAACCTCATAGAG
>Ga0209117_1000957_pt1 | contig 10642 bp, 10 predicted proteins | sample BlaSpr_A8_OM2_M2_FD_187978 | JGI IMG/M metagenome (GOLD analysis project Ga0209117, IMG submission 187978) | Forest soil microbial communities from Thunder Bay, Ontario, Canada - Black Spruce, Ontario site 2_A8_OM2_M2 (SPAdes) (version 2) | ecosystem: Environmental > Terrestrial > Soil > Boreal...
CCCAAGCAAATGACTTCCAGGGATTCGAGCTTTTGCCGCTTCTTTTCCAGGATAATGACCACGTCGGTGGCGGTGCAAGCCCCCAGCGCCAGCAGCAAAAGCTCCATCGGCCCGGGCGCCTTGTTCGAGGCACGGTCGGAATCGATGGTCAGCGCGTGTCCGGACGGGCTCGTTGCCACGAATTTCTGTTCGCCAATCCACTTCACGGATCCAGTCTGCATGCGGCCCCCTCCGTGAAAGAATAACAGGAGGTAGAACTTGAAACGAGCCACCCAGATTCCAATTGGCTTTCGATTCGTTTTTTGGTTTAAATGGCGTGGCCCGGCCGGTAGTCTCGATCGCGTTCGGGGAGGAGAGAACAAATGCAAATTCCAATCTCAAAGGCAAAGCGCCGGCTCGCGATAGCCGCGCTTGGCCTGGCGGTGATTCTTTGGCCATCGACAATCGGAGCCGTAGCCGAGCAGAGCGTTATGGCTGCCGATGGAAAAGACCAACCGTACGTGATTGAGTACTACTACAAGGCGAAGTGGGGCCACGCGGAAGAATTCCTGGCGCTCTTCAAGAAGAACCATTACCCGGTTCTGAAAAAAGAGATGGAGCTGGGCCGCATGCTAAAGGTCAGCATGACCGTTCCGCGCTATCACACCACCGAAGACGGCCGTTGGGATTACCGCGTCACCATCGTCTTCAAGAACGCGGCGATCGCCAACGACAATTTTGACAGCGCCGCGCTGATCAAGCAGCTCTATCCCGACCAGGAAACCTACAAAAAAGAAGAACAACGCCGCTTCGAAATCCTGGATGCTCACTGGGATTTGCCGATCAAGGACGTAGATCTCGACGCGCGGTAACACGCTCCACATGACAAGCGCTTCAAATACATAGGGACAACGGGGAAGAAGAGGGAAGGCCTCACACGCAAGATCGGCGTGATGGGGTACCTGCCTGCTTTTGAACTTGAAAGAAGGGTTTGTCACACATGAAGAAATGTTGGGCCGCATGCCTTGGAGACTGCTCGGAAAAATTATCCGGGGAGCATATCGTTACGGCGGGTATTTTTTCGAGTGACAAAGTAAATGTTCAGGGCTTGCCTTGGTGCAAGGACGCGCCGAAAGAAATCGGGCTAGCGAGTGCAGTGAAAAATGTTCTATGCACCGGTCACAATAGCCGCCTGTCGCCGCTTGACGATGCTGTGATACAGGTGTTCAACGCCCTGCGAGACGCTATTCGATTGAGCGACGTGCGGGGCAAGCTGTCTCAGAGAAGGTGGACAAAAACCTACTTTGACGTTGACGGGGTGAAATTGGAAAGATGGTGTCTGAAAACCCTAATCACGTTGAGCATCGGTGGTTCCGCTCCACTAGGGCCGCATTCCAAGGACTCAGAGACGCCGGACGAAAGTCTTGTGCGAATTTCCTTCGCCCTGACTCCGTTTCAGGCTCCCAGCGGTTTGTACGTGTCGTGGGGGGTTGGCGAGAACATTGAAATGCAAGATGAGAAGGTCGTCATCAGCACGTTTCTTGACGAGAATCGCTTGGCCGGAGCGAGATTTTATCTCGGCGGTTTCATTTTTATCTTGTACCTCAACGACCGCGAATTGAAACCAGGTCCGCTTCGTTTCACACGCAAAGATGGCAGTGTCGAGCAGCGACCCCAACCTCAGTACCACAACAGGGCTGTGAACTTTCAGTTAGGCAAATACGTGTCCCACTCCGTTCGATTTCTTTGGTGAGTTATGAGGGGGGTATCCTTGCGGCGGGTGGCCGCGCGGGGCGGGGATGGGGCGGCCGAGTTCTTTGGCGGTTTCGATCCATTCCTGAATGATGATTTCCACGTTGGCGAGAGCTTCCTTGTAGGTCTTTTCCGTCGGCGAGCCAGCCGGGAAGTGCCGCACCTCCGGTGCTCCGCGTCTTGTATACCACGCACCCAGCGCTTACGCGCTGGGCTAAAGCGTGACGCGCCTCCGGCGCTGGAAGAAAGGATTCTCACGCACGCCAGGCAGCAGGCGGAATATCGCGGCTGGCACTCTTGGATCGACCTTCCCCCCATGTCCGTGATCCAATCGCGCGTCTATCTCGTGGTTCTCGCAAACGAGCGCCGGAGGCGCGTCACCCTTTAGTCCAGCCCGTTAGGGCTGGGTTAAAAGGTGAGAGAATGGCGAGCACCGTAGGTGCGGCACCTAACCAAAAACATATTTCGGGTCAAACTCGATTCCATGTTTCTTCAACAGCGCAACAAACTCCGCATCAAAATCCATTTTCTTGTGATGCTCTTCCTGATTCCGGATGTACCGAATCACGACGGGGATCACCGACGCGCTCACACTGAATGCCGCATACCCTTGCTGCCACGCGAACTTGTGACCTTCCTCACTGGCCCATCGTGAGGAATTCGCTTTGATGGTTGCAACGGCCTTCGACAAGGTTAAAACGGGCGGGATTTGAATTAGCAGATGAATATGATCTTCCATCCCACCCACGGAATGAACATAGATGTCCAGGTTTCTACAAATGCCCGTAACGTAGGACCATAATTGGGGCCGAAATTCGCTGTCTATCGTTTTGTGTCGGCCTTTCGTGCTGAACACCACGTGCACGACGTTTTGTGCGTAGCTATGAGACACGTGCCGCACCTCCGGTGCTCCGCGTTCTTATATACCACGCACCCAGCGCTTACGCGCTGGGCTAAAGTATGCCGCGCCTCCGGCGCTGGAAGAGGTAAGGAGACTAGAGAAGGCTAGATTGCCTTGAGCCAGAATAAGGGCGACTCGGCTTTTTGCTGCCACTAACCCCGCCATTCAGGCGAATGGCGTTCCCGGCTTCCTGCTTTTCACCGCTGAAAACCTGTGGCCGGAGCTTGCCTGCCGCGAGCGCCTGCACGGCGAGCAGGCGTGCGCTGAGGTCCTTGGCGGACAAGCGCCCCTCGCGGAAAAGCTGGCGCAGAAAATCGGCGGCCGGGAGGTCTTTCTTCCGCGAGTTGCAATCCAGGCAGCAGGAGACCAGGTTGCGGTACGAATTGCTTCCGGACTGTGCGAGAGGCACCACGTGGTCCAGGCAGCGGGACCGGCGGGGAATCCGGCGCAGACAGTAAAAGCACACGCCGCCTTCGTTGTCGGCGTCGTCATCATGATGGACATCACGGTGGTGAGCCCAGAGCCGTTTGCCTCCTTACCGTCAAAAGGTCAAACAAGGAAACAACGGTCATGTTGCTGTTTCGAATATTTCGATCCACATTTCGAGGGTAGTGTTGTGCCTTTCCTCGTTCAGCAGGTATGGCCGTAGCTCCTCTTCATACCTCTGGCGGAGAACTTGCGAGCTTAGCTTACGCGTCTTGAAGATATAATCGGCGTCGTCTCGGTCTTTCCCCTGGTTCCGTTCCAATTTTGACAGAATGAAGTCATACGGATCGGGCGCGTACAATCGCAAATTCTTAAATGTTCCGGGAAACATCTCGGTCAACCTTGTCGCGTAATTTTCCGGTAGATTTGTAACGCCTACGTGGTGCAGTCGAATCTTGTATTTCTCGGCAAGTGCGGAGCCTTCCCCTGCTACTTCGATCAGGTTAAAGTTCGCTGGTATCGCCGTATAGTAGTCGATATCACCTGTTGTGCGTGGGAGACCGTAAAAGTAGCATGCGGCAAATCCACCGATGCAGTGCAACGCTAAAGACTCCTTGAGCAGTACATCGATCTCAGATAGGAACTCTTTCCACGGAGACGGGAGTGAATCAACCGGCATATTGGAGATGCTCCGGCCGCAAATCCGTCAACAGATTCCAATACACTGCTTCTTCAGATCGGTTTTGCGTAAGCCATTGCCTCTCGCTCTCCGTCCGTGGTGGTCGATAAAAGACATCTTCTTTTACCAAACGGCTCTCATCGAGCTTGGACCTGAGTTCACGAAGCGACTGTACTGTGGTGTCTTCGTGGTCAGAGACTCTTTCAGCTACTGAAAGGGCAAGACTAACAACGAACCCCAAACGATTCTGAAGATTGAATTTCCTGGCCTGTTCGACCAGCCATTTCGATCCGCGGTGAGAATAATGCATCGCAACCCAAGGGAGAGCCTCTGCGACACGGGCTTCGAGTCTGTCCTGCGCTAGTGCCGTTAGAAGAACTTCGTCGGGATTCTTACTCGGCACATGAGTTCGCAAATAAGCAAAACCGGGATAGCCAAGTTTCGCGAGAGACTCAGCTAGGCGCTGGTCGTTTGTGTGTGTTGGCACAAATTCCCCAGAGACCGGCAGCACTTCCGGAGAAAGACCGTACAGTGTCGTGACCCGGCGAGCAAGCCTTGGGGTTAAGCGTCTTTTCCCGTTTTCAAGCAAATTGACATACGACTGCGACACGCCCAAGGACTTCGCAGCTTGGGCCTGGACCAATCCCTTCTTCAGACGAGCAGCCTTCAATTCATGTGGTTTCATAGCTCCTCCTTTATGACAGACTTGTCATAATTTGTCAATAGCCCAAGACTCTGACTAGCCGTACCCAACCCGTACATAGCCCTGTCCCACGCGCAACCCAACCTAACTCAACCACTACCACGTCGGCACCCCCCATCTATAGCAAGTCTGATGACGACGACGATGATGACGATGACAAAGAGAATGATGACGACAATAATGATAATAGCAACGCGTAACGCTAGCGTCGCGGTGTCTTGTCGATCTGCGTGGGCCGCATGGCGATAGGGGTGACTGCGTCCTCCCTATTGGAAACGTCCGGGTGCAGCTTGCCTGCCGACAGGCAAGCTTTACGGGAGCCGGCTGGAAGCCGACGCTACAAAATGGCGACGACTTGCCTTTCCCTCAAACCGCCGCCAAGATGGCGGCGCTACAGAATGACCGGCCTATGCAGACCCTGGGCCTCGGCCCCAGTGGGCGCAGCGCCTTCCCTTGCCCCTTTATTCTTTGTGCCTCCCTCGCTTCCTGCGTTCTCTCCGCTGAAAACGGGTGGCCGGAGCTTGCCTGCCGCGAGCGCCTGCACGGCGAGCAGGCGTGCGCTGAGGTCCTTGGCCGACAAGCGCCCCTCGCGGAAAAGCTGGCGCAGAAAATCCGCGGCCGGGAGGTCGCTCTTCCGGGGGTTGCAGTTGAGGCAGCAGGAAACGAGGTTGCGGTACGAATTGCTTCCGGACTGTGCGAGAGGCACGACATGATCCAGGCAATGCGCCCGGCGGGGAGTCCGGCGCAGGCAGTAGAAGCACACGCCGTGCTCGCGTGCGTGGATGGACCGGCGCAGAGCAGGTGTTCGCATGAAATCAAGCTCGTCCAGATTGACCTCGCCTTGTAACTTGGCGCGGCTGCCGATTCCCGTTCGGCCGTCACGGGCTGCGGGGACCTCTCCAGGAAAACGCACCTCCACCACGTGACCGATGTTGCTGCGCTCAACCAGACGCAAGACTTCCTTATCCACGAGGCGGCGGACGGACTCGCGCGCCCGCCTGGCCGTAATGCCCAGGTTGTGGGCCAGCCAGAGAATCGAGAAGCGCAGCCGTGGCTTGCCCTCGAAATGGCTGTGGCGGAGCAGATGCAAATAGACGGCGCGGTCGAGGACTGAGAGCTTGAGCCGCGGCGCGAGAACGTCTTCCAATTCTTTGCACACTTCTGCAGCATCGATTTTTTCGTGTTTCATGGTTTTGTGTCCTTAGGAGGAATAAGAGAAGTTGACCCTTCGCATACGCTCAGGGCGAGCAGTCGACAGCAGATAGCTAACAGGAAAGACAGAGATTTAACGCAGAGAGCACAGAGGCCGGAGCGCAGAGGGGCACGGAGAAAGCAACAAACCCGGCCGGGTCGTCCAAAAACAAAAAAGCCCCGACCAAGAAGTCGGGGCGCACTTTTCTACAACGTTAAGTATACCTCTCCAGGCCTTCCGTTGTCAAGGAAAAAGTTTATAGAGATGGTAAGTGCTTCAACAATAAAAGGATACGCGGAAGGATGGGAACACCACGAACCCAACATCGGGCACACTTTCCAGCCGTACAGACAGGCCATTGCCATGCAGTAAGAGCTATTTCTTCTTGCGGCTGAACTGAAAAACCATGGGCGTTTCTTTGCCGTCTTCCCGCCACGTCCAGGTTTCCGTGATGTGGTTCTCGTCCACAAAGTGGATCACCAGATGATGCTGGTGCCCCGTCGATGGAGATTTCAGATTCCCCGCTCCCTGATAGTCAAAGCCCAGTTCATTCACGTCGTCGGACTGCGGGACAACCCTCATGCGCGGCTGGTTGTTGGTCGGGCAATAGTGGACCAGGGCGATGCCGTCGCCGTCGATGCTGTATAGCGTGACCATTTCCTCCATCCCGGAGGGCGAGAGCGTTTCCATGACCGCGGTTTTCGATGCCAAGACCCGGAAGTTGGTTTTTACTGCCATGCCGTGATCGTCTTTTCCTTCCCACTCTCCGGCAAGAGATTGCAGCTTTTTGAAGGCCGCCTCGGAGCGGCTTCCGGCAATAAGAGGTGCCGCGGCCAATGACAAGAGGGCGAGTAGCGGGGCCATTTTGCGTAGCCTCATGGAAAGCCTCCCGGTTGGTGCAGCGTTCTTGAGACGCATGGACTGGAATAGGGCCAACCTGAACTGTCTGGTTGGACGGAGCGATGGGGAGAAATGGTAGCAGCCCCGGAAGACCAGGCTCAGGAGTTACGCTGGCCGGTGGTCGCGGCGACTTCGATAATCGGGTTGGGCAGCGCCCGCATGGTCCGGACGAAAAGTTCCACGACGGCTCCGTCAAATTGCGCATTCGCGCAGCGCTCCAACTCGGCGAGCGCGTCGGTCGCGGTCCGGGCCTTCTTGTACGTGCGGTCGCTGGTGATCGTGTCGTAGGCGTCGGCGACCGCGATGATGCGAGCCCCCAGCGGAATATTCTCCCCGGTCAATGCGTCTGGATAGCCCGAACCGTCAAAGAATTCGTGGTGGTGCAGCACCATTTCGCGGATGCGCGCGAGCGGCGTCAGCGGGTCCAGGATCTTCGCGCCAAACGCCACGTGCGATTTCATCGTCTCCCACTCTTCGGGATTGAGCGGGCCGTTCTTATTCAGAATACTTTCCGGGATACCTACCTTGCCGATATCGTGGAGCACAGCGCCCAGGCGAATCTCTTCGATTTCGGCGCCTTGCATCTCCATCGCTTCCGCGATCAGCGCCGCATACGCGGAGACTTTCTGGGAGTGGCCTTGTGTGTAGTGATCCTTGGCGTCGATCGCAAAAGCCAGCGAAGTGACCGTGTCCAGCACCGCCTGCGGCAGTGCTTGTGCGCCCTGCGCCGGGGCCGTAGCTTGCTTGCCGTTATTCGGCTCGGTGGCCGCGATCGATTCGGTGAATTGCCGCAGGCGCTGGTAGATCTCTTCAAACGCCTCGGGGCCCGTCGAGAATAGCCGCTTGAGCGTCACGCCCAGATACGCTTCGAGGACGTCGCGCTTCCATTTCTTCGCTTCGTTGGGATCGAAGTGATCAGCGGTTGAGACGGCGTTGCCGCCCTGATGTTTCGAAAGATACATCGAAGCGTCGGCCACTTGGATGAGCTCCTGCGGCGACGAGCCGTGAAGTGGATAGCACGCGATGCCGAAGCTGGCACTGATGTTTTTGTCGCGCAGCAATGGATCGGCGGCTACCCAGCCGCGGAGCTTGCTGGCCAGTTGCCGCGCATGCTCCATATTCGTTTCGGGCATCAGAATGACAAACTCGTCCCCGCCGTACCGGGCCACAACGTCGGAGCGCCGGCAATTGGTTTCCAGAATCTGTCCGACGCGCTGGAGAACGAGGTCGCCCTCGAGGTGCCCGTAGAAATCGTTCACGAATTTGAAGCGGTCGAGGTCCATGAGCACCAGCGCAAAGGCGCGGCCGGCTCGAGTGGACCGCTTCCATTCCGCGGACAATGCTTCCATGAAAAAACGATGTGTCTTCACGCCGGTGAGCCCGTCGGTGATCGCCTGCTCCTGTGCCTTTTGGAAAGAAAGCGCGTTGTGCAGCGCCCCGGCGATGAGGTCGGCCAGCGTACGCAGCAGGAGAACTTCTTCCTCGGAGAAGTCCACCGGTACGGACGACTCGATGTACAGAATGCCGTGAAGCTGTTCCGCGTAAAAAACCGGCAATGCGATAGCCGCCACGGAATCCGGCAATAGCGGCTTCAGCGCCCCATCGGCCGGAGAAGCGGCGCGGTATGCCGCCATGTGGCCATTGCGGGCCACGTGGCCGATCAGGCCCGCGCCAATGGAAATGCGCCGCCCCAGGCTCCCGCGGCGCTTTCCCGCTTCGGCTTGGATCACCACTTCGCGCGTCGCGTAGTCCAGCACGCCGATGCCGATGTGATCGTAGGTCAGGCCGGCTTCCAGTTGTTCGGTGATTTTGGCGAGCATCTCATCCGGATTAAGCGTGGCGATGGCGTTCCGCGAAATCGTGTTCAGCAGAGAGAGGTGCCGCGCCTTGGTGCGCTCTTCGCTGAACAACCGGGCGTTTTCAATCGCGATGCTCGCTTCGCTCGCAAGGACGCGCAGAAGCTCCAGGTGCCCTTCGTCAAACACGCGCTCGTGGTCGGAGTACACCGCCATCGCGCCGATGGCGTGATCGTAGGCCACCAGCGGCACGCCGCAGAAGCACCCTGTCGTGCGCAGAGGCTCGACGCCCAGTTTTTTCATCTCCCCAACGTAATTATCGCGGATGAGCACCGGCTGCCGCGTTCGAATGATGTACTCGGTGATGTGGTTGCCGGCAGGACGCGCGCGCTTCGGCATGCGCGCGCCATCCACGATCTCGAGATCGAACTGAATTTCGTCGCGCAGCGGATCCAGTTCCGCGATGTAGAAGTTCTCCACGTCGAAGAGCCGCCGCAGCTCCTCCCACACTTTCCTCGTCAGGTCTTCTTTGTTCAGCGTCGAACTGAGCGCGCGGCCGATTTCGTTCAATACGTGAAGCTCTTCGGACCGCCGCGAAGTCTGCTGAATCAAGTAGCTGTTCTCCACTGCCATGCCGATCTGGTGGCCGAGCGCGAGGAGAAGCCGCAGCTCCGCAGGCGTGAAGCGCCGGCTGTCCGGTGTCCCGAGAAGCAGCACGCCGAAGGCTTGCTCTTTGGCTTGAAGACTAATGGCCACCACGCTGCGCAATCCCTGCGCGAGCGCCAGTTCGCGGAACCGGCGGATGGACTGTTCTTTTTCGAGCGCCGAGAGGGAGTCGTCGCGCAGGTCGCGAAATCCCAGCAGGCCGCCGAGACGCGAAACCAGGTGGACGAGATAATCGTCCAGACCTTCGTTCTGGGCGGCGCGGCAAAACTCATCACTCAAGCCCACGGCAACGACGGAAGTCGGGCCCTGCGGATCACCGTGGTGCAGAAAGAGCGCTCCGGCGGGCAGCCGCACAACGCCCAGCACGCGGTCCAGCGCCTGCGACAGCATGCGCTGAATCTCGCCGCCCACAAAGCTGGAGGTCGCCAGATTGAGATTCGAAAGCGCCAGCATGTTGCGCTCGATGCGGCGTTTTTCTTCTTCGTACAGCGCCATGACCATGAGCATGGCCACGAACGCGCACGGAGCAGCCGCAACCACGCTCATGCCTGCGCCCTGGAGTTCCGGCGTCGCCTTCAGGATATAGAGTGCGATCCACAGCACTCCCCAGGAGGCGAAGGAAACGCCGAGGAGCCGGTCGGCGAGTGTTTCCTGCCGCCGGCTTTCCTGCCAGAACACCACCGCCACGGCGATGTACAGCAAAGAAGCGGGAATGACCGCGGAAACGGAAATCGCGTCGGTGGCGTTGGCTGCGGTCCAGAGTCCGAACAGTACGCCCACAACGAGCCCGGGAATTTTCCAGGGCTTCCGCTGGGAGTAAAGCTGTGCTCCCAGAAAAAAGAGAACCCCGGAGAGCGCGAAGAGCCAATGATCCAACGCACTCTGCAGCGGGCTCGCCGCTGTACTTGGAGCTAGTGCCGGCCCCACGTAATGAAGCGCGAATACCGCCCACGCGGCTGTCCATAGCAGCAGATATGTCTGGCGCTTAATGCTGTGTATATACGCGAAGAAACCCGCCACCAAAGTGGTGGCGATCAGCAGCGCCAGTGAAATGAAACTCTGATGCATCAGGAACACATTCAATTCTCCGCCCGCATCGCGGACGACATTCGGCAAGTCACGAAGGCACAAAAGTCCTTCGTGTTCCGCCGTACAACCGCAACCCTGCCGCCCGCACGAGAGGACAGTCGTGCGGCCACGCGCGAAGGTTGCGCCTGTACACAAAACAAAGTCCTCGTGATTATGGATGACGGAATTTTCCGGAAGCAAGCGTACCGGGGTACTGGTAGCTAAAGAGACAGCATCCCTCAGGTAACCGGTTCAATACAAAGGGAGATACGCTCCGGTCGTTTTGGTCAAACAAGCGCTAGTCAATCGGCACCTGACTTGCCCTTCTAATTCCATGCGGTGATGCTCCGCTCCCGCTCGCACCATTTGATAGAGATAGCCTTTTTTCCTTGTAGATGAATTCTCAACTATTTCACCGGATGCAAAAACGCTGCCCTCGTGGAGGTGGACGCGCATTTGATTTCTCGAAAGCCTCATCGCTGCCGGAAAACCGGCCGCATTGGACGCAAATAGTGCGTTTGGCTACACTGAGAGTTTGAATTCAAGTGGAAAGACGCGCTGACAATGAGTGACTCCATTC
>Ga0209117_1000958_pt1 | contig 10638 bp, 12 predicted proteins | sample BlaSpr_A8_OM2_M2_FD_187978 | JGI IMG/M metagenome (GOLD analysis project Ga0209117, IMG submission 187978) | Forest soil microbial communities from Thunder Bay, Ontario, Canada - Black Spruce, Ontario site 2_A8_OM2_M2 (SPAdes) (version 2) | ecosystem: Environmental > Terrestrial > Soil > Boreal...
CGGTTTGCAGGCGGAAGTCCTGTTCGGTTTTCCGGTCCTGCCGGGCGTGGCGGAAGGCGGTGAGGGCATTGTAGCCCGTGATGCGGGCCAGGAAGGCGAAGACTCCCTTGGGCTGTTTTGCCCCACGGTCGCGGGCGATGTCCGCGCTGCGCGAATTTTGTAAATCGGAAAGAGCCTTTCGTTCGGCACTATGGCGTTCGGCAAGCTGCTGGCGTTTTGTGTCGAGGGCCACGCGCCGTACAGACTGCGCTATAAGCAGCGCGGCGCGGCGTTGCCGCGCGGTTTCTTTCGCCGCGGCCGTGCGTTCGGCGAGCGAAGGTTCTTTTCCCGCGCCGTTCTGGTTCTGGAGCAGGAGGGCCTGACGCCGCTCGCGCGCGCGCTCTTGCGCGGCGGCGACAGTCAGGAGCTTGTCGACGGGATGGTCCGCGAGGCGCGCCTTGAGTTCTTTCGATTTTACGCCGGTGAGCTGGCGCGAAAGACTGTGAATCTCGCCGTAAAGATCGACGACGACGTAGGAACGCTGGTCGCCGCGCGCCAGAGTGTAGCCGCTGGCGTCGAGGGCTTTGATGAAAGAGCGGGCGTCGGCGCTTTCGCGCCAGGCCTGCGTGATCTGCTCCATGCGCTGTTTTTTGGAGGTGCCGCTGCGCTCTTCCTGCTGTTTCTCGGCGAGGTTCTCGTTTTTCGCCGCTTCGTTGAAGCGGTCCTTGCCGCGATCGTTGCGCATGCCGGGGGGAAGGGTGAGGTTGTAATCGCGGGCGTATTCCTGCGCGACGGCGCGGAGTTTCTGCCGGTCATGCGAGAGCTGCACGGCTTTCATTTTTTCCGTATCGATGCGGGACCATACGATGTGGCAGTGCTCGCGCCCGTGTTTGACGTGGAAGATGACGGCGCGGGGCTGGTTGGATAGTCCGAGCGTCTTCTCGGTCCGGCGGATGAAATCGTCATAGTGCTTGCGGGTGAACGGACCCTGCCGGTGGTCGGGGTTGATGGACAGGGAGTAGAGATATTTATTGCAGTTCGTGGCTTTTGCTTCGGCGTACCATTCGGCAAACGCGCCGTGCAGGTCCTGCGCGATGGCGCCCCGCACGTCGGCGATTTCAACCCGGTCGTTGTCGTAGGCGTTAAGCAAATGGGTAGCAAGCTGCTGACCGCCCGCGCGCTGGTTGCCTTTGGGGATCATATTACAATTATAAAAAATTGCGGTTAAGAATAGGTTTATACCGCAAGTTGTATATTAGGGTCGCATAAAAAGCGGGTCAGGCCGTTCATCGGCGGGAAGCATTGCGGGCTCACGCGATGGCCTGCCTTGCGGCAGGCCATCTGGCGAATCCGGTCAGGCCGCTTTCTTGAGCGGCTTTTTCGCGGTCTTGCCGGCAGGAGCGCGCAGCGGTTTGGGCAGCCAGCCGGTGTCCTTGACGGCACGTTCGGTGAAGAGAGCCAGTTCCGATTTCTTCAGCTTTTCGGTGGCGGGCGCGACAGGTTTCCCGGTGGCTTCCTTCACGGCTTTGAGGATTTCATCCTTGCCGGTGCGTCCGAAGAAATTCTCGGCGGTGGGCGTGAACCATTCGTACATGTCCAGGCCAAGGGGCGCGGCGAGTTGATCCGTGTTTCGGCAGGTGAGTGCGGCGAAGAAGGCCAGAAGCGATAGCAGGGTTTTGTCGGAGGCGTCGACGCACCATTGCCAGAATTCAGACTGCTTGGCGGGAAGGGTTTCCTTCCACTGCTTGCGGAGTTTGTCGATTTCGTCGATGCCACGGGATTTGCAGCGGTCCTGAAAGCCGGAAGGGTAACTCGTGGCGGCGACATGGAAGTCGAGGGGTCCGGCCGACGGATTGTTGTAGAAGGCTCTCATGCCGAGGCTGTGAACGATGGCGACGAGGGCGACGCGCGGGTTGCCGGCGAGCAGGGCGGCCATGGCCGCGGTGCGGTGGCCGGTCAGGTCGCAGACAAGGGATTGGGAGAGGCCTGCGTTCCCGGATTTCGGCTTGGCGGGTGAATCCGGTGAACCCGGCTTGATGGATTTCGCATCCTCGGGAGTGACGTATCCGCGCTGGATGTCGAGCTTGCCGTCATGTTGGATTTCGACGAACGCACCGGCGAGAGCCATCTGCTCGGCAGTGAATACGTCGGGGCGTTCGCGGTCGAGTTCCCAGACGCGCTCATCGATCTCGGACAAGCGGTCTTCCTCGGCTTCGGTGAGATTCTTCTTCGCGTCCAGCTTCTTTCTTTCCGCCGTGATGGTGTCGTATTCGGCCTGAAGCTTTTCAGGCAGAGGGCCGTCGGTGCTTTCGACGCGGCGGAATTTGGAGCGGACCTCATAGCCGTTCTGGTGAAGGACCTCGACCCATTTCCAGCCTTCGGCGCGGAGTGACGTTGCCGTTTTCTCCAGCTTGTCGGCAACGAGCTTGTCGAGCAGGTCGATGTCGTCGATGAAAATGCCGTCGTCGCCGTCGGCGAAGAGATCGCGGCGGATCGTTCCGCCCGCTTTCTCGTAGGCCTTGAGCGTAACGAACCGCACGCGCCTGTCGCCCGCGTCGATTTCGTTCTCGGTCAGGACGGCGCGGATTCTGTCGGCGTTGGTCCTCATCCATGCCGGGCAGGATTTCCAGAGCTTTTCCTGCCGCTTGCGGTCGTCGGTAATGGCGAAGGCCATGAGGCATTCGAGCGTGGTCTCGCCGTCACGGTAGGCCTGAATGATGGCGGGGCTGACGCGCGCCAGTTTCAGGCGCTTGAGCACCACGGTTTCGGTGACGCCGAAACGCGCGGCGATGTCGGCGGCGGGGATTTTCCGGTCAGCCAGTTCACGGAAGGCGTCGAACTCGTCGGCGGGATGCATCTGTTCGCGGACGAAGTTTTCTGCGAGGCTGATTTCCGCGGCGTCGGTTTCGACGGCGAGAACCTGGCACTGGACCGGATGGTCGGCGGGAATCTTGCCGGAATCGGCAAGCTGCAGGAGAGCCTGAAGACGGCGGCCGCCCGCGACAACCGCGAACTTTCCCTTCCTGTCCTTGCGGACGACGAGATTGTTGAGGAGGCCGTGGGCGAGTATGGAAGCGGCGAGTTCCGCCAGGCCGGCGTCGGTGCCGGCGGTCTTGCGTACATTGCCATCCCAGGAGGCGAGCTGGTTGAGAGGGATCGATGTCGTGGAGGTCATGGTCTTAGTTCCTTTCTGTTGAGTGTTACGGTCAGCGTTTGAAGGACGGGATTTTGTCGAGCGGTATGAATTCGGGGACGATGTTCTCGTCCTCGTCGGTGACCTGAACGATCCGCCGCGAAACCGCGTTCGGCCAGTCAGGGTCGGTCGGTACGTCTGTCAGGTCAAGGATTTGAGACCCTGTAAGGGCGTCAAATGTATCCATTGCCTGTGTCTCGGCGGCCGCGTAAAGCGGCACATCTTCGGCGTAGGGTAGTCGGCAGGTTTTCATGTCCGTTCTCCTTTTGTGGTTTCGTCAATGCGCGAAAACAAAGCCGGGCGCTCAAGACGCGCGGTCACCCGAAGGGGAAACGGCCTACACGGATTCTCGGAGCGGGAGGCCGTTGACGGCGCGGCTGCGTCCGGCATGCGCATGAAAGCTGGCGAAACCGCAAAAGAACGGACCTGCACACGGATGAAAAGGCGGGGCACGGGCCTTGCGGCTGCGGGACGATGGACTAAGTTAGAAAGATGCTCGAAAAACTGTCAGCGCGGGAAGAGGAAGTGGCAAGGCTGCTGATGAAAGGCGGCATTGTTGGGGGTCGTGGTAGACTCACGAAAAAGCATCCCATCTTGATGGAGACGCGCCATGTCAGACGGACACGGGGCCCCCAAGAAATCCTTCACCTCGGTATGTGGATCACCGAAATTGATGTGGCCGGGCGTGTGTGCACTGGTTGTGGCGGTGGTAATTTTCGTGGTTTTCGTTGAGGCCATCGGGAATGCTTGGCCTCTGACTCCGCGGCCCGCTGATGGTCGGATCATAATCTGGAGTGCCGTTGTCTTTTGGTTAGTTCTGATCATAGGGGTAGTGCTTTGCGCACTTCACGTTAGTGGTCGATTACTTAAAGAGAATTTAGGGGACCAGCCACAGATGAGATGCGCCGGTGGGCTCACGTTGGCGGGATTAATATGTCTGTTTCTTGCCCCAGGTGCCTCTCATTATGCAGGTCCGCACCCCTTTTATGGTGCGCTTGTATCTCTTTATTCCTTGATTTGTTTGGGGGGAGCGGTCGCGGTTTTCGTGCTCGCTGACGTTTACATCTTTCGTCTTATCTGGGCCGCGGCGTGGAAAGGAACCGAGCCAAGGAAAGATGAGCGCTGGCCGGGGATACCGGAACGAGTGCCCGCTCTCTTCGTTGTTTTGCTCTTGTTTCTTGCTTTGGTTCTTGCATTCGGCCGCCTATATATCGCGTCGGCACAAATCTACCGCGGATCTACACTTCTCGATGGTCCGAGCGATGCGCTCTACTACAGCGTTGTTACGATCACGACGTTGGGATACGGCGACTATGCGCCTAATGACAGTAACGCTCGTTGGCTCGTTGTATTTGAACTCATGAGCGGCCTCTTGTTCCTAATTATGGCTTTCCCCATTCTGGGGTCGCGGCTGGCGGACTTCGGCGAGGAGGAGGCGGGGGAGGCTACCATTCAAAGAACTGATGACGGCCTTGAGGTTACCGGCATTCAGAAGACGCCTTTCAAAACCTCGACCCAGGTTACGATTTCCTCCACCGGCAAGCTGACAATATCGGATCAGAAATAGCGAATTGCATGGGGCCGGTTGGCGTCTGTCCGACTCCCGTTTCCACTAAGGCAAGAAAGTATCTATTCTGGTCGCTTTCGAGAGTGCTTCCTGGAGCTTGTCGTGTTCTTGGTCGATGAGTTTGCAATATACGTGTGGCTGTTGCAATTTACCCGTCCTGAAATCCTCTTTAAGCTGAGCGCCTCGCGCTTCGTCGTAATTCAGGTCCTTGGCCAGTTTGTCTATTGTGTGGAGCCCTCGCTCCTGCAACGTGCGTAAAGTCTCCACAGGCTCACTGCCCTGCGCAATCCGCGCCTGAATGGCGGCGATCTCAGCCAGCGCAAAGGTCCGCCTGGCAACCAAAGCGAACTCCCGCGAAAGTTTTTTCTCCGGCCCTTCAGGGATCTGTGCGGTCAAGCTTGAAAACTCCTTGCATACTTCGGCAAACTGAAAAGAAGGCTTTTTCTGGCTGTCATACCGGTCGACATAAGCCCATGCTGCGACCACCGCCGAGATCATCACAGGAACACCAAGTAGCGGTGCAACCGCTGCTAGGGGTACAGATCCGACGACACCAAGAACTCCCCATGCAGGCAGCGCTCCTTCCCACCAAGGTTCTTTGCGCTCCGAACGCGGAGCCAAGTCCTGATAGCCGTTTCCAATGGAGCGGACGATGACATTACGCATCTCCTGCGCTGCGACGCCTACATCACGAAATGGCTTGTGCTGGATGCTTTGAGCCAAGATGTCATCGTCGTTGGTGGGCACCTTTTCCATGTTTCTTGATCCTCGTTCGGTGTGGAGAACAGATGTCATAAGCATGGCGTTCTGTCCAATCACGAATTGTTACAACGTGGACTGATGTCACGTATTGCAGGCAGAGCGCGGCGCGCACGGAATTCCATGCGCGCCAGGGCGTTGAGGTCGATCTGGCCGTAGGCGGCCATCTGCAGAAGTTCGTCGGATGCAGGGCGCAGGATTTCATAGGCTTCCAGGCGGGTGATGTCGTCTTCGGTCATGACACGGCCTCGGCCTGAAATTTGCGCTCCAGTTCCACGGCGGTTTTTGCGAAGTAGAGGGCGCGTTCCGCGTCCTCGTCTTTGCCGGGCCCAACACCGATGAGATAGTTTTCGAGATGCTCGATGCAGGCATCGAGGGCGGTGAGCATGGGTTGGTTGCGAGTGGCGATCAGCTTGGGCATTTCCTGATGGTCCGAGAACATTCTGTCTTCCTTTCTGTTTGTGTTCAGTACGCCGAGGCCTTTGCCGGGCGCATAGCCTGCGCGTGTCCCAAGGTTCTCTGTCGTTTTGGGAAGAGGGACCCGAAACGCAAGAACCTCTGGACGGGACACGAAGGGCGCGGCCGGCCACGCTGGCGTTGAGACTGACCACACAAACAGAAAATGGAATGGGGTTTCGGGCCGTTGGAAAATTGAACAGGAGTTCAGGCGGCAATGGAACAGGCACCCTCCGGAGAGGATGCCTGTTTGCCGTGCAGATAATCGGCGGCGCGCTGTGCGTGGGCGGCGGCGGAGAAGATAAAGCGCTTATCCTGTTTGAGGATTTCGAGCCAGTTGGCGATGTAGGAGGCGTTTTCGTCGCGCGGCTCGGTGGCCAGTTCGAGGTCGGCGCAAAGGAACGATGCTCCCAGCTCGGCAACGAGTTCTTCCTGCGCGTAGCCTTCGTCGCCCCACTGCTTGCGGCCAAAGTCGCGGGCGAGGCGGGAGGGGTGCTTCGTCCAGTGCGATAATTCATGCAGGATCGTGCCGTAATAGCTTTCGGCGTCGCGGAAGGCTTCAAAGGGCGGCATCTGCACATAGTCGAGTTCCTGCGCGTAATAGGCGCGGTTTCCGCCGTGCCTAATGGTGGCCCCCAGAGAAGAAACAAACTTCTCGGCGTGTTCGATACGGGCCACGGGGTCGAGTGTCGGCGCGGCCTTCGCGTAGTAAATTTCCGGCAAGGCGTCGATCTGCTCGACATTGAACACGGTGTAACCCTTCATATACGGAATTTCCCGCTCGACATCTTCGCCGGTCTTGTCGTTGTGCTCGGTGCGCGTGATGGCGTTGGCATAGACCACAAGGGAGCCTTTCTCACCCTTGCGGACGTTCGCGCCGAGTTCGAGAGCCTGGCGGAAGGTCATCCAGATGGGGGCCGCGAAATCCTGCGCGGCGGCTGACATCCAGAGGGAAAGGACGTTAATCCCGGAATAGGGCTGGCCGTTGTGGCGCAGCGGGCGCGTAATCCTTCCGGCGGCGTGTTCGGCGTTCCACGGTTTCACCCACGGGCGCACGCCCTTTTCGAGACTGGCCACGATCTGGCCGGTGATGCGGCTGTATACATCCTGTCTGTTTGGTTCGTTTTTCATTTCATTTTCTCCTTTAAAACATTTTTTCTTCGCGAAACCCGCGACGGTGCCAAGGCGTTCGGCGGCGCGGACCAGTCACAGGGCGAGCGCAGCGAGTTCATCGGAGACCCTTGACGGGGAGCACCGCTGGACTAACGCCGGTTTTTGAAAGGCGCGGGTGAGGGGAGAAAAAAAGGGTTGAAAAAAGAATTCAGAACGATGAATGCAGGGGTTGTTCCGGGGAAAATGTTCAGAAATCTGGCGCAGCCGGAGGCCGCAATAGAGTCGGGGGGATGAAGGAAGGGAGAAAAAACGCGGCGGCGGAGAAACGGGGGGAAAAGAAGAAGAAAGACGACAGGAAGGACGAAGACGGCGGCGAGGACGAAGAAGAAGATGATGCCGATGATCATGATGACCACGATGGCGATGCCCATGATGGGGAGGAGAGGGGCGGTGGTGATGATGAAGGTGGGGAGGAAGGGGGAGGGGCGCGTGGTGGGAGTGGTGCTGCTGCTGGTGGTGATGGTTCGATTAGGCGCGGTGCTTGACGTTTACGCGTGATGTCGAAGCCTCGCCCCCACGCCTAGCATTCTTTCTTTCTCTCCGTATGCTGGATAGTCGAATGAGTTTTCATACTCCTCGCTGTCGCCGCAGCTTTTCCCGCGAAGGCCTTTGTCCGGGCCTTCTGGCGGTGAGGGGAGGGGGCTTTTTATGCGGTCAGGCAGGAGCGAACCCCGCCGCGTGTCGCAATCGGTCCAGACGTGCGGTAATTTCCGGGTCTATCAAGTAAGAATCTTTAATTAGTGTATTAGTGTCGGACACAGGAGTCCGGGCCGGATTTTCTGGCTTGAAGCGCGGTTTGCGTTTCAGGTTGGGGCGCAGCAGCCAGAAAGACAGGTAGATTTTCAGGCCCGTGATCATGCCCATGCGGTTTTTGGTGTAGGCGTAGCGCAGATAGCCCTCGCGCTGCGCGTCCTTCAGATAGCGGTAGATCTGGCGCACGGACCGGCGCAGGTGTTTGGCTATCGTCTCTTCCGTCACTTCAAGGGGACGGCCCGTTCCGGCCCAGCCTGTCAGCAGCGCCAGAAAGCAGCGCGTGCCGGGCATCAGCCGCGCATCCTTTATAAAGCTCTGTTTCACTGGCAGGACATACGAACCGTTGTCCTGCGGCCTCTCCAGGAAATAACGGCGGGGCAGGAGGTCTGTATCGAAACCTAAGACTTCTTCGGCCCATAATTTTTGATCGGCCTCGCAGCGCCCGGAAATCATATTCCGGGTGATGCCTGCCAGCACTGACGACATAGATGACATGATGTTTTTCTCCCTGTGTTATGGAGAAAACCTGCGGCGTGGACGCAATAGATTTTGCTGCAAGAATCTCTTGCAGGTGCTTCCGATTCGTGTCAGAGTGAGATTGCAACGTCGTCACACTGAAGATTTTAAGGAAGCCCGCGCCAGTCGCGGGTTTTCTGTTTCTAGGTCATTTGTTTTTCCCTGAAGTTGTTAAGAAACGCAGATTTTCGGGATGCTCCGAGAATCAGAACGCCCCGCAGAAATTGTGCAGTGATTCCCCGGAACCGACAACGCGAGTCGGGAGATTGTCCACCACTATCTGGACGTGTGGACAAATGAAAAATCACGCTTACAGAGAGTCGGGGCGGTCGTTCCGGTCAATATTCGGACGCCAGCATGATGGTGAGAACGCGAAAGCTGCGCGTCGCATCGGACGGGTCTTCCGCGCCGAGCGCGCAGGATTTGTCGGCGTAATAGTCGATCTTCCAGAATATTTTCTCCGGCACGTCTTCCATCCTGATGGCTCCGAAATCATGTTCGCCGTGAATGTCGTCTGCGGTGAAGTCGCTGAATTCCGACACGGCGGACCAGATGTGGATTTGCGTTTCCGGCGGCAGGCCGGAAATCCCGCGTGTGCAGACGATGTGTCCGGGGACCGGACGCGGCCCGAACGTGGGCACGAAGAAGTTGAAGCGGAACTGGTCATTCAGCGCCGCGATCTGTTTCGCTTTCTGCTCATCCATTGTTTTTTCCTTCTGTCTTGTGAAAGGGGTTGCGCATGCAACCCTGCTAGGCCCGCGCCAATGAGCGGGGGAGGGGGGTCAAGAACGCGAACCTGCTTGCAGGTTTTTTGGGGGGACCGCCCGGCGAGAGACGGGCGGGGGAACCAAAACCGCCTGCCGGCGCGTTGCGCCTTGACGCCCAGGGGACGCCGTCCCCCCCCTCTTGATGAAATGGGAAGATTCAGCCGGAACGGCTGTCCTTATTATTTCTTGCGTGAGGGATCGTGACCGGATGGCCGAGACGAAAGGCTCGGGAAGCGAAGCGCGTAGAGCCCGGCCGGCGCAGCCGGACACGCCCGACAAATACGTTCAACAGATTTCAATAAAGGAAGGTCACAACAATTCCCCCCGGATTTCCTTGAACTTTGCCTGGACCGCTTCCCATGACGGATACGGGCCATAACAGAGCAACTTGCACTGCCCCTCGTATTCGACGCTGATGATTTTGGCCAGTTCCGCCGGTGGAAACAGAGCGTCGCTTTTGGCGAAGCTCATCCCTTCGGGATAGAAGTAGCTTTTCGGAAAGTATTCGCGGCTGATCGCATCGTAATCCTCTTTTATAGCGGGGTATTCGCCGGACTTCAGCATGGCGATGACTTCCGCCTGCGCCGCAAGCTGAAACAGGTCGTAGTAGTGCCGCGCATAGGTTCCGAGCGGCGTCTTGTCGCGCTTGAGAATTTCCACCTTGCTGTGGATGGCGAACATCTTTTCGACGAAGGTGCGGCGGAAATGCAGCAGGCGCAGGGGAAACCGTCCCTCGTCGTCCGCGCCCAGTGATGTCTTGGTTTCCTCGAGGAACTGTCCCAGATAGGAGCGCAGCTCGACGACACTGGTGGGCTCGCGGCCGCTGGCGGTGCCGGCTTCGAGGAGGACGCGGTTGGCGACTTCGCCGGGGCCGCCGAAGCGCTGCGCGTAGGAGAAGCGGTCGTTGCGCCCGAATCCGCCGATGGTCTGGCTCTCCGCCGCGACGAAGGTGAGCGCGGGGTGGGCAGCGACCGCATCGCGCAGCCCCTTGAGTTCCCTGTCGATGCCGTTCTTTCCGAGGGCGGGCTCGAAGGCGCGGGGATCGAGAAAAATATCGATGTCTTCCGAAAAACGCTGGATCAGGTTCCAGCCTTTCGCCAGGCTCGTGCCGCCCTTGAAGATGATCTTGTCGGGAGCCTTGGCGGCGATGATGCGCAGCGCCTCCGTGACGTAGTAATCCTTCTCGATGATCGCCGGGCGCAATTTCCGCGCGCTAAAATGGTCCACCGCTCGCAGAATCGCCTGCTCGAAATCCTTATGCTCAAAAAGCTTCATATCAGCTTCGCTCCCTGGCCTGCCAGTTGCGGGCGTGCCGCAGTCCGGCCAGCAGGCCGAAGTCGAACCGCGAGTAGGGATTTAAGGAATCGCGCAGGCGGCGCAGCGCCGCGCGGTTGTTCCCGAGTTGTTCGCCGATGGCGCCGATCATCGCGCGGACGCGCGGGGGCTCGGAAGCCGCAACCCGGAGCAGGCGCTCG
>Ga0209117_1000959_pt1 | contig 10631 bp, 9 predicted proteins | sample BlaSpr_A8_OM2_M2_FD_187978 | JGI IMG/M metagenome (GOLD analysis project Ga0209117, IMG submission 187978) | Forest soil microbial communities from Thunder Bay, Ontario, Canada - Black Spruce, Ontario site 2_A8_OM2_M2 (SPAdes) (version 2) | ecosystem: Environmental > Terrestrial > Soil > Boreal...
TGCGGAATTGGCCATGTTCCCCCATGCGACGCCCGGCACCAGCAATGGAGACAAAGGGAAATTCATCAACTCCGGCTTGCAAATTGTGCCGGAAAATTTTTATACCGTACGTGTGGATCACAAACTCGGGGCGAATGACAGCTTGTTCGGAACGTACCTGTTCGACGACGCGGACTTAAAACAGCCTGACTCCTTCAACAACGTGGTCCTCAATACGCATACCAGACGGCAAACTGTCGTGCTCGAAGAGAGTCACACCTTCGGCGCCAGCGTTGTCAACGCCGCCCGGATTGGATACAGCCGCACTCATGCTCTTAACCTTACGCCCGCCGGCGCGGTTAATCCCGTTGCGGCAGACCCGTCGCTGGGAAGCATGCCGGGAGAAAACGCGCCCATCATGTCTATAAGTGGATTTCAAAGGAATAACGGGGGCGTCGGATCGGCGCCGTATTTTCAGCACACCTTTAATAATTACGAATTTGCTGACGATGCGTTCTGGACGCACGGGGCCCATACCCTGAAGTTCGGAACGGATATTGAACGCATGCAATACAATCTAATTGCGTACGAGAATCCCGGCGGCAGGTGGAATTTCTCGAATATATATTCGTTTCTCGCCAACAATGCCAAGCATTTCGAGGCGGGCATACCTTCCTCAATTACACCGCGTGAATTGCGGCAAACACTTTTTGCAGGATATGTCCAGGATGACTGGCGCGTTCGTCCGAATCTTACATTGAATCTTGGCGTGCGCTACGAGATGACCACGGTCATCAACGATGCTCAGGGCAAGATTACTAACGTGACGAATATTACCGGGGCAAACCTGCAATGCGGGACTCAGTTTGACTCCCAGTTTGCTCCACGGGGCGTCGCTCCGGCCGGCTCTGCCTGCAACACTGTTGGTCCCTACTACTCGAACCCCACGCGCCTCAATTTTGAGCCTCGTGTTGGATTTGCGTGGGACCCGTTCCGCGATGGAAAGACCTCAGTTCGTGGAGCCTTTGGAATGTATGACGTGGTACCGTTACCCGGTTACTTCCTGACTCTGCAAAACCAATCCGCCCCGTTCATTGTATTTGATAGCGTGGACAAACACTTGGGAGGGAAATTTTTTCAGGGAGGGCTGGACGTTCTGACAAACCCGCCCCCGGGGGCCAAGGTGGGAAGGTTAGCCACCTCCACGGTTGAAGCAAATCCTCGCCGGAGCTATGTGTTGCAATGGAATCTCAATGTGCAGCGTCAAATTAATCCCGACTTGTCTGTCACTCTCGGATATGTAGGCTCTCACGGAGTCCACATGCTGATTCGCGGAGACGACGCCAATATGACGTTGCCTACACTCACATCATCCGGATACCTCTTTCCCTGCGGTCCCCCGGCGAACATCGATGGCTCTTGCACAGCAGGCAACGACTCTGCCGGGAATTCCGCGCAATTGAACCAAAAGCTGGGGATTATTCGCTACCTCTATTGGGGAAGTGATTCCTTCTATGACGCGATGAACCTGAGTATCGATAAGAGGTTGAGCCACGGCCTGCAATTCCAGATTGCCTACACCTGGGCCAAGTCGATTGACGACAACTCTTCAACAATCGCCGGTGATACGTTTGGAAATAGTCTCAACTCTACTTACTGGTTCGCCCCGAAGTCACTCCGCGGCCTTTCTGACTACAACGTAGGCCAGAGCGCATCCCTTAACGTTCTGTGGGCCCTGCCTTCGCCAAAGTCCGATGGATTGGCAAAGGCGGCGTTGGGCGGATGGCAAATGGGCACCATCTTTAAAATCAATACGGGTGTCCCGACGACGGTTATCATTAATGGAGATCCAGCGGGTTTGCAGAATAGCGGTGCTGACCAATTTGGTATCCCAGACCTCATTCCTGGCTGCGATCCCATTAATCACAACTATATCGGTGGTACGAGCCCTTCCTATATCAACGTGAAATGCTTCACATTGCCTAAGTCGAATCCGGCAATAGCCGCGCAGTGTCAAACTTTCGGTTCTGACGCGACTACTCCGGGTATTCCCGGCACTTGCGCCAATCTTCTTGGCAATGCCGGCCGCAATACCATCATCGGTCCAAAACTTGTAAACCTGGATTTCTCCGCAATCAAGAACACCCCGATCAGAAGGATTTCGGAAACTTTCAATGTTCAGTTCCGAGCGGAGATCTTCAATATCATGAATCACACCAACTTTGTACCTCCGGAGCCACTCAACGGCACGGGCATCTTTGATCAGACCGGGGCGGTAATCGCGAATGGAGAGATGGATACCTTGGCGACACAGCCCCGGGATGTTCAGTTCGCATTGAAGGTGATCTGGTAACAGCAAGAGTCTACGGCTGGCCGCCCCAACCGCTCAGTGGTTAGAGCGGCCGCCAGAGCTCATGCTCTCTTGTTACTGTACCCGGATATAACATTCGTAGCACCTCGTGAATCGACGCAATAAATATGATAATGTCCCGGAACGGCCACGATATTAGCCGTCACTCAGGGGGAGATAAGAAAATGAAAGCGTACTTGTGGATTGTCTTTGCATTATTGCTGGTATTCGTCCCGCAGGCGCACGGCCAGACTGCGCCCGCGCAGGCGACGACGGGAATTCTGAAGTTGGTCCAGACGATCCCATTGCCGACCGAAGGCTACATGGACCGCATAGCGGTTGACGTCAAAGGCCAGCGCCTATTTATTTCTGGAGAGCACAATCACACGCTAGTCGTTGTCGATCTGAAAGCAGGCAAGGTGATCCACCAGACCCCGCTTGCGGCGAGTCCCAAAAAACCCGTCTATCTTCCCGATACCAACCAAATCTGGCTGAACCTGGAAGACAGCAGTGTTGTAGACATTGACGGGACAACGTACGAGATATCCAAGACTGTCCCACTGACTGGGTTTGGCGATCCGAATAGGGGAGGAGACAACGGGGCTTACGATCCTAATACCCATCTGTTTTATGCCGCCGTTGAGGTGTTCACACCTGAGGCCTTGGAAGCATTTAAGGGAGGCATCCCAATAGCCTATGCTGGCTCTGACAACCATGTGCCTAGTGGTGCTTCTATAGACATCGTTGATACCAAGACCGGCAAAATGATCGGCAGCATTAAAATGCCCGGCGGTGATCCCGCAGGCGTAGCCATCGAGCCGTCCGGGAAAAAAATGTACGTGACCATGGGCGATATTATTGATGGTGAGAGTCACGTCGCGGTCGTTGATCTGGAGAAGCGAGAGGTCGTCGCCCAATGGCCGATAACCGGCGGCCCAGTGCCTCACACCGCGGGTTTAGACCCAATCCACCATCGCCTCTTTGTAGGTAGCCGGATCAAACCGCACACTGGAGAATTTGGTGGCGGACACCAGCATGTACCCGGAAAGCTTGTGGTGATCGACACGGAAACGGGAAAAGTGGTGCAAGCGCTCGACAATCTGGGCGGCGCCGACGACACCGTTTACTATGACGCAGCGACGGGACGCATCTACTGCCCCGGCACAACCGGTACGGTCGCCGTATTTCAAGAGGTTGACCCATTCCACTTCCAACTCGTCGGACAAGTTCCCACCGGGGCAGTGTCGAAAAGTGGCCTGTGGGTGCCGGAATGGAAGCGGTACTACTCCGCCGTGCCCCAGCACTTCGTTCTCACGGGACCCCATGGGTCAAAAGACGTAATTACGGACCTGCGTGCTGAATTGAACCAAAAGGATGGCACTGTTCTACCGATTCTTTCTAATCTGATCGTCGAGCCAGCGCACCTCATGGTGTTTGATTACGCGCCCTGATGCTGCGAGACACAAACAGCTGCCACCCAAAAGCCGGGCGGCCACTACAAAGGTAACTTGCGCGATCGCAACACGGTTTTGTAGAGGACTCTCCGTCCCGCGTTCTTCTGGACGGAAAGGGGTTTTTCAATTGAAACTTACCCACGAGCCAGCCGTAGTACTTCATGAATCGACAACATAGATGTGGTATTGTCGCGAACAGTCACAATGATTTACGATCGCTCGGAGGAGATAAGATGAGCAGGCACTTGGGAATTCTCTTCACACTATTGCTGGCAATCGTTCCGCGCGCGCACGCTCAGATGCCCATGCAAACCATGTCGGGCCTTCTGAATTTGGCGCAGACGATCCCGTTGCCCACCGAGGGTTACATGGACCATATGACGGTGGACATCAAAGGCCAGCGCCTGTTTCTTTGTGGAGAGAACTCCTATAGCCTTGTCGTTGTCGACCTGCGCGCGGGCAAGGTCATTCATGTGACCAAGGGGCTTCCGGCGATGCCGAAGAAGCCGTTTTATATCCCCGAGACCGACGAAGTGTGGCTAAGCCTGACCGATGCCTCGGTCATTGCTGTCAGCGCGAAGACATATGAGGTGACCAAGGTCGTAAAATTGGCTCAATTTGGAAATCCGCAGAGGGGCGCGGATAATGCGGCGTACGATCCTGCAACGCATCTGTTTTATGCCGCCGTGGAAGTCTTCAGCGAAGAAGTAGACCACGAACGCCCTACGCCAGCGGGTGCCCAGTTTAATGGCGGTGATAACCACCAGCAGACTGGTGCTTCCATCGACATTGTCGACACAAAAACCGCCAAGCTTGTGGAAAGCATTAAGTTGCCTGGTGGCGATCCCGCGGGAGTTGCCCTGGAACCATCCGGGAAAATAATCTACGTCACGATGGGTGACATCATCGATGGCTATAGCCACGTAGCGGTCGTTGATCTCGACAAACACGCGGTGGTCGCGCAGTGGCCGATCATTGATGGTCCAGTGCCGCACACTGCGGGACTCGACGCTGCTCATCATCGCCTGTTTGTGGGCAGCAGGATTAAACCAAACACGGGTGAAATTGGCGGCGGACACCAGTATGAACCCGGCAAGCTGGTGGTGATGAATACGGAGACCGGAAAAGTGGTGCAGGCGCTGGACAGTGTGGGCGGAGCCGATGATATTTATTATGACGCGGCAACCTCACGCATTTACTTCACAGGGTCGACTGGCACAGTGGCCGTATTTAAGGAAGTTGATCCGGACCACTTCAAGATGCTCGGAAAAGTTCCCACAGGAGCGGTATCGAAAACTGGGCTCTGGGTGCCTGAGCTGAAGCGATTCTACTCGGCTGTCCCGCAGCACTACGTGCTCACCGTACCTCATGGGACGAAAGACTTCAGGGCCGACATGCTCAAAGAATTGAATCTTAAAGAAGGTGAGGCTGCGCCGATCCTTTCCAACATGATCATCGAAGAAGCCCATCTCATGGTGTTTGACTACTTACCTGAATGAGACTGGTGCTTCGTTGTCTTCTCAACTCAATCATTGTGTCGAGTCACATACTCTAACGCTGTGGAAAACCGGAAAAGTACGATAGCAACCTCATCTGAACGACTGGGAACGATAGGTTTTTACCCGCAATTCATATCCCTGGAGAAGCAAGCTATGAAGCAACACGTGATTCTGGCAATTTCCCTCTTCGCATGTTTAGGCGTTCCGCTGTGGGCTCAGCAGCCGGCCGCATCCGGGGGACAGAGTTATCAGCTGAAGCCCACGCCAAAAACAGTTACGTGGGGCTATTACGATGCGAAAACTTTTCCGGTACTACACATCCAATCCGGTGACACAGTTGAAATCCAGACGCTGGTCACGTCCAGCCCCGAGCGCTTCGAAAACGCGGGCATGAACCCCGACCGCATCGAACAGCCACTCCGTGACATTTTTAAGGAAGTAAAGGATAAGGGCCCAGGCGTGCATTTCCTGACTGGGCCGGTCTACGTTGAAGGTGCCCAGCCGGGCGACGTGCTGGAAGTCCGAATTCAGAAAATTCAACCCGCCATTCCGTATGCGCTGAACGCCTTCTCACCTGGGCGCGGCTTCCTGCCGGATGACTATCCCTACGCCCGCACGAAAGTCATTCCTCTGGATGAGAAACGCATGGTCGCCAAATTCGCTGATGGAATTGAAATTCCGATGCACCCATTTTTCGGCAGCATGGGAGTCGCCCCGCCGGCCGTTACTGGGCGCATCAGCAGCAATCCACCATGGGTTCACGGTGGAAACCTGGACAATAAGGAATTGGTCGCCGGAACGATCCTTTATCTTCCGGTTCACACACGTGGAGCGCTGTTTCAGGCTGGCGACGGCCATGCCGGCCAGGGAGACGGCGAGGTAGACGTCACGGCTATGGAAACATCATTGATCGGCACGTTCCAGTTTATTGTCCGTAAGGACATGCACCTTCGCTGGCCGCGCGCCGAAACGCCCACCCATTACATCACGATGGGAGTGAACGCGAACCTGACCGAAGCTACCAAGAGCGCAGTCCATGAGATGATCGACTTCCTTATGAAAGAGAAGCACCTGAGTCGTGAAGACGCCTACATGCTGGCGAGCGTAGCCGCCGACCTGCACATCACCCAACTCGTGGATGAGAACGACGGTGTTCACATGATGATCCCGAAATCAATCTTTGTTGGAAAGTAATCACTTTCGTTCACACTTCTTCTGCGAACCCGTTCGGGCGCCGACAATTTGTCATCTTCTCTGGCAGTGCATACCTAAAGCGCCGGCAGACGAAAGATGCTCATCAGGAGTGTGGCGAGTAGCCCGTCGACGATGACGATGCCGAAGGGGCGCTGCCGAGTCCGAACCAATCTCACGTGTGCTACAGAATCCGAGATAGCGAGAACAAAGATTTCGACTTAACAATTGGGCTCGACAGCCGTCGGCTTTCGTGGTTTAACTGTCCATCGGAAATCCTCACGAGGTGATTAAGTGAAAAAACTTCTCGTCGTTCTAGCTCTAGTTCTTGTTTGGGTAGCGACGTCTCCAGCACAAGAGAAGACGCCGCTCCGGCTTGTCCAAACAGTTTCCCTGCCGGGGCTCCAGCGTCATTGGGACCATTTCGGCGTTGATGTTAAGGGCAATCGGCTCTTCCTCACGTCAGACGAGGATGAGGCGGTCGTCGATGTTTTTGATTTGAAAACCAATAAGCTGATCCACACCATCACCGGAACCAAGGGAGCCCACAACGTGCTGGCTTTCCCGGAGATGAAAAAAATCTTTGTTGTGGACGGAGAAGCGTCTGAGCTGAAGATCTTCAATTACGATACGTACGAATTGATTGGCCACACCGAGTTAACCATTGATGCGGACCCCGCAGTATACGATCCCGCGACGAAGTATCTCTACGTCGTGAATGGCGGTCGCGCAGCAAAAACACCGTACTGCCTGATCAGCGTCGTGGATACCGTAAGCGGTAAGAAGTTGGCGGATATAAAGCTGGATACCAACCGGCTGGAGTCCATGGCGCTTGAAAAATCTGGACCGCGTCTCTTTGTCAACATGACCGGTGCCAACAAAATTGGAGTGGTGGATCGCCAAAAGCGCACCGTAGTTGATACGTGGCCAGTCACCGCAGCCGTGGAAAACGTGCCGATGCAGTACGACGAATCCACGCATCGTCTATTTGTGGCCACGCGCAAGCCTTCCAAGTTGGTGGTCGTGAACACTGACACGGGGAAGGAAGTCACCAGCCTGCCGACGGCTGACTCCGTAGACGATTTGGCTTACGACGCTGCCAACCACCGCATTTATCTGCCGGGCGGAAACTTGAACGGCGCAGTTGGTGCGGTCACGGTGGTCCAGCAAAAGGACGCGGACCATTATGAAGTAATTGCAAACATTCCTACCAAACCCGGCGCCCGGACAGCGCGTCTGGTGCCCGAACTCAACAAATACTATGTCAGCGTTTCGACGAAGGGTCCGCAAGAGGCGCAAGTTCTGGTGTATGACGTGGTTCCTTAACCGGACTTTGCGATCCGTTCCCACTCCGGCTAACTGCAAGGGAGGGTTAACTGATGCGATGCAGATTTGTGTTGATAGCAGCGATTAAGATAGTCGGGGTTTTAATTGTTGCCCCCAAGCTTTACGCGCAGGTTTCAAACGCCGGCAAGGCACTGGAAACGCCAGCTCCTCAGGTCAGGCCCGGTCCGTGGCGAGGCGTAGGTCCTGTCGCGCCCTGTGTGCTTCCCTGGGGCGGAATATATTCATGCCCCCTAGCTGCGACAATAGTCGCTATTCGTGCCGGCAGAAAGTTCGACAGCCTCAGCGGCAAATGTTGACCAAACAGGTTGTGATCATTCAGGGTCAGCGAATCACTGAAGTCGGACTGGAGGGCTCCGTCTCGATTCCCGCAGGAACTCGAGTGATTGATCTCAGTCATGCGACGGTCCTGCCCGGGTTCGTCGACCGCATAAAGGGAAATAAGGCTTTGGGGGGCGTTAGCGACGCCAAACAAAGCGTTTATGGGATTGACCCGCCTGGTTCGGGACCAGGGGGCCGGTGGTTCAAATCCACTCGCCCCGACCATTCTTTTCAATGAGTTATCTCGGACTCCTGGTTTTTCCGTCACAGGACTATAGCCGATTTTGAGACGGTGAACACTCGCGAGTCGTAACTCGATCGGTCAACCCGAACGCGGAGACGCACCGCACACCCCCCGACGGAAACGATGGTTATTTAATTAAGAACTGAAGCAGCATCGTATATCTGAAACGGATGGCTGCTGGCCTTAATGAGGCACGGCAGACACATACAGAATCCGGACCTCTGCTAGAGCCGTATGCATCGCAACCAGGTCCTTATGATTGACGCGAAAGTATGCGCGCCAAGTGGGCGCAGGCGGGCGTCGACAACCAAACCCTCCGTGGGCTTGCATGGCCCATTCTTCAACCAGAAGTCGCTCTGACAAACTCCGTTCTGACTCCACCCCTTCATGGCGGAGCGACAGCTCGCTCCGACATCCGGGTTGTTGGGAGTTCCGTATCCTGCCGAAGCATCATGAGGATCGGCTTGCTGCGCCATCTGATACAGCATCCATGGGCTGACGTTGATGGTATCCTTTCGCACTTTACGTGTTCGTAGCAAATAGTTGCACACAGTGGCGAGTCCGAACCCGGCGCAGGCACCGTCCGCGCCCTGATCCAAGATGGGCACGCCAGCCTTCTGGTAGCTACTCAGTGGCACCTCGACCGGGACCTCGGTGGGTGTCGGAAGGTACATGCGATCGCGGAAATCGATCGTGTCGGGCCTCGCATCAAGAATGCGTCTTGGCGTACCGTTTGTCATCGGCGACGCTGTATTTTCATTGCTGGTCTGTGTCATGGATCTGGCTTTCTTGGATATCCTCGCCATTCTCTGACGCACGTAAACCCCTTCCGAGATCGATTCAGAATTGCCGTCTTTCTATTCCAATTTATTTCGCCGCGGACACTTTGCCGATGGCATCCTGGATACCTCCAAACCAATCCCACATTGCATCCAATAGAAGTCCCGGAATGCTCAGCCGGAAACCACAAACGATTGCGTAACTGAAAGCAGTTTAGAGATAGCGGAAAGAATGTCTGAGTTGCCGTCAGCAGCCACTTTGGTGATGGCGCTTGTATCTAAAGGCGTCAGATAAAGCATCATCTATGACCTGCCTATGGCCGGGGAGATTAGGATACCAAGCGTATAACGTCAAGACCTACTATTATCGGGACGAAGAATACCATCTTCAATAAAAGATCAGACGTCCGCCAAAACACCATTGTGTCGTGACTCCAACTGGAAGGCCTCGGAAGCTTCCACCGCACAGAATCGCCCACGACTGTAATCCTGAGACGCGAAAGAGATAAATGGTAAACGAGGCAGTCTGCTAGGTCCGCTGAACACAACCCCGGTGGTCGAGCTGGATCCATTAAGGCTCCCCGTAACTGCTGGACGACCGATGGGCGTATCGCCGCTTCCATCCGGGCCGTGACACATCGCGCAGTTCGCCTTGAACGCGGCGGCTCCTGCTGTCTAGGCCGCAAGGGTCGGACTCTCCGAGCTGAGAAGCGCCAATACTGCAAAAAAGCCAACCGTACCGCCGATGAGAACATTTTTATTTTTCGTGTACATTAACCTCTCCTTGTCCTCGCGATTGCGAAGTATTGAAATTCCCGGGCGAATGAACTCTAGCGAAGTCATACCAAGTTGTTCCTTCCATGGCGATCCGCAGATGCCGCTCCTTTGGCAACGCCATTTACTTTCAATTGGATCAACTTCAGGCCTCGTTTCTGCTTTCGACGAAGTCCTTCTGTTATTTTGTCGGCGGGAATGTTTTTTGCTGCATGTATACTCTTGCGGAATTGACGTTCGCCAGTTCTTCCATCCGGCGAATCACCGCGGAAAAATCGTCGTCCGGATGCTCGACATACTCGGCTGAGTTAATAGGAAAGGCGGCTGCCGCAGCAGGCATGGGAGCGCGAACGGACGTGGCAGTATCCAAAATCAGCCGAAAATCCTTATTCATGAGGCTCACCGCAAATTGCGGCCGATAATCGTTTTTCATGGCATTTGTGAGCTTCCCCAGATGGGCCGGCGCGATCACGGCAGTTTTCGACAAGACTTCGAGCAGACGACAGCGATCGAGTCCGGTCTTTTCCCCGAGAACGACAGCCTCTGCGATGGCCTGCATGCCGACTCCGAGCAATGTATTCACCACCAATTTCATCGTGTTTCCCGATCCGCTGGGTCCCAGATAGAAATGCTGCTGGCTGATCGCGTTAAAGATGGGTTCGGCATCGTGGAAACATTCCTCGTCGCCGCCGCAGA
>Ga0209117_1000960_pt1 | contig 10621 bp, 5 predicted proteins | sample BlaSpr_A8_OM2_M2_FD_187978 | JGI IMG/M metagenome (GOLD analysis project Ga0209117, IMG submission 187978) | Forest soil microbial communities from Thunder Bay, Ontario, Canada - Black Spruce, Ontario site 2_A8_OM2_M2 (SPAdes) (version 2) | ecosystem: Environmental > Terrestrial > Soil > Boreal...
CCCGAGCCGATTTGCCGCGCGATCTCGAAGCGCAGCATCATTTGTCCCGGCCCGTTCCAGGACGCCGAGGTCATCGCATAGCCATCCGGCGTATCGTGATTGAACAATCCTTCGCTAAGACGGTTCAACCAGCTCTGGATCGGCAACGTATTCAGGATCACCTTGTCGTCGTAAGCCAAGCGAACCGCTGAGAGCACGTATTGAACGGGATCCTTGAATTTCGTGCCGGGCTTGAGCGAGGCGATAAACTCCGGCGCGTGAACCATCGTCGAAAGCACCGCCGCGATGTCGCCGCCTGTTGCCTTGAAGGTTTGCGCCATCCGCTGCACCAGGGATTCCGGCGGATTGTCCGATACGAAATAGGTCGCGATCTGCCGGGAAAGATGGGTGGCGGTTGCCGGATGGCGGACAAGGATATCGATCGCTTCGTCCACTTCGGCTAATCCACGCCCCTTGATCGCATGGCCGAGGAAAGTCTTGTCGCCATAGTCATGCCGGGCAGGATTGAATTCAAAAGCGCCCTCACGCGCGAGCTGCGATTGCAGCTCCGGTTTGAGTTTGGGATCTTCCGGCTTCAGATCAATTCCGACACCCGTTAGAATGCGAGCCAGTGCCTCGACATCCGATTGCGCGTAACCGGAGCCGACGCCCATGGTGTGCAATTCCATGATCTCGCGGGCGTAGTTCTCGTTCAGATGCCCCGCCGCGTTGTCAGCATTATCGAGATAACGCAGCATCGCGGGATGATGCAGGGTCGCGACGAGGAGATCGTGGAACTTGCCGAGCGCATAGGGCCGGATGGCGCGGTCCTCGTAATCACCGACCAGGATGCGAATGTTCGCCTTGTATTGATGCACGTTGAAATGGTTGAACCAGAACCAGGTCATGCGCTCGCGCAGCTGATCCGGCGCGTAGAGTGCGCGCAGGATGCTGCGTGCCGCGGCCTGTTTCGCCCGATCGTTCATAGCCTGCTGAAAGACCTGCTGCGCGGCCTTCCTCTGGTCGGGATCGGCGACCTGATTGGCGGACCTCGCCTGCTGGTCGAAGGCGACCGCAATGTCGAACGGAAACTTGTGTACGTCCGGCATCGCCTCGATTTGCGTTCGAACGGCATCAGGCAATGCGGTGCCGCCAGCCGGATGCAATTGTTCCCCGAGCCAGCGCTCGGTGCCGACCGCCTGCAGATGCGCGGCACTTGACGCATTTATCCCCCAGGTAAGCCGATCGAGCAGGACCATGTCGTGCGGGTTCAACTCGGCCGCATGCGAGGCGCCAGCGCTGAGAATTCCAGCGACCGTTACGATTGCTGCACACGCCAGCGAGGTGGCCGGCCGGCGGCGGCGATATTTTTTCGGGATTTTTGGTTCAATCATCGATTTCACCACGCGGCGCGCAGACGCAACATGATTCCTGCCGATCAATCTGGCCGAGCGCGCATGAATATGTTCTGAACGAAAATCATATAAATGATGATGGGAACGATGTTCCCAGCGGCTTTTTTGGCAGACAGCGAGTCGTTTGAGTCGCTACTGCCCCGAGGTCGACGGGAAGGCCAAGCAAACGGCTGGCGCGGCCGGAGCCCGCAACGTCGCCGCACTACCCCGCACGTCGCCGATCATTCGATCCCTGAATCATAGCGATCAGTGCCGGTATCTCGCCGGCCGGTCGTGCTGCACTAAACAGGTAGCCTTGAACCTCTGTGCTACCTTCGTTTCTGACGCATTCAAGCTGTTCTACAGTTTCTACGCCTTCTGCGGTTGTCCGGATACCAAGCTTTTTGCCGAGCGCCGATATGGCGCCGACGATCGCAACGCAGTCAGGCCGGCTCTCGATGTCCTTGATAAACGATCGATCAATCTTGATTTTGTCGAAAGGAAAACTGCGGAGATAGCTCAGGCTGGAGTATCCCGTACCGAAATCGTCCATCGATATGCGAACACCAAGCTGTTTCAGCTGGTGCAAAACCGAGAGGTTCGCGTCCGTCTCGGCCAAAAGAACCGACTCGGTTATTTCGACTTCGAGACGAGAAGGATTGAGGCCGGCCGCCGCGAGCGCGCTGACGACGGCGGCAACGAGATTCTTGTCGCGAAACTGAATTGCAGATAAATTAACGGCGACGCCGATATCGTATGGCCAGGTTGCCGCTACTGCGCAAGCAGTTCGCAGCACCCACTCTCCGATCGACGTGATGAGGCCGGTGGCTTCGGCAAGAGGTATGAATTCCGACGGCGGAATGAATTTTCCCTCGTGCTTCCAGCGCAACAGGGCTTCGAAACCCGAGATCCGGTTTCTGTCGAGGTCGATCAGAGGCTGAAAATGAACTTCCAGCTCGCCGGCAACCAGGGCTCCACGAAGTTCTGCTTCCATCGCCCGGCGCTTTTGAGCCAGATCGTCCATCGATTTATCAAAGAAATGATATCCGCCACGTCCATCCGCCTTCGCGCGGTAGAGCGCCATATCGGCATTCTTGAGCAGATCGTCGGCACTTTCCCCGTCGGCAGGGGCGAGCGATATTCCCACGCTTGCGCCAATTACAATCTCAAACCCGTCGATGCTGTAAGGCAATTTGAGGGTGTCGATCAAGCGTTCGGCTATTTCGCCGGCTTTTTCCGGAGAGGCAATTGAAGAAAGAATCACCGCGAATTCATCGCCTCCCAGCCGCCCTATGATATCTGCAGATTTCAGGCTCTGCCTAAGCCGTTCCGCGACCAGCTTGAGCAGTCGGTCTCCAACCGGGTGACCGAAGGAGTCATTCACATTCTTGAACAGATCCAGATCAATGCAGAGAACGGCGAGCTTGTCGGACGAATCCGGGAGCGCGAGCTTGTTCGACAAGGCTTCCCTGTAAAACATCCGGTTTGGCAGATCGGTTAGCGCGTCGTGATGGGCGAGATACGTAACACGTGCTTCGGCCCGCTTGCGCTCGCTGATGTCGACGGCAGCGATGAGATAGGCTGCACGACCTTCAAATTCGATCCGCCGCCCGTAGACGAGAACCTCGATTTCAGTGCCGTCGCGCCTTAGGTGTCGCCAACTACGGTCAGACTGATAACTCTCTTTCAGGTCGGCGAGCGCTTGAATGTGCGAAAGGACTTCCCCGGGCTGCCTTAATTGATCAGTTCGCATAGACAGGAATTCGTCGCGGCTATAGCCATAATCACGAACCGCCGCATCATTGACGCTCAAAAAGTCGCGTGTCTGGGTGTCAAAGATCCACATCGGCATTGGGTTGTTTTCAAACAGGAGCCGCGAGGATTGCTCCCGGCGGTTTAATTCGGTGACATCGGTCAACACCGCGCAAATGAGATCGCCCATCGAGGTCAGGCTCACATTAAGGCATAGTTCGCTCTCGGCACGGGGAAGCCTTAACTCGAAGTTTTCGATATTCCCGGTTTCAAGAATCTTCAGAAATTTTGCAAATGTATACGGGGAGTTAAAAGCGTGCTCGGCCTCGTTCAAACGCCGCCAGCGAAGGTCGTGAATGTCTCTTTGCAGCAGGGCTGCCGCCCCGGCATTCAAATCGACGATTTGAAAGTCGATCGGCTTTCCATTCTGATCCCGGATTGCAGCAAGGGCGACAACGCCGTGCTCGGTCGAACGAAAGATCGCGTCAACCAGACTGTAACGCGGTCCGTCTTCCCTGACATAAATGGCGATGATCGGCGGTCCCCACAAATTTGCGAGCGGCATTGCGAACAGGTCATATTTTTGCACGAAGCCGTCACGCGCGCAGTGGGTCTGCGAGAGATGGGGCTCGCCGGAGCGCAGCGCGGATTCGGCAGCCGTCGATAACGCCAGGGCACAGTCGGGGGCAAGCGCGGCGATCGGGCTTGCCACCGCGTCGCGCCCCAGCCATTCAGGCACGCTGCGGCCCGCGCGCACAATGGTCCAGACGTCATCGGAACAGTTGGCCAGGATTATATGTTCGCCAAAATGACCGAGGCTGCCGAGCATGATTTCTTCATAGGGGGGCAACGCGGCGCCTTTGGCGGCGCGCGCTACCCTCCACTTTTGAAGCAAGACTTGAATGTCGCTTGCGGTCTCCCGATTCGGTGGATGTTGGTTAGGAATGCGCGATGTAGCAGGCATTAATTCTCATCCCGAGGCTCGTCGTGAAAACCACTGACGCCAGCCAGATTGAAGGTGGGGTAAACGTCCTCGCCGGTGCGCTATTATGGTTAGCGGCTCGCTCATTCCCGGGCATCGATCCGGTCTATGACGCGGGTAGATTAGAGGCATCGGTTTCCCCTCGCGGGACACCGGCATTTCTTCGGGCAAGGGTGTGAATTGTCGACGCATTAACGATTATCCATTTGTTAGGTGCGGTGCACTAAAACCATTCCCGAACTCAATCGAAATGGAATTGACCATCAGATGTTCAAACTTCCGGCTCGCGTCCGCGCGCATGCGAGATTTTTTCCGCGATTTCGTATCGGGCTAAAAATCCAAATAGCCATGTTGGGAATCCTGGGCGTCCTGCTTACCGGGGCGATTTGCCTGGTCGGACTTAATCTCGTCGCCGTGGCCCAGTTTCAGTCCGACCAAAGCGTGAATTTGCGCCTGCATGTTCTCGGGCTGTCAGCCAATTATCTTGAGGCGGGCCAGGTCGCGACTGAATTTCTGCGAAAGCCCGATGAAAAACTCATCGATAGTCACGCCGGCATTGTGGAGTCTGCCCTTGGGCACATATCCGAGATCGAAAATTTTGTTGAGAAGCTTGAGGATGGCGATCCATTAAAGCAAATCAGCGCGCTACGCTCTGGAGTGAATCTCTATCAGACCCGTTTTCACAATCTGGTATCGATCCAGCGCGTGCTCGGCCTGAACGAGAATCAAGGACTGCAGGGCAAGCTTAATTTGGCGGTTCGCCAAATCGAGAGCAAATTGGCGGAGTTCAATCAGCCTAAATTATCCATCCTCATGCTGACGATGCGTCGACATGAAAAGGATTTCATCCTGCGTGGCGACGAGAAATACGGGGATGAATTCAGCAAACGGCGATCTGAATTTGCAGACGCGCTAGCGGCTTCGGACTTGGCCGCCGGCGTGCAGAGCGAGCTTTCGTCGCTTATGAAATCCTACAACGACAGTTTCGTAGCGTTCATGGTCACCCGAAGTTCCCTGAACGACGAAGTCGACGACTTTGCCACGGTATTCCAGCGAAATCGCCCGACCTTGGATGCTTTAGTCAAGGCGGCGGACGACCGATACCAGTTGTCGGAGGCCCGTGCCGCCAAACTCCGGCAATCACTGCTTTGGATAATCGCAGGAGCGACCCTGTGCATTGGCCTCCTTGCAATATATTTCGGACAGCGTATCGCCAATTCGATCGCGAGAATGACCCATGCGATGCAGAAGCTCGCATCGGGTGATTTCGGTGTCGTCCTGCCGGGATTGGGACGCCGCGACGAGGTGGGTGACATGGCGCAAGCCGTCGAGACTTTCAAAGTCATGGCGAAGCAGAAGGCCGATGATGAGGCTGACGCCAAGGTGAAGCAGGATCAGATCGTGGCGGCAGCCCGGAAGGCCGACATGAACAAACTCGCCGATCAGTTCGAAGACGCCGTCGGCAGAATCATTGAAACGGTATCCGCGGCGTCGACAGAGCTTGAGGCTTCCGCAAGTGCCCTGACTGCGACGGCCGAAAAGTCCCAGCAGCTTACCGACGTTGTTGCCGCCGCGTCCGATGATGCCTCTGTTAATGTGCAGTCGGTTGCCTCGGCGACCGAAGAGATGTCATCCTCGGTTAGCGAAATCAGCCGCCAGGTGCACGATTCCGCACGGATCGCCAGCGAGGCGGTCGAGCAAGCACAGAGAACTAACAATCGCGTCGGCGAATTGTCGAAGGCGGCGAGCCGAATCGGCGACGTCGTCAAATTGATCAACGTCATTGCGGGGCAGACCAACCTGCTCGCGCTCAACGCGACCATCGAGGCCGCGCGAGCAGGCGATGCCGGTCGCGGTTTTGCCGTCGTCGCATCTGAGGTAAAGGCACTGGCCGAACAGACCGCAAGAGCGACGGGCGAGATCAGCCAGCAAGTCAGCGATATCCAGAGCGCAACAAATGAGTCGGTGGCGGCGATCAAGGCGATCGGGACCACCATCGGACGGATGTCCGAGATCGCGTCAACTATTGCCTCGGCGGTCGAAGAGCAAGGCATGGCTACCCAGGAAATTTCCCGCAACGTCCAACGCGCGGCTCTGGGCACCTTGCAGGTGAGTTCCAACATCATGGACGTGAAGCGCGGCGCCAGCGAGACAGGATTGGCTTCCTCTCAGGTATTCTCGGCGGCGCAGTCCCTTTCCAGCGAAAGTTACCGTCTCAAGGCAGACGTCGCGACATTCCTGAATTCCGTCCGCATGGCCTGAGAACACCGGATCCTCGCAGCGGGGCGCCGCGGCGATCAGGGGTATGTCCAGTAGGGGTCGGTGGGGCTTTGGCCGGTCAGCCCTACAGGCTACTCGCTAGCCGTTTGCACTTGCGCAGGACGAAAAATCCCCGCACCTGAAATCTGCGATGCGATCAGGAAGGCCGCGACAACGGCTGGCAGGCTCATCAGTCTGAGAAATTGATCCACCGAAAGCATCGTTATCGTCCCCCCGTTATTTCAAAAGCCTGTTTCAATAGGCGCGTTCATTCGCCCCTTGCGCGGTCTGCTGATCGCTTGTCAGAAGCTGGTCTGTGAAAGCTGCCCCGGTAATCGTGAGCAGCGCCAAAATCGAAATAACGGCCAACGTTTTCATGCCTCAATCGTCGTTTTCGATTGTGGCCAAAAACGTCAGAGCTTGGCGCATTTTTGGGACGAACAAGCGATGCTATCGTGGCCGCTGGGGCGGACGCCTATTCGATCACCTCGTCCGCCCGCGCGATAAGCGTCGACGGCAGGTCGAGGCCGAGCGCCTTGGCGGCCTTCAGATTGACGACGAACAGGAATTGGTGGGATGATAGAACGGGATGTCGCCCGGTTTGGAGCCTGACAGTTTAAAACAGGGCGATTGAGCGCGGCGCGTGACGGTGCCCGGTGGCGCCGGTCTTCGATCTCTTTATGGACTACATCCCGACAAACCTTGCTCCAAGCCCACCCTCCTCATTCGATCACCTCGTCGGCGGTAGCGAGCAACCGTGACGGCACTTCCAGACCAAGAGCTTTTGCAGTCTTGAGATTGATGAAAATAGCGTAGCGGTCGGGCTGCTCCACGGGGAGGTCAGCCGGATTGGCCCCGCGGATAATTTTGTCGATGTAAACTGCTCCCTGCCGGGCCATGGCAGGCAGGTCGGGTCCAAAGCTCACAAGCCCGCCAACGACCACCGTTTCCCTGAATCCATGGCATGAAGGCAGGTTATGGGCCAACGCGAGACTTGCAATTTGACTTGAGTTCACGGCGGTAAATGCTCCGGCGATCACAATTAAACCTTCAATACGGTCGCGCTGCATTTCGTCGAACGCTGCCGGCAATTCATCCGCCGATTTGACGTCGGTTGGTGTCAATTTCACTCCCAATTCGGCGGCCGCTTTGTCGAGGGATGCCCTGGCAAATGCCACATTTGAGTCGCCGCTTGCTCCAAGCACAGCGACCTGTTTAACCGCCGGCGCTATCTCTTTGAGAATCTGAAGGCGCTTGGCGTAAATCTCCGTCCCGGCTTCGAAGGAAACTCCGGTCATGTTACCGCCGGGGTGGGCGAGGCTTTCCACAAGGCCGATGTCAACCGGGGCACCGACAGAGAGAAATACAACCGGCACCGACGAAGCCAGTTTCTTTGCCGCAACTCCCCCGATCGTACTCCAGATAACCAATAGGTCGATGTCGGGGAGCAGCGACCGAATAGCATCTTCCATCGCCGAAGGCTCGGGCCGCACCGCCAGGGTCTGGAGCGTAACATTCTTCCCCTGAACGTAACCGAGATCGTTCAATCGCTGTGGAAGTGCTGTCAGCAATTGCCCGGGTCTTCCGGCGGCGATCTGACCAATCCTCCACACTTTCTGCTGCGCGCGCGCCGGCAAGGGCCAACCGATCGCCACACCACCGACAAGCCCAAGAAATTCGCGCCGCCTCATCAACGTTACCCTGAGCCTGGACTGGCCATATCCCCGTTCGATTTTTAGCCAGTCGGACGTCAGGTGTACATGAAATTGAGCGCGTGGCGGCTCCGCGCCGCCGAGCTAGAACGCGTCCGCCGCGGATCGTTGCCGGCCGGGCCATTTTGCCCTAAAGCTACACCATAAAAATCAGGGAGGACTTGCCGATGGACATCGTCCCGCTGGGTCCGGGATTCGCCGCCGAACTGCGCGGTGTTACGCTTGCGGATGTCGCCTCGGACCATGCCGCATATACGGCGGCGCGCGCTGCCTTCGAGGAGCATTCCGTTCTGGTCTTTCGCGACCAGGAGGTGACCGACGAGCTTCAGCTCGCCTTTTCGCGCCGCTTCGGCCCGCCGGAAGTGACCAAGGTCGGCTCACAGGGCACCGGTTCGCATTTTGTGATCCTCAGTACGATCGGCACCGACGGAAAGGTGGTTCCTCCGGATCACCGGCTTTCCCTGCGCAGCAAGGCGAACCAGCTCTGGCATACCGACTCGTCGTTCAAGCGCGTGCCGGCGCTGACATCGATCCTTTCGGCGCGCATCATCCCGGCGCGCGGCGGCGAGACCGAATACGTCTCGACCCGGCTTGCCTTCGAGCGGCTCGATGCGGATTTGCGCAAGAAGCTCGAGAACTCCTTTGCCTGGCACGACTACGCGCATTCGCGCAGCCAGATCGCGGCGGACCTCGCGAGCCCCGAGGAGCGCGCGGCGCTGCCGCCGCAATGCTGGCGCATGGTGTGGAGGAATCCCGTGAACGGCCGCGGCGCGATCTATCTCGCCTCGCACGCCTATGCAGTCGAGGGCATGGAGGCGGCGGCGGGGAAAAAGCTGATCGACGAACTGATGGAAGCTGCGACCGCGCCTGATACGAGCTACCTGCACCAATGGCGCAGAGGCGACGTCGTGATGTGGGACAACCGCGCGACCATGCATCGCGGACGGCCGTGGCCGGCGCACGAGGCGCGCCTGATGGTGCGCACGACGATCTCCGCGACCGAGGCTGACGGCGTCGACACCATGCGCGCGCCATCATCGCAGGCGGCGGAATAGCGGCGCCTTCCTCTCCTCAGAGCATGACCGAAACAGCCATCAACAAAATAAGGGGCTCGAGACCGTCATTGCGAGCGGAGCGAAGCAATCCAGAACATGGACACCACCGTTCTGGATTGCTTCGTCGCTTCGCTCCTCGCAGTGACGGCACGCGACCTGTTCCATCGGCTCGATTCAGACTGTTATCTTCAAAAAAGAACAGGGAACGCCATGACGAAGATATCGAAGGTAAGAAGCGTCGAACTGCTCGCTTGCGACGCCGGTTGGAGAAACTACCACTTCGTCAAGATCACCACTGAGGACGGCGTCGTCGGCTGGAGCGAATTCGACGAAGGTTTTGGGTCTCCCGGCGTGGGAGCTGCGATCCAGCGTCTCTCGGCACGCGTGGTCGGACAGAATGCCTGTCAGCACGAGCGGATCTACGCCGAGCTTTTCGCAGCGACCCGCCCCGCGGCCGGCGGCGTCGTGGCCCAGGCGCTCGGCGCGATCGAAAACGCGCTGCTCGACGCGAAAGCAAAACTGCTCGGCGTGCCCTGCTGCGAATTGCTCGGCGGCAAAATCCGCGATCGCATTCGCGTCTATTGGTCGCATTGCGCCACCTGGCGCATCAACCACCCCGGCTGGTACAAGCCGCCGATCAGCGATCTCGACGGCGTCAAGGCAATCGGACGCGAAGTCCGCGAAAAGAAATTTACCGCGCTGAAGACCAACATCTTCACTTACGATGAGGGAAAGCCTGCGGGCTGGCGGCCCGGTTTCGGAGTGCCCTTCGCGCCGGAAATCAACGTTGACCGCAAGGTATTGCGCGACCTGCGTACGCATCTGGAAGTGATCCGCGATGGCGCCGGGCCTGATGTCGACATCCTGCTCGACCTTAACTTCAACGCCAAGACCGAAGGCTATCTGAAAATCCTGCGCGCCATTGCCGACCTCGACATGTTCTGGATCGAAATCGACAGTTTCAATCCCGAAGCACTTGGCTATATCAGGCGGCAAAGTCCGCATCCGGTGTCGTCATGCGAGACGCTGCTGGGATTGCGCGAATTCCTGCCCTATTTCCGCGAACAGGCTGTCGACGTCGCGATCATCGACACGCCTTGGAACGGCGTGTGGCAGTCGATGAAGATCGCAGCAAGCGCCGAGGCGTACGAGGTCAACGTCGCGCCGCATAATTTTTACGGCCACCTTTGCACCATGATGAACGCGCACTTCAGCGCGGCGGTGCCGAACTTGCGGATCATGGAGACCGATATCGACCGGCTGGCATGGGATCACGAGCTTTTCACCCATGTACCCGAGATTGAAGACGGCCATCTCGTCATGCCGGACCGGCCGGGCTGGGGCACCGAGCCCAACGAGGACGCGCTTCGCGCTCATCCGCCGAAGGGCACTGGTGGGCTGCTGAACTATGGTCGTAAGGCGTAGCCCTTCACAGCGCGAAGCGGGATACGGTTTTGCCTAATTCGATCCGGGAGACGCAGCGGCTGG
>Ga0209117_1000961_pt1 | contig 10612 bp, 7 predicted proteins | sample BlaSpr_A8_OM2_M2_FD_187978 | JGI IMG/M metagenome (GOLD analysis project Ga0209117, IMG submission 187978) | Forest soil microbial communities from Thunder Bay, Ontario, Canada - Black Spruce, Ontario site 2_A8_OM2_M2 (SPAdes) (version 2) | ecosystem: Environmental > Terrestrial > Soil > Boreal...
TCCCGCCGCTTCAGCCTGACCGCGCACTACACGCTCGCAAAGGCGCAGACCTGGGGATGCCTCCTCGGCGAACTTTTCGACTACGTGAACGGCGTTTGCGATCCGCTGAATGCCTTCCGCCCCGGCGACTACGGCCCGTCCGGCGAAGATGTTCGCCACCGCTTTGTGATCGCCGGTACGCTGCACATCCCCGGCGGTTTCGAATTGACTACTCTCACCCAGGCCGAAAGTGCCCGCCCTTTCACGATTACCACCAATGACAACAGCGGCCGCATTTCCGTGAACAACAAGCCGACCAGCCTCGACGAATTTCGCGGAACGCCTTACATCCAGATGGATCTGCGCATCAGCCGCCCCATCAAGGTCGGCGAACGCTGGCAGATTAACCCGTTCGCCGAGTTCTTCAACCTCTTCAATCGCAATAACCCCGGTGCTAACTACGTCGCCAACGTGGCCGCGCTTCCGGTCCCGCCCGACGAGATCGCCAGCGGCAACGTTACGCATCTATGCGGCATAGACTGCACTCCAGCCAATCAGATTCCCGTCACCAGCCTGAAGCAGCTCGAGATACCCGCGGGCGGTTTAGGAGATTTCTTCGGTCCCGGTACCACGGTTGGAATTCCGTTCGCCGCCCAGCTCGGTGTTCGCGTGACGTTCTAGGATTTTCTGTAGAGACGGGGCTTGCCCCGTCTCATGCCGGTGGAGATGCGGCAAGCCGCGTCTCTACAGGAGACTCGAAAACTGATGCCCTTAACCACTCGTGGGTCTTCTCGCAATCGCCACCCGCGCGATCCCCTGCAAGTCGTTCCTGATCGCAACTTCGTGCCAGTCCCAACTCGACAACCGGCTCCGCACTCGATCGGCAATCGTCCCGCTGATCTCGAACACCAGCCATCCCCCCGGACGCAGCGCTTCGCGCGCCTGCGGGATCAACCGCTCGATCAGTTCCACGCCCGTCGGCCCCGCAAACACCGCATTCCTTGGCTCGAACTTGCGCACTTCGAGCTGCACCGACTCTTCCTCCGATTCCCCCACGTACGGAGGATTCGAAACCACGAAGTCGAACAAAGCCGGCGGCAATCCGCCCAGCAAATCCGCCTGGTGAAACTCAATTCGCGAAGTAAGTTCGTGCCGTTCCGCATTGGCCCGCGCGATTTCCAGCGCTTCGGGAGAAATGTCGGTTGCGTGGATTTCCGCCGTCGGCAGCTCTTTTGCCAGAGCCAGTGCAATCGCTCCCGAGCCCGTACCCACATCGACGATGCGTAGATCGTGGAGGGACGGGCGTCCCCGCCCGTCCCGTTTCGCCAACTCCAGCATTGCCTCCACTACATGCTCCGTCTCCGGACGAGGAATCAGCACCGCCGGCGACACGATAAAATCCAGCCCCCAGAACTCCTGGTGCCCCGTGATGTACTGCGCCGGCACGCCCGTAGCCCGACGCGCGAGAGCTTCGTCATAGCGCTGCATTTCGTCGGGGGTCAGCTCGCGCTCTGGATGCGCATAGAGATACGCGCGGTCGCAGTCGAGCGTGAACATGATGAGCAATTCCGCATTCATGCGCGGGGAAGGAACTCGCGCAGCCGTCAGCCGTTCGACTGCCGCATTCAGAGCCTGACGAAGTTGCACGATTCTATTTCACCACGGAGCCACAGAGACACGGAGAAAAACAAACGAAAGGAAAATTGAAGAGCAGCGCAAATCCTTAACCGAACGACCAACGACTACTTCGGCAGCCTAACTTCCAAACCTCTCCACTCGGTTTACGCCCCGCTGGCCGCACCCGCCTCGTTATCGCCCCTCATCTTCTCCGCCTGATAGTGCGTGATCAGCGCGTCGATAATCGGTTGCAGCTTCCCGTCCATTACCTGCTCGAGTTGGTGAATCGTGAAGCCGATACGATGATCGGTGAGCCGGTTCTGCGGAAAATTGTAGGTTCGGATCTTCTCCGAGCGGTCGCCCGAGCCCACCATCTGCTTGCGTTCTTTCGCCAGCGCGTCCTGCTGCTTCTGCATTTCGACTTCGTACAGCCGCGAGCGCAGCACGCGCATGCCTTTTTCGCGGTTCTTGATCTGCGACTTCTCATCCTGACAGCTCACCACCGTACCCGTCGGAATGTGCGTGATGCGCACCGCGGAATAAGTCGTATTCACCGACTGCCCGCCCGGCCCCGAAGAACAGAACGTATCGATGCGCAGATCCTTGGCCTCGATCTTGACGTCCACTTCTTCCGCTTCCGGCAGCACCGCCACCGTGATCGCCGACGTATGCACTCGCCCTTGCTGCTCGGTCGCAGGCACGCGCTGCACGCGGTGCACGCCGCTTTCATACTTCAGGCGCGAATACACGCGGTCGCCCTCGATCAGCGCGATCACTTCCTTCAGTCCGCCCACGCCCGACTCCGACGTGGACAGCACTTCCACCTTCCACTTCTGCGTCTCGGCATAGCGGTTGTACATGCGGAAGACTTCCGCCACGAACAACGTGGCCTCATCGCCGCCCGTCCCGGCGCGAATTTCCAGAACCACGTTTTTCTCGTCGTTCGGGTCCTTGGGCAGCAGCAGAACCTTGAGTTCTTCCTCAACGCCCACAATGCGCGCTTCGAGCTTCGCCAGTTCCTCCTCCGCGTAGGCCCGCATTTCGGGATCGGTTTCATCCACCAGCACGGCTCTGCTCTCGGCGATGCCGCGCTTCAGATCCTTGTACTCGCGATACTTCTCGACGATCCCCGCGACTTCGCTATGCGCCTTGGCAGTCTTCTGGTATTTCGCCGAATCGTTGGTGATCTCCGGCGACAACAGCGCCCGCGTCAGTTCCTCGTAGCGCACTTCGATTTGGTCGAGTCTTTCAAACATGAGTTCTCAGTTCCCGGTTCTCAGTTCTCAGAAAAAGTCAGACAGCGACAACGGTAGCCGCGCAAAGTCAGTCCCGTCTAGGGCTCTCGCAAATTCCATTGTAGGGGTTTCACTGAGAACCGAGAACTGGGAACTGAGAACTATGCGCGGTGGGCACCGCTAGGCAATCACCAACTCGCCACCGTGTGTCTTTTCCAGCTTCATCGCTTCATCCAGCGCGACGATGGCGCACTCAACCTCGCGGTCATCCGGAGGCTGGGTCGTAATCCGCTGCAGCCACAGTCCTGGCGCCGTCATCAGCGCAAAAAGCGAACCGCGATGCTTGGCGGCAAAGCGAATGATCTCATAGGAGACGCCGGCAATGAGTGGCAGCAGCGCGATGCGAATTCCGAATCGGGCCCAGAACGTATGCACCGGAATCGCCATATACACGACCATCGAGATGATCATCACCGTCATCAGGAAGCTCGTTCCACACCGCGGATGATACGTCGAATACTTTTGTACCGCCGTGGTTTCGAGCGGATCGCCATTTTCGAACGCAAATACCGTCTTGTGCTCGGCCCCGTGGTACTCGTACACCCGCCGAATGTCCTTCCACAGCGAAACGCCCCACACAAACAGCAGGAACATCGCGATCCGGATCAGCCCGTCCACCAGGTTGAACACGATCTGCTGCCCGAAAACCGGATTCACCTTTTTCAATTCCGTCGTGGCCAGCAGCGGCAGGTACTTGTACATGAAGATGAAGAAGGCGACGGAGAAAGCCATATTCACTCCCACCATCCAGCCCGTGATTTCCAGTTTCTTGCCCTTATCGTCCTTGCGCTGATCGGCGGGAATCTCGTCCAGTGCCGCATTGGCGGAAAACTTCAGCGCGCGGAATCCCAGCTTCATCGCGTGCCCCAGCGTTATCACCCCACGCACCACCGGCCAGCCCATCCACTTATGCTGCTCGGAAGGCCGCTGCAGCGGCTCGCTGTGCGTGACGATCTCGCCCGACGGCTTGCGCACCGCGATGCCCCAGGCATGCGGCGAACGCATCATCACGCCCTCCAGCACCGCCTGCCCGCCGACGAGCGTTTCCTCCCCGCTCTCCAGCGCCGGGAGCAACTGCACCGCCGCCAAAAAACGCAAGATTTGCCGCCGACGTCGCATAGGCATTGGATGTTGCTTCGAGGAAGGACGACTCCAGCTCTTAGAGTACCACAAATCTAGAAGATCTCGATTGTCGCGCCACCCGACATGGAGTCGTATCTTATTAGCATTCAATGGCTTAGCGGAACCTGGTTTTTCTGTGGCGACCTCTGCTGGCGACCATCGCAGCGATCGGCCATAGAATTCAATGAGCCATGCTGAATTGAACCATGCTGAATTTCGCCCAGACCTGCGACGCGATCGCCGCTACTGCCAAGAAGCTCGAGAAAACGGCTCTGGTCGCTACTTATTTGCGATCGTTATTGCGAACGAAGCCGCCGCGCGAAGCCGCGACCGCCGCCATTTTTCTTTCCGGGCGCCCCTTCCCAGCATACGAAGAAGCGACTCTGCAGGTGGGAGGGGCACTACTCTGGCGCGTAATCGGCGAGCTCTCGGGGAAATCCGACCACCAACTAAGCGAAATCTATCGCCGGCGAGGCGACGACGGATCGGTCGCAGGCGAGGCACTTCCCGCAAAACCGGAGTCCGGCCTCTCGCTCACCGAGGTGCAGCGAGCATTTTCCGAAATCGCCGATGCCCGCGGACCTGCCGCCAAAGCTTCCCTTCTGCGCTCCGTTCTGGAGCGAGCCACGCCGCTCGAAGCCAAGTACATCGTGAAAATCATCAGCGGAGACCTGCGCATCGGTCTGAAAGAGAGCCTTGTTGAAGAGGCCATCGCTCGCGCCTTCGAAGCGCCGCTCGACCACGTCAAGCGCGCCAACATGCTGCTCGGCGATCTTGGCGAAGCCCTGCGCCTGGCCGCAGCGGGAAATCTTGCTGACGCCCGCCTCCGCCTCTTTCACCCAGTCGACTTCATGCTCGCGAGTCCCGTCGAATCTTCCGCAGAGGCCCTGAGCTATTTTCAAAATGCGTCGGTCGAAGACAAGTACGACGGCATCCGCGCCCAAGCCCACATCGGCCGCGGTGAAGTTCGCATCTTCTCGCGCACCCGCGACGAAATCACCGAGTCCTTCCCAGAATTGTCAACGGCCCTCGCTGGTCTGCCCAAAGACGCCATCTTCGATGGCGAGATTGTTGCCTGGAATTCAGGAGTCAGTGGCGTTTCAACTCGGGCCTTACCCTTCAGCGCCCTCCAGCAGCGCCTCGGTCGAAAGAAAGTCAGCGCCAAACTGATGCGGGATGTTCCTGTCGCCTACCTCGTTTTCGACGTTCTCTATGCGGATGGCGAACTCCTCCTCGACCGTCCACTGCGAGACCGCGCCAGGATCCTGGACGAACTCATGATCCCGTCGGAGACTTCCGCTCCCACTACGGCTCACGTGGAAACTGCCTCCACCGGCCCGTCACAGGCTCTCTTCGGCTTCGCTGCTCAGGAACTTCCCCTGGCAACAGTTCTCCGCGCTCCAGTCGCCACCGCCAGTTCGGCAGAGGATTTGGAAGTCCTCTTCACCGCCGCGCGCGATCGCGGCAACGAGGGCCTTATGATCAAGGATCTTGACTCCCTATATGCTCCCGGCCGCCGCGGCAAATCGTGGCTCAAGATGAAGCGGGAACTCGCCACCCTCGACGTGGTTGTCACCGCCGTCGAGTACGGACACGGCAAGCGCATCGGCGTGCTCAGCGACTACACATTTGCAGTGTGGGACGGTGAGCGTCTGGTTAACATCGGCAAAGCCTATTCGGGACTCACCGACGCCGAGATTGCGGAAATGACGCAATGGTTTCTCGCGCACAAGATCAGCGAACAAGGATTAAGACTGGAAGTGGAACCCAAGATTGTGTTGGAAGTGGCTTTCAACAACATGATGCGATCCACACGCCACGAGAGCGGCTACGCCCTGCGTTTTCCCCGCATCGTGCGCCTGCGTCCGGACAAGCGCCCCGAAGATGCCGACACCATCGAGACGGTCAGAGAAATTTATGACCGGGAGCATTCGTCATGACGATCAAGGCGAGATCAATAATTTCCACCACAGGGAACACAGAGGAACCTCAAGCCTTCCCTTTATTCCTCTGTGCTCTCTGTGGTAGAGATTTTGACCGTGATCGCCACTAAACATTGTCAGTGGGCGTGATCGAGGAGGTCGTGATCAGTGGGCGCGTGCTCACTGCGTTCTTCCTCTCGCACCGCGATCACGCATCCATGCGCCGTCTCGCACACTACGTGTTCCAACTGGATCGTCGTATGGTGGATCCCAAACCTCTGCCCGAGTTTCTCGTTGATCTCCCTCAGAATCGTATCGCTCTCCGAAGTCGCCATGTCCGCGATCTTCACGTGCGCCGAGAGCGCGTGGTTTTCCGACCCAATGCTCCACAGATGCAGATCGTGCACATCGCTCACGCCCGCGATCGTCCGCATCGCCGATTCCACCGCCTCCAGACTCATGCCACGAGGCGTGCCCTCCAGCAGAATATTCAGCGTCTCGCGCACGATCCCGAAGCTTGACCACAAAATCAGCGCCCCTATCCCGAACGACAGTGCCGCGTCGATCCAGTATTGTCCCGTCCATAGGATCGCGAAACCTCCCGCAATCACTGCCGCGGTCGAGAGCGTGTCGCCCACCTCGTGCAGCAACGCGGTCCGGACATTCACATCCCGCCCCGAACGCCACAGCAGCAGCGCGATCACGCCGTTCATCACCACACCCGCCGCCGCCACCCCAATCATCACCCGGGCGCGCACATGTTCGGGATGCTGTATCCGCTGAAATGCCTCGTAGAAAATAAAAAACGATACCACCACCAGCGACAGCGCATTCACCAGCGCCGCCAGCACTCCCGCGCGCCGGTATCCATAAGTCTTGGTCGCGCTCGGCGGCCGGCCTTCCAGAAAAACCGCCAGCAGCGACAACAGCAGCGCCAGAAAGTCGGACAGGTTATGTCCCGCCTCGGAAAGCAACGCCAGCGAGTGCGCCCGGATGCCGGCAACCACCAGCAGGACGACGTAAAGCATGGTGACGGCCAGCGAGATGCGCAGCACCCGCCCCGTCCCATGAGAATGTCCATGTCCTCCATGCGCATGCATCTTATTAGGATAGCGCAGACGCCGGTGTGGCGCGGGCGCCCCCGCCCGCGGCGTTTGATTTTGATTGGGACGAACGCTGCTGCCCGAGCTGAGGTGGCGCAGACGCCCCCGCCCGCGGCCTTTAATTTTGATTGGGACGAACGCCGCTGCCCGAGCTGAGGTGGCGCAGACCCTGCCGTCCGCGCTATTCTTTTCCGCGCCATAAGAGGACGAAAATTAGGAGGACAAAATGAGGAAGACTCTCTTGATCGCAGCGTTGTTGTTAATAGCCGCGGTAGCGATGGCCCAATCCGCGCCCGCTCAATCCGCGCCCGCCCAATCAGCGCCCGCACAAACCAAGGACCCGGTCAGCAGCGCCCTCCGAGACATCCTGCCCGGCCGCCAGAAAAATACCATCGCCGCCGTCGAAGCTATGCCCGCCGACAAATTCAACTACAAACCGACCCCCGACCAGATGACATTCGGCCACCTCGTCGCCCACATGGTCGAAGCGAATAATTTCCTGTGCAGCAAAGCCGCTGCCGTCCCGGCTCCCAAGGTCGAAGAGGCAAAAGAAACGGACTCCAAAGACAAACTCGTGTCCGCGCTCAAGGCCTCTTTCGCCTTCTGCGCCGACACGCTGGCGAAGATGGATGACTCGAAACTATCCGAGACCACGGAAGTCTTCGGCGGAAAACAAGTTTCGCGCGCCTGGGTCAGCATTCACCTCGACGGTACTTGGGCCGACCACTACGCCGAAGCCGCAATGTACCTGCGCCTAAACGGCCTAACACCGCCGTCCGCAAAGAAGTAGCGCCCACGAGCAGAATGTGTGGAGAGGGAGAATGTGTGGGGACGCGATCATAGGACGAGCGCCGAATGCAATCTCATGCCCGTATCCTTGTGAGGGGCGCCTCTCACTCAGTGCGTAGATCTTGTTTTTACTGGCGCGAACAGTTCTTGGACCCCATCGCTCATGAACATAATTGACCTCGTTGTCGGTAAGCCCATCAAGACCAGTGACGAACGCGCCGAGCAGATCGGCCCCGCGCAGGGCGTCCCGATCTTTGGTCTCGACGCGCTTAGCTCGGCTGCTTATGGCCCGGAAGCGGCCCTCAGCCTTCTGATCCCCCTTGGGCTTCTCGGAGTTCGTTATATCGTTCCCATCAGCGCCGCCATCATCACGTTGCTCGTGATCGTGTACTTCTCCTATCGCCAGACCATCGCCGCCTATCCCTCAGGCGGCGGCTCCTATACCGTGGCGCGCTTCAACCTTGGCACACCTGCCGCGCTGCTTGCCGCGGCCGCGCTCCTCGCCGATTACATCCTCACGGCCGCCGTGGGCATTTCCGCGGGCGTGGGTGCTTTGGTCTCGGCGGTTCCATCCTTGCTGCCGCACACGGTTGTTCTCTGCGTGAGTATTCTGATCGTCATCACGATCCTTAATCTTCGCGGCGTGCGCGAAGCTGGCACGGCTTTCGCGTTTCCTACCTATCTGTTTGTTGGCACGCTTCTCATCACGATCGTCGCTGGCGTTCTCCGTGTGCTCGTTAGCGGAGGGCATCCCACACCGGCAGTTCCCCTTCCCCCTCCGCCGCGCATGACGGAAGCAGTCAGCTACTGGCTGCTGCTGAAGGTTTTCGCCAGCGGTTGCACGGCCTTGACTGGCGTAGAGGCTGTCAGCAACGGCGTGAAGGCTTTCCGGGAGCCCACCGTGAAAAACGCCCAGCGGACTCTCAGCGTGATTATTCTTCTCCTGGCGGTGCTGCTGGCGGGAATTTCGTATCTGGTAAAGACTTACGGAATCGCTGCAACCGATCCGGGCCAGCCTGGCTATCAGAGCGTTCTCTCCATGCTCACCGCCGCGGTTTTTGGCAAAGGCTTTTTTTACTACCTGACCATCGGCTCCATTCTTTTCGTTCTTTCGCTCTCCGCCAACACCGCCTTTGCCGATTTTCCGCGCCTCTGCCGCGCCATCGCGCAAAACAATTACCTCCCGCATGCCTTCGGGTACCGCGGGCGGCGGCTCGTCTACACCTACGGCATCGTCGTCCTGGCGATACTCTGTGGCGGCGTTCTCATCCTTTTCGGCGGTATCACCGACCGGCTTATCCCACTCTATGCCGTCGGCGCTTTTCTGGCTTTCACGCTTTCGCAATCCGGCATGGTCATGCACTGGCGGAAAAATCGCGGTCCGCATTGGCTGAAGAGCGCGCTCGTCAATGGGTTGGGCGCGCTCGTCACCGGCATCACGGTCGTCGTCGTGCTGGTTGCGAAATTCGTGGAAGGCGCCTGGATCACCCTGCTTTTCATTCCGTTGACAATTGTTTTCTTCACCCTTGTCCGCCGTCACTACCACTACGTGAAACTGCTTACAACCTGCAAGGTTCCTGTCGACGCGGCAGGTCTCAGCGAGCATCCCATTGCGGTCATTGCCATTGAGCGCTGGAGCAACATCACCCGCCAGGGAATTGAATTTGCTGCCCGGCTCTCCCCGGAAGTGATCGCCTTGCACGTCGAGCCCAACGAGCATTCCGAATTGCTTCAAGACGACTGGGCCCAGTACGTCGAGCAACCCTTCCGCGCGGCAGGCAAGGAGCCGCCCCAGCTTCACGTCCTGCCTTCACCCTACCGCTTTATTATCATTCCCATCGTTCAGTTCATTCTCGACCTTTCGAAAAAACATCCCGATCGCAGCATCATCGTGGTCATACCCGAGCTCGTGGAAGACAAATGGTATGAATACTTCCTTCACAATCAGCGTGGCCGGCTTCTGGAATGGGTGCTGCTCGTCCAAGGCAATGAGCGCATCTTTACGGTGACTGCGCCTTGGTACGTCGGGGAACGAACATAACTCCATCTGGAGGTGAGGATGATGATTAAGACTCTATGCGGGCTTCCCATGCGCAACAGCAACGAAAGTTCCGAAAGTTGTTCCCACTGCTCATCGCCAGTACACTGTTTGGCGTGAGGCGGACTCCATGAGAATGTCGGGCAGGCTTCTCGGTTTTAAGGTGTACAGTTCGCGGGCCACGATTTTCCTGCGTGGGATGATTGTCTGTCTCTCCGTTGCGTTCAGCGTGCTTTTCGTCGCATCGTCCGCCGCCCAGACCGCCCAGCCGCCGACCACGTACCCGGCCTTGCCCAGTGAAACACCGGCCAGAATCGAGCCGGTCGCCGACAGCTTTGATTACACCAAGCGCAATGTCATGATCCCCATGCGCGACGGGGTCAAGCTGCACACGGTCATCATCGTTCCCAAGGGAGCCAAAGGTGCGCCCATCCTCTTGACGCGGACGCCCTACGACGCCAGCGCACTCACGAGCCATGCTCAAAGCGCCCACCTCGGCCCGATCCTGAACGGCTACGACAACGCCACCGACGTGATCGTCGAAGGTGGTTACATTCGCGTAGTCCAGGACGTGCGCGGCAAGCACGGCTCCGAGGGCGACTATGTCATGAATCGGCCGCTGCATGGCCCGCAAAACCCCACTCCCGTCGATCACGCCACAGATACTTACGACACCATCGACTGGCTGGTGAAGAATATTCCCGAAACGAATGGCAAGGTCGGCATCCTCGGCATTTCCTACGACGG
>Ga0209117_1000962_pt1 | contig 10611 bp, 7 predicted proteins | sample BlaSpr_A8_OM2_M2_FD_187978 | JGI IMG/M metagenome (GOLD analysis project Ga0209117, IMG submission 187978) | Forest soil microbial communities from Thunder Bay, Ontario, Canada - Black Spruce, Ontario site 2_A8_OM2_M2 (SPAdes) (version 2) | ecosystem: Environmental > Terrestrial > Soil > Boreal...
ACCTTATTGTTCTCGGCGACACTGCCGCGCGGCATCGTCGCGCTGGCGAAGCAGTATCAACAACAGGCCTTTCGCGTCGAAGTCGCGGGCGACGAAGGCGGCCACGCCGATATCGAGTACCGCGGCATCAGAATCGCCGCGGGTGATGTCGAGCACGCGGTCGTCAACGTGCTGCGATTTTTTGAATCACCGAGCGCGCTTGTGTTTTGCAACACCAGAAATGCCGTCCGGCATTTGCAGGCGACGCTTCTGGAGCGCGGGTTCTCCGTGGTCGCCCTGTCGGGAGAATTGACGCAGAACGAGCGAACCCAGGCGCTGCAGGCTTTGCGGGATGGACGTGCGCGCGTCTGCGTGGCCACCGACGTGGCGGCGCGCGGCATTGATCTGCCTAACCTTGACCTCGTCATTCACGCAGATCTGCCGAATGACGCGGAGGTCATGCAACATCGCTCCGGCCGCACCGGCCGTGCCGGCCGCAAGGGGGTGAGCGTCCTGCTGGTGCCTCCAGCGCGAAAGCGGCGCGCGGAATTGTTGCTGAATCTGGCGGGCATCGATGCCATTTGGGGTACGGCTCCCACCGCGGATGAAATTCGCAAGCTCGATCAGGAGCGCATGCTGCGGGATGCTCTGTTCGCGGAGGAGACGACCGGCGACGATCTGATCCTGGCGCGGGCCTTGCTCGCCGAGCGGTCGCCCGAGGATATCGCCGCCGCGCTGGCGCGGCTGTATCGGGCGCGGCTTCCTTCGCCCGAGGACATTCTCGATCCCGGCCAGGGCGCTGGCCGATCTCGTGACTTCAGCGGTCGGGAAAAAGACGGCCGAACCTCGCGCGGCGACGATCGCGTTACCGGACCGCGACCGAAGACGGGAAAATCATCGCCGCGTCACGGCATGGCGGAGGGCAGCGTGTGGTTTCGCGCCGCCATCGGACGGCAGAAAAAGGCGGAAGCGCGCTGGCTGTTGCCGATGATTTGCCGTCGTGGCGGCATCGACAAGCATGACATTGGCGCCATCCGCATTCTGGAAACGACCACCGAGTTCGAAATTTCCAAGGGGGTCGCAGAGTCGTTCGCCGTCAAAATCCGACGTCCCGACAAGGAAGACAACATCCGCATCGATCCAATGGCAGATGCTCCACAGGGTCAGGCGTCTTCGGAAAAGCGGTTGCGCGCACCTCGGCGCGAAGGCCAGGAAACCGAGCGCAGCGCTCGTCAGAACGATAAATCGCATGATGAGAGAGGGCCGAGGCGACACGGCACGCCTCACGGCGAAAGCGGCTCGAGATTTGACAAGGAAGCGGGTTCCAAGAAGAAAAAGCGATACCAGGACAAGCCGGCCTACGCTGGACAGCCGCGGCCTGCCGGCGCGTCTCCTGGGAAACCTGCATTCGGAAAGAAGGCAAAGAAGAATCGCCGCGGCTGATGCTTGCGAATGGAAGGCCAAGCCTTGCGGACCGGTTGCCACGGCTAAAGGTTTTGCAGCCCGGTCAAATGGCCGGGGCGAACCCGGCCGTCCGGCCGATAGTCTGGACATCGTGAATCGCCCAGCTTCGTCCCTATCTTAAATGGACAGGAGTTGCCCATGACCGGTCAAGCAGACCTCTTAGCCCAATTCTCGAACGCTCTGGCAACGCGCGCAGAGCTTGCGAAGAACGCTGTCGTCGCTATCCGCCTTGCACATGAGCGGCATATGACGGGCATGGTGTGGCGATCCGAGATTGTCGTCGTCTCCGAACAGTCGCTGCCGCGACGAGATGATTTTGAACTTGTCGCGGCAGGCGGCTCAGTCCTGACGGCCAAGATTGCCGGACGCGATCCCGGCACCAATATCGCAATCCTGCGGCTGGCAGAACAGATTGCGGCGCCATCGATCGCCGCGGGCGAGGCGCATACCGGCGCAGTTGCGCTGGCGATCGGAGCAGACGGAACTGGTGGCGCGAGCGCGCGGCTGGGGCTCGTCAATCTCGCCGGCGCCGAATGGCATAGCAGCCGCGGCGGCCTCATTGACCGGCGCATCGTGCTCGATCTTCGTCTTGCCGGCCGCGAGGAGGGCGGGCCCGTTTACGACGCCGCTGGCGCTTGTCTCGGCATGTCGACCTTCGGGCCACGCGGCCAGGTCATTGCCATTCCGACCGCAACCATCGAACGCGTCGTACCGTTGCTGCTCAGGGACGGCCGCATCGCGCGCGGGTGGCTTGGTGTCGCCTTGCATGCCGTCGCCGTGCCCGATGCACTGCGCGAGGCCGCCGACCAGTCCAGCGGCTTGATGGTCATGTCGGTCGTTGAAGGCGGCCCAGCGGCGCACGCGGGAATTGTGGCGGGCGACATCATCCTGAGTGTCGACGGGACATCGACGCATCGATTCCGGAAAATCGCCAGGCACTTCGGTCCCGACAGCATCGGGCGAAAGGCGGATATTCGCCTCATCAGGAGCGGTACGGTGATCACGGTGCAGACGACGATTGCAGAACGGCGCGCCGCATGAGTGATGCGGCAAGCAAACTGGCGCCAACGGGGCGGCTGCGCGTAGCCGTCTACGCCGTGGATTTGCTGCGCCGTACCGTCTTGAGCCAAGTGGTCGCCGAGGCCGGGCATATTGTCGTCGGCGCGCATGACGCTGCCGACGTGGTCCTGGCGGACGGCGACTGCCTGCCGGGCGAAACCCGCCCGGTCGTCACACTCGGAGGCACTGATTATGACTTGCCCGGCGTGTTATCCCGCCATGCGGGCGCGAGCCAGATCGATGCTGCCATACGGGCGGTTTCCGCCGGCCTGATCGTCCGCTTGCCCGACCCGATCGATGCCGGCTTTGGCGCGATGCGCGAGACCGATGGTCACGCACTTCTAACGCCGCGCGAACTCGAAGTGCTTGCCACGCTTGCGGAAGGCATGACCAACAAGGCCATTGCGCGCCGGTTGAACATCTCGCTGCACACCGTGAAATTCCACGTCGAATCCTTGTTCCGAAAATTGGGCGCGCGCACCAGGACTGAAGCCGTGGCGAAGGCCTCCGAACGCCGTCGCTATGAGACGATCACGTTGTGACAAGCAGGATTTGAACTCCCTCTGCGACGCGTCCGTTCCCGCAGCTCATGAATGTGCAACCTGCGGAGCCTCGCTCAGGATCCAATCGCGGAAGGCGCGCAAGGCAGGAATCAGCGGGCTCTTGTCCGGATAGACCACAAAATATGATCTCGGGGCATAGGGCTCCACATCAAAGGTGACGGCAAGGCGGCCGGATTCAATCTCGTCGGCGAAAAGGAACCGGGGCAAGAGCGCCACGCCGAGCCCGGCGGCGGCAGCTTCCGCCACCATCGCCATGTGCTGCAATTCCGGGCCGCGTTGTGCGTCGATTCCGGATACGCCCTTCCACTTCAACCAGTCGTGCCAGAGCCGAGGCAGGGTGGTGTGCTGCAGCAGGGTCTGCGCCGCCAGATCCTCAAACGATTTCAGCCGTCCCTCCGCAAGCAGGGTTGCCGAGCAGACAGGCACGAGATCCTCCGGCATGAGGCGGTGGGCAATGATGCCTGGCCCCGGTTCCGAAGTTGAAAATATCGCCGCGTCGACATGTTCAGCCGCGAAGTCTATCGGCACCGGACGCGCGCTGTAATTTATCAGGTTCACAATGATGCCCGGCCAGGAGGCGCGAAAGCTTCGCATCCTCGGCATCAGCCACCGGGTTCCGAAAGTGGGCGAGACAGCGATCGTGAGAGTACCCCCCACCCCCTGGTGAGCGAGCAATGTCTGGGTGGCCGATTCAATCTGTGAAAGCGCCGCCCTTATATCGCTCGCATAGCCGGCGCCCGCCGGCGTCAAAGCGAGGCGGCGGCGCACGCGGTAGAACAGCTTGATCCCGAGCAGGGCTTCGAGCTGGGATACCTGACGGCTAACGCCACTCTGCGTCAGGTTCAGTTCTTCAGCTGCCCTCGAAACGCTTAGATGTCGCGAACACGCCTCGAATGCTCGAAGCAGCGGAGTCGGCGGAGTTAGGCGTGACACGGCCACCTCTGATCAATGCCGGAATGTAATGAACTCATGATGATTTATCAATTTTTATCGCGCCATGCCTCCTGTACAGGGGGTGAACAGGTATGCGGCCTCCATCGAGGACTGCGCCCGTAATACGCGCGGTTCTCTCAAGCGGGCTTTATCGCCCCCGCAAAAATTCCTGCAGGAAAACACAATGGAAAATACCGGTCTTTCTCTGGGAATCGATATTGGCGGAACGTTTACCGATCTCGTTCTTCTCGATCCTCGTGACGGAAAAACCACCATCTGGAAAGAGCCGACGACTGCGGATGACCCTTCGCGCGGCGCGATGCTGGGGCTCGCGAAGTTGCTCGGCCGCGCCGGTACCAGGCCGGAGGAAATCACGCGGGTGATCCACGCGACGACCCTGTTTACCAATGCGCTTATCGAGCGCAAGGGGGCAAAGACCGGCCTGATCACCACGTCCGGCTTTTCCGATGTGCTGGAAATCGGCAGCGAGCGGAAGTACGAACTTTACGACATCTTCCTGCAAATGCCGCGCCCGCTGGTATCGCGGCCGTTCAGGCGGGAAGTCGCGGAGCGGCTGGGGCCCGATGGTTCGGTCGTGAAGGCGCTCGATATCGGGATGGCGCTGCGTCAGGCGCAGGAACTGGTCGAACTCGGTATCGAGAGCATCGCCATCGCCTTTCTTCATTCCTATGCCAATCCGGCGCATGAAAGGCAGGCCGCGGAAATCATTTCCAAGCAATTCCCGCAGCTCTCCCTGTCGCTCTCCAGCGATCTGTCGCCTGAAATCCGCGAATATCCGCGCACCGTCACGGCGGTGACCAACGCCTATGTCCGGCCGATGGCGGAGGCCTATCTGGACAGGCTCGAGAAGTCGCTGCGCGAACTCGGAATTCCCGGCGGGTTGTTCCTGATGCTGTCCAGCGGCGGTCTCACGCATGTCGCAGAAGCCAAGCGCGCGCCGGTCCAGTTGCTGGAAAGCGGGCCGGCCGCCGGCGCCCTTGCAGGGGCCTGGTTCGGGAAAAACGCGGGGCTTGATCGCGTCCTCGCATTCGACATGGGCGGGACAACGGCGAAGCTTGCGCTGGTTGATGACGGCGAACCGCTGGTGGCCTGGGGTTTCGAGGCGGCGCGTGAAAAGCGTTTCCTGCGCGGCAGCGGCCTGCCGATCCAGATCGCGACCGTCGAACTGATCGAGATCGGGACCGGCGGCGGCTCCATCGCGCACAAGAGCGACGTCGAAACGCTGCGTGTCGGACCGGAAAGTGCCGGCGCGGTGCCTGGCCCGGTATGCTACGGTCTCGGCGGCACCCAGCCGACGGTGACGGATGCCGATCTTGCGCTGGGCTATCTCAATGCCGACTTTTTCCTCGGCGGCTCGATGCGCATCAGCGACGAGGGCGCGCGCGCTGCGCTCGGCGAGCTTTCGCGGGATCTGGGTCTTGACGCAACGCGCGGGGCCTACGGCATCTTCGACATCGCCAACGAAACCATGGCCGGGGCGGCGCGGGTCGCAATTGCCGAGCGCGGGCGGGTGCCGCAGGATTATGCGCTGCTGGCAACCGGCGGCGCCGGACCGGTGCATGCCTGGCAGCTCGGCGCGAAGCTTGGCGTCCGCCACATCGTATGTCCGCCCGGCGCCGGCGTCGGCAGCACGATCGGGATGTTGAAAGCGCCGGCGCGCATCGACCGGGTGTCGTCCTTCAACGTCGAGATCGACGTTGCCGACTGGGACGCTGCCGATGCCGCTTTCGCGGCGCTGGAGCGCGAAGCATCGGCGATCGTCTCAACCACCGGAGCTGACGTGTCGCGGCGTACCGTGCGGCGCCTTGCCGACATGCGCTATGTCGGTCAGGGTTCGGAAGTCACGGTACGGCTGCCGGAGGCGCTCGAGGCAAATGCGGTTCGCCAGGTCTTCGAAACCACCTACCGCACGCTTTTCGGACGTACGCCGCCGAGCGGCGCGATCCAGTTCGTCTCGCTAAGGCTTTCGTTCACCGCCCCGATGCCGGGATCCGAAGGGCTGCTTCAGCTTGGCGCCAGCGATACCGGCGCGGCCGCGCTCAAGGGCCATCGGCAGGTGTATTTCGACGAAGCCGGCGGTTTCGTCGAGGCTGCGGTTTATGACCGCTATGCGCTGGCGCCGGGTACGGTGGTGCGGGGACCCGCCGTCTTCGAAGAGAATGAAAGCACGTTCGTGGTCGGTCCGGGCAGCGAGGCGAGCATCCTCAAGGACCGGACCATCTTCGTGCAGATGACCGCATAATTTCGAATTCCTGCAATCAATACGCATCAATCATGGGAAATGCCATCATGACCGCAGTGGAGAAGAGAGAATTCGATGCCGTGGAGGTGGAGCTGCTTTGGCGACGCCTGATCTCGCTGGTGGATGAAGCTGCCGCGGCACTGGTGCGAACCAGCTTCTCGACGCTGGTACGGGAAAGCTACGATTTCAGCTGCATCGTCACCAATGCGAGGGGCGAATCGCTGGTCCAGGCGACCGAAAGCATCCCGAGCTTCATCGGCACGCTGCCAGCCACCGTGAAGCATTTCCTGCGGTTCTTCCCGAGCCATCAGCTGCAGCCCGGCGACGTGCTGATCACCAACGACATCTGGCTCGGCACCGGCCACCTGCCGGACATCTCCGTCGCCAAGCCGATCTTCCGTGAAGGTGTGCTGGTGGCCTTCAGCGCTTCCACCGCGCACGCTCCTGATATCGGCGGCAAGATTCGTTCGCCGGAACCGCGGGAGGTGTTCGAGGAAGGCTTCCAGATACCGCCGATGAAACTGCTGCGGGCTGGGCAGCCCGATGAATCGCTGCTGGAATTGCTGCGCAAAAACGTGCGCACGCCGGAACAGACCGTCGGCGATCTGTGGGCGCAGGTCGTCGCGCTGGACCTTATGGAAGACCGGTTGCTTGCACTGATGAGCCAGGCCGAGCTGACCGATCTTGACGATCTTGCCGAAGCCCTGCAGTCGCGATGCGAAACGGCGATGCGCGCCGCCATTACCGAACTGCCTGATGGCACGTATCGCAGCGAACTCAAGACCGATGGCCTGCTCGGAAAACCGATTACCCTGAAGATGGCGCTGACGGTTTCGGGTGACACCATCGCGGTCGACTACGCGGGCACGGACGATCAGGTGCAGCGGGCCATCAACTGCGCCTATTGCTACACCCACGCCATGACGATGTACGGCATCAAGATTTGCACCACGCCGTCGCTGCCGAACAATGAGGGGGCCTGGCGGCCGATCTCGATTGCCGCGCCTGACGGCTGCATCGTCAATCCGGTTTTCCCGGCTGCCGGCGGCTCACGAATGCTGATCGGCCACTACATTCCGGTGCTCGTCTTCCAATGCCTGGGCCAGATCGTGCCGGAAAAGGTCATGGCGGCCTGCGGCTCGCCGATGTGGGGGATGAACCAGTCCGGGGCCCGGGACAACGGAAAGCTTTATGCAAACATGTTCTTCTTCAACGGCGGCATGGGCGCCAATTTCGCCGGCGATGGGCCGTCATGCCTTTCATGGCCGTCGAACGTGTCGTCGACATCGATTGAGCTTTCGGAGCACATCGCGCCGCTCCGGGTGCACCACAAGCGGCTGCGTCCCGACAGCGGAGGGCCCGGTCAGCACCGCGGCGGTCTCGGCCAGGAAGTGCTGCTGGAAAGCCTGTCGGACAAGCCGATCGCCGTATCCTTTCTTGCGGAGCGGACAGCCTTCCCGGCGCTCGGGATCCATGGCGGCGAAGCCGGCGCGCCCGGTATCCTTGAGATCAACGGTCAGGTGTCCGACACCAAGAACCAGTACATCCTGAACCACGGCGATACCGTCTTGATGGCGACACCCGGTGGCGGAGGGTACGGAGACCCCGCTGCACGTCGAGCGACGGCGAAAGCTGCCGACGCCGCGGCAGGTTATGTTACGCCGGATGCAGGATCCTAGCATGATCCGGAAAAGTGTGATCCGATTCAATCTTGATCTAGCCCAAACCAACAGCTTTGCGCCCATTGCATCATCAAGCGAGTGATCAGAACGATGTCCTCCATTCCCAGGCTAAACGGCGCCATTCGCGCGTTCGAGACCGGCAATATCGCGTTCACCGCCTTCTGTCCGCCGGATACCGGCAGCGCGCAGGCCGTCGTGGGTGCGCCCTACGACGCCGTGGTGATCGAGATGGAGCACAATCCGTTCGACGTGAAAGGTTTGCGGGACTGCCTGCAATACATGCTGGACCCCCGGCGGATCGCGGCTGCCGGCAATGTTGCCCCCGCAGTAACGCCGATGGTGCGCCTGCCCTGCAATGGCGCGGAAATGAACCAGTGGATGGCCAAGCAGGCCCTCGACATGGGGGTCTACGGCATCATCTGGCCGCATATCCGCACCGTCGAAGAAGCCCGCTCCGCTGTGGCTGCTTGCCGATACGCTCGCCCTGCCAACGCTGCGAACGTGCTGCCGCATGGCCGGCGCGGTGACGGACCAGGCATCGCCGCGCGCTACTGGGGGCTGACCCAGCAGGAATATTACGCGCGCGCCGATGTGTGGCCTGTCGATCCGAAAGGAGAAATCCTCGTCGGGATGATGTGCGAGAGCGTCGAGGCGCTGGAAAACCTTCCGCGTATTCTCAAGGAAGTTCCCGGAATGGCGCTGGTCATTATCGGCGAAGGTGACCTTTCCCAGAATCTCGGGTTTCCACGGCAGTATGATCATCCGGTTGTCGTCAAGGCGATGAATGCCATCCTTGAGACATGCAAGGCCCATGGCGTGGTCTGTGGTCACCCCCATGTCGACGCCAAGAACGTCGATGGTTTGATCGCGGAAGGCTATCGCTGGTTGATGGCGACGCCGACACGGTCCTTCTCGGCATTGGAACGGGGACGGGAACGCGTCAAGGAGCTTGCCTCGGCACGCAAGAGTTAGGCGCGGGCTGAGCCGCCGGCGCCGATCCGCATGGCCGGCCAGCACGGATGTCGCCACTGCGCCCCGATCAGGCCTCGACAGAGATTGAAAACACGTCTCTGATTATTTTTACCCAAAGAGAACAAATTCGACCAAATAGGCACCGGCGATAACAAGGAGTCGTTCAATGACAATCGCAAGGCGGAAATTCCTCACCGGCTCCGCGATCGGCTTAGCGGCGCTCGCGATGCCGGCGGTGCGCACTTCCGCGGCAACTCGCAAGATCACGATGGGCGGCTATTTTGATATGGCCGACGCCATCAAGAAGTACTGGATCGAGCCGTTTCAGCAGAAATTCGATGCCGAAGTCTTCTACGATCCGGGCAACAGCATCAACCAGGTCAGCAAAATGCTGGCCGAGCGGGCCAATCCGGCTCACTCCGTGATGCTAATGGACGAGAGCTTCGTTCCCACCGCCCAGAAGGAAGGTCTGATCGTTCCGATCGACAAGTCGCTGCTTCCGGTGTTGGCGGAAGTAGATGCACGCTTCCTGGTCAGCGACGGTTATGGCGTAGGCATCGCCATGCATCTGGATTCGCTCGCGTACAGCACCAGCGTCAAAGAGCCGACGAGCTGGGAGGCGATGTGGGACTCCGCCCTGCAGCAGCAGGTGGCGATGGCTTCGATCCAGCACAATGATTGGTACAACACCTATGTGATCGCCGCGCATCTGAAGTCAGGGCGGCCGATCAACGAGGCGCATCTGGAGGTCGAGGCAGGTTTCGAAAAGCTTCGGGAACTGAAGCCGAACCTGCTGACCACCTTCGTCAATGCGGCAAACGCCGTCTCCATGATGGAGCAGGGCGAGCTCATGCTGATCGGCGCCATCACCTCGAAGAATGTTTTCCCGTTCATCGAACGCGGCGTTCCGATCCGCATGGCGCGGCCGAAGGAGGGCTCGTTCGCCTTGCTTAACTGTGCAACGATCGTCAAAGGTAGCCCCGAGCCCGAACTATCGGCCCAGTTCCTCAATTTCGGCCTGTCGGCGGAAGTGCAGTCGGCTCTGGCGGAGCACGTCGCTTCAGGCCCGGTGAACAAGAACGCCGTGCTGCCCGCGCGCCTGAAGGGCATCATTCCCTCGACCCCGCAAGAATTCGATGCGATCCATAAATCCAGCTGGCCCTTCTTCCTTGCGCATCGCGCCGAATGGACAGACCGCTGGAACAAGCTGATGGCCAGCTAATTGCATGGCATCTGAAATGGATATTGCTCTCGAAGGGATAGGCAAGCGTTATGGGAATGATCTCGCGCTCAGGCCTCTCGACCTGCAGGTTCCGCCCGGCGAACTGCTAGCCCTGCTTGGCCCGAGCGGTTGCGGCAAGACGACGCTGCTGCGTTTGATTGCCGGATTGATCGAGCCAAGCCAAGGAAAGATAGAAATACGGGGTCGTGACGTTACTCGTGTGCCCGCGCATCGGCGCGATGTAGGCCTCGTGTTCCAGAACTATGCGTTGTTTCCGCATATGACCGTCTGGCAGAACGTGGCCTTCGGGCTTCGGATGCGCGGCATGCCCAAAGCCGATATCCGGCGGATCGTGGACGAGACGCTGGAAGTGGTCCAGTTGGGCCAGCTGGGCGGGCGCCTGCCGACCCAGTTGTCCGGCGGCCAGCAGCAGCGGGTTGCGGTCGCCCGTGCCCTGGTCCTGAAACCGGCGGT
>Ga0209117_1000963_pt1 | contig 10609 bp, 10 predicted proteins | sample BlaSpr_A8_OM2_M2_FD_187978 | JGI IMG/M metagenome (GOLD analysis project Ga0209117, IMG submission 187978) | Forest soil microbial communities from Thunder Bay, Ontario, Canada - Black Spruce, Ontario site 2_A8_OM2_M2 (SPAdes) (version 2) | ecosystem: Environmental > Terrestrial > Soil > Boreal...
CCATGACAGAGAGGGCAGCCGCCGCGGATCGGGCGGCAGCGCTGCTCGAACTGGCGGCGCTTCAACGCGAGCACAGCGTTGATACGTCCGGCCGTCTGCGCGCTACCGTGCTCGGGGCGAACGATGGCCTGGTCTCGAATGTCAGCCTGGTCATGGCTATTGCCGGAGCCGCGCCAGTGGCGAGCGTCGTCCTGCTCACCGGCCTCGCGGGTGTCGTTGCGGGCGCCCTATCCATGGCCCTCGGGGAGTACGTCTCGGTCCAAACGCAGCGCGAGTCGTTCGAGTCGCTCATCGCGTTCGAGAAGCGTGAGCTCGCGCGGAACCCCCGGCACGAGCAGCACGAGATCACGGTCATCTACCGCGCGAAGGGGATCCCCGCAGAGGATGCCGAGCGCTTTGCAGCACACGTCATGCGCGATCCCGACGCCGCCCTCGATCTGATGGCACGCGAGGAGCTCGGACTGAATCCGGACGAGTTGGGAGCTCCCATCGCGGTGGCATTCAGTTCGATGGTTGCGTTCGGAGCCGGTGCCATCGTGCCGGTCTTGCCATTCCTGTTCTTGCCGGTGGCCACAGCGGCGCCCTTCGCCGCGATACTCACCGTTATCGCGCTCATGCTGACGGGCGGATTGACCGCGCGCATGATCGGGCGTTCACCACTCCGCGGCGCGGTCCGCCTCGCGCTGCTAGGTAGTGCCGCGGCGCTCATCACCTACGTCGCGGGTCGGATCGCCGGAGGGATCGCAAACATCGTTTAGCTCATAAGCGCTCCGCGCGAAGTCTTAAACTTACGTGGTGAACACCCTAAAGATCGTCGGCCTCCTCACCCTCCTCACCGTGCTGCTCATCGCGGCAGCGCGCGTGTTCTTCGGCCCCGCCGCCGTCGTCCCCGCCCTGCTCATCTCGCTCGTCATGAACTTTGGAGCGTGGTGGTTCAGCGACCGCATCGCGCTTTCGTTCGCCGGTGCGAAGCCGGTCACCGAGGCGGAGGCGCCTGACCTCTATCGCGTCGTAAGCCGCGTCGCTCAGACCGCGGGTCTACCGACACCGCGTATCTACGTGATCGACCAGCCGGCGCCGAACGCATTCGCCACCGGCCGCGACCCGGAGCACGCGGTGGTCGCAGTGACGCGCGGGATCCTCGACATCGTCACCGAGCGCGAGCTCACCGGTGTTCTGGCGCACGAGCTGGGGCACGTGCGCAACCGCGACACGTTCGTGATGGCGGTCGTGGCCTCGATCGCCGGCGCGATCAGCTACCTCGCACAGATGGCCCAGTGGTCGATGTGGCTCGGCGGTGGCGAGCGCGACGACCGCGACTCGGGCTCGCTGGGCATGATCGGGATGATCCTCGGGATCATCCTCCTGCCGCTGGCCGCGGTGCTCGTGCAGCTCGCGATCAGCCGCTCGCGCGAATACGGCGCCGACGATCAGGGCGCGGAGATCTCGCACGATCCGCTCGCGCTCGCGTCGGCGCTACGGAAGCTCGAGGTGTACAGCAAGCAGATCCCGCTGCCGGTGAATCCGTCCGTCGCACCGCTGTTCATCGTGCAGCCGCTATTGCCAGGCGGGCTCACGGGGCTCTTCTCGACACATCCGCCGATCGAAGACCGCATCGCACGCCTTCAGAAGATGGCGGGCGCTGAGCTCCCAGCGCAGTTCTGATATGGAGCGGCCGGTCAAGGCGACTGGGCGGACCGCGGACGTCGGGACGGAGCGGACGAGCAGGTGGCAGCGGCGACTTCTGACCACTCTGATATTCGCGGGTCGATACCGCATGGCAGTGGTACGTCGGAAGCTGCCTCCCACTAGAGTCGCGGGCCGGGCGCGGCGCGCCCGCCGCATAGAACTGACGAGGATCCTTCCGAAGGATGCGCTCGTCCGCTCCGGTCGACGTCCGCATCGCTCAGCTGACCGCGGGCTCGAGGCGCATGAGCGCCCAGACCGCACCGGCGAGCTCGCGGGCGACCGCGACGGCGGCCACGGTGCTGAGCTTGTGGCGGTTGACCATGCGCCAATATCGCTCGTGCAGGCGCTGCTCGACGGCGAGAGCGAAGGCGAGTACCGGCGCGGGCTGGTCCTGCAGCCGCGGCCGGTGGCGCACGTTGCGCGCCGGCTGGCGCTGGTAGCTCCAGGCCGCCTCGACCAGCACCCGGCGCAGATGGCTGTTGCCGGTCTTGGTGATCGCTCCGAGATGGCGACGTTCGCCTGAGGAGTGTTCGCTCGGCACCAGGCCGGTGAAGCCCATGAACTCGCGGGCCGAGCCAAAGCGGCGGAAGTCGCCGACCTCGACGGTGACGGTGAGCGCGGTGAGTTCCTTCACGCCGCGCAGCGCCGAGAGACGCCGCACCGCCTGCGCATACGGCTCCGCCGCGGCGATGCGCAACAGCTCGCGTTCGATCTGGTCGCGCTGGAGGATGCGCATCTCGATCGCGGCCAGGTGCTCGTCGCGCAGCCGCTCGAGCAGCGCCACGCTGAAGCTTTGCTCGCGGACCCAGCGCAGGTGCGCCTGGGTCCAGCTCTTGCGGTCGAAGGTCCGGCCGTGGCGTAGCAGGAACTTCGAGAGGCGATGGCGAGCGCGCAGGATGTCCTCGCCGAGGTCCTCGCGCAGCCGCAACAGGTCGCGCACCGCCTCCTCGTCCGGTGGCGGCACGCGTACCGCGGTGAGCTCGCCGGCGCGGAACAGCCGACAGAGCTTGCGCGCGTCGCGGCGGTCGGTCTTGATACGCTCACCGGGCTTGCGCGGGACGAGGGCGGGCGCGATGACGGTGCAGTCGACACCGAGCGAACCGAGCAGACGCTGCAGCTCGTACCCGCAGGGCCCCGCCTCATAGCAGACGCGTACGTCGTCGGGCTCGCCCCAACGTCGGACGAGACGACGAATCTCTTCGGGACGATTGGCGATCTGCTCTTGGTCAGGGACCGAGTCGCCGGGTCGCAGCAGCGCCACGCTGATGGTGTCCTTGTGCACGTCGAGTCCGATGTACGTGAGCGCGATACTGGTGAGCACGGCCGGTGTCCTCCCTTTGTGGCTCGGCTCGCACCTGTCTGGCGCGGGCAATCCACGTATTTAGGCAGGCGCCGGCCGCTCCATGCTGACTAGAGCGCCACCGGCGCGCCGCGCACCCATACCGCTTTCGGCTTCTGCACCACCTCGAGATCCCCTAGCGGATCTCCGTCTACGAAGAGCAGATCGGCCCACGACCCCGCCGCGATGCGGCCGGTTTTGGGGCTGCCCACGACGTCAGCGGCGAGGCTGGTCGCCGCGATAAGCGCCTCGGTCCGTGACAGACCCGCTTCCGCTAGATAGACGAGCTCGAGCGCGAAGCGATCGTGCGTATTGAACGGCGTGCCGGCGTCGGTGCCGGCGGCGATCCGCACACCAGCCTTGTGCGCGGCGCGGACTCCTTCTTGATGCTTTGTCGCGACGAGACGCGCGCGTTCCATGACGCGCGTGGGCAGCGCTCCGCCGTTGTCGATGATGCGCCGCAGCGCAGAGAACGTCGGCACGAGCGCGACGTTCTTTTCCCGGATCGCCCGGATCGTCTGCTGATCGAGCAATGTCGCGTGCTCGATCGAGTCGACGCCTGCCTCGGCTGCGATGCGCATCCCCTCGGCGCCATGCGCGTGCGTCGTGATCCGTATGCCCGCGCGATGAGCCTCGTCGACCGCCGTGCGCGTCTCCTCGGGCGTGTACGCCGCGAGCTCGGGGCCGGCGCCTTCGCCAAGCACGCCACCGGTGGAGAACAACTTGATGACGGTCGCGCCAGAGGCAATCTGCTCGCGTGTCGCCGCGCGCACGGCGTCCGCGCCGTCGGCGATGCGGCCGACCTCCATGCCATGGCCACCGGTTATCGTGATGCCGCGCGCGGCCGCGATGATGCGCGGGCCTTCCAGGGCGCCGCGCTCGATCTGGCGCGAGAGCTCGACGACCATCGCGCCGGCCGCGCCGAGGTCGCGAACCGTCGTGACGCCGCTGCGCACGGTGAGGCGCGCGTTGCGAAATGCCTTCAATGCTGCGGCGGCTTCGCCCTGCCGCGTCTCGGCTTCGAAATCGGCGCTGCCGTCGAGCGTGAGGTGGCTGTGGCAGTTGACGAGACCGGGCAACGCGAAGGTGCCACCGGCCTTCGCCGATCGCGATCGCTCGCCCTTCGGTGTCTTCGGTATGCGCGAGCGCTTGCCGACCCAGGTGATCTCGCCGCCCTCGATGACGACGGCCGCATCCGACATCGCATTGGTGCCATCGAAGAGGCCGTCGATCTCCAGGACCGTGCGCATCGCGAGGCAGTATCGTCCACCGATGCCGCACCCGCTTATCGAGCGTCTTCGCGCGCGCGGCTTCGTGATGCCGGACTACGACGGCGGGGGACTGCTGAACGTGCCCGCCACCGTTCTCGACGTTCTCGGGGCGCGAGAGTCCGGCGACGCACCGCCGCTCACGGGTCTTGATCCCTCGCTGCGCGAGGGCGTGAAGCAAGTTGTCGTCGTCCTCGCCGACGGACTGGGCTGGTGGCAGCTCGAGATGTTCTGCGACCGCGGAGACACGCCGTTCATCGCCGAGCTCCGCGAGCGCGCGCGCCGGCGTGACCAAGCTCAGCTCATCGAGGCGACGACCGTCTTTCCCTCCACCACAGCCGCCGCGATCACGACGCTGAACACCGCGCGGACGCCGCTGGAGCACGGCAACATCGCGTACTTCATTTGGCTCGAGGAGTTCGCGCAGGTGACGGCGATGCTCCGCTGGGGACCCGCGATCACACGGCGCGGATCGTACTTCGACGATCCGGCGGTCGACCCTCTGCGGTTCGTGAAGGTGCCGTCCATCCACGCCCGCCTGCGCGAGCGGGGCATCCCCTCGTACGTCATCGAGCCGGAGGTCTTCCGGTCGGAGGCGATGACGCGGATGCACGCAGCCGAGGCGAACTTCGTCGGGTATGTCGTTCCGTCGACGATGGGCGTGCGCCTGCACGCTGGGCTGGTGGATGCGCCGCGTCCCTCGTATGTCTACGCGTACTGGTCCGGCATCGACACGGTCTCGCATCTCTACGGTCCGCGCAGCGAGGAGGCCGCGATCGAGGCCGCCATCTTCGACCTCGCTCTGAAGCATGCGCTCGCGGGTCGCGTCGCCGGAGACACGCTCGTCCTACTCACGGCAGACCATGGGCACGCGACGACGGATCCCGACAAGCTGCTGGACGTCATCGGCGATGTGGAGCTGCGTCCGCTGCTGCGCAATCCGCCGGCGGGTGAGCCGCGTCTGGTGTTCCTCCACACCGATCGGCCTCAGCAGGTGCGCGATCATATCGAACGCAAATGGCCGGGCCTGGTCACGCTGCTCGATCGCGACGAGCTCATCGCCGCTGGCCTGTTCGGCCGCGGCGACCCGACAATGGCGCGCAGGCGCATCGGCGAGGTCATCATGCTGCTCGACCGCGATCTCGCGGCGTCAATCGTGAAGGTGGACGGCCAGACTCTCCGGCATCGCGGTTCGCACGGTGGGATGACCGCGGACGAGATGCGTATCCCGGTCCTCGCGTGGCGAGCCTGAGCACGCTCACCTAGGATTCCATGATGGCGACGACGTCCTATCTTGAGGCGGTTTCCGGCGGCATGGTCGCCGCGGCCGCGTTCAGCGACGACGACGCGGCGGTGCAGGCCGTGACGCTGCTGCGCGAATCCGGGGTGCGCGAGCAGGACATCGCCGTGCTCGCGAGCGACGCGCACCGGGCGGAGCTCGCAGCCGGTGGCCGCGCGTGGCTACCGGGAAAAGGCTGGAGCGGTCTCCGTTATCGGCTCCGGACGCTACTGCCGGGCGGCATCATCCCGCGGGACGTGCGCAAGCGCTACGCGAAGGCGCTGAGCGAGGGCAAGATCGTCGTCATCGCCGCGGCGGATGGACAGCCGCCGGACACGATCGCCGCTCTGCTCCACACGGCGCGCGGAGAAGTCGTCGACCAGTGGTGGCAGACGCCCACATACATCTTCGCGCCGCCTGAGCTCGCCGGACCTTTCTAGCGTTCATCTGGAAATTTGCGCCGTCTGCGAGGACCCATCACCTTGCCCGTGTATGCGTCGAACGAGAAGAGGGCGGAGTGAAGCGGCTCTGGCCGGGGATCACGCAGAAGGCGCAGTTCACGTCACCACTGACCGCGACCACCCACAGCGGGCGACGTTCCTTCCCCCACAGTTCAGGACGAGCTTCGCCTCGAATCGCTAGTAGTTGCGCGATCGAGGCTCGATTCGCTACTTGTGCTCGATCTCTAATTCGCTGCGAGCGCTCATCGGAGCGTCGCGCTCGTCCAGTCCAGCACCCGCAGGGCACGGAGCGTGTTCCAGCGGCTTGGTTTGCCCTCTCCTTCGTCCATGTCGAAGTACACCGAACCGGGACGGCCGGGATGGGGATTCTCCAAAGACCATCGTCCGTCGTCGGCTCGCTTGCCATTGACCAGGTCGATCGCCTCGGCCCATCGCTCGTCCGGCTCGACCTCCGCGCTCCGCAGGTAGTCGAGCCCCCGCAGCGCGTCGTAGTACCAACGCGGCGGGAACGAGAAGAGCAGCCATTCCTTATTCACCAACTCACCGGTCGACAGTCGGCGGAACATGTGACGGTCGAGGAGGTACTCGTGTCCCCTGCGGCGTGCGGTCGTGACCTCGGTCGAGTGTCCCATTGCCCGCTCGTGCTCCAGCAGACCCTCGAGAACATCGATCGTGCTGTGGAACGACGATCGCGTGGAGCCCCGCTCCGCTTCGCAGTTCCATCCGCCATCACTCAGCTGTTCGCTGAGGAGCCGATCGACGATGCCGCTCACGTCCTGGCCGAAGTACGAGCCTATCGTCACGGCCTTCCCGTTGATGCACGGCTCGACCTCTCCTGAGAAATACGCCTGGCCGGCGTGCTCCCACTTGGCGTTGTCACGGACCAGGGCCACGGCGCGGCGCGCCTGCGCGCTCATCGGGTCGAGCCCCATATATCGCAGCAGCAACAACGTGTGCGTGGTCGAAGTCCACTCGGGGAAAAGAGTGCCGCCGCCCCACAGACCGTCTTCCCCCTGAAGGGCGAGCAGGCGTGCCCCCCATCCGTCCGAGGCGACCTTCGAGCGCTCCGCTGCGACCACGTCGGCAGGCTCGTGGGTAAGGTCACGCATCACCTGCCAACGGATCGCGGGATCGGAGTCAAGCAGCCAGTCCACAACGCTCACAGCCCACTCCGTGTTGGATTCGGTCTGAGTGTCGATCTATTCATAACGCAAGGCACTCAGCGCGCTCATCCGCATCGCGCGGCGCGAGGGTAGGAATCCGGCGACGAGACTGACGAGCAGCGCGAGACCTAGCGCGCCGAGCGCGAGCGGCAGATCGACGACGAAGATCGGTGCGGGATTCGCCTGCGGATTGAGATTGCTGATCACGAGCTCGATGGCGCGGCCACCGAGTACGCCGAGCACAAGGCCGACGACGCCTCCGAACACGCCGACGAGCGCCGCCTCCGCGAGGAAGATCGCGCGGATGTCGCGTGGCGACGCGCCCACGGCTTTCATGATCCCGATCTCGCGTGTGCGCTCGAGCACCGCCATGACCATGGTGTTCGCGATGCCGATGGCCGCGACGAGCAGCGCGACGCCGCCGATCCCGGCGAGGATGCCTCGGAACACGCCGAAGCCTTTGTCGATCTGCTCGATGACCTGTTTCAGCGAGAACGCGCTGAAGCCGAGCTCCTGGACGGACTTCACGACCTCGGCGACGTACTGCGAGTCGTCGGACTCGATCGCGACCCCGCTGTAGCCAGTGGCCTGGCGCAGGGCGTCGCTCGTGAGCCCACGGTTGTCCGCGCCAGCGAGAAGCGCATCCTCAAGAGGGATTCGGACCGATGTCTGCGATGCCTGCTCGTCGAACACGCCGACCACCGTGACGACATAGTCGCGCGGCGTGCCGCTTCCGCCGATGCGCGTGCTGCCCAGCTTGACCGCGCCACCCAGTCTTAGCGTCAGCTTTCGTCCGAGCACCGCCTCGGGCGTGGCGGCGACGAGTCGCGCGAGGTTGCCCGGGATGACCGCGACGGCGTGCTCGCTCGGCTCGAGATGGCGGCCCGCAAGGAGATCGCCACGGTCGACGGGCGCGCCGGCCTCGATTCCCTGCGGTCGGATCGTCGCGTCCTCACCGCCTTCGAGCAGGGTCCCGAGCGGCGCGTCGTACTGGCGGTAGACCGACTGCGCGTGTGGGATCGCCTTGAGCTTCGCGACAAGGTCGTCGCTGATCGTGCGCGGCACCGCAGAGAGTCCTGTTGCCCCTGGCTGGAACGGCTGCACGGTGACAAGCCGCAGGTCGCCGATGGAGAAGATGGACCGCTTCACGTTGTCCTCCGCGCCCGTCGCGAGCGCGATCAGAAGAACCAAGAGCGCCGTGCCGATCGCGACGCCGAGCGTTGTGAGCGTCGAGCGAAGACGCGAGCGCGCGTAGTTGCCGAACGCGAGCACGAAGAGATCCGACGATCTCAATTGACGATCCGGCCGTCTCGCATGTGGATGGTGCGCTGAGCGTGAGACGCGATGCCGGCGTCGTGCGTCACGAGCACGACGGTCTGCCCGCGCGCGTGCAGCTCGCTGATGAGCGCGAGCAGCGCCTCGCCGTTCGCCGAGTCGAGGTTGCCCGTCGGTTCATCGGCGAGCAGCAGCGAGGGCTCGGTCACGAGGGCGCGCGCGATCGCTGTGCGCTGCATCTCTCCGCCCGAGAGCTGGCTCGGTCGGTGATCCGCCCGCGGGCCCATGCCGAGACGGTCGAGGACGGCGCGTGCGCGCTCGAGTCGTATGTCGAGCGGGACGCCTGCGAAGAGGAGCGGCAGGGCGACGTTTTCGAGGACGCGGTAGCGGGGGAGCAGGTTGAAGGCCTGGAAGATCATGCCCACCTTCTCGCGCCGATAGCTTGCGAGCGCCACCTCATCCATCGTGGAGAGATCCGCGCCATCGACGATGACGGCGCCGCGCGTCGGACGCTCGAGGCCGGCCAGGATGTTCAGCAGCGTCGACTTGCCCGAACCTGACGGCCCCATCACCGCGAGGAACTCACCGCGGCGCACCTCGAGCGTCACACCGTCCAGTGCGGAGACCGCCGTCGCGCCGGTCGGGTACACACGCGCGACGTCCGTCGCGCGGACGATCACCTGGTCCGGCGAAGCCATGCGCGCAATGCGGTCCCGAACGCGGTGGGTGCCTCGATGTTTGCGAGGTGTCCGGCGCTGGGGATGATGGTCAGCGTGGCGCCAGGGATCTGGTCGCTCATCGCCTGCGCCATCTCGAGCGGCGTGATCTCGTCATGCTCACCGACGACGACCGCCGTCGGGACGTCGATCGTCGGTAGATCCGGCCGACTGTCTGGTCTGTTGGCCATGGCGATGCTTCCCTGCGCGACGGCCTCGGGCGCCTGACCGCGGATCATCTTCAGGAGCGGATCCCAGTGCGGTGATCCCTTGGTAAGCCACGGCGGCGGCGTCTTCAGCAGCGCCTCGATCCCGCGCTCGCGCACGAGCGCGGCGAGACGCAGACGACGGTTGCGCGCCTCCTCGCTGTCGGCGTCGGCGCGCGTGTCGGCGAGGAACAGACGCTCGATGCGATGGCGATGACGGCGCCACATCGCGAGCGCGACGTAGCCGCCCATCGACATGCCGGCGATCGCGGCCAGTTCGATCCTCGCCGCATCCATCGCCGCCACGATGCTGTCGGCGTAGGCGTCCATCGAGGCATCCCCGCGTGGCACGGCGGTGCCGCCGAATCCCGGGAGCGACGGTGCGAGGATCGGCTCGGCCGCATCGCGCAGTGCTCGGCGCTCGTGCTCCCACATCGCGCCGCTGAGCGGGAACGCGTGAATGAACACCAGAGCGGTCACCTTGCTCCAGTTTGAGCCAGAATCGACGCGTGCGGGTGATACGCGTTACAAAGGCCGGACGCGAGCGGTCCGACAATCCGATCTTCGTCGGCGAGGTCGACTACCAGACAGCCGTCGGCGAGGAGAGCCGCGACCTGCGACTCTCGGAGGTGCACTTCAAACACGGAGCCGTGAACAAGCCGCACGTCCATACGACCGATCAGATCCTCGTCATCACGGAGGGCGAGGGCCTCGTTGCGACCGACGCGGAGCGCCACGATGTATCCGCCGGCGACGTCGCGTTGATCCCCGCGAACACGAAGCACTGGCACGGGGCGCAGCCGGGTAAGGACATGACGCACTGGTCGATCCTCGGGAACGGTGAGACCGCGATCGTCAAGGAATGACGGTCCAGCGCTTCATCATCGGCTCGGCCGTTATCGGTCTGATAGTGCTCACCGTCATCCTGTTCTTCAGCAGCCTCGCGACCGTCAACACCGCAAGGATCAACAGCTTTCAGCGCACGGGTGACCCCCGCAAGATCGTGGTCAATGTCATCATCGGGTTCGGCGTCGATGTCGCGGAAAGGACCGTGCGCGAAGACGCCACGTCGGTGACCGTCAGCGTCGCCGTCCGACAGAACCCCGGCGTATACCCCGCGGTCACGTTGCTCGTACCGGTCCTTGTGTCGCTCAAGGATCCGCTCGGAGACCGTGCCGTGCGCGGCCCGGGCGGACAGACGGTGCGAGACGCT
>Ga0209117_1000964_pt1 | contig 10604 bp, 6 predicted proteins | sample BlaSpr_A8_OM2_M2_FD_187978 | JGI IMG/M metagenome (GOLD analysis project Ga0209117, IMG submission 187978) | Forest soil microbial communities from Thunder Bay, Ontario, Canada - Black Spruce, Ontario site 2_A8_OM2_M2 (SPAdes) (version 2) | ecosystem: Environmental > Terrestrial > Soil > Boreal...
CAGGCTTGACCGAGGAGATCACCAAGGATCTGGCGTCCTTCGCCGCCCTCCAAGTCATCTCGCGCACCAGTGCCATGCACTACATGGGATTGCGCAAGCCGCTGCCGGAAATCGGCCGGGAGCTCGGTGTCGACTTCGTGCTCGAGGGAACGGTACGCTGGGCTAAAGGACCGGATGGACGCTCGCGGGTGCGCATCACGCCACAGCTGATCCGGGTCGTAGATGACACGCACGTTTGGGCGGAATCCTTCGAGCGTCAGGTGGAGGACATCTTCCAGGTCCAGGCGGAGATTTCAGGCCACGTGATCGGGCGGCTTGGCATTGCCCTGATCCCGGAAGGAAAGCGGACGCTGCGCACTCCGCCAACGGCGAACCTTGGGGCCTATTGGGCCTATGTGCGAGGGATGGAGCTGCGGAACCAGCCCTTTTACTCCGAGGCACACCTTCGGGAAGCCGTGGCGATGTTCGAACGAGCCGTGCAGCTGGACCCTGCGTTTGCCGCCGGCTGGGCCGAGCTTTCCCAGACGCAGTCGTATCTGGCGTTCAACTCCGATCCGTCGCCGTCCCAGGTTGAGAGGTCGCGAATAGCACTGCGGCGAGCGGTTGCCCTCGCTCCCGACCTGTTGGAGGTTCGCCTGGCCCAGGCTTACTTCAGTTACCGTTGTCAGGAGGATTTCAAGGGCGCTCAGCAGCAGCTCGCCGCGGCTGCACTGCACTTCCCAAATGACGCCGACGTCCAGGAATCTCTAGGCCTGGTGCTGCGCAGGCTGGGACAGCTGCCCGAGGCGTTGGAGTCATTGCAGCATGCTGTTGTTCTCAATCCGCGCAGGGTCCCACTCCACTGGTGGATCGCGGAGACCTACCGGGCAATGCGCGACTATGAGCAGGCAGACCGCTACTTCTCCGACGCCATCTCCCAGGCGCCAGATCAGCCCGCCTATTGGGCGGAGAAGGCGCTCAACAGGCTGGACTGGACAGGCTCCCCGGAGGCGGCCCGCAAAGTGCTCGCCCAGGCCCCCATTCAAGAGCACTCCGGCCTCGTGCCGGCGGTCTTTCAGTTAGAGCTTGACGAGCGCCGGTATGAGCAAGCGCTGGCGCTGGCCGCCCCCGACGCGGTGAGGGATCTGGCTCCTCAGCAGAGGAGCCGCACCACTGTCTTGGCGGTGCTCGCGCGCGAGCGCCTCGGCGACCGTCGAGCGATGCAGGCGGCAGCGACGAACCTCATCACGCTCGAGCAACAGGTGGGCCGCTTCCCGAAGGAGGCCTTCTACCGGGCCTACCTGGCGATGACGCTGGCCCAGCTCGGCCGGGAAAACGAGGCTTTAGAGCAGGCAGAGCAGGCGGTTCAACAGACACGCGGTGATGCCTTCAGTGGCCCTCGCATCATCGAGATCCAGGCGATGGTGGATGCAACGCTGGGGCGCCGTCGTGAGGCGGTAGGCCGGCTCGCGCGGTTGATCGCGATGCGCTACCAATCTCCGATCTCGATCGCGGATCTGCGGCTCGACCCGGTCTGGGACCCCCTGCGCGGTGACCCTGGCTTTGTACAGATCCTTGAGCATTGACACAGGGGTAAGTTTCACTTAAACTGCTGTTGTTCCGGAACAGTAATCTTCGCACAGGAGGAGGTAGAGCATGCCTTTCAAAGTCACGGACCTCGTGCTGACGATTGATATCAACAGCCACCGCGACCAGGGTAACATCCAGCTTGTCGGCGATGGGAAACAGATCGCCCAGGCGGCTATCGAGTCCTGCGGCCGCACGAACCATCCAATCAACATAATGGAGCCTGGACTCGCGTTCGCGGGCAAGCTGGTTTCAACCACCGAGCTCGACGCGCTCAAGGCGCAGTTGCGCGCATTGCTGGAGAAGCTGGACAATGTCGAGCTGCAACACCGGGCCGGCCCGTAACTAGGCAAGGCTGACCCGAGACACTCTTGATCGCGAGGTTGCGATGCCCTTCATCGTCACTCTGCACGTGTACTCTCAGCGTCCCGACCCGACCTGGATCCTCTCGTCAGCGGAAGCCGCCAGGCTGCTCGACCTCGTACGCAGTCTGCCGGAGCGGACTGCGCTCAAAGCGAGAGACATTGGAAGCCGGGACGGCTATCGAGGCTTTTCCGTCTCGTCCGTTCCGAGCGGGCTTTATGGTGGGACGCAGCTGGCCATCAATGAGGGAATCGTGGATCTGGGAAGGTCCCAGGCAAGCTTCTTCGACCGAGATCGCGGCTTGGAGAGGTGGTTGCTGAGTACGGCGGCTGACCCAGAGACCAGAGCAGCTATCGAGCGGGTCGGCAGCGCCCTTGATCGTCCCGCCGCTGATGCACTCCGCGCGCGGGCCGAGGCATTGCTGTTTCGGGCACCGGTTGGAAAGTGTCCATCTAAGGCGGCAGACGCGCCTGTCTACGATCCCGCGGCTTGGAATACTCCTGCCGTCCAGCCGTGCAACAACTGTTACAATTATGCGAATAACCAGATTACTCAGACGTATGCCCAGCCGGGCCTCGCCCATGGAGTTGCAGTGGTCTACTCGTGTTCGGGCGTAGGAGCTGCCGCAGCGGCTGACGGCCTCGTCCAAGTAGCGGACTTTGCGGGGCAGCTTGGGCCGGGTGAGGGCTGGTATGTTGCCTTGGCCGTCGATCCGGGAAACGACGCGCATTGGTACCGCCAGGATGCAGATGGGTGCTGGTCTCACAAGCTTGGCGCGGACCCAGTATCCAACCTCGACTTCCACGATAACACCATCACAGATCCGAGGACTTGCGCCCGCGGAGGCTATGATTTCTGTACTTTCATGATCAGCAACAGAAGTGTCGTGATCCGCTAGCACGCGTACTGAGATGGCTACCGAGGTGATCCTGAACATTTTCTCGCAAAGGCCGAATCCCAGGTGGGTCCTCAGCGATGAGCAGAGTCGTGAACTAAGCCGGCGGTTGGCTTCCCTCGAAGCATTACCGCCACAGAAGTCTCGAATGAAGTCTGGGTACAGAGGGTTGCTGATCCAAAGAGGCTCCGATTCCGCTCCCGTGGGACTGACCCGCGTTGGCAGCGGTGTGGTAGAGAGTCCGGAGGGTACGTTCCACGACCGGAACCAAGGGCTGGAGCGGTGGCTTCTCGACACTGCCGGGACAGAGCTCACCCCAGATCTCCGCGATCGGGTGTTACCCGAACTCGAGAAGTAGAGTCCTCGCTCCATGCTTTACCTCTTAACCATGTCAGCCGCGCGCTTTCCGAGAGTCGTCGAGGCGGCGGGGTAGCGGCAGGTACTCCACGGTCGGCTGGTGCCGGACCGGCTGCGTGTACAGGCTAATCAGCTCGACGAATCCCGCCGGGATGTCGCAGCGCACGGGCAGGCCGAAGCTCTTGACCCGGTCGTAGGTGAGCGGGTGATCGTGGGTCCAGGTGCCTTGGGAGAGCAGCCCGGAGAGCTTTCCACCTTCTAACGGCGAGCCCTTGTCCGCCAGCAGCTCGTGCACGGTCTCCCGCAGCTGCGCCAAGCCAGAGGCCCCACATGTTGCTGGTGACGTGCAGCCAGCCGCCGTGCAGGAACATGCTGGTGAGCAGCGGCCAATAGTCGTCGAGCGGGAAGCCGACGAAGGACGCCCAGTCAGGGTGGGGTGCAGCGGGCCGGCACGATGCCGAACCAGTGGAAGAGCTGCTCCAGCGATTCCGGCGGGGTCAGCTCGAAGAAGAAGACGACGGCGTTGAGGAAGATCAACGACAAGGTCGCGACGGGAAGGTGCTGCCTGGGAACGTTGTCGCGGATCGGAAGCATGGAGCCGCATCCCTCCCGGCAGGTGCCGGCCCACGCGCTCACACTTCCAGTCCATCGGTACCGCCGCCCGCGCGCCAGCTTGCCCGGCCGAACCCGGGGGGAGCCGGACGGGTCTGGGCGGGGCCGCGGCGCTCTCTCCGCGGCCCCGTCTCTTCCCAGGCCGCTGTCCTTACCTCTGCACCACGTAGTCGGGCGACAGCTCGATCAGATACAGCAGGTTCCTGACCCGCGTGGTCGCGTCGTTCGGGTCGGAGAAGCTCGGGTCGGCGAGCGCGGTCTGCAGGGTCGTCCGCGTCCGCCGCGCCATCGAGTTGGCCATCATCACCAGGTTGAGGTAGTCGAGCAGGTCGGAGTCGGAGAGGCCGACCAGGCTCGAGTAGTCGGGGACGATGGTGTAAGGATCGTAAGCCGCGCCGTAATAGATGATGTCGTGCAGGTAGTCGGCGGTTCCGAACACCGTGGTGTCGGTGGTGATCTTGAACTCCGGCGCCACCAGGCCGGCCTGGGCGATGGCGCCGGGCTGGGAGTAGGTGGGCTCGAAGAAGTTGAACACCGTCGGCGCGCGCAGCGGGTTCTCGTCGAGGCCGTAGCCGGCGTCCTCGAGGTACCAGATCCGCCACTTGCCGTCCGGCGGCGGCACGGCGTGGGTGACGCGCAGCAGCTGGCCCAGGCGCACGATCGGTTCGCGCAGCTTGCCGTAGCCGGGCTGCGGCACGAAGGTGGTGGCGCGCGCCTCGTAGTCGAGCAGGATGGCGGCGAGCACCGCCTGCATGTCGCCGCGCACCCCCTGGCCGTTGTTGGCGAAGGCCTGCCCGCAACGGTAGATGTAGGCCGGGCTGGGGTTGCTGGTCACCAGGCGCTGGATCAGCTCGCGGCAGAGGAACGGCCCGACGTTGGGGTGGCGGAAGATCAGGTCGAGCGCCGCGGCGAGGTCCTGCTGCGGCGTCTGGCCCGCCGGCAGGACGGCGCCGTCGAGCAGCAGCTTGGCGCCCGGCGAGTGGTGCTCCGGCCAGGCCTCCATCGGTTGCCGCCAATTGGGATTGTAGTTGTAGAAGTTATTGGGGTCGCTGTGGTCGCCGCCGGCCCAGGTCCAGCCAGTGAAGACCTGCGCGAAGCCCTTGATCACGTCCTGGTTGTAGGTCGGGATCGGCAGCCCCGTCGCATCGAGGATCAGGGTGCCGTCCGGGTTGAGCTTGTAAAGGCCGATCGAGAACAGCTGGTTGATCTCGCGGGCGTAGTTCTCGTTGGGATTGATGCCGTTGGCGGGGTCGCCCTGATCGTTCTGCAGCATGTTGAGGTAGACGCCCATCGTCGGATCGAGCGTCACGTCCTCGAGCAGCTGGCGGAAGTTGCCGAAGGCGTCGCTCTCGAGCAGGTCGAGATAGTGCGCCATGCCCTCCGGATCGACGTTGCCGTTCTGATCGGAGATCACCATGATCTCGGAGAGCGCCAGCACCACCCGCTGGCGGAGCTGGTCGGGGCCGGTGACCGCCTGCCGCCAGAACGACTCCATCACCTGGTTGCTGGAAAGTTGCTCGCCGGCGGTCTTGGCGGCGTCGTAGTACGTTAGGTGCGAAGTGAGCGGCTGGCCGAACTGGTTGGCGAGCCAGGGGGCGAAGCCAGTCGGCTCGCCGGTGACGGCCGCGACGTCGGCCGGCGAGGTGGGGCCGTAGGTGGCTTGCATCAGGAAGCGCGCGGCGTCGGTCTGGGTGGCCGGCGGCGGCGGCAGCGCGGGCGGCGGCGGCGGTGGCTTGAAGGCCTGGCCGCCGCTCGAGAGGTTCAAGAAGCCCTTGATCTCGCCCGACGGGTACGTCGCGGTGTGGAGGTTGACGTAGCACTGGCCGGCGAACAGCGCCGCCAGGATCTGGGCCGCGGTGAAGCCGCCCGCCGGCGCGAGCGTCCACGAGCGGCCGCCGGTCGCGTCGGGAGTCGAGGTGTCGATGTCGAACAGGATCGGTCCGCCGGGGCCGTGGATGTGCTGGGCGACGATCGGGCCGGTGAGGTTCGAGTAGTTGTAGTGCAGGACCGCGGTGGTCCGGTCGGCCGACAGGAGCAGGCTGGCCGAGCCGGACCCGAGCGACAGCGACGTTCCCTGCGGGACCAGCTGCGCCAGGAAGAGCGTCGCTGCCTGGGCCACGTTGTACTGGCCGATGGTGACCGGGCTGTCGGCCAGCCCCGGAGCGGTGGCGATCGCCGCGATCGCCGTGGTCGCGGGCAGGGTCAGGGGGCCGGTGTAGAGGGTGCCGTGCGAGCTGGATGGCGTGGAGCCGTCGGTGGTGTAGAAGATCTGTGCGCCCGGGGTCGAGGAGAGGATCTGCACCTGCTGCCGGCCGTCGAGGCTCCCCGGCGGCGGATTGAACGCCGGAGGCGCGGTCGTGGTCCGCTCCAACTTCGGGTCGGCGTAGTAGCCCTCGACGTCCATCAGCAGGCTGACCGATCCGACGCCGAGCTGGGCCAGGACCTGGAACGCTCCGGCCGCGCCGATCTGCACCGTGGCCTCCTTGGCGTGGATCTGGCCTCCCCGGAACCGTATGGTGGCGGTCACCGGCGGCGGGCCGCCGGCAGGGGCGAAGGCCAGGTAGCCGGAGCTCTGTGCCCGGACGGCGGTGAGGCGCGCCGTGACCGCGGTGGCCCGGGTCGAGATGCCGCACTGGCCGCCGGCGTCGAAGGCCCGCGGCGGGCCGGAGATGAGCGGCGGTCCATTCAAGGGTCCGACGGGGCCGCGCGTGTCGATCAACCGGCAACGGGCCACGGGATAGAAGCGCGAATGCTGCGCTGCCAGAGGGCTGCCGGCGAGTGCTCCCCCGGCGATCGCCGCCATCCAGGCCAGGAGGCCGCCAGCGGCAAGACGCCAGGGACCGTGGGACCGCGGTGCGGACCCGCTTCGCATCGAGACTACGACGCCATGATCGTCGCCCATGTCCCCTCCACGCAATGCTCGGAGCTGCTTCTGAGCCTCCAATGTAGAGCATTGCCTGGAAGGGCACTATGAAAAACGTCACTGCGCCGAAAACGATCAGTGGCGGCCTGCCGCGAGGTCGCGGCCCGTCGCGGTTGCCCGGCGGGGCGGCGGATTCGGGTAGGACACTTCGAGCTTGCCGGCAAGGATCGCCGCGCTTCGAGCGACACCTGCACGAGCTTGGGGATACCGAGCTGCCCGGCGTGCTGCTAGCGGGCGGCCTCGGTTGCGGCGCGTCCAGGAGCCTCGCCCACGAGGTCCTGCGCAAGTGGGGCGGGCTCGCGGGTCTGCCGGGAGCGTCGTGGTCGATGCCCGCCATTCCGGGCTTGCAGACCCTCGAGCCGCGGTCCTCCTCGCCATGTGGGAGATCGCGTGCCGCTTGGCCCGCCAGCGCCTCCCCGAGCGGCGCCCTCTCGGCCGGCCCGAAGCACTGGTTGTGCTCTGGTAACTAACGGCCCGTTAGTCAGTTCGCCTTCTTCTTTCCCCGCTTGCCCGAGAACGCATCTTCAATGAAGCTAATCATGTAATCACGAAGCATCACACCGTGCCAAGGTTCTACGCTTGGCAGGCCCGAGAACTGCCGACCCAGCGAGCTGTGATTCTCGCGAGGAAATAGATACATCTCAACAGGTACCTCAGCGGCGCGTAGCGCACGGTAGAGCTGCATGGATTGGCCCGGCGGATCAGATGTATCGTTCTCTCCTTGAAGCAGGAGAAGCGGCGTCGTGGCGTTCTTCGCGTACGCAAGAGGGCTTTGCCGCCAAGCGCTTTCGAAGTTGACCCAAGGCAGTCCAGTGAACCAACTGTCGGGATACGCCTCGGAAGCTGTTCCTTGTTCACTAATCTGATCGGTAATAGGTGCGCTGCATACGATGGCTTTAAACCGACTCGTCTTGCCCTCAGCAAAGGCTGCCATCTCTCCGCCGTAGCTATGGCCGATCATTGCGAGATGGTCAGGAGAGACGGGTTCGCTCCGCACAAGTTCATCTACTCCGGCCATGATGTCCAGAAAGTCCCCGTTGCCCAAATCTCCTTTGTTCGCGGCCTCGAAAGCGATTCCATAGCCAGTACTGCCGCGAGGGTTGGGAAGGAAGACAGCCCAACCTCTTCCCAATAGCAGATTTGTCAGGGGAAGATAACCGTCCGTGAATTGGCCTGGGGGGCCGCCATGTGCGATTACCACCATCGGTACACGACGGACCAAGGATTCGGGCGGTCGATAGAACAGCCCTTCCAAGGTCAAGCCGTCGCGTTGCCATGAAATGATGGAGGGTGCCACCGATCGCCAGTCACCGGGTGCGACCTCTGGCTGCACAAGCCGCTTGCCCGGTTGACCCAATGCATTGGATACATAAACCGCCGGCGGCGAGACGCTGGAGCTGGCGAGATAGACCCACTCGTTCTCGCCTTCTTGCTGTTGGCTAAAATCGGTGATGACTGGCGCGCCTAGATCCAGGGTGTCTAGAGTTCCGGTATCCAAATCAACGCGGCCGATCGTGCGTTTGACGCCGCGAGTGAGGGCGATGAGTGCACTGCGATCATCCCCAGCAATAATCAAGGTCGGCAGGGAGAGAGTACTGTTGGTGGTTCCGGCCTTCAGGTGCGTGAGCCTCCCTGCGGTCAGATCAAGGGTATAGAGGTCCGAACTCCCAAGAGGCGCGTCTTCCTCGCACTGAGCAAAGAGCACTAAGCCCTTGCCATTGTGTAACCAAGCAGCGCGGCGTGTTGATTCGGGAATTCCTGCAATTCGCGTCTGGGAAGAGGGCTCGCTTACAGTGACGATCACCGCAGATGTGCTGAAACCGAAATCGTCAGGGCGCGTATGGGTGAGAACCAGGAGCCGATCGGATTGGGCCGACCATGAGACGGAATCTATATCACTGAGAGATGGAACTTCCGCAGTCTTCCAATCCGAAGTGTCTACGAGATAGACGCGATTGCGTGGGCGATCGTGGTCGACCCATTGCACGTCGCGCCGTTCTTTCCTTTCAGTCGATCGCTCTCTTGGATCTGGATCTGTTGCAATCACCGCAATCGTTTTTCCACTGGGAGAAACCGCATAGGAATCGACTGCGACGATCGCGCTCAAAGCGCCGGGTGTCGAGGCCGTTCTGAGCCTGATCTCTACAGGATGTTTCCCATCGAGGAACATTCGAAAGAGTCGTGTTCCAGCCCTGAAAAGAAGAGTACCTCCAGGGAGGAATAGTGGATCACTCTCACTCTTAGAGGTCGCACTACCAAATGTCAGCTGTCGATAGGAAGAGCCCTGCACCGTAACGACCCATAAGTGGGTCGCCCCTCCGGCTTTGGTGCTGTCCTGCATCTGCAGCACGACGTATCTGCCATCTGGTGAAAGACGGGGGTTCGAAATACTTCGAAGCTGACGCAAGTCTTCGTTGGACGGAAAGTGTGGTTCTGCTTCCAGTTTACCGACAAATCCGATCATGAAACTAATCGCGACGAGGAGGATACGGCTCACTTATTCACTCCTTCTGGAGTAGCGTTGTTTCCGGTTGAGACCGAGCAGCGCAGCTGGCCCAGATCGCCGGAGAAGTGGCCAGCGCCGCGTGATCAACGCCGGCGGAACGCATCTTCGTGACGTTTGCTGATCGTTGCGGGACATCAGCAAAATTCTACCATGTAAGGGGACGAGTACTTCGGTCCGTTGCGAGATAGGGGCGCATCCGGCAGCCGGGAGCGCAGCGTCTCCGAGCCCCGGCACATGGCGGCCGCGGGCCAGGCGCTTGGCTCACGGCTCGCCGCCTTTGGCCTCAGAGCTCCTCGGGCGGATAGCTGGCGATGGCGATCTCCTGGATCTGCGTGCTGCCCTCGATGATCTCGGTGACCTTGGCATCGCGCAGGTAACGCTCGACCGGGTAGTCCTGCGACAGACCGTTGGCGCCATGCAGCTGGACGGCGTCGTTGGCCGCGCGGGCGGCGGCGCGCGACGCGAAGTACTTGGCGATCAGCGTCTCGGTCGCGGCGTCCGGGGCGCCGAGCGAGCGCCGGTAGCCGGCCTGGTAGCAGAGCAGGCGCGCGGCGCGCGCGTCGACGATCATGCGCGTCAGCTGGCGCTGCACCAGCTGGTGCTTGGCGAGGGGCTTGCCGAACTGGTGGCGCGACGCCGTGTAGGCGAGGCAGGCGTCGAGGCAGGCCTGGACGATTCCCACCGCTCCCCATGCGACGCTGTAGCGCCCATGGTCGAGTGCGGTCGCGGCGACGTGCGTGAAACCGAAGCCGACGCGCCCCACGAGATGATCGGCCGGCACCCGGCAGCGCTCGAGCGTCAGCTCGGCGAGATGCGCGGCGCGGGTGCCGACGACGGTCGAGATCGGCTGCCGCTCGAGGCCGCCGGCGGCCGCCGGCACCAGGAAGGCGGCGACCTGGCCGCCGCAGCGGGCGAAGACCAGGAAGAGATCGGCGACCATGCCGAAGGTGATCCAGCGCTTGCGGCCGGTGAGCACGAAGGCATCGCCGTCGCGCTCCGCCTCGGTCTCGACGCTCGCGGCATCGCTGCCGACGTTGGGCTCCGACAGCGCCAGGGCCGCCAGCAGCTCGGCCCGCGCCAGGCGCGGCAGGACCTCGCGCTTGAGGTAAGGGCTGCCCCAGCGCCGCACCGCCTCGCTCACCATGTCGTGGACCGTCATCAGCGAGCGCAGCGAGGAACAGCCGCGGCCGATCTCCTCGGTGAGCAGGCCGTAGGTGATGGCGTCGACCCCGCCGCCGCCCAGCTCTCGCGCGAGGTGCGCGCCGAGGTAGCCGCGCCGGCGAAGCTCGGCGATCACCTCCGGCGGCATCCGGCCTTCGCGGTCCCACGCCCCGGCGTGGGGAGCCACCCATTCGGCGACGAAGCCGCGGCAGCGCTCCCGC
>Ga0209117_1000965_pt1 | contig 10596 bp, 10 predicted proteins | sample BlaSpr_A8_OM2_M2_FD_187978 | JGI IMG/M metagenome (GOLD analysis project Ga0209117, IMG submission 187978) | Forest soil microbial communities from Thunder Bay, Ontario, Canada - Black Spruce, Ontario site 2_A8_OM2_M2 (SPAdes) (version 2) | ecosystem: Environmental > Terrestrial > Soil > Boreal...
TCGGTGAACAGAAAGGACTCGAGGCGCAGGTTCGACGTGCTGCTGACGAGAGTGAGTGAGTCCGTCACCGCGAAGAGAATGAGGTCGTAGCGCTCGGCCGAGTTCCGTAGGAACGCACGACCGTCGGTGATGATCGCCGACACCCGTGGATCCGAGTACGGGTGGTCCGGGTGCTGTGCGCGGCCGATGGCCTGGATTCCAGGGTCGATCTCGACAGCGTCGACTGATCCCACACCGTGGGCGAGCGCCACGGACACATCGGTCCCGGAGCCCGCCCCGATGATCAACGCCCTCGTGAAGGTACGACCAGGGAACCAGCGGTAGACCTGGTCGTAGTACGGCTCCTTCGGCGCATCGGCCGCAAACATCGCTTGGAACGACACGCCGTTGACGAAGATCACATCGGTCGTCCGTGTGTGCACGACGTCAAGCCGGTAGTACGGCGAGTAGGTGTCTTTGCCGATCGTCTCGATCCCCCAGCACAGCGCGACGGCACCGAGCAGAGCCGTCGCCGCAACGGCACGTTGCCAGCGGCCAACACCTCCGAACGTCACGAGGGCGACGAGCACGCCAGCGATCGTGAACCAGATGCTCGGCGTGAGTCCCGCCAGCGACACGCCGGCGAAGAGGGCGATTCCCGCCATCGAGCCGCCGATGTCGAAGGCGTATGCGCGCAGCGGGGGCATCGCTCGAAGAAGACGACTCAGCGGCAAAGCGAGCAGCGCCATCGCCGCGGTCGTCAGGATCAAGAGGCTCGGCAGCACAAAGAAGTTGATGTCGAGCTGCTGTCCTTCCCTTGTGCCGAACCAGATGTCTCCGAGCTCGTTCTTCACGTTGACCTGTGCCAGCGACACGAACAAGACCAGTGCGAACGCGATGGGGGCGAACCATAGGGAAGCCGAGGCGCCGATACGTCTGCCGAGCAGGATGCCGATCCCGATGCCGAGGAAGCTCGCGAGCAGCAAGAAGTTGTTGAAGAAACCGACGTAGACGACGTTCGCCGGGACCCACCGGATCACGAGCAGCTCGACGAAGAGCAGCGTGGCGCTCGTCAGAAAGAGGCGGGTCCGCGGGTCACGAAGCATCGAGCGGACGCTAACGAATTGTCGGTCCAGAGTCTGTAGAACCTGCGTATCAGCACCGGCGCGAGCACTCGGCCGCGGCAGGATACGATCGCGCGATCAGTTCGAAGCAGCCGCTCGTCATCGTCGCGGTCTACGTCACGGTGGCGCTGTGCTGGAGTGGCAGCTGGACCGCCGGCAAGCTCGGGGTCGCGGCGGTCCCACCGTTCGAGCTCTCGACGATCCGTTTCGCGCTCGCCGGCATCCTCATGCTCGCCATCGCGCGCGCAACGGGCGCATCGCTCGGGCTCGCGAAGCTACCGCTCCTGCTGGTGGCCGGAGCGTTCGGCGTCTTCGGTTACAACGCTCTCGTCTTCTTCGCGCTGACGATCACCCCCGCTTCTGACGGCGCACTCATCGTGCCGACCATCAACCCTGTTCTGACCGTGCTCTTCGCGTCGTTCATCGGCGAGCGTCTCACCGCGAACAAGCTCATCGGTCTCGCGATCGCGACGGTGGGTGCTGCGATCGTCATCGCGGCCGCGACGGGCCTGAGCTTCAGCGGCGAGCGCCTGGTGGGCGACCTTCTCATGCTCGGCGGCGCCGCGTGCTGGAGCGCATACGCGATCCTCGGAGCCGTCACGACCCGACACGGCTCGCCGCTCGGCGTGACCGCGATCGCGTGCCTGGTCGGCGCGGCGATGTTGTTCCCGTTCGGTTTCCTCGAGCACGGTTATGCCGACCTGCCCTCGTGGCCGCCGGGCGCGTGGCTCGACATCGCGTATCTCGTCGTGTTCGCGACGACGGTCGGCTTCGTGCTCTTCTACTGGGCCGTGCGCCGCTTCGGTGCCGGTCTCGCCGCGATGATCAGCTACCTCGTTCCGATCTTCGCGCTCATCCAGGCGGTTACGATCCTGGGCGAGCGTCCGGCGCCGCTCGAGATCGTCGGTGGCGCGATCATCCTCGTCGGCGTGCGTGTCGCGACGCTCCGCTTCGAGCCGGAGACCGCGCTTGAGGAGGCGGCTCCCGCGTAACGGAGACGGCGGAGGGTCATGCGACCGGTGTCAGTTTTGATACGTCCGCCATCTAGCATTCACGTGTGCATTTCCTACGGGATGAGAACGCGGCCGGCCTCGTCGAGTACTCGCTGATCATCGCGATCATCGCGGTGGGCGCGATCATCGCGATGATCTTCCTGCGCGGGCAGCTGATGAACATCTTCAGCAGCATCGGCAACAACGTCCACAACGGCGCGTGTATGGGCCCGAATCAATTAGGGACGTGCCCGTAGCGCGGACTCTCGCGGTGCGGTCCGTCGGAATCCGGTAGCGTTCACCGAGCGATGCGGCCACCCGTGCTTTTCTACGCCGACGGATACAAGTTCCCCGACGTCTATCACGTGACGCGCTTCCTCGCGCCCGATCCGATCATCGCCCTCGAACAGGACGGCGAGGTCGTCATCGTCGCCAGTCCCCTCGAGGAGAGCCGGGCGCGCAAAGGGTCTCGTGCGCACGAGGTCTTCAGCATCAATGACTTCGGCGCGAAGGACTTCGCAAAGACGGCGACGTCGCGCGAGGAGCTCGACGCCGGGGTCATCAAGCGCTTTCTCGACTCGCGCGGCGCACGTCGCGTCGCGGTCGCCTCGTACTTCCCGCTCGGCATGGCGGAGCGTCTGCGTGCCGCCGGCATCGACATCGTCGTCGACCGCGAGCTCAGCGATCGTCGGCGCGCGAAGCGACCGGACGAGATCGCCGCGCTCGAGGCAACGCAGCGCGCGACCGAGGACGCTTGGGCGAAGGGCGTCGACGCGCTCAAGCGCGCCACCGCGCGAAAGGACGGAACGCTGGAGCTCGACGGCCATCCGTTCATCGCTGAAGGCCTGCGCGCGATCGTCGAGCTTCGGCTGCTCGAGCTGGGCTGCGTCTCCGAGGGCGCGATCATCGCGCCGGGGATACAGGCGGCCGATCCGCACATGATCGGCTCGGGCCCGCTGCGCGCAGGCGAGGCGATCGTGATGGACATCTTCCCGCAGAACAAGACCACGCGGTACTGGGCGGACATGACGCGCACGGTGTCGAAGGGCGAGCCGCCGGCCGAGATCACGAAGATGTACGAGATCACCAAGCGCGCGCAGGACGCGGGGATCAAGGCGCTGCGCCCCGGCATCACCGGCCGCGAGGTGCACGAGCTCGTCGAGGACATCATCTGGGCGTCCGGCTACGACACGACGCGTCCAGGCCAGCAGCGTTCGGAGAATGGCGGCCCGCCGCGCGGCTTCATCCACGGGACGGGACACGGCGTCGGGCTCGAGATCCACGAGCCGCCGACGGTCGGCCGCGCCGGTACGACGCCGCTGTTGCCCGGCGACGTCGTCACGGTCGAGCCCGGCATCTACCTGCCGGAGCTCGGCGGCGTGCGTCTGGAAGACATGCTCGTCATCACCGAGAACGGCTCCCGCAACCTCACCCGCGCGCCAAGACAACTGGTCGTCTGAGGGGGTCGCAGGGTTCTCCCCTGCGACAAGAAGGCATCGAAGCTCTCCTCTACGGCGTCGGCGCCGCGATCGCGTTCGGATTCGGCGATTACGCGGCCGCGATGGCGACGCGCCGCGTCGGCGTCATCCTCACATCCCTCGGCATGCAGACGGTCGGCCTCAGCGCGTACGTCGTCGTGCTCGCGGCGCTCGGCCGCTGGCCGACGTTCGCATGGGAGCAGGTGCCGTATGCGGCAGTGCTCTCGGTGGTCGGCATCGTCTCCCTCGCTGCGCTCTACCGCGCCTTCGCGATCGGTCCGATCGCGGTAGTGAGCCCGGTCGTCGCGAGCTACGCGGCGCTCACCGTCGTCCTCATCGTCATCTTCCTTGGCGAACGCCTGACGAGCGGGCAGGCCGTCGCGATCGGATTCACGTTCGTCGGTGTCGCGGTCGCCTCGACCGACATCCGCGAGCTCCGTCAGACGCTCGGCCGGCCGACCGAGGGCGTCCGCATCGGATTCGCCGCCACGCTCGGCTTCGCGGTGTGGAGCGCGATCTTCGCGGCGGGCATCCGCGCGACCGACGGGCTGGCGCTCATCGTCGTGCAGCGCGCGTTCAGCGTCGCGCTCCTCACGCTCTTCGTCGTGGTGCGCGGCCTCTCGCTGCGACCGCTCGCCGCTCGTGGCGCTGCCGCGCTCGTGTCCATCACCGGTGTCCTGGACACGGGTGCGAACGTGCTCCTCGCACTTGGGATCGCGTCGGGCTTCGCGTCGTTCGTCATGACCGGGAGCGGCGCGTATCCACTCATACCCGCGCTGCTCGCGATCCTCGTCCTACGCGAGCGCCTCGCGCCGAACCAATATGTCGGGGTCGCCGTGCTCGTCGCGGGTCTCGTCGCGCTGGGCCTGCAGAGCTGAATTAGACCGCGGTCGGGCTCAGGAGTCGCGAGCTCATCATCAGATCGGCGGAGCGGCGGTTGCACGCGATCGCGACGTTGTGCACCACGGCGAGACGGATGAGGGACTGCACGTCGGGAGCGTGTGCGTGCGTGGCTAGCGGATCCCAGAAGAAGACGACCATATCGAGTTCGCCTCTCGCGATCATCGCGGCGATCTGCGCGTCACCACCGAGCGGACCGCTGAGGAGCAGCCGGACCGTTAGGCCGGTCGCGCCGGCGACGAGTTCTCCGGTGTTCTGGGTCGCCCAGACCTCGAGGCGCGAGAGGAACTCGACGTTCCACCGCGACCATTCGAGCATGTCCTGCTTGCACGCGTCGTGAGCGATGAGGGCGACGCGCAACGATCCGCTCAAGAGAACATGGTCTACGTCCACGCAGCCGTCGTGGGTGACCTTTCGGTGACGCTGAGGTGAGATTTCGGGGAGGCGGGGGGCTCTTTAGACGTGGCCCCGCAGGAACGAGATCGCGGCCTGCAGCTGCTGGTCCGCCGGGTCCGTGACGACCTTGTCCGGCACGACGCCCTTGCCGGGTCCGTTGAGGTCGGCGCCGGTCTTGGCGTCCTGCATCTTGGTGAGCGTCACGAGCAGGAGGCCCCCGTCCGGGAGCTCTCGTGGCTGTCCGGTCCCGACACAGCCCGCCGTCTGGGTCCCCATGACCGTGCCCGCGCTGTTGGCGCGGATCCCGGCCGCGATGATCTCCGAGCCCGAGGCTGAGTTCTTGTTCACGAGCACGACGAGCGGCTCTTTGAGTCCGAGGAATTTGCTGGGGTTCGCATCGACGGACGTGCGCTGTCCATCACGACCGATCTGATAGACGAGGGTCCCGCGCTGCACGAAGAGGCTCGCGACGTTCACAGCGACCGTGAGCTCGCCGCCCGGGTCATCGCGCAGATCGAGGATCCATCCCGTCGCGCCCTGCGTTGAGAGCGTTCGCGCCGCGGCCGCCATGTCTTCCGCGACGGTCGAGATCAGCTGCTTCGCGGACAGATAGCCGATCGAGTCGCTTTCCATGCGTGACACGACGAGGGGCGTCTGGAAGCGTGCGCGCGCGATCGTGAGCTCGACCTGTTGCGTGCCGCGAAGGAGTGTCACGGTCACCGTCGATCCCTCGGGGCCGCGCACGCGATTGGCGACCTCGTCGGTCGTCAGCGTCGAGACGTCCTCGCCGTTCACCTTGATGATCTTGTCGCCCTTCTTCACGCCCGCCTTCTCCGCCGGCGTGCCCTGGATGACGTCGATCACTTCGATCGGCTGGCCGGGGTCGGGCTGGAAGATCGTCACGCCGATGCCGCTCACCGGCGCGGGCCGCTGATTGAAGCCCTTCGCGCGGTTCGGATCGAGGTAATAGGTGTGGCACTCGTTCATCGCGCGCGCCATCCCGTCCACAGCGGCCCGTTCCATCAGGGTCTTGTCGACGCTCGGGTAGCGCAGCGCGACGGCGTCGAGCGAGGCCGTGAACTTGGCGAAATCGGACCACTGGCTGCCGGTCAGGGTCGGCCGGTCGACCGTCGGCGCGGTGTCGATTTGGCTGTCTTTCAGGTATTTCGTGACCCCGTCGAGGGCTCCCGGGATCAGCTGCTGGGGTGTCGGCTTGTCCACGTGGCGCTCGACCAGGACCGAATATGCGGCCTCCGCGGTCTTGTACTGGGTCTGCGAGGGCAGCAGCTCGTGCTGCAGGTCCGCGGGCAGCAGGCCGCATGCGGACGCCACAAACGCCACGGTGAGCAAGAGGGGAAGAGCGCGAAGACGCATCTCTATGGAGTCTATGACCGCCGAAGCCGCGGAGTTTCAGGCGCTCAGGCGACCTCGGTGGTCATGAGCTTGCGCAAACGCCCCAGCGCACGGAACTGCAGCGCGCGGATCGCGCCTTCGTTCTTGCCGAGCATGTTCGCGACCTGTCGGCTCGACATGTTCTCGACGAAGCGAAGCACGAGGACCTCTTGCTGCTCAGTCGTCAGATGTTTCACGGCGCCACGCAGCGCGTCGACTTCCTCACCACGGACCGCGTGCTCGTGTGCGGTCGGGCCATCCTCTGCGAGGCCGAACGCATTCTCGAGGTCGACCGTCGGGCGCTGACGACGACGGCGGTCCGTCACGGCGTTGCGCGCGATCGTGTAAAGCCATGCAAGGAACGACTTGCCCTGCCAGCGATAGCGGTGGATGTTCGCGAAAGCGCGTGTGAACACGTCGCTCGTGAGGTCCTCAGCGTCGCTGGGCTCGCGAACGCGATACAGGATGTAGCGATAGACCGCATCGACGTGCGTGTCGTAGAGATCGGCGAAAGCAGATCGGTCCCCACTGCGAGCGCGCTCGATGACGTCCGGCACCGGACCCATCTGCTCGAAGGAAGGAAGCGAGTCGACCCTTGCTGCTGTGGCAACTGTCACGACGTGATGGCCCCCCAATCCCGTCCTCAGTGATCTGTCGCCAGACCATATCGACCGGAGGGCGGCCCGCCAACCCATTAGCGGTACCAAAACCGTCACAGCGAAACCCGATTCGGGCGCGCAGCGTACGAACCGGACCCTCGTACTGGTACCTCTGGGTCAGTTCTCGAGCGGACGAACGTGCCTTCTTCTGAGTCGGACAACGATCAGAGCTTTTGCTTCAGGATCTCGATCGCTTTGTCGACGGCGGTGACGTCGTCGGCTTGGACGTCGGGCAGAACTCCGACGTTGTTGTAGATCGTTCCGGTGTTGGCGCCGACGAACTCCTGGACCACGACCGCCAGCCTCGAGCCGTCGGTCATGTTCACGATCGAGGTGGCGCCCATGCAGCCGATGCTCTTGCCACCGACGATGGTCGCCCTCTTGTTCTCCTTGAGATCCGCGGCGAGTACCTCGGGTCCCGAGCCGCCGCGATCGTTGAGGACGATGGCGAGAGGCAGCTGGTACGCCTCCGGGAGCCGCCACTCCTTGCGCGCGCTGGTGGAGACGGTGGCGCCGCCGCCGCGGTAGACGACGTTGAGCATCTTCTCCCCGTTGAGGAAGAACGCCGCGATCGTGTCCGAGTCGAAACCGCCGACGTTGCCGCGGAGATCGAAGAGCCATGCCTTGCCGCCGGCGGCGAGACCCTTGTCCATCATCTTGCGGACCTCGTCGTAGATCTTGTAGTTGCCGGTCACGACGAACTCGTGCCACGTGATGTAGACGATGCCGCCCGGCAACATACGACCGGTGAGGCCCGCTTCGTCGGGTCCGCCCAGCGACGTGCCGGTCGTCGGAATGCGCGCTGTCTGCCCGATGGCCGGGTCGGGGCGCGAGCGATGCACGCCGTTGTTCTTGTCGACGTAGTACGTGTGGCAATCGGGGCTCGCGCTCATCATCCCTTCGATCGCCACGTCGGCGAAGCGGTCGGCGGTGATCTGCGGGTTGAGCGCCTTCACTGCGGCGGCGGCCTCGGCGAACTTCTTGAAGTCCGGGACGGTCGTCTCGGTGACGTCCTGGAACTCGATCGGCGCGAAATCGCCCTTGCCGCCGGTCTTCTTGAGCTCCGCGTTTATGGCCGCGATCGCGCCCTCGAGGATCTTCTTGCTCGAGACCTTATGGACGTCCTGATCGCTCAGCGACGCGTAGCTGATGTCCAACTTCGTGCGCTTGATGTCTACGGAGGCCGTGGGCGTGGGCGAACCGGTCACCGGCGGTGTCGCACCGTTGCAGGCGACGACGAGGAGGGCAACCGCTGCGAGGATCCGAAGCGTCCGCATCTGCTTCACAGGATACGGGCGCTATTCGGCGGGAGTGCTCACTTTCGGCGCGTGCTGCGCCTGCCACTCGGACGGCGAGGCGCAGAAGCCCTCGTAGTCGATGTATTCAGTGATCGTCGGATTCTCGCCGCATACCGGGCACTTAGGATCGCGACGCAGCCGGACCTCGCGGAATGAACCCTCGAGGGCGTCGAACAGTAGATAGCGCCCGACCAGCGGCTCTCCGATCCCGAGGAGGAGCTTGATGACCTCGGTCGCTTGGATAGTGCCGATGACCCCGGGCAGCACGCCGAGGACGCCGGCCTCCGCGCACGACGGCGCGAGCTCCGGGGGTGGCGGGGTCGGGAAGAGGCAGCGGTAGCAGGGCCCCTCGCGCGGCTTGAACACGGTGACCTGCCCCTCGAAGCGGTAGATGCTCCCGTGCACCACCGGCTTGTTCCATTTCACGGAAGCGTCGTTTAGGAGATAACGGGTGGGGAAGTTGTCGGCCCCATCAACGACCACGTCGTACTCGGAGAGGATCCGGTCGATGTTCTCGCTCGTGAGGCGCTCCTGGTAGCCGATGACCTTCACGTCGGGATTGAGCGCTTCCAGCGTCTGTCGCGCGGATTCAGTCTTCGGCTCGCCGATGCGCTCGGTGGTGTGCAGGATCTGGCGCTGGAGGTTCGTCGCGTCGACGACGTCCGAGTCGACGATGCCAAGCGTCCCGACGCCCGCGGCTGCAAGGTAGAGGGCCGCGGGGGACCCGAGGCCACCGGCGCCGATGAGCAGGACCTTGCTTCGGAGGAGAAGCTGCTGGCCCGCTTCGCCGACCTCCGGGATTAGCAGATGCCGGCTGTAGCGCTGCGCCTGCTCCGGCGTGAGGCCTGCGTCGGGCCTCGTCCACGGGAGCCCGGAGTCCTTCCAGCGGTTGAACCCGCCGGCCATGGAGATGACGTGGCCGTAGCCGAGCTTGGCGAGCGTGTCGGCGGCCATCGCGGAGCGGACGCCGCCCGCGCAGTAGAGGATCGTGGTCTTGTCCTTGTCGGGGATGCGGTCCTCGGCCCACTGCTCGAGATAGCTCTTCGGCACATGGATCGCGCCGCGGAGATGGCCCTCGTCCCACTCGTTCTTCTCGCGGACGTCCGCGAGCTGGACGTCGCCGGAGCGGAGCAGGGCAGCGACCTGCTGCGGCGTCGCTTCCTTGATGCGCTTCTTGATGTCGGCGAAGTAGTCGTGGTACGAGGGCATTCATGCTCCCTTGTCGTTCAGTCTAAACCGAGTGTTGCGGTCGGAAATTCCTTCTGGTCATCATGCACGCATGGAGACCATCTACTTCGACACGCTCCAGTTCGTGTATCACCTCGGGCTCGCGATCCTGGTTGGCGGCGCGGTCGTCCTGGGCGCGGCGGCGGCACCAGCGATCTTCGCGTCGGTGCGCTCGCGCGGCGAGGCGGGCGCGATCTTCGGAGCGGTGCTCGGCCGCTACGACGGTCTCGCGATCCTCTGCGTCCTCCTCGTTGTCGTGACGAGCGTCATGAAGGCGACCGCGTTCGAGGTGACGGGCGTGCCGGAGACGCGCCTCATCGTGCGCTGGATCGCGCTCCTGATCCTCTGCGGCGCGACGCTCTACTCGAGCGCGTGGGCGAACCCCGTCGCGCGCGGGATCAAGGCACAGACGCCGGGCTGGGATGATCTCAGTGACGATGCACCGATGCGGCGCGAGTTCGCGTCGCTGCACGCAGGCTCGCGGCGCGCGATGACCGTCGCCATCCTCGCCGGCATCGTCGCGATCTTCCTCAGCTAGCGACCGCGATGGCGCCGCCGACCTCGGCGGAGCGGTACGCGGCGTCCATGACCTCCTGCACGCGCAGTCCGTCGGCGAACGTCGGATGCGGCGCATCCGCCTTTCCCGTCGGACCGGCCTCGATGTGCTCTCGCACGCGCCGCGCGAGATCGGGGAACGCGCCGTCGGTCGTGCTCGCCGGGAGGATCTCCGCGAGCGTGCCCGATTCCCGGGCGAGAAGTACACGGCCATCACCGCCCAGGACGATCGTGCCGTCGCTGCCGTAGAGGATCACGCGGCGGGACGGATGGTGGACGGCACTCGATAGCTGGATCGTCGCGATCGCGCCGCTGCCCATGCGCATCAGCAGCTGCGCCGTGTCGTCGGCGGTCACGCGAGTTGACCCGCCGTCGGTGTTCGGCCGCGCCGGCGTGGAGATCCCGAGCTCGGAGGATACGCGCTCGACGGCTCCGAGCCACCAGATCAGCGAATCGATCCAGTGCGACCCGATCGCGCCCAGCAGGCCGCCGGCGCGGTCGTTCTTCTCGAACACGGTCACCGCGTGCCCGGCACGCGCCAGTTGCTGCGCGCAGGCCAAGCCCGCGGGCCCGCTGCCCACGACTGCCACGGTCTT
>Ga0209117_1000966_pt1 | contig 10590 bp, 5 predicted proteins | sample BlaSpr_A8_OM2_M2_FD_187978 | JGI IMG/M metagenome (GOLD analysis project Ga0209117, IMG submission 187978) | Forest soil microbial communities from Thunder Bay, Ontario, Canada - Black Spruce, Ontario site 2_A8_OM2_M2 (SPAdes) (version 2) | ecosystem: Environmental > Terrestrial > Soil > Boreal...
AGCTCCCTGCCGACGGTCACTGGGTCGTGGGTCGGGGCTGCAAGGAGTGCGGCGACACTGGCTACGCAGGGCGCTTGGCGATTCACGAGCTGTTACTCGTCACCGATGCAGTTCGCGACCTGATCTCTCGACGGGCGCAAGATCATGAGATAAGGAGGGCCGCGCGAACAGCGGGAATGCGCACGTTGCTGGAGGATGGAGTCGCCAAGGCTGCTCGGGGCCTCACAACATTAGATGAAGTACTGCGCGTGGCGGTGATAGAGGGAACTGATGCATCGCCAGAAGGTGACGCGTCAAGGAACACGAAGGTCGCTGCCGCTGCATCAGCCCCCCGCGCGAACACAGGGCAAGACGCGAATGAGGCAGGGACAATCAGCGATACGCAAGGCAGTGTCGACGGTAAGCGCCCCTGCAAGCCGCGAGTCTTGGTCGTAGAGGACGACGGCACCACCAGTCTTGTGGTGAAGTATTTCCTGGAACTTGAGGGATTCGAGGTCTTGATAGCAAAGGATGGAGCATCCGGTTTGGAGGCTATTAGGCGCGAGAGACCACAATTGGTTGTTACGGACTGCAACATGCCCGGTATGAATGGAATGAGCATGGTCAAAGCGCTGCGCGCCGATCCATTGACGCGAGACATTGCGGTCTTGATGCTCACCTCAGAAGAAGGTGTCGACAAAGAGACGGAAGCGCTCGCCGTGGGGGTTGATGACTACATCTTGAAACCAGTCGAGCCCCGCCGACTGGCGGCTCGAGTGAAATCCGTACTTATGCGATCGAAAGAAAGGCGAGAAGCGGTCTCACGCTGAATGGCACTGCGTCTCCCCCTGCAAGGCGCCACAACGCTACTTGACGCGTGCGATCACCAACGTCAGGTCGTCTCCTTGTTCGCCTAACCTGAATTGCTCCACCGCGTCCTCAACGTTGCGCAATATGTGAACGGCCTCGAGATCCAGGTTCTTGCGCAATGTTTCCAAGAGACGCGCTTCGCCGAATTCTTCTCTATTATCACCAGTTGTCTCCGTGACCCCGTCGGTATACATACTCAAAACATCTCCAACTTCCAACTGAACGGTGACTACGGAGCACTCCCAATCCGAGAAAAGCCCAAGCACCGTGGCCGTCGCGTTAAGTCTTTCAACCGTACCACCCTTGCGGAGCAGTACCGGAGGGTTATGGCCACAATTGACGTAATGCAGTGTTCGAGTGGCATCGCTGTAGCGCCCGAAAAACAGCGTGGCATATCGTTGATCCGCAGTGTGCTTGTAGAGATGGAGGTTCAGCGAGGTGAGTAATTGGGGAAGATCATTCGAGGCAGTGCCGCACTGGCTGTGGAGGCTTCCATGCAAACTTGCCATAAGCAGGGCGGCCGGGATGCCCTTTCCTGAAACATCTGCCAGCACAAACCCAACCTCTCCCGGACCTTGATCGAGAAAATCGTAGTAATCTCCTCCTACCATGCGTGCCTGGATGCAGTGTCCGGCGTAATCGAGAGTTCTTAACGGCGGTTTCTCCTGAGGCAGCAGTCCGCACTGTACCACGCGAGCCCGGTTCAACAATTCATCGTTCTCCAGTTGGCCCAGGCTCAATTTCCAGATGTCCACATCTGGTGCCAAACATTCAAGGCCCGCCTGTCCGGCGGTCGCAGTGCCCTGTTTGCCGGCCCAAACCACGCGGAAGCGTGCTCTTCGATTACCGCATTCGACCTTGAGAACTTCGCCGAGTTCGAGCGGTTCTTCTAGGCCGGCAAGTCGCGCTCCCGAGCTGGAAATATCCACAGTATGGGCCGACTGAAGCTTCTGACCTGCGGCGGACCGGCATAAATGTACGGGTAGCTCTATTCGCACTCGCTCGTCTTTTCGCTGGTGATAACAAGCCAGCGCCGCGTTGATCGCCTCGGTCAGGACCGATTCGTCGCAAGGCTTCATAAGCAAGCGGAAAATGCCGCCTTCGTTGACCGCGTTTACTGCGCCATTAAGATCCACACGCCCCGTTAATAACAACGTAATTGTGTTTGGGGCGAGTTGGCGCACGCGCTTCAGGAATCGCACTCCATCCATGCCAGGCATCTTCATATCGGAAATGACGATCGCAAAGGGACCAAGATTGCGGAGCATCGCTATGCCGTCTTCACCGCCTACGGCCGTCGAGATGTCGAATTCGCCTTTCAGCATTTGCCTGTAGAGTCCTAAGGCAGCCGGTTCATCGTCCACGAACAGAATCTTCTGATTCACAAGACGGCCTCCATTGTGTGAAGACACACCGGTTCGGGTTTGGCCCAAAGACAATAGTCAACCAAAGAGCCTCGACCGATCGCGCCATAGCGACAAATTTGTGCAGATTTTGGGGCGTTCGCGTCGCAATACCACACTAGTGCGGCTGCTGCCTCTGCGTGCGCGACCGCCCAATAAGAACCGGCAGTCCTAGGAAAGAGGCAAGCAATCGAGACGCCAAAGGGGCGGTTGGTAAGCTACTGAAAAGACAACGAATCCGAAATGGGCTAGCAATTTTGGGCGTTCTACATTGAAACATTGGCTAGGTCGGATACTTGTTCCTAACCGTCGCCACGGATAAGGAGCGAACCCCAACCGCAGCTAGGAGCGTACTTTCCGCACTAGAACTTCGAGCGCGTAAACCCCTTTCTGGATAGCCTTCGAGTAACAAAATCGTCCACAACCTCGCCTTTCGCCTGCGTTATTGCCCTCAAGGATTGAGATAAGGTCTCGGTCTGATGGAATCGCTTCTTTTCCGATCGGACTTGACGCTGGCGCTTCAAACAACGTGCTCTGTATCAGACTGGAACATGGCGGTAGGCGCGGAGCACTTGCCCTCCCGCATTCTATCCTCACCTCCGTCACGATGTGTGTAAGCACAGCTCCTAAAGCACTTAGCCGGACGCAGCAACTGCCATTGTCACCGGCGATGGAGTCCTTCTTGCAACATTTTGCAGAGTCCGCCGTCGCCAGGATTGTCCGTGAGAGGGTTCTGAGCCTTCCCAAAATCCTCACGCGAGCCACGATGTCGAGTTCGATGGTGGTTCCGGACCGTAAATCAGGGTCTTTGTTCCTGAGAGTGGCTATGGGATCGGATGGGAATTCCCCGAAACATGCTTTCGTGAACGCGCCGGGACAAGCCAATCATCTGGCTCCTTGGGCTTGGCAAGGCAGAGATACAACGTGCCACTTCGGAGCAAGATACCTTCAACGGTAACATCCTCATCGTTGTTGCTTTCGAGAAGAATTCCGCAGCAGCGAGCGTTTGCTTGTTGCAGTGTCATCCAGAGCTCGACCGCCTCGACGCGGGATGCCACGTCGCTGCCAACCAGACGAACACTTGGCTCGCCTGTGGCGTCTCGTTCATGAACGTGGGCCCCTGCTGCTCGAGCGCCGCCTCCGGAGCTCTTTACCTTTGTCGGCCCAGTTATTGCGGGCACTATCGGTACTTAGTCCTGGATGGGCCCCGCGCCCGCTCGATCGATGTGACGTGCCTATGTCATTGTCTACGACGAGAGAGGTTTTCCAAATTCGAGACCAACACAAAGGCTAAAATTGCAATTGGGAGGAATGGGTTAGGGAACGAAAGAATATGTATATTTCACGGCGAAGCGGGTTTCGCGGACTTGGGGAGGGTTAGCGGGAGCGATGCTGGCGAATTGCGTTCCGATGTTGTAAATGATGTAGAGATCGCTGTCGGGGCGAAAGTTGTAGCGCAAGCGAAGGTTGGCGCTGGTGGACTCGGTGTCGGAGGTGTCCATCTGGATCAGGCTGGTAAACGAGAGAAAACGAGTGAAGGAGTAATTCGCTTGCAGGCTCGCCAATGCGACGGAGAAATTTCGACTGGGCAGCGGTAATCTGAAGCGGTCCCATGTCAGTGAAGCAGAGATGGAGAATTTAACGGTAGGCCGATAGTTGGCGCGGACGCGAAATTCGTTCAGCGTTCCGCCGTAATAGCCGCCGAAGCGCTCGAAGAAGTTGTAGGTAAAGCGGCGATCTTGGCCGGAGCCGTAGGTCAACTGGTGGCGAGCGAAATGGTAGAGGCCGTTGGGAATGAACACACTTTTGTAAATGTGAAAAGGCGTTGTAATTCGCTGGGTAAAGACGTCGGCGATATCGTTGTCCGTGTAGGCGCCGTTGTGGAACGCGGCGCGGAAGGTGCCTTGCCATTCCTGGGTGGAGACTTCACCCTGCGTATCCGGCGCGTGGAGGATGAAGCCCTCGAATTGTAATTCACGGATACCTCTGATTGCGGGTCGCGCTTTGAAGGTCATATCTCCGTAGGTTTCGTTGGAATTCGTTCTTTCAACAAAACCTACTTCAGGGTTGAAGTTTGGCCCAGTTTTTCTGCGTTCTACGACTCCATCCAGCCAATTCGAACGATAGGACAAGGAAGCTCCCAGGTCGCTACCTCCACTTGGGTCACCGGGCGACTGGGTCCCGGCCATGTGGGCATCAACGGACCAGTCTTTGAAGAAAACGAGGCGGGTATCGATGCCGCCGCTTTGGTTAAAACTATCGAATACGTTGCCGGAGCGTTTGTCGATACCCATAACGCCAATGTAAGAACCTGGCCAGAGCGACTCCTTGAGGCGAACGACGGCGAAATTCCCGAATGGATTGGGACCGCTGGAACGCGTGTCTACATCCATGACACCCAATTCCAGGCGGCCTAGAGTTCCGGTGAGCTTCGCACCGCCGTTGATGGGCACTTGATTGCCGGTCACGGGATCAATGCCGATTTGGCGGCTGAAGAATAATTGGTCCTGGTCGCCAAGAGCGAAATTAAAGACCCCGGCGTTCTCCAGGAAAAACTGGCGCTTCTCGGGGATAAAAACTTTGAAAGGGGTGAGGTTGAAGGGCTCCAAATCCACTTCGGTGTCGGCGAAATCGGTGTTGCCCGTGAGATTCAGAAGTAGGTTTGAGCTGAGGCCGTATTTGACGTCGACTCCGCCCGTGAGTGGGAATTCGGGATCTTGGCCGGTTTGCTTGTCGTATCTGGCGAGACCGTACGGCTTCACAATGAAAAGTCTTCCACTTCCGATGTCTTTGATACCTGTTAGCTCCCCGGCCTCCGAGACTTTGGTGATCCCAAAAGTCCGGCGGTAAGCGCGCCACAAATCTTCTTCATTTTTTCTGCGAATGAAGCGCTTGAAATTGACGCCCCACAACACTTCCGTGGAGTTGGTAAAGTTGAGGGTGGTGAAGGGAATTTCTATGGTTGCAGTCCACCCGTCGGCGGTGACACGCGCGTCGGACATCCAAACACCATCCCAACCTCGGTCGAAATCCGTGTCAGAGCTGCTGCCTTGCTCCTCGACGATCAGGCCGTCTGCCTGCGTGCCAAGCGGGTTTACCTCGAATACGTAGGCGCCACGGCGATCGTGGTTGGAATCGATCAAGATTTCGAAATGGTCGTCCAGATCTTGGGCGACGTCGCGCCGCAGTTCTGTCGCAATGATTCCCGTAGAAAGAGAGTCGTAGCAGTGAATTCCAAAGTAGACGGCATGGCGAGTGTAGAGAACGCGGACTTCGGACTTCTCGGTAGCTGACTGGCCTTCGTGGGGTTCTCGCTGGCGGAAATCAGTAATTGGGATGGCGGATTGCCAGAGTGGATCATCGAGAGTTCCGTCCAGCTTTGGAGGGCGCTGAACTGGAATGGCCTGCGCATTCTGTGTGGCATCTTGAGGGTCTCCAAGCTCTGGCTGTCGAGAATGGGCGTCGACACAAACAAAGAAAAACAGACACAGGGCCGCGGAAGCAATCTTCGCCAGGTGGGCCGGGGTTGGACCGCTTAAAATGACGCGTGCCTCCGCTGAAAATGGCTTGATCGACTGAACCGATTCAATGTCTCAGTGCCTACTCAGCGCAGATCTAGTGAACTACAGCTTCGTAGACGGCCATTCGCGCAGCGGGCTTGCCGTCCGCTTCCTGCTCGGGTCCATACACGCGATGGGTGGTGAGATCGACGGCGATGCTGTGCACTTTCTTTTGGACTGGGAAGTCTTCGAGCTTGCGATAGTGATCGGGATCATCCATTTGGAAGACGGAAATCGCTCCGCTGTAACACGCCGCGTAGATGCGCTTCAGGCTGGGATCGAACTTGATCACATCCGGTCCGGAGGCCATGGGCAAGAAGGCGATGGGTCGGTGCTTGTCGAGGTCGAAGACGGTCATAAGGTCGTTTCCTTCGCAGGAGAGGAAGGCGCGGTGATGTTCAGGGTCGAGGGCCATGCCGTGGTTTTCTTTGCAGCGTCCCACGGGATAGCGCGCTACGACTTCGTCGGTTGCGGGATCGATGACCGCGAAAATATTCTGGTCTTGCAGATTGACGTAAACTTTTTTTGCGACGGGATCGTATTGCGGCATTCCGGTTTCGCTGTCGAAGCGCAAGGTCTTGATGATTTCGTCTTTGTTCACATCCACGATTGCTTCGGCCTTGCCACGTTCATCGGAGACATAGAGCTTGTGAAACGGAGCAGCGTAGGTGCTGCCATCCGGCTTGGCTTCGGTCTTGAGCTTCTTGATGACTTTCATTTGCTTCAGATCCACGACTCCGATGGTGTTGTCGTAGGCGTTCGAAGTGTAAAACTTCTTGAGCTCGGGAACATATTCGACGCCTTCCGCGCCCGGCGTGTCGGTCACGGTGCCAACGACTTTATTTGAGCGGAGATCGATCACATAAGTTTGCCCGGCGGCGAGGTGAGCGGAAATGAGGTAGTGGTCATCCGGATCGATGGTCAGATAGTCGAAGCGCTTTCCGGCGGGGCCGGGCAGGTCGAACTCGGCAATCTTCTTCAGTGTGGGCGCGAGAGATTTTCCTTTAATTTCCAAAGCTTCAATAAACATGAAAAGCGCGAGGGATATTAGCAGACGGTTCCGCACTAGAATCCTCTTAGATTTCTATCCCGAAATCTCATCATCTTGTAGGCGAAGCGCCCCGAATCATTTCCCAGAACTGTTCAAGTCCGAGGCGCTTTGCCGCGCAGTCACATGAGTCCCGGGACGCAATTCGTCAGTGCCTCGAACGGCAACGTCATCTCCCTCATGAAGGTCACCGAAAACCTCTGTCAACTTTCCATCGACTTCACCCGTTTGCACGTTGATCCATTCCGCGTTGCCATTCCGGATGCGAACGACGAAAACAGCTTCTGTAGTCCGGGCAACGGCCGAACCGGGCACGAAAAGGGTGGGTCCCGATCGGCGGACCGGCCAGAGCACTTCAGGAAACATACCGGAGGCCAGACGTCTTCCAGCGTTGGAGACGTCCAGTTCGACGGGCATCGTTCGCGTCTTGGTATCAACAGAGTGAGCGATTCTCGCGACAGTTCCGAAAAACGTCTGATTCGGGAACGCTGGCACGCTGAATTCGACTTTCGCGCCCTGCGTCATGCCGGTCACATACTTCTCGGGAACGGGCACGATCAATCGCAGCCGGGCCGTCTGCTCGACCTTCACTAATGGGATGTTCGTGCCAGAGCCACTAGCGGGTCCAACGAGAGCGCCGGGATGCACATTCCGTTCTGTTACGACCCCGGCGAAAGGGGCTCGAACTTGCAAATACCCCTCAATCTCCGTGACTGATTTCAGTGCCGACCTGGCGGCCTCCGCGCTTTCGCGCGCGGATTCCAAGCGTGCGCGATCTCCGTCGACGGCCCTCTGAGCGACCTCCAAATCATTTCCGGCGACGACACCAGGAGTTGCGGATGCAGTTTTTAGCCTTTGGTAGGTGCTTTCGTCGGAAGCCAGCCTTGCTTCAGCTTCAACCCGCTGAGCCTCGGCCCCTTTTAGTTTCGATTGCGCCTCGGCGCGCTGGGCAGCAATTTCAGGAGCAACAAGACGAGCCATGAGTTGGCCGGTTTTCACGACTGATCCGCGGTCCACGCTAATCGAATCGACGAAGGCGCTAACTTTAGGAAACACGGCAACGACCTCGTAGGGCTGTAGCTCTCCTGGTAGGCGCACGGTGATGGCAAGCTCTCTGGATACCACCTTGGCGACCTCCAGGGTGGGAGTGGCCGCGGCAGCGCCTTGTGCGCTCACGGCGGTCGTGGAGGAGCCAGAATCCGAACCACACGAGATGCAAGAACTGATGCTGCCGGCAAGGACGAGGCTGACTAGAACCCTCGGTCGGTTCATATGGCTTCTCCATGGAGGAGATTCTGATTCCCTGCCTGCCGGTTCGCGAAAGCGCTTTGGGGATCCTCAGGATCGAGCGATGGAGATTTCACTCCAGCCCGCTCCTGAATCATCGAAAACACCAGTGGCACGATCAACAGAGTCGCAGCGGTGGCAGACAACAAGCCGCCGATCACTGCCCGTCCGAGAGGCGCCGTTTGCTGGGCTCCCTCCCCGATTCCCAACGCCATGGGAATCATTCCCGCGATCATGGCCATGCTGGTCATCAGGATGGGTCTCATGCGAGTTTGCGCCGCGTGAACCGCGGAAACATTCGATGCGTTACCTGCCCGGCGGTACTCCTCGGCAAAAATGACAAGCAGAATCGCGTTCGCAACCGCAACGCCAATAGCCATGATGGCTCCCATGAAGGACTGCACGTTTAGTGTGGTCCGCGTGATGAGCAGAATGAAAATCACTCCGCAAACCACGGCTGGAACGATTGATAGGACCACCAATGCCAGCCGGAGCGACTGGAAATTGGCAGCCAGGAGGAGAAAGATGACCAAGACAGCGAGCAGAAGCCCCACTCCCAGGCTCGACAACGTTTGCTTCATTGGGCCGATTTGCCCTCTGACGGTTACCTTCACGCCGCGAGGCGCAGGTCCGGCACCTTGAATTGCCTGATCCACCTGTTTCGAAACTCGACCAAGATCCTGGCCCGCAACGTTTGCAGTGAGCGTCACCATTCTTTGTCCATTTAGACGGTGATATTCCCCGACGACGGTACCGTAGCCAACCTGGGCCACATCGCCCAGTAGAGGGTGAGAAGCGCTGCCGAGTGTCACGGGAATGCGTTCGACGTCCTGGATCGAGCGCATCTCCGATTGAGGAACTTGCACCTGGACCTGATATCCGACGCCGGATTTCGGGTCGGCCCAGTAATTCGGAATGACGAAGCGGCTCGACGACGTTGAGGTTAGGAAAGAGCGGCCTACGCTCGCCGCGGTAACCCCAAGTTGTCCAGCACGCTCACGGTCCAGGTTGACGTCTATGCTCGGGTAATCCAATGGCTCGTCGTATTGGAGATCTCGAAGCGTATGAATGTGAGTGACCTCGCCACGAACCTTTTCGGCGAACGCCCGGTCCGCCCCAAGGTCTGGTCCACTAACGTTAATTTCCACGGGAGTGGGGGCGCCGAAATTCATGATCTGGGTGACAATGTCCGCTGCTTCAAAAGAGAACTGGCAGCCGGGAAACTGCGATGGCAGCGTCTTCCTCAATTGATCCTCGAATTCCTCCACACGGATGTTCGCGTTCGGGTTGAACGCGACGCGCAAGACGGCTTCGTGCTGGCCACTCGTCCACAGATAAATCGTATTGATCGGGTAATTCGGCGGCGGGGCGCCGACATAGCCCAAAGTAAATGTCACATTTCCAGGTCCTGAGGCCTTTTCGATGGCGCGGAGCACGTCGAGAGACAATCTCTCGGTCGCCTCCACGCGACTCCCGATGGGTGCCCGAAAGCGCAACAAGAGTTGACCAGAGGAGACCCGCGGGAAAATCTCCCTTCCGAGATACGGGCCTACGAGGGCGATGACGACGAGCGAGGCAGCCACATACAGCGAAACAACCAGGTGGCGATTTCGTGCCAACCTTTCGAGAATCCAGCCGAGCCGTTCCCGCAACCTGGCGAGGAAAGATCGAGCATTCTCTTCGTCGTCAAGGGGATGGTCGCGGAGAATCCACGTCGAGAGAACCGGTACAAGCGAGCTGGACAGCAAATAGGAGGCAGCCATCGCGAATCCCACGGCGAGCGAGAGCGGAACAAAGAGAGAACGCGAGACGCCGACCATGAAGAAAGATGGCACGAAAACGGCGAGCACGCACAGCATTGCGAGCAAACGCGGAATCTGCACTTCACTGCTTGCCGCCAGAACAGCAACCGCTCGTCCTTGTCCACGCTCCAGATGATTGTGAATGTTTTCCATGACCACCGTGGATTCATCGACAAGAATCCCGACGGCCAGCGCCAATCCACCCAGCGTCATGATGTTTATCGTTTGTCCCGCTCCCCAAAGGGCAACAACGGCCGTGAGCAGCGCGAACGGAATGGTCGTAACCACGATGAGCGCGCTGCGCCAATCGCGCAGAAACAGCAGGACCATCACCCCAGTCAGCAACGCGCCCAGCAGGCCTTCTCGCACAACCGACAGCAAAGAGTTCCGAACATAAGAGGATTGGTCAAATTGATAGTCAATCTTGATGTCGGCCGGCACCACGGATTGGAACTGCGCCAGATTCGCCTTAACCTCGTTTACTACGCTCAGCGTTGAAGCATCGGCGCGCTTTGTAACGGGAATATAGACGGTCCGGCGCCCGTTCACCTCGGCATAGCCCGTGATGATGTCACTGGAATCCTCGATGGTGCCCACGTCACGAAGGAAGACTGTAGGGCCTGCGCCTGTTCGAATGGGCA